>CAFAAA010000081.1_pt1 | contig 3447 bp, 3 predicted proteins | sample 7267141 | NCBI WGS metagenome assembly CAFAAA01 (sample SAMEA6813974, study PRJEB35770) | uncultured Actinomycetes bacterium | biome: Freshwater; feature: Freshwater reservoir; material: water | place: Czech Republic | collected 2016-08-15 | depth 30m m | reverse complement strand
TAAGCTAGTTTGAAGCCGTTAGCCCAGATGCCGCTCTCGGTCTGGAATCTAGCGTCGATAGAGGGCTCTTCATCGCATAGGCGTTACGGACTATGCGAGAGAACAGTTTCGTAACTGAGTTCGTCGAAGAGTTGTGTGGAAAAACTTCGGGACTGAGAAAGCGTTAATCACACTACGCCCGTAGAAGCCCTGTTTTTGCACCGAAGGACCCGGGTTCGATTCCCGGCACCTCCACCATTTTTACTTGCAACGATGATGTTTTACTCGCAGGGAACTGAATTGCTATGTGCAGAGAATTGAATTGCTATGTGCAGAGAACTGCCTTGCTATGTGCAGAGAATTGAATTGCTATGTGCAGAGAACTGCCTAGTCACTTGTAGCGAACCGGCCTCTTAACCCGCTTAGTCAATGCCTCAACATCTTCAACTGTGTAGATATCAAAAGAACCAAATCGTTCAAAGATTCCGTGAAGAACATCGACGGTCGCGCGTGCATCATCGAGAGCACGGTGATTAGGTGATGTTTGTGCATTAAAATAGACCGACAGCGTTGAGAGTTTGCAATCGATCACGTCATCTTTGCTCAATACAGAACGGGCTAAACGAACAGTGTCAAAAACCTTGTATGCCGGCCATTGAAATTTGTGCTGCGATGCGGCAGCTTTTAAGAAGCCTAAATCAAAGTTTGCGTTGTGAGCCACAAGAATATTCTCGGATGCCGGACCTAAAAACTCTAGAAAACTCGGTAGCAAGTTTTCAATTGAAGGCGATCCTTGAATCATCGCATCAGAAATGCCAGTTAGATCGGTGATGTAATCTGGGATTGGAGTTCCAGGATTTATGAGAGATTGAAACTCTCCAACTACCTGTCCACCAACAACTTTCACGGCTCCGATTTCAGTAATTCCCGCACCACTATGAGGTGAGCCCCCTGATGTTTCAATATCCAAGACGATAAAAACAGAGCTCGATAGTGGGCGACTGAGTTCGCCGATACTCGGCTGCCAGGACTCGTCCTCACTGCCATCACGATTCATGATGGATAGCCTAGGTGAAACTACCGACAAGGAACTCTAAGTCAGTCCCGCAGTAGTGACCATGCTTACCGATATGGTGACAATGCTTATCTCTGTGGTGAATATGAATGGCACTGGAATGTATTAGTGCTGACCGCTAGGGCCATGTCCGTCATTTCCACCCGAGCGACCATTTCGGCGCCATTTAATTATTGGTCCATGCATAGATGAATAACGTTTTGTGTTGGCTTGGCTTCCATCACCAGAAGCTTCGAGCCCTTCTCCGGATTTGTTAACAGCTTTACGTTGAATTCCAAAGCGGGCAAATAATTGGCTAACGATTTTTATATCCGGAAAATATTCACGTCGTGAAGCTATAAAGCCAGTTGTTAAAGCATAGAGGCCAATCAAACGTGCGAAGAAAGGCATGCTGGAAGATAAGAAAAACATCATCCCAATCCAGAGAGAAATAGTTACAAAGAAGCCATGAAAAAGTTTTCGAAAAATATTAAGAATCCATATGTCAGTCTTTATTGCCGACAATGCAATTGCAACAGGACCGCTGAGCAGTGCGGTTAGCATCAAGATTGCAACGAGTGCTGCCAAGCTTTCCATTACAGCCCTTTCCACTCATCTCGAAGAGCCGAATACATCGCCATATCGATCTGACCACCATCGCTGCGACGCGACTTCTTACGAAGAATCCCTTCAAGGGTATACCCAGAGCTCTTCAATAGTTTCTGCGACGCGATATTTTCTACATCAACTATGGCTTCAATGCGCTCAAAACCCATTGTTTCAAAACCAAAATTAGTCAAAACCTTGGTTGCAATTCCACCGACGCCTTTGCCGCGCACATCAGCACTAATCCAGTAACCAATTTCAGCCACTAAATCTGGCAAATCCATACTGTGAAATGAAATTACGCCAGCAAATACTCTGTCAGAGCCATTTCCATAATCGATAGCAAAAGATAACTCTGTTTTTTCACGCAAAGATTTTGGAGTTTTTTCGCGAACAAAGAACTCAGCATTTGCCATTGTGTAGTCGGCCGGGATTCGGGTAAATCGCCCAATAAGTGGATCTTGGCAGCCCTGATAGATGCCCGAAATGTCAGTCTCAGCTATGGGGCGCAATGTTATTAACCCATAGGTTAACGTTGGGAGTTCTTGTGGCCACCAAATCATTGCGAAAGTATGACAGGTGTTGTCGCACGGATGTCTAGAAATTCTAGGATCATCTTGTGGAGCAGATGACAGAGCATCGTGACAACCAATGCGCTGACGGGATTGCGCTCAAACCAATGCGCTGACGGGATTGCGCTCAAACCAATGCGCTGACGGGATTGGGCTCAAACCAATGCGCTGACGGGATTGGGCTCAAACCAATGCGCTGACGGGATTGGGCTATACGGATTCATTAATTGGACGAGCTGGCACAAAGTAATTTTTGCCTAAAGGAGATGTCCACTCACATGATCCATCGGCATTACTCACCAAACTCCACTTACCGTGTGTCTTTAATCGATGGTGTCTGCGACATAGAAGTCCAAGATTTTCAGGCGAAGTTTCACCCCCACCTTCCCAACTTTCTGCGTGATCAATATCTGTTCTCGATGCTGGTTGACGACAACCCGGGAAACGACATGTGCGATCGCGGGCGAGAAGAAAATCAACGAGCGCCTGTGGTGGTTCATATTTTTCACGACCGTAGTCCAAGAGATTTCCAGTCTGCGGATCGGTAATGAATCTTTTCCATGTTGCATCCGATGCTAATTCGCGGGCAACTGATGCAGGAATTGCTCCATATCCAGAGAGTTGACCAGGGTTTTCTGCTAATCCCAAAAGCGTTGGTAAATCGATTGTCACATTAATAGTTATTGGACGGCGATGAGGGCGAACCTCATCAATTTTCTCAACTAAAGCACGAGAGAGAATGGCAGTGAGAGCATCAGCACGCTTATTGTCGGCGGTGAGTAACGACCACGTACTTGTTGCTGCGATTGAACCACCTGTACCTGAACCACTGGTACCTGAACCACTGGTACCTGAACCACTGGTCCCTGAACCACTGGTCCAGCTTCTGCTGCGAGCATGCTCGGCTTCATCCTGCTCATTCATCTTAAGGATGTAGGCCTCAATAGATTTCATTACCGTCTGCGCATCCTGTGCCGGAAGAATTGCAACAACCGTGGCCATTCCATCAGCCTCGTTATAGCAACTTACGCGACGCGCCTCATGTGCTCGATCAACAACTTCCTCAAACTCTAAAGGTGCTAATTGTGCAATTGTTGTGCGCACCTTGTTGGCAACCTGGCCAGGAGTGTGAAACTCCGCATGCGCTAATGCTTTTTCCTCAATTTGGTAAATTGCAAACTCACTAATGCCATCTCGAATTGCCGCAGCGGTTTCTTTCGCAATCACTGTGGCATG
>CAFAAA010000074.1_pt1 | contig 4363 bp, 3 predicted proteins | sample 7267141 | NCBI WGS metagenome assembly CAFAAA01 (sample SAMEA6813974, study PRJEB35770) | uncultured Actinomycetes bacterium | biome: Freshwater; feature: Freshwater reservoir; material: water | place: Czech Republic | collected 2016-08-15 | depth 30m m | reverse complement strand
TGTTAACTTAGTAGAACAGGTTTGGCGCAATGGCCTCCAGCTCATCTAAAACAATCACGTTATCGATTGCAGGAGTTACCTTCGCCGATGTTCTTGATGTGGCACGCCATGGCGCACAAGTAGAGCTGTCGCAGAGCGCCCTCGATGCAATGAGTACATCCAGAAAATTTATTGAGGGCTACGCCGCTGGTGGAGTTCCGGTCTATGGTGTTTCAACTGGCTTTGGTGCATTGGCAAACCGACACATTGACGTAGAAGATCGAGTGCAGTTGCAGAAATCTTTGATCAGGTCTCATGCCGCCGGTGTAGGTCCAGCAATTGAGCGTGAAGTAGTGCGAGCACTGATGTTTTTACGCCTACGCACAATGGCTTCAGGACGAACTGGTGTGCGTGTAGCGCTGGCACAGGCTTATGTTGAATTCCTCAATAAAGGCATTACGCCAGTTGTTCCAGAGTTTGGTTCACTCGGTTGCAGTGGCGACTTAGCTCCGCTCTCGCACTGCGCACTTGCCTTAATGGGTGAAGGTCGAGTCCATGACGCTAACGGAATTGAAATGCCAACAATGCAAGCTTTGAATGCTGCTGGAATCACACCGATTGAATTAGAGGCTAAAGAAGGCTTAGCGCTCATCAACGGCACCGATGGAATGCTCGGAATGTTAATCATGGCTTGTGCTGACCTAGAACGCTTGTGCGCAGTTGCCGATATAACAACGGCAATGAGTATCGAAGGCTTACTCGGAACCGATCGCGTCTTTGCACCAGATTTACATGCTCCACTTCGCCCACAAGTTGGCCAAGCGGTAAGTGCGGCAAATATTTATGCCATGCTTCAGAACTCAGGCATTGTCGCTTCACACTTAGAAAATGATTCGCGTGTACAGGATGCATACTCATTGCGCTGCGCACCGCAAGTCAATGGCGCAGTACGCGACACTATTACGCACGCCTCAACAATTGCTGCCCGCGAATTAGCCAGCTCGATCGACAATCCAGTTGTGATGCCCGATGGTCGCGTTGAATCAAATGGTAATTTTCATGGTGCTCCAGTTGGTTATGTTTTAGATTTTCTAGCAATCGCCGCAACTGATTTAGGATCAATGGCTGAGCGCCGGACAGACCGCGCACTTGATCAACACAGATCTGCTGGCCTGCCACCATTCTTAGCTCACGATCCTGGTGTTGATTCCGGGTTAATGATCGCGCAGTACACACAAGCTGGATTAGTCAGTGAAAACAAGCGTTTATCTACCCCAGCAAGCGTTGATTCGATTCCATCATCGGCGATGCAAGAGGATCATGTTTCAATGGGTTGGTCTGCAGCGCGCAAACTGCGCAAGGTAGTTGAGAACTTAGCTCGGATTCTGGCGATTGAATTAGTGACATCGGCGCGTGCCATTGAGTTTCGCGAAGGTTTGACACCTTCACCGGCAACGGCGCGCGTAATTGCAGAGCTTCGTAAAACAGTGCCAGGTGTAGGTCCAGATCGCTTTTTATCACCTGAACTTGAAGCGGCTACGGCGTTGATTAACTCAGGGGCGGTTCTTTCTGCAGCCAAGGAAGTTGTGACAACGCTTATCTAGAAGCTAAACCAGATGCGGCCTCTAAAACCAACAATGCGGCCAGGCGAACTGTGCGCTGATCTGCCGAATCAATTGAGGCATCTATCTCAGTTATATCAAGTGCACGTACTCGCTCATCAGCTGCCAATAAGAATGCACCTTGACGTAATTCATCAGCGCTGATTCCACCTGGCATCGCTGCAGGACAGGCTGGTACAACGCTGCGGTCACAAACATCAACATCTAAATCAACATAGATTTCGCGTCCACCTGCACCTGCAATATCGAGGGCTTGGTGAACAACATCGGCAATTGAACGCGTCCGCAAATCTGCACGCAAAATTACGGTGATTCCATTTTCTTTAGCACGAGCACTGTATTCAGCGCTATTAGCAAAGTCAGCGATACCAATCTGCACAATATTGTTACCGGGCAACCCAGCTTGAATGAGTTCCCACACAGGTGAACCATTGCTGTGACCATCACGTAAATCATGATGTGCATCAAAGGTAATCAAGCCAACGTTAGATAAATCTGGCCACAAACTAGATGCTACAGAGTATGTAATTGAGTTATCTCCACCCAGGGCGACTAGCAATTTGTGCTGATCTAGTAGGCCCTTAACTGCAGTTTTTACGCGCCGACGACCTTCTTCGCCGTCAGGGGATTGCACATCACCTAAATCGGTAAAGGATCCACCTGATAGATCAAGGCCGGCAGAAGTTGAAAAGGTTGAGTACCGAGCTAGGGCCTCTCTAATTGCCGCCGGAGTTAGGTGTGCATTGTTTTGTGAAATAGAACTCTCATGTGCTGGAACGCCAATTAATGCGAAATCAGCGTTACTACTGGTGTGTGAAAATAAAGTATTGGCACGAACCCACCGAGGATCATTGGGCAGCGATGACATGTCCTTATCGTAGAGGTTGTCCACGCTTTGTTCTATTGTTTAAATACCCTCTGCAATGCCATCACACCGAGGGTCCGAACCAAAGGCATACGTGCCATTATCTAGAACTTCTAATAATTGCACTGATGAACCATGCGCCCACGGACCAATTACTTGTACGTCGTGACCTTTTGCTTTAAGTGCATCAATCACCGGCGTCGAGACACGCTCTTCTATCTCAAGCACACCATCGCCTAACTCTTCCAAAGAGCTTTGACCTGCGATGCTTAAGTGTTGCCAACGCGGTGCTTCAACCGCTTCTTGGACATTCATCTTCAGGTCAATCACATTAAGTATCAGCTGCAAATTAGTTTGAACTTGGATATTTGCCCCAGGCGTTCCGCCCACTAAATAGAGCGAACCATCTGCACGTGTAGCCGTCCACGCATTCAATGTGTGCGCAGGGCGCTTGCCTGGTGCGATGATATTTGGAGATTGGGGGTGAAGTGAGAAACCAGTAAGACGGTTATTGAGCACAATTCCAGTACCAGGGATAACCCATGAGCTTCCAAAGCCATGAAAGACCGATTGAATCCAAGAAACCGCATTACCTTCACTATCGACAACTAAGAAATACGTTGTATCGCTGCCTTCTTGGGATTTAGTACGGTCATTATTAGCTTTATTAAGATCAATTTGCGGACTTCGTACATCTATATTTTCTTTAGACAGAATTTTCTCAACATTAACATCCAGAAACTCTGGATCTGCAAGCGTTAGATTCCTATCCGCAAAGCCAATTTTCTTTGACTCTACGCCAACGTGAATGCGATCGGCCTCATCAAGGGAAGACATATCAAAGCGTTCGCACAGAAGTAACTCTTCTAACAAAATCATTCCCTGGCTTGGTGGTGGCTGACCAAAAACAGTTGCTCCGCGGTATTTCACAGCAAGGGGATCAAGGACCCGAGTTGTATGCGAATTCAAATCATCGGAGTTAAACCAGTTATCAGAGCCAGTTATAAGTTTATTCGCAATCTCGCCTTGATAAAAAGCGCTGCGGCCTTGCTCAGCAATTAAGCGAAGAGATTGGGCAAGATCTTTTTGTATAACAATTTCTCCAACTTTTACCGCTGGATCTATTCCCATAGCTTTAAAAATTTCGGTATCTGGCGCAATCGCTAAATGCCCAGCGATGCGTTTTACAAACCCGGGTGTTGCCGCAAAACCATTCTCGGCATACTCAATCGCCGGAGCCAACAACTGCTGCATTGACAGTTTTCCATAACGTTCATGTGCGGCAAACCAAGTTGAAACTAACCCTGGAACCGTCGCCGATTTATATCCGTGCAGAGGAATTCCATCGGCATATGCCGAAGGTGTTGCTGCATGTGGTGCTTCACCACTTCCATTGAATGCAAGATTTTCATTTGTGCCTGCATGGTGCGTAATTAAAAAAGCATCTCCGCCAAGGTGTGATGCGCCTGGTTCTACAACGCTAATAACTGCGCTCAGCGCGATGCCTGCATCAATAAATGAGCCACCTTGTTTAAGAATCGATATCGCAGCACGCACTGCCAAAGGCTGACTGGCCGCTGCGCCACCAGCACTGGAATAAACGACTTCTCGGCTCGTGTGCATTCGCGAACTCTTGCCCATATTTAAAGGGATTACAAGAACATATCAATTACCCGTATCCTTAACCCAAGAAGAGTCGCCCGGATCACCGCGTTGCCGCAAGGTACCGAGGAAAGTCCGGACTCCATAGAGCAAAGTGGTGGGTAACGCCCACCCGGAGCAATCCGCGGGATTAGTGCAACAGAAAGCAAACCGCCTTTTAGAAATAAAAGGTAAGGGTGAAACGGCGGTGTAAGAGACCACCAGTAATTGCAGCAATGCAGTTAGCTATGTAAAC
>CAFAAA010000070.1_pt1 | contig 5166 bp, 3 predicted proteins | sample 7267141 | NCBI WGS metagenome assembly CAFAAA01 (sample SAMEA6813974, study PRJEB35770) | uncultured Actinomycetes bacterium | biome: Freshwater; feature: Freshwater reservoir; material: water | place: Czech Republic | collected 2016-08-15 | depth 30m m | reverse complement strand
CATGTCAGCTTGTCTTTGAACATATTTTCCACTTCAAAGGCGCTGATACTTCCTTCCCATTGTTTGCATTTATTTTCCTTGTAGCACTTGGTATCGATTACAACATCTTCCTCATGACGCGCGTACGTGAAGAAAGTGGGAAAATCGGAACCAGAGCTGGCGTTATAAAAGGCTTAACGGTGACGGGCGGCGTAATTACATCAGCTGGAATTGTTCTAGCTTCTACATTTGGAGTTTTGGGTATCTTGCCACTTGTATTTTTGGCCGAGCTAGGTTTTGCCGTTGCATTTGGTGTACTGCTTGATACGTTGATTGTTCGAACAATCTTAGTTCCAGCTCTTTCCTACGACATCGGAAGTAAAATTTGGTGGCCATCAAAACTTCAAAGTAACAAATGACCTCTTCCACCGACAATAGCGCTGTGAATGGCTGAGAACTTCGAAGTTGCCGTCATCGGCGGGGGTTTAGCTGGGTTAAGTGCGACCCTGCACTTGCAAGATAAAGGTGTCGACGTTGTTCTCTTAGAGGCCAGCGATCGCACAGGTGGTCGAGTTTCAAGTGATCAGATCGATGGATTTATTTGTGACCGCGGGTTTCAACTGATTAACTCGAAGTATCCCTCTTTAGTCGAGTTGGATGTTCTCAAGGAGATCGACTTTATTGTGGCTCCCAGAGTTATCGAAATCTCTTTGGGAACTACACGGCATATCGCAGGGGATCCCCGTAAAACTCCTTTATCAGTCCTCGATAAAGCCACTGGAACAATTCCTGAAAAACTTGCGCTGCTGCAATTTCTTCTTTTTAGGAAACCCCGAGCAAAATCTATTGGCGGTGCACTAAAGCAATTCGGCACTTTGTATGACCATGTCTTGCGACCATTCTTGACTGGTGTTTTTCTCTGCGATCCTGAATTAGTGGATTTCGATTACGGGGTTGTGATTCTCAAATCATTTGTCAATGGAGCGCCAGGTGTTCCACGTTTAGGTGTTGGTCAACTACCCGAAGCGCTGGCCAAGCGCGTAAGTAACCTGCACCTAAATACACGCGTTGAAAGAATGAATGGATTACAAATCGACACTTCAACTGGTGTCATCAACGCCAAAAAGATTATTGTCGCTGCGGATCCAACTACAACGGCGCAGTTATTGGATTTTTCTGAAGCAGTTCCAATGGCTGGCTGCATTACCTGGTATCACTCCACAGTAGAAAACCCATCAGGTACTGGACGTTTACTAGTTGATGGGCAAAACAGGGGACCCGTTATCAATAGCGTGGTGATGTCAGATATTTCAATGAGCTATTCCAACTCTGCGCTGAGTTTAGTGTCATCGACTTCAGGCCTCGGTGTCACTGAATCCGATGTACGCAGGCATTTAACTCTGATGTGGGGTTGTGACACTCGTGAGTGGCAGCTTGTATCTAAGTATGAAATTCCATCAGCGCTGCCTATCCATATTCCAGGTAAGGCGCTTTCACAGCCGATCAAAATTAGTGAGAATATTTTTGTAGCCGGAGATCATCGAAGCGTTCCGTCACAACAAGGTGCGCTTTTTTCTGGAAAAATAGCGGCGCAATTACTCTTGAACTAGAGCAGCCAGAGCTTCAGTTAAGTGTGGATAGTTCCACGTAAATTGTGCATCCTGTAATGCTTGTGGAATAACTTTCTTGGATCCCAAGACCTCTGATGAAAAACCACCTAGAGCAATTTTAAGAGCTATTGCTGGAGCTGGAAAAACCGCTGGTCGATGTAATGCGCGAGCGAGGGCGGCAGTGAACTCTTGATTCGTCACTGGATTTGGTGAGGTTAAATTAATTGGTCCAGAGATTTTTTCAACGAGCGCGAAATCAATTGCTCGGACTACGTCATGCAGGGTAATCCACGACCACCATTGTTTTCCACTGCCTAATTTTCCACCAAAACCCAAACGGAAAAGCGGCAACATCTTTCCAAGTGCTCCGCCAGTTGGATCAAGCACCAGTCCAGTACGAAGTTTCACTGTGCGCACATCACCTGCTAAATCCGCAGCAGCTTCCCATTCACGACAAATGGTTGCTAAGAAGTCATCACCAACACGATCACTTTCAATGACTGCGCGGTTTCCGCTTTCTCCATACCAACCAATGGCACTCGCTGAAATAAAGACTTGAGGTTTAACGGCTGCAACAGCGTTTGCAATTGCGGTAGTTCCTAACAATCTGGAGTTTAGAATCTCACTCTTGTACTTCTTCGTCCAACGCTTATCCCCAACACCAGCGCCAGCTAGATGAATAACTGCGTCAACACCTTCTAAGGCTGAGAGATCGACATAACCTGTTTGTGGATCCCAGGTAATTTCATCAGCTGCAATTGTTGCTCTGCGAACTAGTCGCTGTACCGTGTGACCTTCACTCTTTAAATGTCCAACAAGGGCTGACCCAATCAGTCCTGAGGATCCAGTAATTGCAATTCGCTGTGGAACTCGCATCGCGGCTTAGAGACCTAGATCCGATTCAAACGCTCCACCTTCTAGGCGCTCTTTAAGTGTTACTAAGAAGCGTGCAGCATCTGCACCATCAACTACGCGGTGGTCATAGGAGAGAGCTAAATAAACCATCGATCTAATTGCGATTGTCTCTCCACCATCTTCACCACGCACAACCATTGGACGCTTAACAACTGCGCCGAGTCCCAAGATTGCAACTTGAGGCTGATTAATAATTGGTGTATCAAATAATGCGCCGCGGCTTCCAGTATTCGTTAACGTGAAAGTTCCGCCACCTAGTTCATCTGGTGTTACCTTGTTTTCACGAGTACGGGCAGCTAAATCGGAGATCTTTCGAGCAATTCCGCCCATATTTAAGTCACCTGCATTAGAAATAACAGGAACCAAAAGTCCACGCTCTGTATCAACGGCTATACCTAAGTGCTCTGTACCGTGATATGTAATCTGATCGCCCTCTACAGATGAGTTCAATACAGGATGTTGCTTGAGTGCCTCACAAATAGCAACTGCAAAAAATGGCAGGAATGAGAGTTTGACGCCTTCGCGCTCTTCAAATGTCGCTTTAGCTCGATCACGCAAACGTGCAATCTTTGTTACATCAACTTCCACAACAGTTGTTAGCTGAGCACTTACTTGTAGCGATTCAACCATGCGTGCTGCGATAACCTTGCGCAAGCGAGACATGGTTACAGTCGTTCCACGAAGCGGAGAAACTGCAACTGGTGATGCGCTTTGCTTAGTAGGTATGGCGCTGACTGCGGCTGGGGCAGATGAGACAACTGGTGCAGCCGGCTTTGCTAATGACTCGACATCTTCACGACGAATTCGACCACCGATACCCGTGCCTTTAACTACAGCAAGATTGACACCTAACTCATTGGCAAGCTTTCGAACCAGGGGGGTGACATAAACATCAATTGGCGCAGCAACTACTGGCGCAGGTGTTGGAACGACTGGAGCAGCAACTACTGGCGCAGCTCCGCTGACTCCAATTAATCCTAGTCGCGCACCAACAGCAACAGTTGTATCTATAGGTACATCAATTGCAAGAAGTATTCCGGCAACTGGAGAAGGAATCTCTGTATCTACTTTGTCAGTTGAGACTTCAAGCAAAGCTTCATCAACAGCAATAACATCACCAATATTTTTTAGCCAACGAGTAACCGTGCCTTCGCTAACACTTTCACCTAAGGCTGGCATTGTAATGACGGTTCCTGCAGAACTCGCGGCAACAACTGGAGCTAGAGCTTGAGCAACGGGAGCTGCAACAACTGGTGCTGGAACCTCGGACACAACGGGAGCTGCGGGTTCAACGCCATCGGCAATGACCGCGAGCTCAGCACCTACTGGAACTGTCTGATCGATTTGCACAAGAATCTTTGTGAGTGTTCCAGCAACTGGTGAAGGAATCTCTGTATCTACTTTGTCAGTAGAAACCTCAAGGAGTGCTTCATCAACGTTGACATGGTCACCTTCTGCCTTTAACCAACGCGTAACAGTTCCTTCAGTAACACTCTCACCGAGTGCCGGCATCTTTACTGAAAATGTCATCTGTGTAGTCTCCCTGTTTATCCGTGTGCGTGTAAAGGTTTGCCGGCAAGTGCCATGTGCGCCTCGCCCATAGCCTCTGAAAGCGTAGGGTGTGCATGGATGAGAGAAGCGACATCATCGGCGCGAGCCTCCCAGTTAAAGATTAATTCTGCTTCAGCCAATAGCTCGCCAACTCGTGCACCCACCATGTGAACTCCCAAGATTGGGCCATTCTTTTCTGCGATGAGCTTTATTGAGCCAGCTGTATTGAGAATTTGAGCTTTACCATTTCCGGCTAAGTCATAGCTGAGTTCAATGACATCGTGGCCACGCTTCTTAGCCTCGGCGCTGGTTAATCCAACCGATGCAACTTCTGGATCTGAATATGTAACTCTAGGGATTCCATCGTAGTTTATGGCACGTGGGTTTAAGCCGGCTATTTCTTCGGCAACTAACATGCCTTCAGCAAAGCCAACGTGGGCTAGTTGCAGCGTAGGAATGAGATCGCCAACAGCCCAGATACCTGGGATGTTTGTGCGGCACTTGTCATCAACTAAAACATATCCGCGATCCATGGTAATTCCAGCTGCTTCATAACCGAGATTAGCCGATACCGGTCCACGGCCAACTGAAACCATAAGAAGATCGGCAGTGAACTCTTTGCCATCTTCTAAAGTAACAGTGACGCCCTTCTTATTTTTAGTGAGAGATTTAAAAAATACTCCAAGCTCAAATTTGATTCCGCGTTTTCTAAAGGCGCGCTCTAGCTGCTTACTTGATGACTCATCTTCTAAGGCAATCAAGTGAGGTAGGCCTTCGATAATCGTTACATCTGAACCAAAAGACTTCCACACTGATGCAAACTCACAGCCAATAACTCCGCCACCAAGAACGATGACACTTTTTGGAACATAGTCCAGGCGAGTTCCATGATCGGATGTAATAACTTGAACACCATCGATCTCAAGTCCAGGAAGTGTTTTGGCGTATGAACCAGTAGCAAGAACAATATTTTTTCCCGTGTACTTCTGGCCATTAACTTCAATCGTGTTCTTTGAAACTAATGTTCCATGACCTTCTACATACGTGATTGAACGCGACTTAACTAAACCTTGTAAACCTTTATGGAGTCGAGAGACGACACCATCTTTAT
>CAFAAA010000067.1_pt1 | contig 5703 bp, 7 predicted proteins | sample 7267141 | NCBI WGS metagenome assembly CAFAAA01 (sample SAMEA6813974, study PRJEB35770) | uncultured Actinomycetes bacterium | biome: Freshwater; feature: Freshwater reservoir; material: water | place: Czech Republic | collected 2016-08-15 | depth 30m m | reverse complement strand
TCCCTCTCCAAGATCCCGAACTCAATCATCTGCCTGCCAATTGCAGCGGTGTAGGGGTGGAAGGGTGCGATTAATTCACTCGGTAATCCCGAGGCTCAAAGCGCCTAAATGTATATGGTCCTATACGCTTTCGACCTCCGAGTTAAGAAATGAGAAATACCATGAGCGCTTGTACATGCGGTTATTCCACAGATCCAGAGAAGAACTGCAATGGAACACACAAAGTTGTTAAGGCCGTGAAGGAAGATATGGCTGAGAAGCTTGCAGCTAATGGGTTTCCGCACGCTGCCGAGTATGTAAAGAACAACTAAGTAGTTCTTAAATAGACGCCCGTCTTACTGATGCACTTACTTCGACGTATCCCACAAGTGGCTCTGGGCATGGCCCTTGCCGATGCAGGTATTACTCATCTGACTACAAAGCGAGCTGAGTTTCAGGCACAAGTTCCAACCATCCTGAAATCAATTGCAGATTTTGTGGTTCTGGCATCGGGAGTTGTTGAGATTGTTTTAGGTTTATCTCTAATCTTTTTGTGGCGATATCGAGTGCACGTGGGTTGGGTAGTGGCAGCTTTCTTTGTGGCAGTCTTTCCAGGCAATATCTCTCAGTACGTAAATCACGTTGATGCTTTTGGTTTAGATAGTGATAAAGCTCGATTTGTGCGCCTGTTCTTCCAACCGTTGTTGGTGGTGTGGGCGCTGTGGTCAACGGGGGCGTGGAGTAGCTGGCGAGGCAAGCCAGCACAGTAGATAGGTGCAATGGCGAGATCTCGGGTCACCCACTAGAATTTCGACGTTGTTTCCGGGGTCGATGTAATTTCGAACCGGCGGTTATAGTCCGCGACCCGATGCCCACCAGGTATCGGTTGACTCAGTGAAACTCTGAGACCGACGGTTAAAGTCCGGATGAGAGGAACCAACAAAAGGTAGGCATTGACCTACCCTTTTTGTGCGCGCATGCACCCACCCCGGAAACTCGTATGTTGAGTGGGGGTAGATATGGATTACACAGTTGCTATGCAACGTGCCATTGCCCTGTCCGAAAAAGCTTTAGGTAAGTGCGCACCGAATCCAATTGTTGGAGCCGTGATTATTGATGCGCGCGGAAATATTGTTGGAGAAGGCTTCCACAATCGCATGACCAGTAAGGATCATGCAGAGGTAGTGGCGATAGCTAATGCGGGTTCCAACGCACAAGGGGCGACGATGGTTGTCACCCTTGAGCCGTGCAATCACATGGGAGCAACTGGTCCATGCGTGCAAGTGATTATTGATGCCGGAATTACTACCGTTGTTTATGCTGTTTCAGATCCAAATGCGCTAGCCGCTGGGGGAGCGCAGACATTGCGTGTTGCGGGTGTCACGGTTGTTGCAGGGGTACTCGAAACTGAGGCGGCGTTTTCAAACCGTGCGTGGTTGATGAAGATTCGCAAGAACCGACCATTCTTTACGTGGAAAGTTGCGGCAACTCTTGATGGCAAAGTTGCAGCTGCTGATGGAACATCGAAGTGGATCACCAATGAAACCTCGCGCGCAGATGTGCAGGTTTTGCGTCGCCACGCAGATGCAATTCTGGTGGGTACCAATACTGTGATCGCAGATAACCCACATTTAATTCCACGTGGTGATTTTGTTGGATTTACACATAATCCGATTCGTGTTGTTTGTGGTGAACAAGAGCTGCCAAAAGATGCACAGATCTTTGATGATGCTGCGCAAACAGTTGTTGTTAAAACTAAGGATTTAGATGTCCTGGTTGAAAAGCTCAATGAATTGGGTGTTAACCATGTCTTTGTCGAAGCTGGGCCAACTCTGGGTAGTGCGATGTTGGATGGCTGTTTGCTCGATGAGTTAATCATGTATCAAGCACCAACGCTGCTGGGAACTGGCAAAGACTTCTTTGCCTTTGATTACCCAACAACCATTACCGATCAGATGCGAATGGATCACATCAGCACCGACGTTCTAGGTGGAGATGTTAAATCGGTATACAGAATTAGGAACTGTGAGTGATGTTTACTGGACTTATCTCTGAGCTCGGCACTGTTAGCGCAATTACTAACGGCGCAGATTCGGCCGTGTTTACAATCAACGCCCCGGCACTGATTGCAGAGATAAAACTGGGGGATTCAGTTGCCGTTAATGGAGTGTGCCTGACTGCAACATCAGTGACTGGCACAGAGTTCACGGCCGATGTCATGATTCAAACCTTGTCGCTGACTTCACTGGCGCAAATAAGTGTTGGCAGTTCAGTAAACCTAGAGCTTGCCGCTCAGCTCAATGCGCGCATGGGTGGACATATGGTTCAAGGTCACGTCGATGGAGTTGCCACTGTTATCGAATTAGCACCGGGGGATAAGTGGGCCCAGTTAGATATTAAAGTGCCGGCAAAGTTGAGTAAATATATTGTCAATCAAGGCTCAATCTGCCTTGATGGGGTTTCACTGACCGTTGGACAGATCAATGATGAGAGCGATGTAGTGACGGTGTGGTTGATTCCCGAAACGCTAGAGCGCACTAACTTGTCGGGCAAGCAGCCAGGGGATTTAGTCAATGTTGAAGTCGATGTTCTTGCAAAGTATGTCGAGAGATTACTTATTAAAGGGGACAAACCATGAGTGATTTCACAGCTGCGCTAGAGGATTTCAAGAGTGGAAAATTTCTGATTGTTACCGATGATTCAGATCGCGAGAACGAAGGCGATTTAATTCTGCTTGCACAGATGGCAACGACTGAGAAAATTGGTTTTATGGTGCGCCATACATCTGGTGTTATTTGTGGAGTTACTACCGGCGAGATTGCCAAGCGCTTGAAATTACCGATGATGGTTGCGCGCAATGAAGATAGTCATGAAACGGCATTTACAGTTTCAGTAGATGTCATTGAGGGGCGAACAACAGGAATTAGTGCCGAAGAGCGTGCAAACACGCTTCGCGCCTTAGCTAATCCAGATGCAAAGGCCTCAGAGTTTTTACGCCCTGGACATATTTTTCCACTGGTCGCTGTTAATGGCGGCGTGCATGAAAGAGCCGGACATACCGAAGCCGGTATTGCCTTGTGCGAATTAACAGATTCATACCCAACGGCAGTTATCTCTGAGTTAGTGAACGATGATGGATCGATGATGCGTGGGCAGAAGTTAGAGGAGTTTGCCGCTAAGAATTCGATTAAGAAAATCAGCATCGAAGAGATTAAGGCCCATAGTAAGAAAAGAGAGCCCAGCACACGAGTTGATTTCAAATGGGCGAAACTGCCCATCGGTGAACACCAGTGGCGAATTGCGACATTTACTTCACGCAACGGTGCAGAACATGCCATCGTGGCACTGGGAGATTTAAATAATGGCTGCGTAGTGGCCAGAATTCACTCTGAATGTTTAACGGGTGATGCCTTTGGTTCGCTGCGCTGTGACTGTGGACCACAACTGATGCAGGCAATGCGTGAGATTGAATCACGCGGTGCTGGAGTCATTATCTATCTGCGCGATCACGAGGGCCGAGGAATTGGATTGAGTCAGAAGATTAGAGCGTACGCATTGCAAGATAGTGGGCTAAATACGCTGGAGGCAAATATTTCGTTAGGACATGGCGTTGATGAAAGATCCTATAGCGATGGCCTTGAAATCATTAAGGCGCTAGGCATTACAGATGTGGAGCTGCTGACAAATAATCCAGATAAGTTAGCAATCTTCGCCGGATCTGGAATCAGTTACACGGGGCGCACGCTTCAAATTCAAGCAAATGAATTTAACAGAGGTTATTTAGAGAGCAAGCGTGATTTATTAAGTCATACGTTAGGGGAAATTTAAATGGCCGGACATGCACCAGAGTTAGAGCCTAAGAAGTTTCCAGATCTTAAGGTCGCCGTCATCAGCGCATCGTGGCATCCTGAAATCTGCCAAGCACTTATTGACGGTGCAGTCAGAGGCTTTGAGCAATCAGGTGTTTCATCCATTGAAGTACGCCGAGTATCTGGCTCATTTGAACTGCCACTTGCTGCCCAGTTTGCACTTGATGCAGGTTTCGATGCTGCAGTAGTTGTTGGCCTCATTCTTCGTGGACAGACTCCGCATTTTGATTACGTCTGCCAAGGTGTTACTGCAGGCATCATGCAGGTCTCATTGAGTCGATCTAAACCAATTGGTTTTGGCGTACTTATGTGCGACACACTTGAGCAGGCACAAGAGCGATCTGGTTTGCCTGGCAGCTTTGAAGATAAAGGGTATGACAGCGCCATTGCTGCGCTCAGTACATTGAATTAAACTTAAGAGATGAAGCGCTTTCCATTTATTAGAGCCGGCCTGATTTTTGCAGTATCGCCACTGATTCTTGCCTTTGTCACATCGATTTTTCAAGGTGGATCTATGTGGGATGAAGGCGGTGGCACAGGTACCTATATCTGGTTCATGATGCTGACTATGCCGGTTGGATTTGTGCTGGTTGTTATTGGTTTAGCGAAGTGGATTGTTAGCAAGTTAAGGAATAGATAGTCCGGCAAAGACAGTACGGCTGAGACTGGTTGAGTAAAACAGTCCCGATGTACCTGGCTATTGCAGGGGTTGGTTTTACAATTAACTACCCCCAATCAAGGAGTATCACTATGAAGATTCGCCTCACTGCCGTTCTTGCATTAATCGCATCTGTAGTGGGTTTTGCACCTGCACAGGCTGCCGAGCTGCGAGTTGTTAGTGGTGCCAGTGCATATGTGCGCGTTGATCTTGGTTACATGGTGGGATGGACATTACCGGCAGATACTTCAAAGATCACCGGCTACACAGTTACATCGAACCCTGGTGCTTTCACGTGTGTAGTAAAAAATCCAACGGCTAGTAAGTGTGTTTATCCAGTAAGCCAATTGGGGTATGTGAAGTCTTATACATTTACTATCGCTGTAAATACTGCAGCGGGAAATGGGCCAGTATCTGCAGCATCTAATGCGATTAAGTATGCATCGATTCCTTATGCACCACAGCAACCAATGGCTAACATTGTCAGTGATACCGCTATGGATATTGCGTGGGTGCCAGATACTAATGATGGTGGAGCACCTTTATACGGTTACCGTTTAACTGTTTGGGAGTCACTTGCAAATTCAGATCCAGGGGCAGTTGTATTCGATGGCATTGTTGGAAAGACGACTGCATCTATTACTGGTTTGAAGCCAAGCACGATGTATGTCATTAATGTGCAGTCATGTAATGCATATGGATGTAACTCTGCAGATAAGTGGCGCTACATTTCAACAACAGGTCCAGCGGGCCTTAGCAAAATTAAAGCTCCACTTGTTCTCAGCGGTGGTAGTGCAAACACCACATGTTGGAATCGCACCGTTGATGCTGGCAATGCCGCATCTACGGGACTAACGATTAGCAAGAACGCCTATAAGTGCACCACGCCATATGTTGATCCAGCGATGTATCCAAAGATTGTGCCGGGGGCTACATCGATGACAAATGGTCCACTTGCAACAAAGTTTGCGCAGAGTTCAAGTTTCGGTGGTTGGTCAAAGACATATTCAAAGAGTGAATGGTCAAAGACTGGTGGCAATAACTGGAGCGCCTATTTCAGCGCCTCATCTAAAACACCAGTGCTGGGCTTCACAATTGAGCCTGTAGTCACCTCAATGACTCCAGCTGTATGCAGCATCAAAGGCCGCTGGGTCATGTTCTTGGCAGTTGGTGAATGCTTGCTCAGTGGTTCAGTTG
>CAFAAA010000065.1_pt1 | contig 6328 bp, 7 predicted proteins | sample 7267141 | NCBI WGS metagenome assembly CAFAAA01 (sample SAMEA6813974, study PRJEB35770) | uncultured Actinomycetes bacterium | biome: Freshwater; feature: Freshwater reservoir; material: water | place: Czech Republic | collected 2016-08-15 | depth 30m m | reverse complement strand
TTGTTATCACGACTGAAAAGTCACTAACTGATGAACTAGCGCAGATACTTCAAGCGCACTGGCTTTTTTGCACTTCCTCCACCCCTATCGAGCACGTATATGCGCTAGATGCCTCCAAGTTGTTTTCGCCAGATATCACAGTGTTCGGTGCTCGTATTTATGGAGAGCTTGTCGGCGTAGGTGCCATTAGAAAACTAGATGCACATCATGCAGAGCTTAAATCTATGCACACCTTGGCTGAATTCAGAGATTCAGGTATTGGAAAAGCAATGGTTTCTCAAATAGAAGATTTTGCAAGAAGTAGCGGAATTGAACGAATGAGCCTTGAAACAGGAACGAATGAGGCTTTCAAACCTGCACGTGAACTCTATAAGTCTCTGGGATATAACAGTTGTGATGCCTTTGGCGACTATGTCCTAAGCGAAGACAACATGTGTATGACCAAATTAATTTGAAAATTAAGAGTCGCCCTATAAGCCGGACATCTAGTTAAGGAGTCCCTGGCCTGCGTCTTTGTCTGGCTTGCCCACACAATTGCCCATAAAGAGTTCTATGAAAAGTAACACTCAAAAAATATTGTCCTTCTTTAATCGTACATTCATGCTCTCAATCGCCTCACTAAATTCTGGGGTATTGATCTCATTTTTCCAACGTCCCAATGATGCATTTTCTGGTGTCATCTCAGTGATACGAAATTTTCGCATCGCTGACTCATCTTGTAATCCAAGAAAATCTAGAATTTTCAAATAAGTCTCCTCAGGAGAATTAGTAACAAGATCTTCTAGGTGAATTGTCATTACTTTATTTGGGTCGACAGCCCTAAGTGCTTCATTGTCTGCACGTAACCTAGATTCTATCCATGCGACACCTTCCAGCGAAGTATTGGGTCCCCAGTCTTTAGTCAGTAGTGAGGCAATAACATCTCTAGGGTCTCGACGAATCACAATGAATTTTGCTGCGGGAAATAGTTTGGTTAGTCGATGTGAATACGCGATATTCATGGGTGTTGTTTCAGCCCAGTATTTTTCTCCCTTATGGTTTTTCTGCAAAGCAATAAATGACTCCATAAATTTGGTGGCGTGCTTTAACGGTCTCTTTTTCATCGAATTTGAATATTCGCTCAGAATTCTATGCAGATCCTCCTTCTCGATCCCTACATGAAGTCCAGGACCGTGCGGTGCTGGGCCATCGATCTCCCACCACTTCCCCCATATTTTGTTACTGAACTCATCAAAACGTTGACTTCTATGTAACAAGTCTTTCTGGGCACGTTCACGAATGGTTCGATAATGAAGGATTGAAATCTTTTCTCGATTTTCAATTTGTGAACTCATAGAGCCAAAAACAACATCTAGAAAACCACCACGGTTAGCTAGGAATTTAATTTCAGTTGGATTACTTGTTCGAACCAAAGAATGTTCATTGAGTAGATCACCTAAAACTGTCGTACCGCTACGCCCCGTGCCACCAATAAAAATCGGGACAAGTCGGTGAATTCCCTTTGAATGTCGCACATCGCAAGAATAAGCCCTCCTTTCTCAAAAAGCACTACTACAGTGTTGGAATGCATTGTGCCATTACGCCGCTATTTGCTGGCGGTTCGGGTCGTAGTGGGACGACAATTATTGTGAATCTCCTGAAGAGTCATCCCGAAATACATTCGAGCCTTCCTCGCGAGATTAAATATGTAACTTCTCGATATGGTCTTGTGGATCTTAACTTTGGAAGGTCAATGAGGCTTGAGGAAGATTTTAAAGGTGTAAAGAATAATCTTGCGGCCAGTATCAATAATCGATTTGGAAATAGAAAAGAAGAGGTTTTCCTTGCCTCTCTGAAAAGTACATGGTGGAGTGAGGTAGGTAAAAAGGGAAAGCCACGGGGTCTTGTACAAGGTGTCACCGAAGAACAGTTGGCAGAGATTTCATTTCGGTTTAGCTCCTCTTACGAGAAAGATCTGCTTATTGCCAGTAGAGAACTCTTTTATGACTTGTCGTCCTGCCAGTTCAAGAAAGACACCGCACGCTACTTTGCCGATTCCACCCCCGTTAACACAATGCAGGCTCATTTGATATATCAACTATTTCCCGATGCTCTGTTTATTAATATGATTCGCGATGGTCGAGATGTCGCATACTCAGTCTCGAAAGAACGATGGGGGCCGAGTGATCCTTTAAAGGCCCTGAAATGGTGGAGTAACCGAGTTCTAGTCTCCCATCAATCATTGTCGCAACTGCCTCACAAACAACATTGAGAAATCAGATTAGAAGAGTTGATTGCATCTGACAGAAAAGCTCAGTACCTAAAGATTTTAAATTTTCTTAATATCTCTGATCATCTCCCGATGCGCGAATTCTTCAATTTTGAGATGCGTTCAGAAAAAATGTCTCACGGTGAATGGAAGAAAAATGTAACGGATCCTATTGCGTTCGATAAGGCATACGACAAGGTGCTATTAAAACTGAAGTATCAAGGCGTAGATATTGAAAAAATGTATTAACCAGAAATAATTCTGTATCCATTTATTAAGATGACCGCAACGCCTACTAAAAGAGCTAACTGCCTGCGCGGAAGTTTGGAGACTATGCGGGCTGCGATCGGGGCCATAAGTGATCCACCTATTGCCAATCCGCCCACTACCGCCCAATCAATATCCAACTTATGAATATTGAGTAAGAAGCCGAGGCTTGCCGAGACTGCAACTATAAACTCGGCTGCACTGACAGTTCCGATGATTTTCCTTGGTGTCATGTTTGTGGCGGTCATCAAAGTTGGTGTGACAACTGGGCCCCATCCGCCCCCACCTGCCGCATCAACAAACCCACCTGAAAATCCAAGAAATGTTAGGAAACGTAGGTTGCTAGCTGATTCAGCTATCTGTGGGTTTGGAGTTTGAAATAAATTTCTATAGAGCAAGAGGAAGCCAAGAAATAACAAAAGTGTTGAAATAAAAATCTTAGATGCTGAAAGGTCTATCGACGATAAAAATGTTGCACCCAGCAGTGCGCCAATTCCGCCAGGTATAGCCAATCGAATCAGGACATCTTTATCAATATTTTCAGCTTGCCAGTGCGAAGCACCCGAAACCAAAGTTGTTCCAATTTCAGCTGCATGAACTGCTGCCGATGCCACTGCGGCAGAAGCGCCTAGGGTTAAAAGCAAGGTCGAGCTTGTTAAACCAAAACCCATTCCAAGAGTGCCATCAATGAGTTGAGCAATGGATCCGGCGATAGCAAAGAAGATCCAGTTCATCTGATTTCTTTCATGATTTTGCTGACATTCTCATCCAGATCAGCATCTCCCTTGAGATGTAGATCTGGATTCTTTGGAGTTTCGTAGTTTTGACCTATTCCTGTGAAATTTGGAATCTCTCCCTTGCTGGCTTTCTTATATAACCCCTTAGGGTCACGATCAACACAAATGTCGACCGGAGTATCAACAAATACCTCAAGGAATTCACCTTCTTCAAAGAGTGATCTTGCGCGTTGCCGATCAGCTTCGAAGGGGCTAATGACTGCAACTAAAACGATCAATCCGGCATCAACTAACACTTTAGCAACTTCAGAAATTCGACGAACATTCTCGGCACGGTCTCCAGGTGTAAACCCGAGATCCGCGTTTAATCCCATTCTCAGATTGTCCCCATCCAGCACATACGTATGCATTCCTAGTGAATGGATTCGTTTCTCAACACTATTTGCAATAGTGGATTTTCCTGATCCAGAAAGTCCAGTTAACCAAATTACGCGCGCCCTCTGGTTCTTTTGTGCCGCTCGCTCAGCTTTATTCACCTCGTACTTTTGCGTAACAACATTTTCGCCCCTGCGCAAAGAGTGTCTAATCATTCCAGCGCCGACAGTCTTAAAGGTCATTCGATCTATAAGAATAAAATTTCCAAACTCACGCGATTGAAGATAAGGCAATAGAGCTAACGATGAATCAGTTGCGATCTCAACTGAACCAATTTCGTTCACACCCAAATTCGTCGCTGAATTCTGACTTCCAGTATTGACATCAATTTTATGGCGAATACGGGTCACCGTTGCCGGTGTTTGGCTTGAGCCTGAAATGAGGAGATATGAGCGACTGCGAATTAGCGGCTCTTCATGAAGCCAAACAATGTCTGCATTAAATCTATCTGAAGGATGTAGGTCTTCTTTAGAGGCTGCGATCAAATCACCTCTTGTTGCATCCACTTCGGGCTCTAAAAGTAAAGTGACTGCATCTGAATCGTGAGCATACTGAATTTCTTCTTTATAGGTAATAATTTTTGCAATAGTGGCGCTCTGATTGCTAGGAAATATCTTCACTTCATCACCAACAGTAAAACTACCTCGGTGTACGGTTCCAGATACACCTCTGAAATTCTCTGCACGAGAAATTAATTGGATCCTCATTCGTGGAGATGCATCAATTGCTTCCACCGGTCGCCAATCCTGAATTGATTCGAGCAAGGTTTGCCCCTCATACCAGCCCATATTTTCCGAACCCTGAACAACATTGTCACCAGCAAGCGCGCTTAAGGGTATGAACAAAACATCATCAAGATGCATGCGGGTTAAGGCAGTTTGAACATTTTCGCGAATCTCTTCAAAGACAGGCTGGCTGTACTCCATCGCATCCAATTTATTGATGGCAACGATAACTCGGCTGATTCCCATCAAAGAGCAGATGGTTAGGTGACGAAGGGTCTGGGTGCGAACTCCCTTTGTCGCATCTACTAATACGAGTGCGATATCTGCTCTGGAAGCAGCAACCGCCATATTTCGCGTGTACTGCTCATGCCCAGGTGCGTCAGAAATGATTAAACGTTTGCCATCTAATAAGGACATGGAACGATATGCAACATCGATAGTAATTCCTTGCTCACGTTCGGCTTCTAATCCATCAGTTAGCAAGCTAAAATCAATTTCTCCAACAGCAATAGTCGAACCACTGCGTCGAACATTTCGTGTTGAATCAATCGTGTCGTGCGGAATACTGTCAGTTTCAACTAATAAGCGCCCAATTAAAGTACTTTTTCCATCATCAACGCTGCCACAAGTAAGAAGTCTGATTATTGATCGCTCCATTAGAAGTAACCCTCGGTCTTCTTTTTCTCCATAGAATCTTCGGCTGCACCATCGATTAAGCGCGTAGCTCTTTCGCTAAGTTTGACTGAAAATACCTCTTCAACAATCTCGGTAATACTTGTTGCTGTTGATTCAACCGCTGCTGTAAGCGGATAGCAACCTAGTGTTCTGAATCTGACCTTAATCATTTCTGGATTTTCACCAGGCAGAAGTGGATAACGATCATCATCAACCATGATTAGCTGTTCGCCTCGCTTGACCGTTGGACGCTCTTTTGCAAAGTACAAAGGATTTACTTCGATATTTTCTTGAAGGATGTATCTCCAAATATCAATCTCGGTCCAGTCTGACAAAGGAAAAACTCGCATTGTTTGACCGGGAGCTAAACGTGTGTTGTAAGTACGCCATAGTTCTGGTCTTTGATTTCTTGGATCCCATTTGTGGCCCTCGTCCCGAACGCTAAAAATGCGCTCCTTAGCTCGGCTCTTTTCTTCATCGCGCCTTGAGCCTCCAATTGCGGCATCAAATGCGTGTTGATCGAGTGCTTGTCGCAATGCCACAGTTTTCATAATGCGGGTGTATTCAGAAACTCCAGTCTTGAATGGACTTGCCCCCGCAGCCACACCTTCTTGATTTGTATGAACCAAGAGCTTTACACCGTTCTCAGCGACTACCTCATCTCTAAAAGAGATCATCTCCTTGAATTTCCAGGTTGTATCAATATGCAATAAAGGGAATGGAATAGGAGCCGGATAAAAAGCTTTTTTGGCCAAGTGGAGCAAAACTGAAGAGTCTTTTCCGATGGAGTACATCATCACAGGTTTGCGAAATGCTGCTGCAGTTTCTCTTAGGATCTCAATGGACTCAGATTCCAGAGCCTTCAATATCTTCTGGTCGACAATCACCCCTCGACAATAGTAGGTGATTCTGTGAATACCCCTTGAGAAATCAGTAATTCAGCCTGAGATTTTTTGTAGTTAGAAAACTGCCCATCAAACTGCCCATATCTGCCCATGGATTCCCCATAAAAACATCTAAATTTGAGACAGGATAAGCAACAACTTGTACAAACATTTTTGGGCAAAGTAAGCGTGAATTGACTTCACTAACTATAAAAATAAAGAAGAGTCGCCCTATAAGCCGGATGGTGATTACTTTGAATCACTTAAAAGGAATGACAAAAGAGCTCGAGTCGAGTCCAGTTTCAGGTAGGGAGTTCCGACTAGCGATTGAGCGGAGCTTGATTGAGCGGCTCCGCC
>CAFAAA010000054.1_pt1 | contig 9364 bp, 9 predicted proteins | sample 7267141 | NCBI WGS metagenome assembly CAFAAA01 (sample SAMEA6813974, study PRJEB35770) | uncultured Actinomycetes bacterium | biome: Freshwater; feature: Freshwater reservoir; material: water | place: Czech Republic | collected 2016-08-15 | depth 30m m | reverse complement strand
CGTGCCTAAGGTATCCTTTCCCTTCGCACTATCCATAATTGCCGCACTACTTGTTCGACCTTGGCGGGTTGCCCGAGCGGCCAATGGGAGGGGACTGTAAATCCCCCGGCTCTGCCTTCGAAGGTTCAAATCCTTCACCCGCCACCAGATAGATCTTATGGACGCAGAACTATTCGAATGGGGTTATCTGTCTTAAGCGCCAGTTGGTTCAAGGCCTTGGCTGCATCTTCTAGCGTAAGCACAGAGGTAATCGAGCCGGAAAGATCGAGTTTTCCAGCTCTTATTAATTCAACTAATTCTTGTGTGTGATGCACTTCTGAACCGTAGTGCCCAAGAATTTGGTTTCGCTTATATACAAAGGCCATGTCACTGGGAATAGTGATTGGCTCACTCGCAATTCCAATAATTATTAACTTGCCGCCTTCTGCAAGCAGAGGGAGAGCTTGAACGCGAACTGCATTGACGCCTGCGAAATCAAAGGCTGCATCAATCCCACGGCCATTAGTAAGCGCACGAACTTTCTTCGCAAACTCTGGATCGGCTGGATCAAGAGCTACATCTGCACCAATACCTATCGCACGCTCTCGTGCAAGTGGCAATGGATCAACTGCAATAATCGGAGTACTGCCAATTATTTTAAGAAGTTGAATTGCATGAATTCCTAGTCCACCAATTCCAAAAACTGCACTCGAAAGCCCAGCGCGCATTTGTGCAGTGTGAGTAATTGCTGCCCATGGTGTTGAAACGGCATCAGGGATGATGCAGGCTTCTTCAAAACTTAGTTGTTCGTGAATTGCAACTAATGTATCTGCATTAGCAATCATGAAATCTGCAAAACCACCATCGAAATCAAAACCTTGGGTTCGTACTCTTCCTTTTTCATCCCTAATTCCGGCACAGACAATTACGCGATCACCGACTTTCCAGTGCTCAACTCCTTCACCAATATGATCGATGATGCCGGCAACTTCATGGCCCATGGTTACAACGTCACCTTCTAAGTAACCAGGTGAAAGAGTTGAATCAAGCAAGTGGACATCAGATAAACACACTCCAGCAGCCTTTACTGCCACTCGTACATGACCGTATCCAGCTTCTGGAACTGGATGATCTACCACCTCAAATTGCCGTGTACTGATAGTGATTCTTCCTGCGCGCATTAAATAATCCTCATCGCTCGGTTAATAAGTAGATTCACTGCATCCCCAAATCCTGCAAAGGCTGGATTAGTGGTTTGGCCAGCCACGTATCTGGCCCAGATTTGTTGCAAAATTACGGTTAATCGAAAGAGGCCAAAGACTTCATAGAAAGTAAAGTCATCGCAGCCCCACTCTGATTTCTCCAAATATCTCTCCACAAACTCTTTACGAGTTGGCATTCCAGGCAGATGACTTGGTTGGCGGCGCAGATCTGCAAAAGCGCCACTGTCATCTTTATCAATCCAATATGCCATCGATGAGCCAAGATCCATTAGCGGATCACCAATGGTGGCTAGCTCCCAATCGAGTGCACCAACTAACTTCGGTGTTGAATCCAAATTAAAGACAATATTGTCTAAGCGCCAATCCCCGTGAATAACACATGACGCAACATCCTGAGGTTGGTTTTGGTCTAACCATTGCATGAGTACTTCAGCATCTGGGACATCGGGAGTAAGTGCATTTCGATAACGCCGTGACCAACCTTCAACTTGGCGTCCAACATATCCAGGGCCCTTGCTCAATTGTGCAAGTGATGTGGGGTCAACGTGATGAAGTGCAACTAAACCGTCGATGACTGAATTTCCAATCAATTCCATGTCATCTTTTTCTACATTAACACCATCCGGTAAATTTCGTCGAAAGATAACACCATTTATTTTTTCCATAACATAAAAATCAGAACCAATAACCGATTGGTCTTGGCAGAGTGCGAAGACTTCTGGCGCGATTGGAAAATCTGGTTTTAAAGTTTTTTGGATAAAGAATTCACGCTTCATATCGTGGGCAGATGCCGCTTTTGTACCCACAGGAGGCCGTCTTAAAATCAACTCACGTTCTTGAAAAGTAAGTAGATAGGTGAGATTTGATGCACCGGCAGAAAATTGTTGCACTGCGGGTTTATCCCCTGGGATATCAGAGTTTTTTAGTAACCATGTATGCACTGCATCAATGTCGAATGCATCTTCGGTGCGTACATCACCCAGCTGACGCGTCATTATTTGGTAATGTGCCGATTCTTAAGCTCAATACGGGCAATATCGCGCAGATGTACTTCATCGGGACCATCAACAATTCGTAGCGTACGTATTCCTGCGAACATGGCTGCAAGGGGAGTGTCCTGGCTAACTCCAGCACCACCATGAACTTGAATAGCGTGGTCGATAATCTCTTGAGCCATTCGAGGAACAACAACTTTTATTGCAGCTATTTCTTTACGTGCAGCTTTGGCCCCTACCGTATCGATGAGCCACGCTGTTTTTAAAACCAAAAGACGTGCTTGCTCGATATCAATTCGGGCGTTAGCAATCCAGTCTTGGATGACACCTTGTTGTGACAAAAGTGACCCAAAGGTTGTGCGTTCACCAGCACGTTCGATCATAAGAGATAGAGATCGCTCAGCCATTCCAATAGCACGCATGCAATGATGAATGCGCCCAGGTCCAAGTCGTGCTTGAGCGATTTCGAATCCCGAACCTTGAGTACCAATCAAGTTCGCGACGGGAACTTTCACGTTTTCAAAGAGAATCTCTGCATGACCGTGCTGGTCAATGTAACCAAATACTGAAAGATTTCTAACGATACTTACTCCGGGAGTATTCATGGGAACTAACACCATGGACTGTCGATAGTTGCTGTCTGCATCTGGGTCTGTAACGCCCATGACAATTAATATCTGACACCTTGGATCCATCGCACCAGTTGTCCACCACTTGCGACCATTAATAACGTAGTTATTACCTTCTTTGACTATCGACGTTGCAATATTTCGTGCATCACTTGATGCAACGTCTGGTTCGGTCATGGCAAAACCAGAACGAATCTCACCAGCCAGTAATGGCTCTAACCATTGTTTCTTCTGCTCATCAGTGCCAAATAGATGGAGCACTTCCATATTGCCAGTATCAGGTGCTGAACAGTTAAGGACCTCTGGTGCAATATCTGGAGACCAACCAGTTAACTCGGCTAGAACTGCATAGTCAGTAACGCTTAAGCCATGAGCCGGATCGTGTGAATCAGGCAGAAATAAATTCCATAAACCCTTTGATCGCGCGCTTTCCTTGAGGCTTTCAACAATAGCGGGGAGTGCATGTGGCTGCCCAGCTTCTATCAAAGCACTTCGTTGTTGATGATAAATAGATTCAGATGGCAGAATTTTCTGCTCCATAAAATTACGAAGCTCACTTAGATATTTCTCGGCTCTTAAACTATTACTGAACTCCATGGTAGTACCGTACGCATATCGCGCTAAAAAAGGGAGAGCCGCATGAATATTTTGGACACATTTCGACTCGATGGCAAAGTGGCAGTTGTCACAGGTGCATCATCGGGGCTCGGTGTTGCATTTTCACAGGCTTTAGCCCAAGCAGGTGCCGACCTTGTACTGGGCGCACGGCGAGTTGATCGCTTACCCGACACTATGGCGCTCGTAGAAGCTGAAGGAAGATCCTGCGCTTACTTACAAACCGACGTTACTAATCCCGATGACTGCACAGCGCTTATTGCTTTGGCAATTGAACGCTTTGGAAGAGTTGATATTTTAGTAAATAACGCCGGAGTCGGAACCGCAGTACCTGCGACATCAGAAACACCAGAACAATTTAGGAATGTCATCGATGTAAATTTGATGGGTGCATATTGGATGGCACAAGCATTTGCGCGTCAAGCAAAAAATGGTGGAGTCATTGTAAATATTGCAAGCATTTTAGGAATGCGTCCCGGTGGTCTTCCGCAAGCTGCCTACGCATCCAGCAAAGCTGGTCTTATCGGCCTCACACGTGACTTAGCTGCGCAGTGGACAGGCCGTAAAGGCATCCGCGTTAATGCATTAGCGCCAGGATTCTTTCCTTCTGAGATGACCGACCAGATGCCCAAGGAATCAATTGAATTAGTCCGTCAGTTAACGGCAGCGCAAAGAGTTGGCAGAACGGAAGAGCTTGCATCAACCCTTATTTGGTTAGCAAGTGATGCATCCTCATATGTATCTGGGGTGACTGTGCCTGTTGATGGCGGCTTTGTAATGCCCTAGCCTTGGGCACAGATCAACTTACCCTTTAGGAGCAACCGTGAAAAAAAATTTTGGAATTCTCACAGTTCTTGCAGTTGCGGCTGCATTAACTTTGTCAGGATGCGCAAAGAGCGATTCAGCAACTTCTGAAAGCGCTTCATCGTGCGCAAAGGCAGATCTTGCAACAGTCGAATCGGGCATGCTAACAATTGCAACTGGCCAGCCAGCATATTACCCATGGATTATTGATGATAAACCTGAGACAGGAAATGGCTTTGAAGGCGCAGTCGCTTACGCTGTTGCAAAGCAACTCGGATTTACACAAGATGAAGTCATGTGGGTCCGTACAACTTTTGATAGCGCAGTAACTCCGGGTGCAAAGAATTTTGACTTCAATTTGCAGCAGTTCTCAATTACACCTGAGCGCGCAACTGCCGTTGATTTCTCTTCCCCTTATTACACAGCTCCACAAGCAATCGTTTCATTTAAGGGCAGCAAAATTGAAGGTAAGACTTCAATCGCAGACCTAAAGAATGCAAAGCTTGGTGCTGCAGTTGGAACAACTTCACTTGATGCGATTCAAAATCAAATCGGAATTAAGCCACAGGTCTTTAACGATAATGCTGCTGGTGTATCAGCGCTGAAGAACGGGCAGATCGATGGCTTAGTTGTAGATCTACCTACAGCCTTCTATCTATCGGGAGTCGAAGTTACAAATGGCTTAATCGTTGGCCAGTTGCCTTCAACAGGCTCTGGTGATCAATTTGGTCTTTTGCTATCAAAAGACAATCCGCTTACTACATGTGTATCTGCAGCAGTTGATGCAATTACTGCTGATGGAACATTGGCAGCAATCACTGAAAAGTGGCTAGCAACTGATGCTGGCGCGCCAGTATTGAAGCCATAAGCGAAATAAAGAAGTAAAGGCGGTAGTTTGGCGGCCATGTCAGAGCGAATTAACTCTGCTTGGTCGCCAAGCTCTCGTGAAAAAGAACGAGCTCAAGCGCGCAAACGCATAAGCCGAAAGCAGGCTGTGGTTGCCGCAGTTTCATCAATCATTGTTATTGGAAGTTTGCTCACGATTGTCGTGACATCACCCGGTTGGGCTGTTGTTAAAAAAACTTTCTTTGATATCAACTATGGACGTGAAGTTTTTCCAACGGTTATTTCCGGTCTCTGGATTAATCTGCAATTAACCTTTATTGGCGGTGCCTGTATTGGGGTGATTGCTCTTGGTCTAGCGCTTATGCGCACAACTAAATCCCCGGCGCTAACTCCCTTCAGATTTTTAGCGACCGCCTATGTAGATATTTTCCGTGGAGCACCACTTATTTTGATTATCTTGTTGGTTGGTTTTGGAGTACCCGCACTTCGTTTACATGGAATTTCTAGCAACGTAATTTTTCTTGGAACAGTTGCAGTTGTGCTTACGTATTCTGCTTATGTAGCCGAAGTTATTCGTAGCGGAATCTTGTCGATTCATCCCAGCCAACGAGCCGCCGCACGCTCTCTGGGTTTAACTTCAGGACAAACCATGCGATACGTTGTTTTGCCACAAGCTATTAGGCGCGTTGTGCCACCACTCCTCAATGATTTTGTTTCTCTTCTCAAAGACACTGGCTTGGTCTCTATTCTTGGCGTAACCGATGCGGTCCGTGCTGCGCAAATCAATGCAAGTCGGACGTTTAATTACACGCCATATGTTGTAGCCGCCATTCTCTTTCTGCTAATAACTATTCCAATGACCCGTTATACGGATCGGGCAATAAGGCAGCGAACAAATGCTCAGAATGCAGAGGGTGCAATCTGATGTCCTACGTCCTTGAACTCTCACACATTCGCAAATCATTTGGCAACGAACTGGTCCTTAATGACCTTTCACTCTCTGTTCAAGAGCACACGGCTACCGTGCTTATTGGCGCTTCTGGTTCCGGGAAGTCAACACTTCTGCGCTGTATTAATTTGCTGGAATCAATCGATGATGGTCAGATTTTTCTTGATGGCGTTGAAATATCAGATCCTTTGATAAATGTTGATGAAGTACGTCGCAAGTTAGGAATGGTTTTTCAATCCTTCAATCTCTTCCCACACAAAACAGTTTTAGAAAATATCACTTTGGCACCCATTAAAGTCCAATTAAAAAGCAAAGAAGAAGCAGTTGATGCAGCCATGACACTTTTGAAACGCTTTGATCTAGCAGATAAGGCCGATCAATATCCGGATCGATTAAGTGGGGGACAACAGCAACGTGTTGCGATTATTCGTTCCCTTGCTATTAACCCCCGATTACTTTTACTCGATGAAATTACCTCAGCCCTAGATCCTGTTTTAGTAAATGAAGTCCTGAGCATTGTCCGTGACTTAAAGAGTGATGGAATGACCATGGTTTTGGCTACCCATGAGATGGGTTTTGCAACCCAAGTGGCCGATGAAGTCTGCTTCCTAGAATCTGGAAATATTCTTGAACGAGGCACCGCACAAGAGGTGTTGCACAATCCCAAAAACCTTAAAACTCAAGATTTCCTCAAGCGAGTACACCAAGCCGGCCGGTTATAGTTTTACGTTATGAATAACGTGCGCCGAAAATTTGATAGTGCACCAGGCTTGGCCTTTATTGCAGTAATTGTTGCCGCTGCTTTTGCGATACATAACGTTCAACCTGCCATCAGTCCTTTAGCCTTATGCGTTGCATTTGGCATTCTGATTGCAAATCTAGGTACGTGGCCACGTTTTGCGTACAGCGCTACGACACTTGCTGGAACAAAACTTATGCGCGTAGGAGTGGCTTTGTTAGGGGTTCAAGTAAGCGTGGTTTCCCTTAAAGCCATCGGTTTTAGAGGCTTGTTAACGGTAATGCTTGTAGTCAGTTTTACAATCTTTGGAATTCTTGGTCTCTCTAAATTATTTAAAATGAAAGGTGAACTTGGTTTATTGATTGGCGTTGGCTTTGGAGTCTGTGGCGCAACAGCAGTTGCTGCAATTCGACCTCAAACTCGTGCAACACAAGAAGAGACCTCATATGCCATCGGATTAATTTCCCTATGCGGAACGCTGTCAATCTTTTTCTTGCCTTTCTTAGGTCACGTCTTAAGTTTGAGTGATCAAACATTTGGAGCTTGGGCAGGAGCGGCGGTCCACGATGTCGGTCAAGTGATTGCTACGGCTTCAGTATGGAGTGATGACGCGGTTAAGTCGGCAGTCGTTATTAAATTAGCTCGAGTTTGTTTGTTAGCACCAATTGTTTTGATTCTTTCGATTCGCCACCGTCGCTATCTAATCTCACAAGGTGAAAGCGCAACAAATAGCGAAAAAGTTCCTTTGATCCCATTCTTTGTTCTAGGCTTTATCGCTGTCGCAATTGTGCAGAACACAGTAAACCTTCCAGTGCGCTTGCATGACGATATTGTTTTAACGAGCAAACTTTTACTTGGTGCCGGACTTGTTTCATTAGGTTCATCAGTTCGCTGGAGAGCTATTCGCGCTATTGGAGCTCGCCCCATGGTGATGGGACTTATGGCGTGGGTAATAGTTGGGAGCGTTGCGCTTGCTGCGGTGCAATTAACGGGGATATGAGAGACTGCGCTAGGTCGACGAACTTCTACGTTTGAGGGAGATAAATATGTGTTCACAAGTCACTTGTGATCAGTGCCATAAAGCAACATGGTCGGGCTGTGGCCTGCACATTGAAGAGGCGCTAGCTGGTATTCCCGAGAGCGATCGTTGCCAATGTCAACTTACTCAGATGGGTTAAAGGATAAAAAATGAAAGCTATTCAGATCACCGCATTCGGTGGCCCAGACGCTATGAAGCTCGTTGATCTTGCAGATCCAGTAGCAAGTGAAGGTTTTGAAGTTATCAATGTAAGCGCTATAGGAATTAACTATGCCGATACGCACCAAACTGAAAACTCATATTTGTCCCCACAAACTCTTCCATTAGTTCCCGGAATTGAAGTTGTTGGCACAACTGCTTCTGGACGTCGAGTATTAGCACCTGTTGCAAGTGGGGGATACGCAGAGAAAGCTTTAGCGCATTCAGCGGCCATGATTGATATTCCTGATGGCGTTTCTGATTCACAAGCGTTGTGCATGTTGGTTCAAGGCTCCACTGCATGGCATATTTTGAAAACAGTTGGACATGTAAAGCCAGGTGAAAGCGTTGTTGTCCATGCAGCTGCTGGTGGAGTTGGAACAATTGCAATTCAACTTGCAAAGATGTGGGGAGCAAAAGTAATCGCTGTTGCTTCAACAGAGGAAAAACGTAATCTTGCAATTTCATTAGGCGCTGACATTGCAGTCGATGCAACGGTTGCAGATTTAGCTGGTGCAATTAAAACTGCAAATGGTGGTAAGCGTGTAAATCTAATTTTAGAGATGGTCGGTGGCACAACCTTCGATCAAAGTTTGGATGTACTTGCACCATTCGGTCGTTTAATTACCTTTGGAATGGCATCGCGCACTGCACCAACTCCGATTCATCCAGGGGTATTAATGGGCGGCTCAAAGACAGTGACAGGTTTTTGGCTTTCACACTGCTTCGGCAATAAAGAGTTAATGAACGATGTGATTGAAGAACTCTTTGAGTTAGTGAGATCCGGAAAGCTCCATCCAGTAGTTGGAATGAGCTTTCCCTTGAGTCAGGCAACTGCGGCGCACGTAGCGATGCTCGCCCGTAAAACCACAGGCAAAATCACACTCATTCCTGGCCAGTAAGAAAGGGATTTTTCGAAAGACCGTATCTGCCTGTACGCTCAGCACTCAATCAGCGCCCCCCTAGCTCAGTTGGTAGAGCGTTTCCATGGTAAGGAAAAGGTCACCGGTCCGATTCCGGTGGGGGGCTCGAAAGAGCTCCTTCACTAGACGGAGATCTTTTCAAAGCACACCCCTGGCGGGGTAGCTCAGCTTGGTAGAGCAAGCGGCTCATAATCGCTGTGTCGTGGGTTCAAGTCCCGCTCCCGCTACTAGTTCCACCCGCGCGAATTTCGCGCATTGAGAGGCCTCGGGTAACCTAAGCCCCTCGATAACCAATGAAGGAGTAAGACCATGGCAAGTAAGAGCGCGGACGTACGTCCAAAGATCACCATGGCCTGCGTTGATTGCAAAGAGCGTAACTACATTACAAAGAAGAACCGCCGCAACGATCCAGACCGTATGGAGCT
>CAFAAA010000046.1_pt1 | contig 10905 bp, 7 predicted proteins | sample 7267141 | NCBI WGS metagenome assembly CAFAAA01 (sample SAMEA6813974, study PRJEB35770) | uncultured Actinomycetes bacterium | biome: Freshwater; feature: Freshwater reservoir; material: water | place: Czech Republic | collected 2016-08-15 | depth 30m m | reverse complement strand
GTACGGCAGACTCTCACCACCAATGGGCAGGTGTGGGGTTAGTCGACTCTTCACATGTGCCCAATTAACCCCTCAAGGAGGACTAATGAAGTTAAATCGCAGCGCAAAATTTGCGTTAGCAATCACAGCTTCTGCGGCTTTGGCAGTATCACTACTGACTCCAGCCCAGGCTGCAACTCGTTCGACTGTAATTCTGCATGAGACAAACCCAATCACTGGTTTGAACTGCAGCCTTTCAGCAACGAACTCAACAACATGTTCTGCTGTCGGATACCTACAAGGTAACGGCTTCAACTATTACAACGACAAGAAAGAGCTTGTAAAGAACACAGTATTTGGTTCATACAAGATCGTTAAGAACACAGCAACTGACTTCCGTACATCATGGACAGTTAACCCAGGCCGTGTTTGGTCAGATGGCACACCAATTACTGGTGAAGACCTTCTCTTGTCACACGTTCTTTCAAGCAATGCCTATTCAAAGGCTGCTGGCTTGGGAGATCCTGAGAGCAAGACTGACACTCCAGCATTTAATGGTCTTGGTTATTCAGGTGTCTACGATGCAAACATCGTTGGCGAGCCAACACTTTCTGCTGACAAGATGACCGTAACTCTTCGCTTCAAGAAGCCAATTGCTAACTGGGATCTCTACGGTCCTGGACCATCACCAGTACATACAATGGTATTGATGGCTGAAGGCAAGAAGGCCCTAGGAACTGTTGCAGAAAATACAGCAGCACGCGCTCGCTTCGTTGCAGCGTTTAATGCTAAGGATTCAACTCTTCTTAAGAAGCTTGGAAATATTTGGACTAACGATTACACAATTACAACTGTTGATAAGAGCACTAACCCACTACTTCTAGTAGGTAACGGTGGATTTATCATCGATAACGCAGTTGCAAAGACTTCTGTAACTTTGAAGGCTAATCCTAAGTACAACTCAGGCCCAGCAATGAGCGGATCAATTGACACTGTTGTATTCAAGTTCATCGGTGATGGCACAGCTGCTGCACAAGCACTTGCTAACGGCGAGCTAGATGTTTACGCAGGTCAGGCAACTGCCGATGGCGTTGCAGCCCTTAAGAAGATTGCTGGCGTTAACGTTGTTGGTGTGAACCAAGTTGCTTACGAGCACTGGGATCTTCACTATGACACTGTTCCAGGCGAAGACCCATACACAGGTCTTTTCTCAGTAAAAGATGGAGCAAAGTCAAAGGCACTTCGTCAGGCATTCCTACTTGGTCTACCTCGTGAAGAAATCATGACAAAGTTGATTGCACCAATTAACGGTGTTACAACTCCAATTCAATCTACTTGGGTATCACCAGGATCTGCAATGTACGCAAAGGTAACTGCAGGAAATGGTTCTTCAGCATTGTCACGTGGATCACAAGAGTCACGCAACGCAGCTGCATTAGCGTTGGTAAAGAAGTACTATCCAAAGGCGCTATCGAACCCACTTAAGGTTCGCGTACTTGTCCCAGGAAACAACCCACGTCGTGCATCAGAGTTCGCACTAGCTAAGGCTAACTTGGCTAAGGTCGGCTTTGATCTACAAGGTGAAGTTCGTACTGACTGGCCTTCACTTCTAGGTAACTCAAACTATGACGTCTACTTCTTTGCTTGGGTAGCATCATCAGTTACACAGCGCCAATCAGCTGAGGTCTTTGACACCAATGGTGGAAATAACATCCTTGGTTACAGCAACTCAAAGGTTGATGCAATTATTGCAACTCTAGACTCACCTCTATCTGATGCAACTCTTGCTGCTAAGTACATTCAAATTGAGTACATGACTAACAATGATGCAATTACGACTGGTGTATTCGTACACCCAGGAGTTGCAGCAGTTAATAAGGATCTCAAGAATGTAAAGCCAGGCCCATTGTCTCCACAGATGGTGTGGAACTTCTGGGAGTGGACCTACTAAGGGTTATTAAACCTTTAGGTAATTAATACTGGTACCAAAACGACACCCGGGAGGAAACTTCCGGGTGTCGTTGCCTGTATAGTGTGTAAAAGTTTTTGACCCGAATTTTCGTTGCTAGAGAGGTTTTATCTCTGATGTTTGCTTTCATTATGCGCCGGTTAGGCGTTTTAGGCGTCATTCTGATGGGCTCAAGTTTTATTCTCTACAACTTGGCCGCCTACTCAGGTGACCCTCTGGCAGAACTACGTACTAGTCAGGATCCCAACCGCGACTTCTTAATGATCTCCCTTTCGCGAGAACTCCAATTAGATGTGCCTCCGCCTGCTAGATATTTCCTCTGGCTCAAAGGCGTAGTAGGGCTCTTTGTGGGCCATGCAGACTTTGGAAAGACGCGTGAAGGTGCCACCGTTGGTGCAGATTTAGCGCAAGCTATTCCAGTCACCCTTCGCTTAGTCCTCGCGTCAACCATCATCGCCATTGTTTTAGGTATCGGTATCGGAATCGTTACCGCCCTTCGCCAGTACAGCCGCTTTGACTACTCCATGACTTTTGTTTCATTTCTCATGTTCTCTCTTCCAATTTTCTGGGTAGCGGTGCTTCTTAAACAGTACCTAGCAATTTCATTCAACAACTTCTTGAAAGTCCCCGACGTGCCACTCAAAGCTTTAGTCGCACTTGGATTGGCCAGCGGAATCTTCTGGGCCGCAGTCATTGGCGGATCGCGCAAAACTTTCTGGACTGTTTTTGCTTTAGCGACAACCATCGTAGCTTCACTGATTGCAATCATGGATGCAATGAACTGGTTCTTACAACCTGGTCTTGGCCCGATCATTGTCTTGGCGATCGCAATTGGAATTGCCTATGGCGTGACACAGCTTTCTGTAGGTATCACTAATAAGGCGGCGCTGAAATCATCTCTTACAGTTTCAGGCGCGACGTTAGTGATGTACTACCCAGCTAACTGGATCTTTAATAACAATCCTGGCCCGTTAGGTGTTTTCGGAATCTTCTCGATTTTGATCACTGTCGGTGTAATTGCCGGAATTTTGTACTCAAAAATCGATCGAGGCCCAATCATTCGCACGGCAGTAATTACTGCATTTCTTTCAGCGCTAATCCTCGTAGTTGATAAATTCATGCACACATGGAAGCAATATATGGAGACCGATGCGATTAATTACCGACCGGTTCCAACAATCGGTCAGCGCAATGATCTGCTTGATACGAGCGATTTTTGGATTTCAAGCCTAGATTTAGTGATGCACCTCTTCTTGCCTACTGTGGCTTTAACGTTGATTTCATTCGCTGGATACATTCGATACTCTCGCGGAACGCTCTTAGAAGTTCTCAATCAAGACTACATCCGTACTGCGCGCGCTAAGGGTTTAACTGAGCGCACAGTGATTATGCGTCACGCATTTAGAAACACAATGATTCCATTGACGACGATTATGGTTGTTGACTTTGCGGGTGTGATTGGCGGTGCATTGATTACTGAGCGCGTCTTTGGTTGGTCGGGAATGGGAACACTCTTCTACCGCGGAATTTTATCTTTTGACTTGAATCTATTGATGGGTGTTTTCTTCGTGACATCTACCCTGTCTGTATTAGCAAACCTTGTAGCAGATTTGTTGTATTCAGCCTTAGACCCACGTATTCGAGTAGGAAGTGGTGCATAAATGGCCTTCAAATCTAAGAAGTCAGAGGTTTCTACTGAAGCGCTCAGTGGCGAAAATGCAATTTCAAATCGAGAAGTAGAAGGCTTAAGCCAAGGACAAATTGTTCGTCGACGATTCTTCCGTCACCGTGCTGCAGTTATCTCGCTTGTAACAATTATTTCAATCGTCATCTTTGTATTTTCCGCTCTAGACTTTAGATTATTTGGAGTGTGGCGTATTCCAGGTTGGTGGAAGTGGACGACTGAAGATCTTCCAGAGCTTCGCGTTGGAGATTGCCCTGGAGGCACAGTTGGTTGCCCAACTATCAGCTTGCGTCCTAAGTTTTTGGGCGGCTCTGGTTTTGGTTTAGGTGATCACCCATTTGGACAAGATGATATTGGACGCGACTTTTTTGCACTTGTTATGAAGGGTGCTCAACGTTCGCTATCTGTGATGGTCGTCATCGGCTTCCTCGGTGGAACTATCGGAACAATCGTTGGCTCCGTCTCTGGTTTCTACCGTGGAAAGATTGATTCAATTTTGATGCGTCTTGTTGACTTTATGATTACCGTTCCTGCAGTTCTTATTGGCTCGGTTATTGGTTATCACTATGGAAACCTCGGAGCGATTTTCCTAGCGTTTTATCTAGGTTTATTTGCTTGGACAGGCTTATCGCGTTTAGTGCGTGGAGAGTTCTTAACCCTTCGCGAGCGTGAATTCGTGGATGCGGCTCGAGTAGCTGGTGCATCGAATCGTCGAATTATCTTCAAACATATTTTGCCAAACGCTGTTGGAATCATCATCGTTTCGGTGACCTTGTTGCTATCTGGTGCAATTTTGTTAGAAACGGCGCTGTCATATCTAGGCTTTGGAGTTGTTCCACCAGATGTCTCGCTCGGTCTTTTAATTAGCCAGTACCAGGATTCATTTACAACTCGTCCATGGCTCTTTTGGTACCCAGGCTTCTTCATTATTACTATCGCCTTGAGCATTAACTTTATTGGTGATGGTTTACGCGATGCCTTTGATCCTCGCCAGCGTCGTAGGATTACAAAGAAGGAACGTCAAGAGTCAGCGATATCTAAGAAGTTGGCGCAAGCCGATGAGTAGTCTATTTACCGAAGAAACTTTTGCTCACCGTGAAGACATCCAGGGGAGTAATTCCGTGGGCGATGAACTCTTTGCGACGCAATCTAGCGATGTAGGCACACGCTCCCGAATCACTTCTCGGAGAGTCACCAATTCGAACCGGGTGATCACTGCCGCGGGGAGCGAAGTCACTCTTGTGCATACCCTTCGAGTGACGACGACTAGGAGCTGGAGCAGCCCACGCATAAATAGTTTCTCCGTCAACCAGGATGGACATGCTGTACTTGGTCTCGATCTCGTCAACGCGATCCCAACTAGCAGTGACCTCTTTGGTTGGATTAACAATCTTGATGCCTTCATCAAAGATAACAACGTAGGGCTTGAGGAAACTCAAGTACGCACCGAGAATGGCCAATCCGCTAACAATGCACGTAATAATCAATTCGCGGATGCCACTATAGAAAGCGCTTTGCGCGATGAATCCAGTAAAGAAAGCAATCAACACCCAACCCATAACCAGAGCGCTGGTGGGACGGAACTTTTCGGGATTATTCATGCGCACAGTTTGTCACAGTTAGATCTAAACCTTGATATCAAGCAAGCGGAGGCACACATATGAGCAAGCCAATTTTAGAGATCACGGGATTTAACGTTGATTTCTGGGTAGATGGCGTGTGGTATCCAGCTGTCATCGATATGAACTTAGCTCTTGAGCCAGGCAAAGTAACTGCCATCGTTGGTGAATCAGGTTCAGGTAAATCAACTACCGCGCTAGGTTTGATGTCACTACTTGCATCTAATGCTCGCATGTCTGGAAGCGTAAAAGTTAAAGAGCAAGAGATGCTTAACGCTAAAGCAGTAACGCTTCGCCAGTTCCGCGGTAAAGAAGTTGCCTATATTTTCCAAGAGCCAATGACGGCGCTGAACCCGGTCTACACAATCGGTTTCCAGATTATGGAGACATTGCGTAATCACTTTGATATGGGGCCACATCAAGCACATGAACGCGCGCTTGAGTTAATCACGTTGGTGGATATCCCAGATCCAGAAAAATCAATTAATAAATACCCTCATCAGCTTTCAGGTGGACAGCGCCAGCGCGCAATGATTGCGCAAGCTCTCGCATGTGACCCAGGCTTGTTGATTGCCGATGAACCAACCACAGCTCTGGATGTAACTGTCCAAGCTGAAATTTTGGATTTAATGCGCGACCTTAAAGGTAAGTTCAACTCAGCGATTCTTTTGATTACCCACGATATGGGTGTAGTCGCAGATATGGCCGATGAGATTTTGGTGATGAAGGATGGAATTACCGTCGAACACGGTAGCGCCGATCAGATCTTTAATCGCCCGCAGCATCCATATACGCAACAACTCTTGGGAGCAGTTCCAAAGTTGGGCTCTAGTGTTAAGCGCGCACTTCCATACAAGGAGAGCGCTAAACCAGAGCCAGTATTAAAACTTACTGACGTCACGATTGAATATCCAAAGCGTGGACGTATTCCAGCATTTACTGCAGTTAAGAATTTCAATCTTGAAATCTATCCAGGTGAAATCGTTGGCCTGGTTGGAGAATCAGGCTCTGGAAAGACGACAGTAGGCAGAGCATCTATTGGACTATTGCCTATCAAAGCTGGTGCAATTGAGATTGTTGGAAAAGATATTAGCCATGCAACTCAAAAAGATCTCTTCTCGATTCGTCGTCATACCGGAATCGTTTTCCAAGATCCAGCGAGCTCATTAAATCCACGTCTTCCAATTGGAGAGTCAATTGGCGAACCAATCTTCCTAGCGAAAATTGCTAAGGGTCCAGAGCTTGCCCACATGATTGAAGATTTATTAGATCAAGTTGAACTTCCACGTAGCTATCGAAACCGTTATCCGCATGAGCTTTCAGGTGGACAACGTCAACGTGTAGGTATCGCGCGCGCACTTGCCTTGACGCCAGATTTATTAATCGCTGATGAACCAACGTCGGCGCTAGATGTATCTGTTCAAGCTCGCTTCCTTGATCTCTTGCAAGAGCTTCAGGAAAAGTTGAAGTTTGCATGTCTATTTATCAGTCACGATTTAGCCGTAGTAGATATTTTGGCGCACCGCATTGCAGTAATGCAGAACGGTCTGCTTGTCGAAGAGGGCGATCGCGATGCAATCTTGCAGCGTCCACAAAATGACTACACCCGTCGCTTGATCGCAGCCGTTCCGGTGCCAGATCCAGCTGAACAGCGCGTACGTCGTGAGGCACGTTTAGCCGCTAAGAAGTAGCAGCGAAACTAGTCCTTTGATTGGCCGCTTCGGTGGCTATATCGTCCAAGGAAGTCAGCCTTCATATCGCTGAAATTGCCATCTAATAAAGCTTGTCGCATCTGGTCGACTAAGCGGACAATAAAACGCTCGTTATGAATGGTTGCCAAGGTTGCTGCAATAATCTCTTTACCTCGGAATACATGGTGCATATACGCCCGTGTGTAGTGCGTACACGTGTAACAGTCACATTCATCGTCGATTGCAGTGAAGTCACGCTTAAAACGGCTGTTAGATAGGTTAAAACGCCCTTCCATCGTGTACACAGCGCTGGTACGAGCGATTCTGGAGGCTAAAACACAGTCGAAGGTATCGATTCCATTTTCTACCCCGACAAATAAATCTTCTGGGGCACCGATCCCCAATAAATGTTTCGGCTTTTCTTGCGGCAAGACCTGATTGACCCACGAGACGATAGTTCCGAGGGCATCCTTATCGAGTGCGCCACCGATTCCGAATCCATCAAAGCTCTGACCAGATGACTCTAGAGATCCCAGATCTCCGGCGGCTTTCTTTCGTAAGTCTTCGTACTGCGCACCTTGAATGACGCCAAAGAGTGCTTGGTAGGGCTTTGTCGAACGCTCGTCGGTCAAACGTTTATGTTCATCCAGACATCGCCCAGCCCAGGCCAACGTGCGCTCCATCGCTAACTCTTGATAGGGGCGAGTGTTATGCAAAGTTGTGCACTCATCAAAGGCAAACATAATGTCGGCCCCTAGTTGGTGTTGTACCTGCATGGAAACCTCTGGCGTAAAGCGATGCATCGAGCCATCTAAGTGAGATTTAAAAGTAACACCTTCATCATCGACATGAGCAAGTCGATCTTTATTTCCAGCAATAACATCATCGCGGCGAAAAGTAGTTGCATCCATGGCTAAGACTTTTTTAAAACCTACGCCGAGAGATAAAACTTGAAATCCACCTGAGTCAGTAAAAGTTGGCCCTGGCCAATTCATGAATTCGCTCAGCCCGCCAGCCTCATCCACGATATCTGAACCAGGTTGAAGATAGAGGTGATAGGCATTGGCCAACAATGCCTGTGCACCAAGATCTGCCATCGCTTCAGGCAGTACAGATTTAACTGTTGCTTTGGTACCTACCGGAATAAAAGCTGGAGTCCTGATCTGTCCATGCGGCGTTGTAATTATTCCAACGCGCGCTAAAGAGTTAGCTGGAGCAGATGTGATCTCAAAGCTAAAACTCATGAATTACCAAATCTGCACGCGTGATGCTTCATCTAGCCACAGGCCATCTTTTTCAGTAACGCCAAATGCCTCATAGAAAGGCGTGAAGTTACTTACGATGGTGTTGCAACGGAATTCACCAGGGGAGTGTGGGTCGGTTGCAATGCGACGGCGCATCTCTGCAGGGCGAACTTTTGTACGCCAGATCTGTGCCCATCCAAAGAATAAACGTTGCTCCCCAGTGAAATTATCGATGACTGGAGATGGCTTACCTTCTAATGAGATTTGATATGCCTTATATGCAATCGCTAATCCACCTAAGTCGCCGATATTTTCTCCAACAGTTAAAGCTCCATTGACCGTGATATCTGGAGTCTCTTCGGGAACCAGAGTGTTGTACTGCTCGATTAACGCATTGGAGCGAATCTCAAAAGCAGCTCGATCTTCATCGCTCCACCAGTTATTGAGTGCGCCGTCGCCATCGAACTTTGAGCCTTGATCGTCAAAGCCATGGCCAATTTCATGTCCAATGACTGCGCCAATTCCACCGTAGTTCACCGCATCATCAGCGGTTAATGAGAAAAACGGTGACTGCAAAATAGCGGCAGGGAAAACAATCTCATTCATTACTGGGTTGTAATAAGCGTTCACGGTCTGAGGGGTCATGTGCCACTCATCGCGATCAACCGGCTTGCCAATTTTTGATAATTCATGATCGCGTTGGAACTTTGTCACCTGACCGATATTTCCGAAGAGGTCATGTGGGTCGGTCTGTAGCGCTGAATAATCGCGCCATTTATCTGGATAGCCAATTTTGGGACGGAACTTGCCGAGCTTGTCGAGGGCTTTAGCTTTAGTCGTTGCACTCATCCAATCAATCTCATTGATGCTGACTCGATAGGCCTCAATCAAATTGGCAACTAACTTCTCCATCGCTGCCTTGGCTGCGGCCGGGAAGTGCTGCTCGACATAGACCTTACCTACTGCCTCACCGAGTGAGCCTTCAACAAGTGAGACTGCACGCTTCCAGCGCTCGCGAAGTTCAGGAGTTCCAGAAAGTGTTTTTCCATAGAATGAAAAGTTTTGATTGACTAAGTCGGCAGATAAGTAGGCAGCTGACCCACTGATGATGTTCCACTTCAACCATGCCACCCAAGAGTCACGATCAAAGTGAGCCAAAATATCTGAGAGCCCGGCAAAAAACGGCGGCTGCTGAACGATGACGGAATCTAGAACAACCGATGGAATTTCGCCGGCTTGTAAGTAGAGGTCAAAGTCAAAGGCTGGCATCAGTGCAAGTAACTCTGCACGAGTTAACTTGTTATAGGTCAACGTTGCATCACGGTCTTTGACTGCGTCAAAGTGATGACTGGCAACCGAAGTTTCCAGAGCCAAAATCTTGGCTGCAAGCTCTGCGCCATTAGTGATTCCGACAAGCGCGAACATCGCTTCAACGTGGGCTAGAAAAGCGGTACGGATCTCGGCGTACTGATCTTCTCGGTAGTAAGACTCATTAGGAAGTGAGATTGCACCTTGGGCTAAGTACAAGATATTTGAATTAACATCTTTCTGGTCGGCATAAATAAAAGATCCAAAGATGGCACCAAGGCCACGGATTTCAAGTTTGGCCATTGTCGAAATAAAATCGCTCAAAGTAACAATCCCATCGCAGGCATCTAAGTCGGCCTGAATCGGTGAAAAGCCCTTAGCTTCGATTGCATCGGCATCCATAAATGAGGCGTAGACATCGCTAATCTTTTGCGCTTCAGCACTGCCGCTTGCACTCTCAATAATCGCACGTACTCGTTTTTCAGATAGGTCGCGCAGCTTGATGAAAGCTCCATCAGTTGCTCTATCGGCAGGGATCTCGGCGCTCTTTAGCCAAGCACCATTGAAATGTCGGTAGAGGTCATCTTGTAGGCGTACCGATGAATCGATGTGGTCGAAATCTAAACCAGTTGTACTAGTACTCACGCGCGAAACCCCTTTTGGAAAATAGTTGAAAGTTCAACTGTTAGCGTAGACTGTCACTATGCCAGATGAAAACGCTACCGCACCCCGCTGGCTTAACCCCACCGAAATGAAGGCCTGGCGCAGCTATATCATCGCCAGCAGACGCATGCTTGAAGCCCTTGATACAGATTTAGATGGACATGATTTGAGCATGGCCGATTATGAGATTTTGGCTCAGCTCAGTGATGCCCCAGAGCGCAAAATGCGGATGAGCGAGCTAGCCGAGACTGCCCTGCTGTCGCGTTCACGATTATCACATCGCATGAAGGTGATGGAAAAAGCCGGATGGGTAAAGCGTGAAGCATGTCCATCAGATAAACGTGGATATTTTGCAGTAATGACTGCAAAGGGTTGGAAAGCAATAGTTGCTGCTGCACCCGATCATGTGGAGAGTGTGCGAACTCGTTTTGTCGATCACTTAAATAAGAGTGATCAGGAAGTACTTGCTCAGATTTTTTCGCGCATTGCAACATCATTGCGAAAAGAAGTACTCGACGAAAAATAAATAAAACTGCATAAAAAAACCCGCCACATAGAGTGGCGGGTTTTTTTAATAGCTAATTACTTAGCTGCTGCCTTCTTGCGACGGCGCTTCTTTGGAGCAGCTGCTGGAGCTGCCTTCTTAGCTGCCTTCTTACGCTTCTTTGGAGCAGCTTTCTTTGCAGCTGGCTTAGCCGCTGCCTTCTTGCGCTTCTTTGGAGCAGCGTTCTTAGCTGCTGCCTTCTTG
>CAFAAA010000043.1_pt1 | contig 11055 bp, 9 predicted proteins | sample 7267141 | NCBI WGS metagenome assembly CAFAAA01 (sample SAMEA6813974, study PRJEB35770) | uncultured Actinomycetes bacterium | biome: Freshwater; feature: Freshwater reservoir; material: water | place: Czech Republic | collected 2016-08-15 | depth 30m m | reverse complement strand
CCTGATTGCTTAACTCCCCCAAATGGTGCAGCTGGATCTGAAATGACACCTTTATTAATCGCAACCATTCCAGATTCCATCGCCTCTGCAGTGCGAAGAGCGCGGGTCAGGTTTGATGAGAACACATAACTAATCAAGCCAAATTCAGTGTCATTGGCTAAAGCAATACCTTCTGCATCGGTATCAAAAATAACAATTGGAGCAACTGGGCCAAAGATTTCATGGAGCAAGATTGGGTTGTCTTTTTCTACGATTAAGACGGTAGCTGGATAGAAAGCGCCGTCACCTTCTGGCTTTACTCCGCCAATTTGAATTTTTCCTCCAGCTGCAACGGCAGAATCAACTAATTCAGCGATTTTATTCCGCTCTTTAAGCGAAACTGAGGCACCAAGGGTGGTTGTGCTGTCTGTTCCGCGCCCAACAACAAAACTACTCATAGATTTAGTCATCTGTGCAATAAATTCTTTGGCAATTCCGCGTTGAACATAAATTCTATTTGCCGATGTACAAGCAGCTCCACCATTGCGCATCTTTGCCAGTATCAACTGTGGAATCGTTACTGCAAGATCTGCATCATCATGAACAATTACTTGTGCATTTCCACCAAGCTCCATTGAGCAGCGAATAACTTTATCTGCAGCTTCTTTTAGAATAATGCGGCCGACTTCAGTAGAACCTGTGAATGAAAGATTCTTTACACGTGGATCGTGCAACATTTTAGAAATAGCTTCACCTGTTTTTTCAGGAAGAACTAAATTCAGCACACCCTTTGGTAAGCCTGCGCGTTCCATGACATCAACAATGTACATAGCCGTCAACGGAGTTTCGGTTGCAGGTTTTAAAATCATTGTGCAACCAGCAGCTACGGCAGGTCCAATTTTGCGTGTGGCCATTCCAGCTGGAAAGTTCCACGGTGTAATGAGAATAGAGAGACCGATAGGTTGGTGTGTTACAAGAATTCGCTTGTCCCCTGATGGCGACATACGGAAATCTCCCGGAGTACGGACAGTTTCTTCAGCAAACCAACGGAAAAATTCTGCAGCATAAGCAGCCTCTCCGCGCGCATCCGGCATTGCTTTTCCATTTTCGCGAGAAATCAACGTAGCAATTTCTTCAAGTTCACTTGTCATAATTTCAAAGGCTTTTCGCAAAATCTCAGAGCGATATCGTGGCGCAGTCTTGGCCCATGCCTCTGCAACAGCATCGGCGGCAGCAATCGCGGCTTCACAGTGGGTTTCGTTGGCTTGAGAAACTTCGGCGATTACCGATCCGTCGCTTGGATCATGGACAGCTACCTTGCTAACTCCATCGACCCATTGGCCATTGATATATAACTGTGTATGCATACGCCGAGCATACGCTCAGCCTGCGTGAAGTTGAAGTCGCTGCGCTCTACGATAGAGTCCTTGCAGTTAAGTCGCTGCTAAACGCATGTATATAGAGGAGTGTTTAGTGCCTAAGTCGTGGACAGATGACGCGCCAGTACCGGTCGTGCTTCAAGACCATGCGCATCTAAAGGATTCGTTCGCCTATAAGGTCAAGCGCAAACTGCTCGGCAATCCGCTCAATAGACACTCCTTAGGCCACCAACGATTGAGCAAGCGTTATGCCCTTGGAATCCTTTCATCTGATTGTATTTCTTCATCGGCATACGGATCAGAACAAATCCTTATCGCGTTATTACCAGCATTTGGCTTAGCTGCATTTTCAATTTTAATGCCGATGACTGCAGTTGTTTTGATAATTCTGACAATCATTACACTCTCTTACCGCAACGTGATTAATGTTTACACAAAAACCGGTGGTGCATACATTGTTTCTCGCGATAATTTTGGGCCGGTTGTTGCGCAAATTGCTGCCGTTGCTTTAATGCTGGATTACATCGTTACTGTTGCGATTCAATCAGCTGCAGGTGTTGCTGCAATTATTTCAACATTCCCTAACTTATCTCCAGTAAAAATTCCAATGATCCTTCTTGTAATTGGTGTCCTGACATATGGAAATTTACGTGGAGTTAAAGAAGCCGGTAAAGCCTTTGCGCTTCCAACATATTTCTTCGTTGGTTGTATGTTCATTGTCTTTGGTATGGGAATTTATAAAGCATTAACTGGCACATTAGAGACCTTAAGTACCTCTCAACCTGGTGCAATAGCAGTTGGCGAAAGTCATGGCTTGCTCACCGCCGCAGCGATCTTCATTCTGTTGCGCGCTTTTGCAAATGGTGGATCATCATTAACCGGCCTCGAAGCAATTTCTGATGGAGTCGCTCTTTTCGAGCAACCAGAGCACGTAAACGCTCGTCGTACCCTCTTTGTGATGAGCGGCCTGCTTGGCTCGCTCGTTCTCGGTGTTTCGTGGTTTGCGCACAAAATTCATGCGATGCCCTATGAATCTGGAACGCCAACGGTTATCTCGCAGATCGCTAAAACTATTGTCGGCGATGGTGCATTCGGGCAAACCATGTTCATCATGGTTCAGCTGGCAACGATGCTTATTCTGTTTGCAGGTGCTAATACGACATATAGCGCCTTCCCTATTTTGGTTAATTTCGTAGCATCCGATGGCTACTTACCCCGCCAACTTACTAAGCGTGGGCACCGATTAGCTTTCTCAAATGGAATCATTCTTCTATCTGGTGGTGGCATCTTTTTAGTCCTCTTTACTGCCGGCTCAGTTGAGCATCTTGTAGCGTTCTATGCATTAGGTGTATTCACTGGTTTTTGTTTAGCTGGCTTTGGAATGACTCGTCACGCACTGCGCAATAAGACCGGTGCATGGCGGGCCAAGGTTTTCATTAATGCACTTTCCGGATCAATCTCTTTCTTTGTTGTGATTATTTTCGCCGTTGTTAAATTCACCGAAGGTGCTTGGTTGGTTTTAGTTACCGCGCCGATTCTTGTTGTTTCTTTTTTACGTCTAAGACGCCAATACACACGTGAGCAAGAAGCGCTTTCAGTGAAGCGCGAACACGAACGAGCAACGTCAATTGCTCGACATGACGTAACCGTCTTAGTTGATAGCGTTGATCTTGCAACTGTTGGAGCCATTCGCTATGCGCGAAGTTTGAATCCGCGTAATTTAGCTGCGGTCCACTTTGTAATCGATGATCGTCGAGCCGAAGAGATTCAAAAGGCATGGGCATTATCAGATGCTCTGGATGACGTGACTCTTGAGCTCATTGATTGCCCTGATCGCCGCTTGGCTAATTCAACATTGGATTACGCAATTCGTATGACCGAGAAAGAAGATGTTGAGCTAACACTTCTTCTACCTCGCCGCTCTTACTCTGGTTTCTTGGGTCGCCTGCTCCATGATCAAACTGCTGAAGAAATTGCCGCACCTATTTCACAATTACCACGAGTAGTTGCAACGATTGTTCCATTTGATGTTGATCGCATAGCGACTAGGTCGTCAATACAGTTTGTTCCCCCTGAGAAGAAAAAGGCACCAGTATCACCTGCGCCAAAGCTGGTAGCTCCGATTAATGTCGAGCCCGTCAGTCATTACGCCGAAAACATAACTGCAATTAGTGAAATACAGTGGCGAAAGCGTGCTCAAGTTCAAGGCCGCGTTACTTCAATTAAGACCGCCCCTCGTGGTTCTGCCCCAACCCTTCAAGTAGAAATCTGGGACGAAACTGGTGGAGTATCACTTCAATTCTTAGGCCGCCGCGAAATTGCTGGGCTTGAAGTTGGTTCACAAATGCGCGCAGAAGGCATGGTTGGTGAAGAAGAAGGCTCAATGGTCATTCTTAATCCTTCTTACGAACTCCTTGTATAAAATCCTTTAATAACTGTGAGCATTCGTTAGCGAGCACTCCAGAGCGGACCTCAACTTTAAATAATGAGCGAGGATCTCGCAGTAAGTCCCACACCGAACCAACTGCACCAGCTTTTTCATCCCATGCACCAAAAACTACTGTTGAGATTCGAGATTGTGCGATAGCGCCAGCACACATTGCGCATGGTTCAAGGGTTACAACAAGTGTGTGGTCTTCTAGTCTCCAGCTGCCATTAATTTGTGCGGCTCGACGGAGGGCAACTATTTCTGCGTGCGCAGTTGGATCTTTATGAAGCTCCCGTTCATTATGACCTTGTGCAACAACCTCGCCGGTCTTATTGAAAATAATCGCACCGACTGGAACGTCTTCACTTGCCAATGCATTACGGGCAACAAGTAATGCTTGTTGCATCATTTCTTCATCGCTCACAGGTCTAATAACTCTGCAAACTGATCACCGAAACCTAGCCGGTTAGCAATCGCTTCAAGTTGCTCATCCGGGAATAACTCTGAATCATCACACAGTGCAGATAATTCCATGCTGCTCATACCAAGATCTGCCAATATCTCCATGTGACCAATAGGTGTTGTTTCTTCTTCATCTTCAGGAATTGGCAAATCAGCAATCTCTAATAACTCTTCAGCAACAGGATAATCAAGTGCGCACGTTGCATCACTAAGGAACAACGAAATATGAGTTCCAAGTACGCGAATGAGAATGAAAAACTCTTCATCTATAGAAACCAGTGCGATCGCACCACCATTTGTTTGTTGTGACTTTAAACTAGAAATCATTTGGGCAATATCGGTGGGGTCTGGCAGGAGACCTAAAGTCCAACGCCCATCTTCATGCCACGCAGCCACGGCGATATCGAACTCATCAGTGATTCCCGTTACTTTATTTGTGAGCCCAGAAACCTCTTCTAATACATCGAACTCTTCGATGTCTTCCGCGAGGTCGTCGTCGAATTCAGGCATGCGAGCATAATTCCACTCATTGGAAAGGAATGAAAGCCCTGTAAGGTAAGGGGTATGAAAGTACACGTTGCCAATCACCCGCTTATTGCTCACAAATTGACGGTTTTGCGCGATGAACGTACCGATTCCCCCACGTTTCGCCGCCTCGTAGAAGAGTTAGTGACTCTGCTTGCCTATGAAGCAACGAGAGATGTTCGCACTCATAGCGTTTCAATTACAACGCCAGTTGTGAAAACTCAAGGTTTAAAGATGGCAGAACCACGGCCGGTTGTAGTTCCAATTTTGCGCGCAGGCCTTGGAATGTTAGAAGGAATGTCAAAGTTAATTCCTACTGCTGAAGTTGGCTTCCTTGGAATGGTTCGGGATGAAAAAACTCTTCAAGCAAGCACATACGCAAATCGCTTACCAGATGATTTATCTGGACGACAGGTATTCGTCTTAGATCCAATGTTAGCGACAGGCGGAACTTTGATTGCAGCATTCCATTATTTAATTGATCTAGGGGCTAACGACATCACAGCGATTTGCATCCTTTCAGCACCTGAAGGAATTGCCGCAGTAGAAAAAGAGTTTGAAGGAAGCAAAGTTCCAATCACAATTGTTACAGGCGCTTTGGATGAAAAACTAAATGAAAATGGCTACATAGTTCCAGGTTTAGGCGATGCTGGAGACAGATTATATGGAGTCGTATAAATGGCTTCAACTTCACCTGGGTATGGAATTACTATCCGCATTGAAGGTACATCATCTTCGCAACCTGTTGCATTAGCTACATCAATCATTACTGCTGCTGGTGCAACAATAACTGCACTAGACGTCGTGGAATCTTTGCTTGAAAAAGTCGTTATCGATATTACCTGTGACACTATTGATTCTGGTCATGCAGATGAAATCACGATTGCTCTCTCAAAAAATCCTGAACTGACTGTGCGTAAAGTAAGTGATAGAACTTTCTTATTACATCTTGGTGGCAAGATTGAAATCCAATCTAAAGTCCCACTAAAAACCCGTGATGACCTTTCTCGCGCATACACCCCAGGTGTGGCGCGAATTTGTCAGGCAATTGTCGATGACCCATCCGATGCCCGACGTTTAACAATCAAGCGAAATACCGTGGCCGTTGTGACAGATGGATCAGCAGTGCTGGGCCTTGGAAATATAGGACCCGCGGCTGCCCTGCCCGTCATGGAGGGCAAAGCTGCGTTGTTTAAGCGCTTCGCCGATGTAGATGCCTGGCCAGTCTGTCTGGATACCCAAGATGTCGATGAGATTGTTCGTACTGTTCAATTAATAGCACCAGTTTATGGTGGCATCAATTTAGAGGATATTTCAGCGCCCCGCTGCTTTGAAGTTGAACGCCGGCTCCGTGACCTTTTAGATATTCCTGTCTTCCATGATGACCAACACGGAACAGCAATTGTTGTGCTTGCTGCACTGCGTAATGCACTGAAGCTAGTGGATAAGAATCTATCTGATGTAAAGATTGTTCTGAGCGGTGTTGGAGCAGCCGGCAATGCAATTGCACGTTTGCTGACTCTCAATGGTGCAACAAATATAATTGGTTTCAATCAAAAGGGTGTCGTTAATAAATCAATGAAATCAGATGATTCCATGCAGCAATGGTTTATCGATAACAGTAATCCAGAGAATTTCTCTGGAACAATGTCTGGTGCAATGTCTGGTGCTGATGTATTTATCGGTGTAAGTGCGCCAAATGTGATAACTGAGTCTGATGCAGCATCGATGGCTCCACGTTCAATTATTTTTGCTTTAGCAAATCCAGATCCAGAGATTGACCCAGTTATAGCGCGAAAATATGCAGCTGTAGTTGCAACTGGTCGCAGTGATCAACCAAATCAAATCAACAACGTATTAGCTTTCCCCGGAATTTTCCGTGGGTTACTAGATGCTAATGCTAGTAAAATCACCGATGAACTCTTAGTGGCTGCAGCCGAAGCGATTGCAGACTGCGTTTCTCCAGAACAGCTAAACGCATCTTTTATTGTTCCAAGTGTATTTGATCCAAATGTTACGAAAGCGGTAGCAGCAGCAGTAAAGAAATCGGTGTGATTGAGTTAGCCGCATCTTTTGATGCACAGTTATCCTCACTGGCCCCATTTTTAATCTACCTAGTAACTGGCGTCATAATCTTCATTGAAACCGGCGTCTTATTTGGCTTTTTCTTGCCCGGGGATTCAATTCTTTTTAGTGCTGGATTGGTGGCTGCAGCTCACAAAGATGTGAATATTGCGATTTTGGTGACGATTATTTTCCTTGCCGCATTTTTTGGCGATCAGATTGGTTTTGTTTTAGGCCGATTAGTAGGACGTCCTTATTTAGAGAAGAGAAATTCACCGCGGATGCAAAGCATGATTGCTCGCTCTGAACGATTTTATGAGCACACCGGATGGTGGGCAGTTGTTGCAGCGCGATTCTTCCCATGGATTCGTACCTTCGTTCCACCAATTGCGGGTGCCTCACATATGAACTACTACAAATTTTTAACAGCCAATGCTTTGGGTGCTTTGCTATGGGGAGTTGGAATCACTCTTGCCGGTTACTACGCAGCTACTTTGCCGTGGGTTCGCACATGGTCATATGCAATCGCCACCTTCTTTATTTGTGCTTCGCTGGTTTCCGCACTCGTGAACTACTTACGCCACCGGCGATAACACCTGCATACGTCATAACAATTCCAGTCACAAGATATGCACTCACATGAACACCCTCTGTTGGTGACACTAGATCGATAACTAGCGAACCAACAAGCTGGCCTCCAACGCTAAAGAGTGTAAATGTGAGAACACCGAGGTGCTGAACAATTGTCGACGTAAAAGCGATGTATATAACTCCGATAACACCGCCGGTATAAATCCACCATGGTCCAGCAGGAAGTGCAACAAAGTGAGTTCGATGTGTTACGACACCGATTAGAATGAGTATCGCCAGAAAACTCGTGCCCATAATGAAGTTAAGAAGTGAGGTCGTAAAACTCTGGTGTGAGTACTCATTGATCTGGCCATTAAGTGCACGCTGAATTCCAACAATTGCACCGGCAATACATCCTGCAATAACAGCAATCATGGAGAGATTTTGCGCATCGATACGGTCTACAACCGACACAATGACGGCAATTACCGTTAGTGCAGCCGCAGCAACCCGACGGCCTGTAATTGCTTTTTTGCCTCCACCTGTCATCCCTATGCGATCAACGACCAAAGACATCGCAGTCTGTCCGGCTATAGAGGCCACTGAATATATTGCCACGCCAATCAGCGGGACGATTTGCGTTTGAATCGCAACGAAGCTTCCACCAAGTGCGCCAGCAAAAAGCTTCCACTGTGAAATCTCTTTCTGCGCGACGGCAGTTCGAAGATTAGAAATGCCCTCTTTAATTGCCGGGTTTATTAGAGCTATCAATGCAATAACAGCAAGGCCGGAACCAAATGAAACTAGTGCTGCTTCAAGACCGTTATTGAGTTGGTGAGAAAGTGCTCCGTTTACTCGCGCTTGAATCGCAATCATTACCCCTGAAAGGGCGGCAAGAAGATCTAAGCGCATTAAGCGTGCGTGCCGTGGAATTCTCGCTTATCGGCTATCCAATCCATAAGCGCAAATAAAACTCCAGAGGCAACAAAAGTTAAGTGAATAACTATCCTCCACTTGGTGCCTCCACCAACATGATCTTGTCCCGATAGCTCAATAAAATCTTTGAGCAGTTCAATGACAGAAATAGCAACTAAAGACCCTATTAACTTAATCTTTAAGCCGCTGAAATCGATTGTTCCCATCCAGTGCGGTCTATCTTTAGATTCAGTCGCAACATCTATTCGAGAGACAAAGTTCTCATAGCCGGCAAATATAACCATAAGAATCAAATTAGCTAGAAGAGTTAAATCTAGAAGTGCTAGAAGATCTAAAGTGAAACTCTGCGGAGTTGCCTCTGAAATATGTAGGGCTAAATGATAAAACTCGATAATAAATCTAAAGCTCAGTAGGACTAAGGCCCCAACCAGACCAAGATAAAGCGGCGCTAGTAAAAAGCGAGAACGAAAGAGGACTACTTCGACTCCGTGTGTAATGCGATTCATACGAGAACTTTAACTTATCCCTCTAATAAGAGCGTGACGTGCAGCCACTCTTCCTCCAGTTTGTCCTTATTTGTCCGGGCAGTCTGCAGCTCCGCCGTTATCGAAATTAAACGTTCGGGCTCGAATGCGGCGCTTTCCTGATCTGCAAGCAGTTCTGTAACTCGAGCATCTGCTCGCTCCATCTGACGCTCTAAACGGACTTTGTCTTTCTTGAGCTGGCGTTCTTCTGCCGCGTTTGAACTCTTTTTTTCTTTTTGCACGATATTACTTGCCTGAGTAGCTCTTTCGCGCATTTCTAAATATTCATCGACACCTCGAGGCAAATCACGAACAGCTTTATCACCCAGAAGTCCAACAAAGCGATCGCATACTCGTTCTAGAAAATACCTATCGTGGGAGATAACAATCAAGGTTCCGCCATAGCCATCCAGTAAATCTTCAAGTTCAGTCAGTGTCTCAATATCGAAATCATTTGTTGGTTCATCGAGAAGTAAAACGTTAGGGCTGTCCATCAATAAACGCGTCAACTGCAGGCGACGTTTTTCTCCACCAGACAAATCTCCAACTGGCGTCCATTGTGACTCACGGTCAAAACCTAAGCGCTCACACAGTTGTGATGCCGATAGTTCTCGACCTCCGCCTAACTCCACTCGATTAGCAATCTTTTCAACGGCTTCTAATACACGCCATGTTGGGTCTAACTCATCTAAATGCTGGGTTAAAAAAGCTGGTTTTACAGTTACTCCTGTAACTAACTTCCCCGCCGTTGGTTGAATTTCACCCATTAAAGTTCGCATTAGCGTTGTTTTTCCGGCGCCGTTAATTCCAACAATTCCGATTCGATCCCCTGGACCAATATTCCAATACAGATCATCAATTAATTCATTATCACCAAGTTTTACTTGCAAGTGGTGCGCTTCATAAACAGTTTTTCCTAAGCGATTCAATGCAAATTTCAATAATTCACCTGGATTACGTGGCTCTGGCTCTCCAGCAATTAAAACATTGGCTGCATCAACGCGGAATTTAGGTTTAGTAGTGCGTGCGGGAGCACCCCGTCGTAGCCATGCCAGCTCTTTCTTGATCAACATATTACGGCGCTGATCCATAACTGATGATTGGCGAGCACGTTCAGCTTTTGCTAAAACAAATGCACTGTATCCGCCTTCATATTCTTCAACTTTTCCTTCAACAACTTCCCACGTGCGATCAGTTACTGCATCTAGAAACCAACGATCGTGAGTAACAACTGTGACGGCCAAACCTTTACGGTTATTAATATATTCGGCGAGCCATGCAACACCTTCAACATCTAAATGGTTAGTAGGTTCGTCAAGTAAAATTAAATCCAACTCATTAATTAGTAGTTTTGCTAAACCAACGCGTCTGCGTTCGCCACCTGATAATTGACCAAACTTACGATCAAAAATGTGGTCATCAAAACTTCCAAATAAGCCGGTAAACACTTCGCGAATATTTGGCTCACTTGCCCATTCGTGTTTTGCGGTATCCCCCAACACAACTTCTCCAACAGTGCTGTCAGGATTTTCGAAGTCGACTTGAGAAAGAATTCCAATGCGTGCAGAGTTTGACTTCGTGACTCGGCCAGAATCCGGCGCTTCAATTCCAGCGATGACTTTCATCAGTGTGCTTTTGCCGCTTCCATTTCGGCCGACGATTCCAATGCGATCGCCCTCAGATACGCCCAGTGATACAGCGACTAAAAGCTCTTTAATATCAAAGGCTTTCGAGACCTCTTCGATATTTACAACATTGCGCGCCATGATGGGAGAGCGTACCTTTCATCTATGAATGTGACTGACCGCGAATACGCGCTAGAACTAGATAGAAATGACCCACTTGCCGGCTTCAAGGCCCAGTTTGTGGTCACAGATCCTCAGATGTGTTATTTGGACGGCAATTCTTTGGGCCGCATGCCAAAAGCAACGGTCACTGCAATCACTGATTTTATGAATAATGAGTGGGGGCCTGAGGTTGTAACTGGCTGGGGCCATTGGGTTGATGAGGCACAACCAACGGGTGATTTGCTGGCAGCTGCTGCTTTAGGAGCGGGTCCGGGTCAAACATTGGTGTGCGATACAACGTCGGTTAATTTCTATCAACTCTGTTTAGCGGCGATTCATGCCCGCCCAAATCGAAAAACAATAATTACTGATGCAGCTAACTTTCCAACTGATAGATACAT
>CAFAAA010000038.1_pt1 | contig 12541 bp, 11 predicted proteins | sample 7267141 | NCBI WGS metagenome assembly CAFAAA01 (sample SAMEA6813974, study PRJEB35770) | uncultured Actinomycetes bacterium | biome: Freshwater; feature: Freshwater reservoir; material: water | place: Czech Republic | collected 2016-08-15 | depth 30m m | reverse complement strand
GCGTTCGTCCTGAGCCAGGATCAAACTCTCCATAGAAAGTTTTATCTGGCGTACAGACAAACAAACTAACGTTTATTTTGTCTTATTACCAAAGGAAATCAACGGGTATAACTTTTAACAGTCATACCTCATTGAAGTATTTGTTTTGCCGTGGGTATTATCAAAAAGTGAGTGTAAAACACTGACTTTGCGCTATTGAAAGCATGTCAAATAGAGCCACTTGATGGCATATATTGCATTGACTTATGGCACGCTGTTGAGTTCTCAAGGTACGGATGCGCACTGTTTCCACGGAAATCTCTTTCCGCTTTTCAGGGCAGACCGCCAAACCTAGTCCATAGATACGGGCACGGTCAAACCGAGCCATATCAGGACTAGAAGTGAGGATCGATGCTGTTCGGCCTAAATCGTCCGTTTCACAGCAAGAGCGTAACTATAACCCTGGGGACAAGAGGGGTCAAATCGGCCTCATGCCTTAAAAGAGGTTTCTATGGGTAGTGAAAAAACGCTAGCGGGCTAGGCTTTGAGGTGGATTTTAAGAGAATTAAGCTAATTCAACACAGGCGAGATCGCGCTTGCCTTTTCGCAAAATCGCGTATTTACCGCATAAAAAGTCGGATTTTTGAGGTGCAAAGTCCTCCCCCGAAATCTTCGCATTATTGAGATATGCGCCACCCTCTTTAACGATGCGACGCGCAGCTGATTTCGAATCAACGACACCAGTTGCTGCTAAGAGGTCAACCCACGTTGGAATTTCTTGATCTTTAGAAATTACTGTTCGTGGAAGTTCAGCTAAAGCACCGGCAAGAGTTCTTTCATCTAGTTCACTGAGTTCACCTTGTCCAAATAGCGCACGTGCGGCAGCTTCTACCCGCGATGTCGTATCTGAACCATGTACAAGGGTTGTCAATTCACGTGCAAGTGCGCGATGGGCTTCGCGTAATCCTGGATTAGCTGTGTGTGCAACTTCTAACTCAATAATATCTGCGTGAGATAAGAAGGAAAAAACCTTAAGAAAATTAATCACATCTTTGTCTTCGGTATTTAACCAGAATTGAAAAAATGCATATGGTGAAGTCATCTCAGGATCAAGCCATACCGATCCTCCGGCAGTCTTTCCAAACTTTGTACCATCAGCCTTTGCTAACAGGGGAACTGTTAGTGCATGCGCACTTCCTTGTTCTACGCGACGAATTAAATCTAAGCCAGCAACAATATTTCCCCACTGATCAGAGCCACCAAGTTGCAGTGTGCAGTTGTTTCTGCGAAATAATTCTAAATAGTCATATGACTGCAAAACTTGATACGAGAACTCAGTATAAGAAATACCACCGGCCTCTAATCTGCTAGATACCGAATCCTTGGCTAGCATTTGATTGACTGAAAAATGTTTACCAATATCGCGCAAGAATTCAATCGCACTCAAAGGAGAAGTCCAGTCCAAATTGTTCACAACTAACGCTGGATTATTATCTGCCTCAAAATCTAAAAACGCTGCTACCTGCTTGCGAATACGTGAGACCCATTCTTCTACAACCTCATTGCTATTAAGGATTCGCTCGTCATTTCTTCCGCTGGGATCCCCAACTAATCCAGTGGCTCCCCCAACTAACGCGATCGGATTATGACCTGCTAATTGGAAGCGGCGAAGAACCAGGAGAACAACTAAATTGCCAACATGCAGCGAAGGAGCAGTTGGATCAAAACCGATGTATAACGTGATCGGTTTCTTCAACGATTCAAGCAGCGCGGCTTCATCGGTGGATTGGGCCACTAAGCCTCGCCAGCGTAGATCTTCGATTAGATTCATGCGCTCATCATCTCTGAAAAATGCGCTTGGGCGCTGGTAATTGTTGCCATAGTGCCGGAATTAATTTTTAATGCAAGGCTAATTTGTGCAGCCACTAAATCCGGGGCTGTTCCTCCGTGCGTAGTCCGAGAGTTCAGAGCTCCATCGACTGTCAAAACCGCACGGACACCAGCATCGAGAGCCGGATGAACACTCGCCAACTCTGAATCGCTGAGTTGATGTAACCCTCTTCCATCCTTTTCGCACAGCGCGACGCACTTTCCAGCGGCTTCATGTGCTTGTGCAAATGGAATCTTTTTTAGAACCAAGTAATCTGCAATCTCAGTCGCTAAGGAGTAACCCATAGGAGCTGCAAGTGACATTTTTTCACGATCAAAATCTGTTGTTGCAATCATCCCGGTGATTGCCGGTAAGACTAAGAGCAACGTATCGACACTATCGAACAAAGGCTCCTTATCCTCCTGAAGATCGCGGTTGTAAGCGAAAGGTAAAGCCTTGAGCATGGTTAAAACCGAAACCAAATTTCCAATCAAGCGACCAGATTTTCCACGAGCCAGTTCGGCCATATCGGGATTTTTCTTCTGCGGCATAATCGATGAGCCAGTTGAGTATGAATCTGAAACTTTTGCCCAGGCGAACTCGGTCGATGCCCACAGACTCCACTCTTCACCAATACGTGAAAGATGTACTCCAACAAGTGAGAATATAAAGAGAGCTTCAGCAACATAATCTCGATCGCTAACTGCGTCGATGCTATTGGCAAAAACTGAGCTGAAACCTAAATCATTAGCGGTAGTTTTTGGATCCAGTGGTAAGGATGATCCGGCAAGTGCGCCAGCACCTAGTGAACTCACTGACGTGCGAGATAACCAATCATTTATTCGATCTAAGTCACGCGCAAATGCATGTGCATGCTTGGCTAGCTCATGGCCAAATGAGACTGGCTGCGCGTGTTGAATATGGGTAAAGCCTGGAGCGCTGTCGTTGACGTACTCCTCTGCTTTTTCTAATAGTGCAATTTGAAGCAACGTTAACTGTCGAGCAATCTCAAGCATATGATCAATAGAAAAAAGTCGAAGATCGGTAGTGACTTGATCATTTCTAGAACGACCAGCACGCAATGCGCCGCCAATTACTCCCAATTTTTCGTTGAGTCCACGCTCTAAGGCACTATGCACATCCTCATCGTCTGCGTTGGCAGTAAATGCCCCGCTTTCTACTTCTGAGGCAAGCTCCTTTAGGGCTGCTTTAATCGCTGCAGCGTCACTCTTTTCTAGAAGGCCGCTGGATTCTAGAACTGATAGATGGGCTAATGAAGAACGAAGGTCGTAGGGAGCTAGTCGCCAATCAAAATGCACGCTACGGGAAAGGGCAAAGACCGTGTCGGCCGTGCCTTGTGAAAATCGCCCACCCCAGAGTGCCATCTACTTTTTCCCTACGTTAGTTCCTGCGTATGTGAGCAATTCTTTCGCTAATTGAGCCCCACCGGTGGCTTTTTTGGATACAAGGATAATCGTGTCGTCGCCTGCAATCGTTCCAATTACGCCGGTCAAGTGAGCGTGATCGAGTGAGCTTGCAAGGAACTGAGCAGCACCTGGTGGGGTATGAATGACGGCCAAATTTGCACTGTGATCTACCGAGAGAATTAATCGCGAAGGCATAGGTGTGATGCGAGAGAGTGCGTCATCAGAGCTATCTTGTATTTGATAAATCGACTCACCATTTTTCGCACGAGCGCGAACCGCGCCAATCTCTTCTAAGTCCCGACTTGCTGTTGCTTGCGTGACTGGGAATCCTGATTTCTTAAGCAGGGAAACTAAATCAGATTGTGAATGAACTAATCCAGATTGGATCAGAGCAATTGCACGCGCTCTACGCGCCGAAACACTCGTTGCATTATTTGACATCACTGAGCACCTTCCCAAGGATTTCAACAAATTTAGAAACTTGCGCTGCGGAAATATTGAGAGCTGGTGCGATACGAACCGTATTTGCAGTCGCAGCATTGATCAAGACTCCATGTGCACGCATATCGATCATGACTTTTGCGGCAATCTCTGAATCAAACTCGATGCCGATTAATAGACCGGCTCCTCTTACTTCTTTGACTCCTTGCATTTGTGCAATTTCCTGCAGCAAATAATTTCCATGTTTTACTGCTGCGAGCAGCAAATTTTCTTTTTCAATAACTTTAATGACAGCTAAAGCTGCTGCTGTAGTTACGGGATTTCCACCGAATGTGGAGCCGTGATCTCCAGGTTGGAATAAGTAGGCAGAAGCACCAAGAGCAATCATTGCGCCGAGTGGTAATCCGCCACCTAAGCCTTTTGCGAGCGTAATTACATCTGGAGTTATCCCAGAGTATTCGTAGCCAAACCAATCCCCCGTGCGTCCCATTCCTGTTTGAATGCAATCAACAACCAAAAGTGCTCCGGTAGTGTCACAAATTTCACGAAGCCCTTGGAGATATCCAGGCGGCGGAACAATGACGCCGGCTTCCCCCATGATTGGTTCAATTATTACCATCGCAGTTTTTCTATTAACTGCACGGCGCATCGCCTCTAAATCGCCATATGCGACATGTTTGACACCTTTAAGCAGTGGAAGAAAAGGTTCACGTTTGGATGGTTGACCGGTTAAAGAGAGCGCACCCATCGTTCGACCATGAAATGCACCTTGAGTAGCAACAACACGAGATCGACCAGTACGGCGGGATAGCTTGAGCGCAGCCTCGTTAGCCTCAGCCCCTGATTGAGCGAAAAAAACTTTTGCATCAGAATCCCCAGTAAAACTCTTTAATTTCTCTGCCAGCTCAACAACATGTGGATGCGCATAAAAATTACTAACATGGCCAAGTGTGTTGATCTGTTGTGAGACCGCTTTAACAATAGCTGGATGAGCGTGGCCAAGAACATTTGTCGCGATGCCACCCAGGAAATCTAAATACTTCTTGCCATCAGCATCGGTTACTACTATCCCTTTTCCTTTGACAAGGGCTAATGCTGGTGTGCCGTAGTTATTTTGAATAACGTCATTCCAGCGATCTAAGTAGTTGCTATTTTTCATGCGCTCACCAACGTTCCGCCGTGTCCGGCAAGTGCGTTTTGGAAGCTCGCTGCATCGGTACCATCAATGATGCGTACGGCTTTTGCTCCACTTGCAATGGCTTCGAGAACTGCTTGTACTTTTGGCGCCATGCCGCCAACAAAAGTAGATTTCATTGCATCTAGTTCCTTAGAAGAGATTGATTCAATTAGAGAATCTTTATCTGGCCAGTTTCTATAAATCCCAGGCACATCTGTCATGATAATTAAGACACTCGCATCTAGAGCTCCTGCAATTGCGGCAGCTGCTAAATCAGCATTGACATTTAATCCGCTGTCGCTATCTCGATCTGCCGACAAAGGTGAAATAACCGGAACAGCATTTTGATCTAAAATCCGCTCGATATCCTGTGTCTGAACGTGCACAACATCACCGACTAACCCTAAATCTGCAATTGAGCCATCCACTAGTACTTGTTTCCTAATCGAGATCAATGTTGGAAAGCTGCGGCCAGAAATCGAGATAGCCGAAACTCCGCTTGTTTTTAGCTGTTGTGCTACTGCCGGACCTACGTCATCACACAGCACGCTTTCAACTACGGCAAGAATTTGTGGCGTTGTCACTCGAAATCCACCTACAAATTCGCTAACAATCCCAGCCTCATGAAGCGCGGTATCTATTTGTGGGCCACCGCCGTGTACCACGATTACTTTCTCGCCTGTTTCTCTTACGGACTTAATCGCAGCTGAGAAGCTCCCATTTTCATCTCTCATGGCATGTCCGCCAAATTTTATGACAATCATGTTGAGTACGCCGAGTTCTCATGAACGTAGTCATGTGATAAATCGTTAGTCAGAATGACGGCCGACGAATCTCCAACCTTCATATCTATATCGATGACCACAAGACGCTCATCAAAACTTACAGTGGATTTATCTCCAAAAGGGGCGCTGTCAAAGCAGACCTTCACACCATTAAGACTCACATCGATTGTTAATGGGTCGATCTGCGCGTTAGCGGTGCCCACAGCAGCTAATACACGCCCCCAATTCGGATCTCCTCCAAATATTGCAGCCTTAAGGAGATTGTTGCGAGCACAGGCTCGTCCAATTTCGACAGCGTCTGATTCGCTATATGCATGGTGAACATTGATCGAAACCGTTTTGGTTGAACCTTCGGCATCGGCGATTAACTGACCGGCCAAGGATCCACAAACGTCCATCAAAACTTCTTCTAATTGTGCATCATTAATAGTTACACCAGATGCCCCAGATGCCATGAGAAGTACGGTGTCATTAGTAGACGTGCAACCATCTGAATCGATTCGATTAAAAGTTCGGTTCGTAGCGCGTGTAAATATTTCCTGCGCATTTTCTCCGATGATGGCATCGGTCATAACAACAGAAAGCATTGTTGCAAGTGCTGGAGCTAACATTCCAGCGCCTTTAGCGATTCCAGTCATCTCAATTCCATAGCTCGTTACTGATGCAATTTTAGGAACCGTATCGGTCGTCATGATTGCTTGGGCAGCTAGATCTAAAGTATCCCCAGAAAGATTAGGAACGATGTGATGAAGTCCTTGTGAAATTTTCTCCATTGGTAGAAGTTCGCCAATTAATCCAGTGGAACAAATGACGACTTCGCCAGCTGAAATGGATAAAAGTTCGCCCGCAATTTCTGCAGTTGTGTGAGTATCGGCAAAACCTTGTGGACCGGTGCAGGCATTGGCACCGCCTGAATTAAGTACGACTGCGCGAACAACTCCTCCGCGTGTTACCTGGCGTGACCAGATGACCGGAGCAGCAACAACTCTATTTGAAGTAAAAACCGCGGCACAATTAAAGTGAGGTCCTTGATTTTCGATAATAGTTAAATCCAGCGCACCACTACTTTTGAGACCAGCAGCAACTGCACCGGCGCGAAAACCTGAAGGGAGTTTCATGCTCCGAGACCATCTGCCGATAGTCCTGCGCCTTCATGTAAACCGCAGATCAAGTTAGCATTCTGAATCGCTTGACCTGCTGCACCTTTACCTAAATTATCAATTGCCACACTAATAATTAAACGATTAGTGTGCTCGTCAACGGCCACCTGTATCTGTACTTTATTGCTGCCAGTTAGCGCCGCAGTCTTAGGCATCTGACCAAGTGGTAAGACATCGACAAAATATTCATTCTCGTATGCTTTGCTAAAAACTGCATGGGCAGATTCAGTAGTTAGTGGAGCAATGAGCTTGGCAGTAATTGTTGAAAGAATTCCTCGTGGCATAGGTGCAAGAATCGGAGTGAACGATATTTTTACATTTTTGCCAGAAAGTGCAGCTAAAGCCTGTTCAATCTCTGGCGTGTGCTGATGGACTCCCCCGAACTTATACGAGGTAAGAGAGCCCATTACTTCACTACCGATCAAATTAATCTTTGCGTTTCGTCCTGCACCAGTTGTGCCGGACGCAGCAACAACAACTATGTCAGAAACATCGATGATTTCTACGGCAGGTGCTACTCCTAAAGAAATTGAAGTTGCATAGCAGCCCGGATTTGCAACTCTCGTCTCCTTAGAGATTGCCTCGCGTTGACCCTCGCAAAGTTCAGGTAAGCCATAAACCCAAGCACCTGCATGATTGCCACCATAATATTTTTCCCACTTCGATGAATCTTCTAATCTAAAATCGGCGCCTAAGTCGACTATTTTTACATCCGTTGGAATCTTTGCAATAAGCGCTGCGGATTCACCGTGCGGGAGCGCTAGAAAACATAATTCAATGGCAGAAAAATCGATTGACTCAACTGTGTCAAAGGTTCTGCCGGCATAACTTTGAAGGTGTGGGTGCACAGAGGTGATTGCTTCGCCAGCATTGGTATGCGCGCTCACGTTGATGACATGAAAAAAGGGATGAACTGCCAGTAAGCGAAGGAGCTCTCCCCCGGCATAACCGCTTCCGCCAATGACCGCCGTTTTCATGGCTCCAGCATAAGGCTAGATAGATAAATATGCAAGTCGCTGCATATTTATGCGGTACGTACGACTGCCCCCAGTTTTTTACCGGCCACAGCGGTCGCAGCTTCACGCATGGCTGAGACTTCCTCACCTGTCAGTGTTCTGTCTGCAGCTCTAAATACGAGCGTAAAAGCCAGAGAAACTTTGCCGTCGCCAATCTTGTCGTAGCGATCAAAGAGCGTGATGGACTCTAGTAAATCTCCAGCACCTTCACGCAGCGCGGTGGTCACTTCAGCTGCACTAACCCTGGCATCGACAATAAGTGCAACATCTTGAACGGCCGCAGGCATTGTGCCGACAGTAGTGGGATTAACTAAAGATGATTCAGGAAGTGCGCTCAGTGCTACTGCAAAAGCCACAGATCTTTCAGGAAGACCATAAGCGGCAACAACTCGCGGGTGGAGTTCGCCAGCATGGGCAACAACTGTGCCGTTAACTATCAGTTCGGCGCAACGACCCGGGTGCCAAGGAGCTAAATCTGAACGCGCAATTGTCCACTCAAGGTTACAAAGTGAAACAACGTCTTGGGCCAATGCAATTGCATCTTGCCAATTGTATGCCCGTGACTTGCCCTGCCAATTTTCGTTCTCAACTTTGCCAACAAGTAATCCCGCTACGTGGTAACCCTGATTAGGAACACTTGCGAAAATCTTTTCAATAATTTTTTGATCGGGGCGCTTAGCTAAATCCGGAGAAATGGCAGCTTCCAATTTTTGCGAACTTCGGAAAATCGAGCCCATCTCAAAAATTGCAAAATCCTTAGCGCCGCGACTGATATTGCGTTGTGCGACTTCGATTAATCCCGGGACTAGATGAACTCGCATTAGTGGGAACTCTTCTGACATTGGGTTTGCTAATTTATATGTTGCTGCTCGCTCCCCGACAAATCCCATCGCATCAATGGTGGCTTGATTAGTAAAAGGAAAACTCTGAACTTCTGCTAACCCTCTACTTGCAAGCATGGACGCGACTGCGCGGCGACGCTTTTGTGTTGACGTGAGTGAGGCGTGTAGAGGCCGGGGTGGCAAAATAGACGGAATTTTGTCGTAACCCAGCATGCGCGCTACTTCTTCAGCAAAATCGGCCGCATGCAATAGGTCTGGTCGCCATGATGGAGGCGCAATTTCAAAGCTCTTCTCATCGACTTCACAACCGATGGTTCGCAATACTTGAGCTATCTGTGAAGGAGTGATTTCAAAGCCAACAGTTTTGGAGACATACTCTGGATTAATTCTTACGCGCGCAGGAAATACTGGCTCTCCTGCGATGACCGTTGCTACATGCGCAGCACTGCTGTGCGCAGTCAGCAATTGAACAAAACGTGCTGAGGCAAACTGAGCTAGTGACGGATCAACACTTCGCTCTAGACGCCTTGATGCCTCTGATGAAAGTTTGTGTCGACGCGAATTCTTAGCAATGCAGACAGGGTCAAAACGTACGGCTTCTAAAGCAATATCCGTAGTCGATTCAGTAATTTCCGAAAATGCCCCGCCCATAGTTCCAGCGAGTGCAAGTGGTTGCTCATCATCAACAACCATTAAGTCATCAGGATCTAATGTTCGAATCTGTCCATCCAATGTAGTGAATGCACCAGTTTTGCCAGCACGTTTAATTGTTAAACCGCCTTTGATCTTTGACTTATCAAAGGCGTGCAAGGGTTGTCCAAGTTCGAGCATGACATAGTTTGTAATATCAACTACCAGGGAGATCGAACGCATGCCCATCTTCTCTATACGCCTGCGCATCCAGATAGGTGTAGTCGCCGTAGGGTCAAAATTAGACAATGTACGTAGGTAAAAAACGGACGCGGTGGCTGGATCAGCAATTGTTGCGCTTACTCCTTTTCCAGTATCAATGAAAGTTAAATCGCGCAGCGCATCAACTGGATCAGTAAAAGCCAAACCTAGTGCGCCAGCAACCTCGCGAGCTATGCCACGAATACTCAATGCATAGCCACGATCTGGGTTAACTGCTACATCGAAAATCACATCATTTATTTGTAAGCCTTCAATCGCGTCATCACCAATTACAACGCTATCTTTTGGCAGAACCATAATTCCAGCGTGTTCGTCGCTGATGCCTAGTTCTCGACTTGAACAAATCATCCCGTCTGAGACTTTGCCGTAAGTCTCTCGCGCAGAAATTTGAAAATCTCCAGGAAGCACTGCTCCGGGAAGAGCTGCCACAATGACATCACCCACTACAAAATTAGTTGCACCGCAAATTACAAAGCGTGTTTGGCCTTCTCCACAATCGATTCCTACGTAACGAATGGGCTTCTTGTATTCAGTAATCTCTTCGATAGACACCACTTCAGCAAACTTGAGTGGACCGGTTACATCAAGACCTTGGTAAATAATCTCTTCGACTTCAAAACCAACACGAATGAGGCCATCAGATATTTGATCTGCCGTAATTGCTTGAGGGATATCTACAAACTCTTTGATCCACGATAAAGGTGCGCGCATTAGAGACCAACTCCAAATTGGCGAGTAAAGCGTAGATCGCCTTCAACAATATCGTGCATGTCGGTGATGCCATGGCGCACCATAAGTGTGCGCTCTAGCCCCATACCGAAAGCAAAGCCGCTGTATTCATCGGTATCTATTCCACACGTCGCTAGGACTTTAGGGTTAACCATTCCGCAACCGCCCCATTCGATCCAACGATTGTTAAAGAAAATATCCACCTCGGCACTTGGTTCCGTGAATGGAAAGAATGAGGGACGCAGACGCGTTGTGACGTCGGGACCAAACATGTGACGAGCGAAGTTATCTAACGTTCCTTTTAAATGCGCCATCGTGATGCCTTTATCAATAACTAAACCTTCTACCTGATGAAAAACAGGACTATGCGTAGCATCGAGTTCATCGGCACGGAATGTACGACCCGGACAAATGACATAGATAGGTGGGGTTTGTGTCAACATCGTGCGAATTTGTACGGGAGATGTATGGGTCCGCAAAACCATTCCGGATTCGATAGGTTCAACAAAGAAAGTATCTTGCATGGTACGAGCAGGATGATCGGCTGGAATATTGAGTGCATCGAAGTTAAGCCAGCCAGATTCGAGTTCGGGTCCTTCTTCAACCGCAAAACCTTGTTCAATGAAGAAATCTGAAACTTCATTCTTAATAATAGAGATGGGATGGAGACCCCCGCGATGTGCGCGATTGACCGGTAACGTTATGTCCACGACTTCTTCAAGAAGAACTTTACGATCACGTTCTGCCTCGAGAAGAGCTGTTGCCGTAGCTAACGCTTGGGTAATCGCAGCTTTAGCTTCACCAATGAGCTTTCCAAAACTTGCTTTATCATCAGGTGACATTGAGCCTAGCCCGCGGGATGCCAATGCGATTGGCGACTTATCACCAGAGTGTGCAAGCCGTGCAATCTTGAGCGCATCTAAATCAGGTGCACCAGAGAAAGCCTTGCGGGCATCATCTATCCACGAAGCTATTTCTTGGGGCTGCATAGGTGTGAGTCTATCGGGTGTGAGTTTAGGAAGCCTGCATATTTGCAAGGTGATACATGACAATTGATGCTGCCGCTGAAAGATTCAGGCTCTCTGCATCACCGGGCATTGGGATACTCACAGTCTTAATGCCTAGAGTGGATTGACCCGTCGATAATCCACGCGCTTCATTTCCAAAGATTGCTACGGTGTCACCTTTAATAGAAAACGATGAAAGCGACTGCGTTCCATCTGCGCCTAATGAAAAGCTGTGAAGTTGTGGATCGGACAGCAATTCAGTCAATGCAACTCCCTGGAAAACCGGAATATGCCATAACGATCCGGCTGTACTTCGTACAACTTTAGGCGAATACATATCGACGCTACCAGGTGATGTTATTACCGCATCCATTCCAAATGCATCGGCTGAGCGAAGAATTGTTCCGGCGTTACCTGGATCTTGTACCTCGGACAAATAGATAAATCTTCGTTTTCCATTTAGTGGCAATGACTGAAGTTGCTGAGCAGGTATCGAACAAATTGCCAGAATACCTTGTGGGGTGATGGTCTCACTCATGGCCTTCATGACCTCATCGGTGACATCAAAGGTATTAATCAATGAAAGATCGGTGAGCTCATCAACCTTGACTCGTGCCGTGGGTGTTAAATAAAGCGTTTGAATTTTTGGTCCATCTTTTGAAACGATGGCTTCTCGAAAACACTGCAAACCTTCGGCTACAAATTCACCTGATGTCTTGCGCTCTTTAACTCCCCTAGATGAAATAAGAGCCTTAACTCGCGCTATATGTGGCGAGTTAAGGCTCTCAATCATGTGAACTATTAAGCAGAGATGAGGCTCTTACGAGCTACATCTACAAGAGTCTTAAATGTTGCTGGATCATTCGTCGCTAAATCGGAAAGAACACGACGATCAACTTCCACTCCTGCGGCCTTTAGACCTTGAATGAAACGGTTGTATGTTAATCCGTGTGCACGGCAACCGGCGTTAATACGTTGAATCCAAAGACGACGGAAGTCACCTTTCTTATCTTTACGGTCGTTGAATGCATAGACCATTGAGTGCGTAACTTGCTCTTTTGCCTTTGTGAAAAGGCGGGAACGCTGACCACGGTAACCGCTGGCACGCTCTAAAGTTGTACGACGCTTCTTAGCGGCGTGAACACCACGTTTTACTCTCATTTAATTCACGTCCCTTACTTCAAGCCAAGCATGCG
>CAFAAA010000036.1_pt1 | contig 12641 bp, 11 predicted proteins | sample 7267141 | NCBI WGS metagenome assembly CAFAAA01 (sample SAMEA6813974, study PRJEB35770) | uncultured Actinomycetes bacterium | biome: Freshwater; feature: Freshwater reservoir; material: water | place: Czech Republic | collected 2016-08-15 | depth 30m m | reverse complement strand
TTAACGATCGAACGCATCTACACCAACGAGGGTATTCACCCATACGATGAAGTTAAATGGGAACGCCGCGATGTAGTGCAGCAGAACTGGAAAACGGGAGAGACCGTATTCGAACAACGTGGTGTTGAGTATCCAGATTTCTGGTCAGTCAACGCATCAACGATTGTGACGACTAAGTATTTCCGCGGCGCAGTAGGTGCCGAGAACCGCGAGTGGTCATTGAAGCAAGTTATCGATCGCGTTGTACTGACGTACACAAAGGCCGGCAAAGAGCATGGCTACTTTGCAACCGATGCCGATGCAGAAATCTTTGAGCACGAGCTCACACACATGCTGATGCACCAGATTTTCTCGTTCAACTCACCAGTGTGGTTTAACGTTGGAACAAATGAGCCACAGCAAGTAAGTGCATGTTTTATTCTCTCTGTCGATGACACTATGGACAGCATCCTGAACTGGTATCGCGAAGAAGGAATGATTTTCAAGGGTGGCTCTGGCGCTGGACTTAACTTGTCTCGCATCCGCTCTTCTCGCGAACTTCTAAAATCAGGCGGAACTGCATCTGGGCCAGTCTCATTCATGCGTGGCGCCGATGCATCTGCTGGAACAATCAAATCAGGCGGTGCTACACGCCGTGCAGCAAAGATGGTTGTTCTAGATGTTAATCACCCAGATATCGAAGAGTTCATTGAGACTAAGGTTAAAGAAGAAGACAAGATTCGTGCCTTGCGCGATGCTGGATTCGATATGGATCTTGGCGGCAAGGACATCATCTCTGTTCAATATCAAAACGCTAATAACTCAGTTCGTGTATCAGATGAGTTCATGCGCGCAGTTGAAAAGGGCGAATCATTTGGTTTGACCGCTCGCGCAACTGGTGAAGTAATCGACACAGTTGATGCTAAAACACTATTCACCAAGATGGCACAAGCTGCATGGGCATGTGCTGATCCTGGAATTCAATACGATGACACGATCAATGATTGGCACACTAATCCAGAGACCGGTCGCATCAATGCGTCGAACCCTTGCTCTGAGTACATGTCACTTGATAACTCATCATGTAACTTGGCATCACTTAACTTGCTTAAGTTCCTAAAATCAGATGGCTCATTTGATGCCAAGACATTTGGTCGCGCCGCTGAAATGATTATTACTGCAATGGATATCTCAATCTGTTTCGCAGATTTCCCAACTGAGGCAATTGGTGACACCACAAAGGCATACCGCCAACTAGGTATTGGTTATGCAAACCTTGGTGCACTACTTATGGCTTCTGGTCTTGCCTATGATTCTGAAGGCGGACGTGCATTAGCCGGTGCCATCACATCATTGATGAGCGGAATTACATACAAGCGTTCAGCAGAACTCGCTGGAATCGTTGGACCATATGCAGGCTTTGCACAAAATGCGCAAGCCCACTCCCGCGTGATGCGCAAGCACACCGCGGCATCATCTGCAGCTAAGTCAGAGACAACCCTTGATCGCGATGTATGGACTGAGGCCAACAAGGCTTGGGATGCATGTCTGTCAACAGGAGAAAAGAATGGCTGGCGCAACGCCCAGATTTCAGTTCTTGCTCCAACAGGAACAATCGGTTTAATGATGGACTGCGATACAACAGGTATCGAGCCAGACTTCTCACTCGTTAAGTTCAAGAAGCTTGTCGGTGGCGGATCTATGCAGATCGTTAACCAGACAGTTCCAGCGGCCCTTCGCAAGTTGGGTTATGCCGAAGAGACTATTGAAGCCATCGTTGAATACATCGCAGCTAACGGCCATGTCATCGATGCTCCAGGACTCAAGCTTGAGCACTATGACGTCTTTGACTGTGCACTAGGTGCACGTTCAATCGCGCCAATGGGCCACGTTCGAATGATGGCTGCATGCCAACCATTCCTATCTGGCGCAATCTCAAAGACAGTTAACTTGCCATCTGATGCAACTGTTGAAGAGGTAGAAGAGGTTTATTACGAAGGATGGAAGCTGGGTCTTAAGGCCTTGGCCGTCTATCGCGATAACTGCAAAGTTGGTCAGCCACTTTCTGATGGCAAGGCCGCTAAGGTTTCTGCTCCAGAGGCTGCAACGCATCCTGAAACACCACTTCGTAAGCGTCTTCCAAAGTCACGCCCATCAACGACAACATCCTTCTCTGTTGGCGGAGCTGAGGGTTACATGACGTCAGGTGCCTATGCCGATGGTGCACTCGGTGAAGTCTTCTTAAAGCTAGGCAAGCAGGGATCAACTCTTGCCGGTGTAATGGATGCATTCTCAATCGCAGTATCAATCGGTTTGCAGTATGGCGTTCCACTAGAGACCTTCGTAGAGAAGTTCACTAACTTGCGCTTTGAGCCAGCTGGTATGACAGATGATGCCGATATCCGCATGGCACAGTCCATGATGGATTACATCTTCCGTCGTCTAGCACTTGACTACTTACCATTTGAATCACGCAGTGCAATGGCGCTGTACACAGCATCAGAGCGCGCTCGCGCACTGGAGACAGGTGAGTACACCGAAGATGTTGTTGAAGATTATGAGAACTTAGAGATCACCGCACCGGTTGCACCAGTTGCTCCAGCAGTGTCTAAGCCAGTAACAATCACAATCGATAGCAAGCAACAGTTCGGTTCATCAACTGAGCTGATGGAGGCAATGTCTGGCGTTAAAGCCGATGCGCCTTTGTGTATGACATGTGGCGTGAAGATGCGTATGTCGGGTGCCTGCTATGTCTGCGAAGGTTGCGGCAATACATCTGGTTGCTCATAAAAATAGTTACTAAAAAACTCCCTCACTTCGGTGGGGGAGTTTTTTATTTAAGCAACCAGAATAGAATGTTATGAGAAAGCACTAAGGTTGCACCTATGAGCGACATGTCAGCAAAGGTGCGTGAAGCACTCGATGCTGCAGTCAATGCAATTGGCGGTGCACCTCGCGATGGTCAGATTGAGATGGCTGAAGCGGTAGCAAATGCACTGACGGATCGTCATCACTTAATGGTGCAAGCTGGGACGGGCACCGGAAAATCCCTTGCTTATTTGATTCCACCAATCGTGCATGGTCGCAAAGTATTAGTTGCAACGGCCACGTTAGCGCTGCAGCGACAGCTAGTAGAGCGGGATTTGCCAGCGGTAATTCCAGCCCTTGAAAAAGTTTTGGGTCGAGAGATTACCTATGCGATTTATAAAGGCGTAGGCAATTACATCTGCCAGCAAAAAATGAATAGCGAAGAGCCAGATCCCGATGGTGAAATCATGCTGGGTATTTCTTCTTTGGAAAAAGATGCAAAACGCCTACATGAATGGGCCCGCAAACCAGGGGTCTCAGGGGATAGGGATGATGCTCCAGAGGTTGATCGACGTGTATGGGCAGCTAACTCAGTCTCTGGCCGTGAATGTGTAGGCGCTGATAAATGTGCTTTTGGCAGTACGTGCTTTGCTGCAGCAGCTAAGGGTAAAGCGCAAGGCGCAGACGTTGTCGTTACGAACCATACATTGCTGGCAATTGAAATCGTTGACTCACATCCAATTTTGCCAGAGCGTGACGCAGTTGTTTTAGATGAAGCCCATGAATTTATGGATCGGGCAACGCAAGCCGTTACCGAAGAGCTAACATCTGCCCGCGTTTTGCGAGCTGCGGCTATGGCCCGCAAATTCATGCCTGGCAAGCTTTCAGATGCTTTCCATAAGGCGGCAAATGATTTCCACGAATCTATGGTCGACTACGGTGAATCAATTCGTGGTGATTTTTCTGCACAAGGCCGACTGGAAGAGATTCCACAATCATTGGAATCACCGGTACGAAAGGTCCGCGAAAGTGCACAGGCAATAACACAGTTTTTATCTGCCGATGACGAGATTATCGACACCGATGTATTGGCCGAACGTGCACGGGTAAAAGGGGCAGTCAGTGAAATCTCAACTACTGCGGCCACACTTCTAAAAATGGGGGATGGCTATGTCCTCTGGTACGAGCCAACTTTTTCAACTTTGCACTTGGCACCATTATCGGTTTCAGAAGTTCTTCGTGAAAACTTGCTGACACAGACTCCGGTGATTGCGACCTCGGCTACCTTGACTGTTGGCAACTCTTTTAACGCCCTTGCAAAAAGCATAGGCTTTTTAATTGGCGAAGAGAGCGATGTTGAATTAGATAAGAACGAAGTTGATCCGGCAAATGTGCAGATGTTAGATGTTGGTTCACCTTTTGATTTTGCTAACCAAGGCGTCTTGTATATGCCTAAGCATTTACCGGAGCCTGGCCGAGATGGTCCTGGTATTGAAGTTCTCACTGAGCTGGGTGAATTAATCGATGCCGCTGGTGGGCGCACATTGGCCCTATTCTCATCTTGGCGTGGGGTAGAGGCCGCCGATCTGCACCTGCGCAAAGTCTTGGCTGAGCTGCCGATTAAGATCTTTACACAAAAACGTGGTGATGCAGTTGGCCCGTTGGTTGAAAAATTTGCTAAAGATGAGACATCAATTTTGCTTGGAACAATGTCACTCTGGCAGGGCGTAGATGTTCCCGGAAATAGCTGCATCCTCGTCGCCATCGATCGCATTCCCTTTCCTCGCCCTGATGAACCTGTTATGTCGGCGCGGGCTGCGCAGGCCGATGCCGCTGGCGGAAGTGGGTTTATGCAAGTCTCGCTGCCTCGGGCTGCGCTGTTGCTAGCTCAAGGCACTGGCCGATTGATTCGTTCGGTAGAGGATAGAGGCGTTGTTGCCATTCTTGATTCGCGCATTGTGACCAAGCGATATGGAAGCACGCTACTGAACTCGATGCCACCTCTCTGGAGAACCTCAGACAGGGAAGTAGTTCGCGAATCACTGCGTCGTCTTGGCCAATCTGTGAAAGACTAACGAAATGCCCCGCATTGAAACGAACACTCTTGCCCAACATCGTGATTGGCGACGCAGTCAATTAATCGAAGCTGCTGCAGCCATTGCTATGGAGTCAGGTGGAGCTGCAATAACTGTTTCTGCTGTTGCAGCTCGTGCTGGCTTATCTCGCACGTCGGTCTATGAATATTTTGGTAGCAGTGCTGATTTGGTTGCTGATTTAGTCATCGAAGAGCTGCATAACTTTGCAGATGTATTAGGTAATGCCGTTGGTGAATGTAGCGAGCCATCTACATGTATCGAACTGTGGATAGAAGGCGCCTTGCGATACATCGCCGATGGTCGCCACTTATTAGCTAAAGCATTAAATGCAACTTCTTTGCCACATGATCGCGCTGCACAAATCGGTGCGGCACACCGCGCGCTATTAGCACCTCTTCGCAGTGCCCTTGAAATACAAGGCGTCGGCGATATCAATCAAGCCCTTGCTTATATTCAGGCGACAACAGATGTCGCAACTAAACGAATTGAAGCTGGCCAGGATGCAGAAATCGAGATCGCGTGCGCAACTAAGTTCTGCATCACTGGTTTACGCTCGCTCTGATTTTATTTAATGACGGTAACTACCCTTAGATTCAACGGTTGATACAAGCCATTTACTCCTGGGGCTCCAGCAACGATGGTGCATGTGCCCTTTTTTGCGGTGATAATTCGATTAGTAACTGTGCAGCTACCTGTTCCTAAATAAGTAACTTTTTCACCGAAGTTACTTCTCATAGGCACGGTGGTATGCCTAGATCCGCTTACTTGAAAGGTCGGAATCGTTTGAACACCTAGGGTCAGCTCGAGTGGGAAGTGGGCATTTACTGGCCCAAACTCCAGCGTACCTGGGGAAGTTATCGCAATGTCACAATATCCACTTCCCTTAAGGGCGGTGATAGCCATTTTTTTAAGTGCACATGCTGGCGCTAATGAAGCATAGGTTAAAGCCGCACCTGATTTAGCTTGTGCAGCTAGGGTTGCAAGTTGGCGATACGAAATTTTCATTGCTGTACGCGTACTCAGGGGCACACCATTAATCGTGGCGGTAATTTCATCAACTGGTTTGGTCGGTGCAGCACCTGAAGATTTAAAGGTCACAGCAATGAATTGATCTTCGGTCAGATTTCCCGGAACCGTATGGTCATAGCGCAGGAATATTCCGCAGGAAGAGACCGTGCAGTCAACGGCAGTTGTTCCAGCGTTAAAAGCGGCAGTTGGTTTGAAGACTATGTCACTTGTTGGCAGAAAAGTTGCGCCTGCAGATGTTGAGATCCACAACTGCACCGCGCTATTACATAAAGTTGGTCGGCTGCCTGCAACAGGCTTAACGCACTCTTGAATATAGAGTCCACCATCTTTAGGAAAATTGCTGAGTGCGATATGAATCGATGCACTCGCCGGGTCGAGGTTAGTCAGCGGTCCACCCATAAATCCAGTTTGTGCAGCCTGTGCCTGCGTTGGCATCACTAATGATGCAATAAGTGCAATGGCAAGTGCGATTTTCTTCATTGGTACTCCTTAATTATTTAATCGTGATGGGAATAAACATGTCGAAACTACGGTCATTGCTCAATAAGTGATCGGCACGGACAGTGATTGCGCACTTAACTTTGCGGCAATCAAACTTTCCAATCATTCGGGAAATCTTAATTTTTTTAGTAAATCGACCACCTGGCAAAAACTCTTCGGCAAGGCCAACTCCATAAGGCGGAGGATTAGATGAAATCCAAAAAGAAGCATCGCCGATACCAGCTTTATTTATTCCACCTCCACATGGAGTCGGAGATTGCCCTTTTTTCGGAACGACACAGAAACCTAAGTAGATTCCAACGGTTTCATCAAAGTGATTACCTGTCACACTCAATGTTGCACCAGTCTTCACCGTTGTCGCTGAGACCGTTAACATCGCGCCATTTACTCCGGTTATGGTTTTAGCACCTGCATGAGCAGGGGAGATGAATAGCCCAGTGGAGGCAATTACTAACAACACCGCAAGGTTCTTCTTCATGAATAGAACTCTAGAAGGAGGCCGCCAACAAGTTAGCCGACAGAACACGCCAGCATGTCAGGGAAAGTTTTGGCAGACTGCCCACGTGAGAAAAAACCTCCTTTTACTAGCCCTGGTGCTGGTTTTATCGGCATGCACATCTGCCAGCAAAGGACACAGTTATAGCATTTCTCAAAACGATGTCACCTCCATCACAATTAAAGATTCCGCAGAGTTTTCAGCAAAGCGCGTCGTTGTGTTGGCAAATGGCGTTGCAGAGATCATGAGTTCGCTCAATGCGACATCTATTTTGGTTGGCCGAGATATCTCAAGTACGCAAAGTTTTTTAAAGGATGTTCCCATTGTTACATCGGGTCATCAAGTGATGGCAGAAAAAGTTATTTCATTAAAACCCGATCTAGTGATTATCGATGCATCAACGGGGCCACAATCTGCAATCGAGCAGATTAAGAAAGCTGGAATCCGGGTTGTTCTAACTCCTGAAAGTTGGACGTTGACCGATATCGATAAGAAAATATCTGCAGTTGGTGCAGCTATTGGTGCTGGGATCCAGGCTGCAAAACTTAATCAGCTGATGAGCATCAGTTTTAGCCAATCGACTGTTACTGGTTCACCACGTATTGCATTTCTGTATTTACGAGGCACGAGTTCAATTTATTTAATCGGTGGCCCAGGTTCAGGTGCCGACTCTTTGATTAATTCAATTGGTGCAATAGATGTAGGTGCCCAGATTTTCTCGCATCCATTTAATACATTAACTGCTGAGAGTTTGGCTGCAGCTAATCCCGACATTATTCTCGTTATGAGCAAGGGACTTGAATCTGTCGGTGGAACCTCTGGGTTATTACAGCTGCCAGGTGTGGCTCAAACTGCGGCGGGTAAGAACGCGCGAGTTATTGATGTGGATGACTCATTGCTACTTGCCTTCGGGACTCGCACGCCATCGCTGGTGCAAGCACTTTCACTCGCCGTTACTAAGGTTATGCAATGAAGAAGTATTTCCCTTATATCAGTGGGGTCATTCTGTTCATCTTTGTGCTTATTGCCCTATCGGTAGGTGCAACCCAGATTGAAAATTTCTGGTCAGCGCTTGCGCATCCGGGAAGCAATGAGATTTTGTGGCAGATCCGTATTCCTCGAGTTGCCGCTGCAGTTCTAGTTGGCGCAGCCCTGGGAATCGCTGGATTAATGGCGCAAGGCGCATGCAATAACGCTTTGGCTGAACCTGCCATTTTAGGAACATCGGCTGGAGCATCATTTGGTGCAGTGCTCGCAATTTTATTGGGAGTCGTACAAGTAGGTTCTATTGGAGCAGTCATATGTGGGGCCCTTGGAGCACTTTGTGCGACATCGCTGACATTTAGATTGGCATCACTGCGCAGCAACCTCTCATCTTTTGCTCTCATCATTGTCGGTATTGCAGTATCGGCGATCATTACAGCAGTTGTTGGTTTAGCCTCCACAATGGTTACCCGCGCAGATGCAAGATCAATCTCCTTTTGGAACTTTGGCTCACTCTCACTTATTACAAATAATAATGTTGCAGCCCTCGGCAGTGTTCTTCTTATTGGTGCTGGTCTGGCATGGAAAGTTGCACCAACATTAGATTTATTATCACTTGGTGATGCAACCGCATTTCACTTAGGAGTTGATACTCGCAAAGCTCGAATGCTGGCCTTAGTTGCACTCTCAATTCTGGCAGGGGGAGCAGTTAGTACGGTCGGAACAATTGCATTCTTAGGTTTGGCTGCACCGCATATTGCGCGTTTTATTTATGGACCTGCGCATCGTTTTCTGATCATACAAAGCGCACTTATTGGGGCAACCCTTTTAGTTGCCGCCGACACAGCAGCACGCACCATTGCTGCACCTAACGAACTGCCTATAGGTTTAGTAACTTCTTTGATCGGTGCACCGATATTAATTGTGCTCGTTTCGATGCGAAATACGATTTGGAAAACTCCATGATTACAATAAATGAGATCACTATTGTCCGCGATAACCGTGAGATTATTTATGATTATTCTGAGCAGATTCCAGCCGGTTCAATCACGGTGATTGTTGGCCCCAATGGCAGCGGAAAATCCACACTGTTAGCCGCTATTGCTGGCGACATTGTGCCCACTAAAGGAACAATTACCATCGATGATGCGCATCCACCATTGACTTCGGCTGCACACTTAGCAACATTGCGCGCGATGGCCATCCAGAATCAGGTTTATACCTTGGGCTTTACTGTTCGAGAAGTTATTGAGATGGGCGGAGCTGCCGATGAGATCATGGAGCAGCTGCATCTATCCGATATTGCCAACCGTCAGGTTACGACATTATCTGGGGGAGAATCACAGCGTGTAGCAATCGCACAAGCTATCGCCCAAAAGGCACCAGTTCTCTTACTTGATGAACCATTAGCTGCGCAAGATATTGATAGTCGCCGTCGAATCATTGCCTTGCTCAAGAAATTAGCAGATGAAGGAAGCACAGTCGTAGTTGTAGCCCATGCGAATGAAAATGATTTATCGTGGGCCGATAAGGTTATTAAGGATTTCCTTTAATTGCGGCCAAGACTGTGCAAAGCTTGGATGCAAGGTAAGGCTCTCGACATGTTCAATAGCAACCCATCGCACCTCATGTGATTCATCGTTTAATTCATGTGCAACTAATGTCTCTGAAGCGCGGGCAATGACTGTGTCATATCGCCAGTTTCCATGCTCGTCGGTAAAAGTTTCAAGGGCGGTTACAAGCGTTGGATCAATACCGGTTTCTTCGACGGCTTCACGCAGTGCGCCTTGTTCAACGCTTTCATGACTATCGCGGGCGCCTCCGGGAATTCCCCAAGTATCACCGTTATGCACCCAAGGGGCGCGATGTTGTAACAAGATTTCATGCCCGCGCAGAATCAAGATTCCAGCGGCTCCATGGAGACCCCAATGCTTATTTCCGCACTCGCATTGGACCCATCCATCACCATCGCGCGCAACCATGTTCTTAGGGTGTCATAACTATCCACAGTTAGCGCAATGAGTCGGCAAACGGTCATCGCCCACGCTTAATGTGCCCGACATGAAGAGGCTATTGCTAGTTGTTATGACGTTCAGTGTGCTTGGACCGGTCAACGCTTTTGCTGACTGCAACGAAACTGCCTGCGTAGATGTTTACACCCAAGACAATCAAATAATCATCGAAGCTCATAAGGGCGCAAGCACCACAGTTGTTAAGAAGCGCGCCGTGCCAAAACCCACACCGACATTGTGGTTTCCACCAAAACCCAAGCCAGCCCCGGTAGTCAAACGCACATACAAACCCCGAGTTGTGAAGAAGAAGACTGTGGTCAAAACGGCTAGTTTGAGTGATCGCTTAATTAAGCTAATTCCAACGGCCGGTGTTGCTTATTCGCCAGAACTCGAACCGCTCACGCACGTTCCAGTAATTTTTTGGTGTGATGTTCCGCAGATGTTTCAAAGTCGTGTCAATATCATCGGCGAGATTGTCGATGTAGCACTTCGGCCAGGATTTATTTGGTCATTTGGCGATGGCGTTGTGTATTCAACGAGTCACCCTGGTGCCCCCTATCCCAACGCAACAATTAAACACACCTACAGGCAGCCTGGTGTTTATGCCGTCATTTTAGTTACGACTTGGAACGGCAGCTTCACTCACAACGGTGCATTACGACCTATCAGTGGGCAAGTCGTTAAGACCTCGGTGGCAACCGTCACCGTTGTATCTGCACGAACTCGATTCACGAAATGAGAAAACTATGAAGGCTCACTATGAAGAACTATCTATCGAAGCGCACGCACTTTCACTGGATGCAGAGTTCATGGCTCTTGTGAAAACATTTTATGTTGCAGAAGATTCACCAGTGATTACAGCCCTTCAACAAGATGGAGCAACAGCAGTTATAGATCTTTCAGCAGAGTTTGAAAAATTTGCAAGCGATAGTCAGCCCGAACACATTGCCCACGTCATTGGTCGTTTAAGTGATATTCAAGTTCGTGACTTTGCATTAGGTTCACACAATCGCGATAGTTTTGAAACGTATTGGGGAATGTGGTTGTACTTATTACAAAACGCTCCTGTTGGCTTTGTGGCACCCGTTGCATGTCTATTTGCAACACTTGCCTATGAACGAGGTGATACAGCCCTTGCCTATCGTGCATTAGATCGAGCAACAGTGGATCAACCTGCATATTCGCTAACAATCCTGTTGCGCAGAGTTTTTGGTTCAGGCTGGCCGGCTGGCGCTTTTGCCGCGATGCGAGTGGAGCTACACCCTAAAGTCACCGCTGGAATTTTTGGCTAAAGCCCATATCTGTTAGAGTCCATCCAGGTCACGAGTTCTAGTGTTTAGCCCCGGCTTACTAGACGGCAACCCTCCACCACGGTGGGGTGCTCCGGGTGAAGACCAGATCGATAGCAACAACGCCATCGATAAGCGTGGATGACTCGACCCACAGGCGTAGGTCAGTCATCGCAGAATGGGTCTTACAACGAACCAATGACTTCTAAAGGCGGATTAGTTACCGGAGCATGGCTTGAGAGCCACCCACCGGGTGATCGCCTTTTCATAAAGATTGGCGACTTGCTCTTAGAGAGCGGTGAAACTCTTAACGATATAACCATCGCATATCAAAGTTGGGGAACGTTGAATGAGAAAAAAGATAATGCGATTTTAGTTAATCATGCAATGACCGGGTGGTCTGATGTACCCGGTTGGTGGCCTTCCATGGTTGGGCCAGGTTTACCTTTTGATACTGATAAATATTTTGTTCTATGTCCTAATGTTATTGGTGGGTGTCAAGGATCAACCGGTCCATCCTCTCTTGCGCCAGATGGCAAACGTTACGGCTCGCGTTTTCCATCGTTAACGATTCGCGACATGGTTGCCGCAGAAGTTGCATTTAGTGATGCTTTAGGAATTGAGAAGTATCGCCTTGCCGTTGGCCCATCACTTGGCGGAATGCGTTCGTTGGAGTGGGCAGTTCAACTGCCGCATCGAATCGGTGCAATCTGCACCATTGGTTCTTCAGCCGTTGCAACTGGCGATCAAATAGGAACTTGGTCCATTGAACTGCGTGCGATAAAGACCGATCCACATTTCAACCATGGTGATTATTACGAGCAAGAGCTGGGACCGATTGGCGGAATGGGTATTGCCAGACGTATTGCGCATCTGACATATCGAACTGAGGCTGAGATGGATATTCGCTTTGGTCGTGAACTACAAGGTGATGACACGGGCCGGTATGCAGTTGAGTCGTATCTAGATCACCAAGCAGAGAAGCTGACACATCGATTTGATGCCAATACCTATATCGCATTGACCGAAGCGATGATTTCTCATGACATTGGCCGCGATCGTGGGGGAGTTGTAGCCGCTCTGGCTAGCATCAGCATCCCTGTAGTCGTTGTATCCATCGATACCGATCGCCTCTTCCCAGCTCGCCTGCAGGCTGAAATCGCTGAATTTGCCCCCCATGCAGCTGAGCGAGTAACGATTTCATCGCCTTTTGGCCACGATGGCTTCCTTGTTGAGGTGGAATCGGTCGGAAATGTGATCAGATCGGCGCTCGCCCTGAGTTAGGGGTCAAAAAGGCGGTTTTCGATGTGCATTTTGGCCTGTGGATAAATTATAATATAGCCATCGCATCAGCGCGCATCGCTGATAAAACCAAAGGATACCTGTGGCTGTATTTAGTGCGCTCAAAAACAAGGTGAAGAAAGTTACCGCAGCAAAAAAGGCGGCA
>CAFAAA010000033.1_pt1 | contig 14704 bp, 3 predicted proteins | sample 7267141 | NCBI WGS metagenome assembly CAFAAA01 (sample SAMEA6813974, study PRJEB35770) | uncultured Actinomycetes bacterium | biome: Freshwater; feature: Freshwater reservoir; material: water | place: Czech Republic | collected 2016-08-15 | depth 30m m | reverse complement strand
GATTTCTTTGCATCCATCTTCTTGGCAGCTACGCGTCCCAATCCAGCACCAATTGCTTGATCGATAGCGCGTTGTAGTTTGCCTTCAAAGATTGGCTTCAACTGTGAAACACCACTTGCATAGATTTGACCAACTGGTGCGTTGTTAAAGAATGGATCTTTGAAGTTAAGAAGTGCTGGATCAGAATACGTTACTGATGCAGCAGGAAATAGTCCGTAAGTCTTAAAGACTTTGAGTTCCTGCTCTGGCGCTAAGTACCAGGTGAGGAAGTCATAGGCAGCTTGCTTATTTTTCGCATATGAAGGAATTGTTAACTGCGTTCCACCTTGGTTACCACCACCGACAGGAAGTTTTGCAATATCCCACTTGCCAGAAGTATCTGGGGCTTGAGCTTTGATGTAATCCATCATCCAGGCTGGCGCCAAAATCGTTGCGAAAGTGCCCTTATTCATACCGATATTCCAGTCAGATGTGTACTGACCAATTCGAGTACCAATGCCAGCAGCTGTTGCTTTGATTGTTGTATCCCACGCCTTTTTAACTTGTGGATTTGTATCGTAAATTAACTTTCCAGTATCTGTTCCATCATTCTTGTAATACTTTTCGGTACCTTGATTCATGATTGCTGCGTAAATTGTTCCAGCATTATCAATGAAACCTTTACCGGCTTTCTTATCAGCAGGTGAAAGTTTTGCTAGATACTTCTGTCCCGTTGCAATAAATGCATCCCATGTTGGCCATAACTTACCCACCGCTACGCGATCAGTTGGGAGTCCAGCTTTTTTGAATAGATCAACGCGATAAGCAACTTCGAGTCCGCCGACATCTGTTGGAATTCCAATGACGCTATCGTCATATGCAACGCCGTGTTCCCAGCGCCATCCTAAATAATTCTTCTTAATATCTGTCGCGCTTAATCCTGCTGCAACCCCTGCTGCAACATTTGCATCAGATGTCTTCATCTGACGTAGATCTTGGAAGCACTTTGGATATGAACGCCAGTAACCGGAGTATGAAACTTCTACGGCGACGATGTCAGGACCAACCTTTGATGTACACGCAGTCACCATGTTTGTGCCATTGAGTGGATCTAAATCTGACTTTTTAATGGACAAGCTAACTTCTGGGTGGAGGGCTTTATATTCGGCCACAAGGTTACGTTGGATAACATCACCGAAAGTCCAGATTGTGATTGTTACCGGCTCTGCCGCAGGTGCAGGCATAGTTAAAACTCCTGCGGTAATTGCTAGGGTCGCTGCTAATGCGGCGGCACTCTTAGCTTTCCATGATGTACGCATATATGTGCTCCTTTATAAATCCTGGCGGAAATGGCTCTGAAACTCTCACCCACGGGTCAACAGGAAATACCTGAAATGACTCCTATGAAAGCGGTTTCATAGTATTGTAGTTAACTCCACTAGGTCGATTGGCGCAACATAGATTGAGCCTTTAGGCTAAATTGTTATCAAAGCGTAATGGAGTGATTATGAAGCTTAAGGGCTACGTCCTTTCTGGTACCGCCATTGCCTTATCGTTTCTTCTCGCCACCTCTTTAGTTCCAGCGGATGCTGCAGCTAAGCCAGCACCAAAACTTCTCAAGTTATTGTGGTCCGATGAATTCGCTGGGAAGAAGGGCGCACTCCCAAGTTCAAAGACCTGGAACTACGACATCGGCAACTCTTATGGCTGGGGAAACTCTGAGCTTGAGTACTACACGCAAAAGCCAGCGAATATTTCATTAGATGGCAAAGGCAAGTTAGTAGTTACTGCAAATCGGATCTCAGATACCTCAGGCTTTCAAGTGGGAACCGTGCCCGGAACCGAACAGATTTTAAATATGTGCCCGGAGTGCCAGTTCACCAGTGCAAAGATTAAGACGGCTAATAAGTTAGGTATTCAATACGGCCGCATAGAAATTCGAATGAAAAACCCTGCAGGCGTTGGGACCTGGCCAGCATTCTGGATGTTGGGTGATGATTTACTTGATGGTAATCCTTGGCCAGAGTGCGGAGAGATCGACATTATGGAGGCCCGCGGATATATGGGTGAGGCCGCATTTGGCACAATTCATGGACCAAATTTCGCCAATGGTAATTTTGGTGGGTATGGATCTACGTATAACAATGGCGCTCAACTCAGCGATGCATTTCATACCTATGCAATTGAGTGGAAAAAGAATCAGATCGATTTCTATGTAGATGACTCGCTATATTTATCGGCGACACCAAAAGATATCGCCCCAGGGCGATGGGTCTTTAATCAGGAGTTTTTCCTGATCCTGAACTTAGCTATGGGTGGTGAGTTCGCTGGGGATCTAGACCCTGCCTTGATGCAGTCCCAGATGAGCATTGACTACATACGCGTTTACTCGATTAACGGGATAGGAAAAGTAATAAAGCACTAAGAGCCACCTTGACTAGGGGAATTGGCTCTCGTATTCTCTACGCTATTCGACGTGTGTGCGCACATCGATGCTGATAGTTCGGGCAACTGTGCGCAGGTTTTTCCTAAGTCAGACCCGGCTAAATCGTACAAAACCGATTACGTCGAAAGGGAAAAAATGAAAGCACGATTTTCAAAAATTGCTAGCGCAAGCACAGCAATAGCAATTGCAGTATTTGGTCTAACGGCAATAGTGCCGAGCACTTCTGCAGCGGGATTGCCATCAGTTCGTTTGGTTAGCCCTGCATACACTGCAGCAAATAGTGTTGACTCTACTGGCGACATCGCTCAGTACTACTCACCTGGTACAAAAGCTTTTTACACATACATTGCTGCGGGTTCAACTTTAACGTTGAAGTATCACGCAACAACAGATGGAACAACAGCTGCAGCAAATATCGAAATCGCACTTCAGGTAAATGCGCCATGGAGTAGTTCTAAAGCTAACTGGGTTTCAGGAACAACTGTTGTTGGACCACAAGATGGTGGCAACTTCGGAGCAGAGCTCAAAGGAAAAACAGATGCTTCAGGAGATGTGACTTTTGTGATTACTAATACAGATACAAAGTCACTTGAAAATCCTCCTTCAGCATTAAACCAGGATCGTGACAAGGTTAAGCCTGCACGTCTATATGGAACTATGAAGCCAATTTATCCAGGCAAGGGTGACAAAGAATCAGATACTGATCTTGTAACTTTTGACGTTGCTTCATCTCTACAAGGTGGATCAACTCCAACAGTGGAAACTCCTAAGGCTTCAGGCCTACCGTCAATGCGACTTGTTAGCCCTGTTTATACAAAGGCAAACAGCGTTGATTCAACTGGCGATATCGCTCAGTACTACTCAGCGGACACCAAGGCTTTTTATGCCTACCAAACTGCAGGAAGCTCCATCACTCTTAAGTATCTAGTTACTACAGATGGTAAAACTCCTCTTGCAAACAAGATGGTTTCTATTCAAGTCAATGCTCCATGGAGCGGATCAAAGGCTCATTGGATGTCGGGCAACCAGGCTATTGGACCTCAATCCGATGGTGGTTTTGGTGCAGAGATTAAGAAAAAGACAAATGCAAAGGGTGAAGTAACCTTTACTCTAAAGAATACTGACACTGCGAATCTTGAGAATGCACCAACTGCCTATAACCAAGATCGTGGAGCAATTAAGCCAGCGGCTCTATACGGCACCATTAAGCCAATAATTCCAGGCTTTGGTGACAAAGAAGCTGATACAGATCTACTGACACTCCATGTCCACGCTGCAATCGCTAAGTCAACGATTAAGTGTTCAAGTGGTTCAACAGTAAAAACTGTTATTGGCTATTTGCCAGCATGCCCAGCAGGGTACACAATCAAGAAGTAAGACAAATAAAACTGGCGCTAACTCATTACGAGTTAGCGCCAGTTTTTATTACTTTGAAATCTTCTGAATCTTGATTGTTAAGACATTTGAGCACTTTGACTTAACGCCATTAACAAAAGGTGTTAACGAAGTTGCTGCATCTAAATCTTTATTCGGAGTAGTTTTAACTGCGATTCCACTTGCTATTTTTTGTACTCCTAAGGCTATCGCTTTCGGTATAACGCAGCTCAGTGAATACAAGACAGTTGTAGTAGTAGCTGCATAATTTTCATCCTCAGCTTTATTAGCAGTGATTACACACTGACCAGCACCAGCCAACGCAATAACTTGATCACCCTTAATCTGGCAGGCTTTAGGATCATCTGTTGTATAAGTGATTGCGCCAGTACCTATATTAGTTACAGGTTTAATTTGAACCTTTTTACCAAATGTTAAATTATCACTTGCCAAAGAAAGGGTTTGCTCTTCTTTAAGAAGTGAGACAGTTGCAGTTGTTGTAGCTGAGACAAAGTTAGCGTCTTCAGCTTTTTTAGCGGTAATAAGGCAGTTACCTGAGCCTGAACGAGCTTTTACGGTCTTTCCGGAAAGCAAGCACTTAGATTTAGCTCCGACAGAGTACTTAACGTCACCCGTTCCGCTTCCTTCAGTTGCATCAAGCGTTAGGGACTTGCCAAACATTAACTGTGCATCGGACAAAGAGATTGTTTGAGGAGCTTTAGTCAATGTGATTGTGGCCTTTGAGGTTGCAGCTTCATAACGCGCATCGGCAGCCTTGACGGCAGTAATCGCGCAGGTTCCCGATCCAGTTAATGCGGTTACTTCATTTGCATGTAAAGCACAATTGCTAGTCGAATTCGAATTGAGTACGTATTTCAGAGCTCCAGAGCCTTTACCCATCGAGGAATCTAAAGTAAGTGTGTTTGCATACATAAGAACGGCATTTGATAACGTAATCGATTGCGCTACCTTGGAAAGTGAAATTGTTGCTGATGCTGATATCTCTTTATAATTTTTATCGGATGCCTTTGTTACCGTGATTGAGCACGTACCGGTTCCAGTTAAGGCTGTGACCACATTAGCTATGATTGAACAAGCATTTGGATTCTCAGACACATACGAAATTGATCCGCTTCCATTGCCTGAAGTTGGCTTCAGTGTAAGTGTGCCTCCAAACGTTAATTTCCCACCGGTTATACTTAAAGTTTGTGATTGCTTGTTCAGAGTAATTATTGCTGTAGTAGAGACTGCTTCATAATTTGAATCGGCAGCCTTGCTTACCGTGATCACGCAGCTTCCTGTTCCAGTTAAAGCTGTCACTTCATTAGATTTAATAGGGCATACGTGTGTGTTATCAGATGTGTACGAAATTGCACCAACACCATTACCTGATAGTGGCTTCAACTTTATTAAGCTGCCATAGGTCAGCTGCGCGTCAGGAACGCTTAAAGTTTGTGATTGCTTGGTCAATAAAATCGTTGCGATAGCTGATGCAGCTTCATAATTTGAATCTGCAGCTTTAGTAAGGGTGATTTCGCAGCTGCCAGTGCCTGTAAGCGCAGTGACTTCAGCGTCTTTCAGGCTACAGCTAGCCTTAGAGGTTGTTGAATACTTGACTGCTCCCGTGCCGATACCAGTTGTTGAATCAAGAGTCAGGGTCTTTCCAAACATGAGTTCAGCATTGCCAATTGTCACGCTCTGAGTGGCCTTTTTCAATGTGATTGTGGCAGTTGTCTTAACGGCCGCATAATTTGCATCAGCGGCCTTTGTCAATGTGATTACACAACGTCCGGATCCTGTAAGTGCTGTGACTTTATCTGCCTTTACTTCACATGCCATGGCGTTATCAACTGAATATGTAACGTCACCCGAACCAACACCGGTCGTTGCATCAAGGGTCAGTGTTTTACCAAACAAGAGTTCTGCGCTGCCAAGTGATGCTGTCTGAACGGCTTTATTCAGCGTAATAGTTGCCGTTGTTGTGGCTGATTCATAATTTGCATCTGCTTCTTTATTGACAGTAACTATGCAAGAACCTGTGCCAGATAGAGCTGTAATTTTATTTGCTGTGATCGAACATGCCGTTGAGTTATCTACCGAATAAGTTACAACGCCTGTACCACTCCCTAGTGATGCTTCTAGCGTTGCAGTCTTTCCATAGGTTAATCCAGAGTTAGCCAACGCCAATGTTTGAGAGTTTTTAATCGATACTTGAGGTTTTTTAGTAACAGGCTGTACATCTTTAGCCAGTGTTATGTTTGCAGTAGTAGTTGCTCCCAGATAATTCGAATCTTCAGCTTTGGTAGCGGTGATTACACAAACACCCGTACCTGACAATGCAGTGATTTCATCGAGGGCAATAGAGCAAGCCGTTGAATCATCAACTGAATAAGTAATGGATCCAGACCCACTTCCCGCAGTTGCCTTCAATTTCAACTTTTTGCCAAACACAAGTTGTGCATTTTCCAATGTAATTTTCTGAGCAGCTTTAGTTAAAGTGATTGTTACTGAAGCAGTCGTAGCTTCATAGTTGGCATCAGCAGATTTAATAACTGTTATGTCGCACGTTCCAACTCCAGATAATGCAGTCACTTTGTCGCCTGAGAGTCGACAGTTGGTAGAGCTGGCTAATGAGAATCTAACCGCCCCGGTACCATCTAAATCGGGAGTTTTTATTTGGAGCGTATCTTTGTACGTCAAAGTTTGTGGGGTAAGCGCCATTTCTCGAGTATTTTTGCCAATTTCAAAGGCAATTGCTGGTGAGGTGGCATCGTCAAAAAGGGTGCCAGAGATACTGACTTGTACACGACAAACACCAGCTCCACTCAACACTACTTTTCCAGAAGACGCTACTGAGCACCCTTCAGAGGATGGCGCTGCGAAATATGTTTTTGTATCAGAGTCTCCGGCAGATGCAAGGCTTGTTAATGTTGGGCCAGTTAAATTCCATGTTGCATATCCTGTTGATGAATATGACGAAGCATTAATCTGAATCGTACGTCCGCTTGCTTTAGCAATTGTGAAAGTTTGAATTACAGATGGTGCAGCGGCAAAGTGCGCCGTGCTGACAAAACCACCATCTTGAGATGCAGTCAATGAACATGATCCGGTTGTAATAAAGGTAATCGCATATCCACTCACTGAACATATTGAAGGCGTTGAACTAGCCAAAGAAACGGCGAGCGTACTGGTCGCAGTAGGAACAACGTTGAGAACAAATGGACTCCACTGTTGTGTCCCTGGATTTGTAAATGTAATGCTCTGCGCTTGTGGACCTACGAAAATGAAGCTTGCCGTAATTGTTCTTGTGGAAACAACAGATGTATCTATTCGCGGATTACTCGTAGAGCCATCGCTCCATACACTGAAGGAATAATCAGTAGCAGCTACTGCAGTTACTGCACTGCCTGAACCGCCAGAACTAATACTCTGTACCGACGTTCCAGTAATGGATCCATGCGCACCTGCAACATACGTAAGCGTATAAACCGTTGGTGCACTTACTTCCCATCGAGCAAATAAAGTTAAATCAGCACCGAATGAGTATGTACCTAGATTCGCAAAAGTTGATCCGGTTCCATCGGCGCTGGTGTTCCAGTTAACGAAGGTATATCCGCTACGGGTGAAAGAATTAGGGGTTAATTGAGCGGAAATCGATGAAATCTGCGAAGTTGTTCTTCCGCTTAAATCATTGGCATTAAAAGTAACAGTTCTATCTGGTACCACCGCGACCGTTAAGGTGAATACCGCTGACGAGATACCGCCGGGGCCATTAGCAATGAGTGAATATGTGTGTTCGGATTGAACACTCGTTGGAGTACCAGAAATTGTTCCATCGGTTGTATTCAGGGTTAATCCGGAAGGAAGAGTTGGTGATATTTCAAAGCTCGTAATTGCTCCGCCAGTATTTTCTACCGACGTTGAAACAATCACTTGATTCACAATTACTACCTGGGTTGCTCCTATGGCGATTGAAATATTTGGGGCAGCATCGGCCCATCGCGCGAATAATGTTAAATCGGCACTGAAGGAATAGTTTTCTAGATCTATAAACGTCGTTCCGGTTCCGTCGGAGTTGGTAGTCCAATTGACAAAAACGAAGTCACTTCGAGTGAATGAATTTGCCGTTAAGTTTGCGGCAACTAAAGAGCTTTGTGTTGAACTGCGACCGCTGGCGTCGTTTGCATTGAAGGTAACAACTTTAGCCCCAACTGCATTTGCGGTGAAAGTGAAGGTGTCTGTCGAGGTTCCCCCGTTAGGACCCGTGGCAGTAAGGGTATAAAAGTTTGTGGACTGTGCACCTGTTGGTGTTCCGGAAATGGCTCCCGTGCCCGTATCCAACGTAAGACCAGTTGGTAAGGATGGCGAGATTGCAAAACTAGAAATCGGACCACCAGTATTTGTTACAACAGTTGTGGTAATTGCTGAACCGACCAAGACGCTCTGTATAGCACCGGTGGTAATCGCAATATTTGGTAGATCTACTACGGTCAGCGTAAAAGTAGCTGTAGAGGTTCCACCATTAGGCCCTGTTGCGGTAACTGTATAAGGGGTACTTGTTTGCGCTCCTGTAGGTGTGCCAGTGATTGCACCTGATCCAGAATTAAACGTTAGCCCGCCCGGTAATGAGGGTGAAATTGCAAAACTAGTGATTGGTCCACCGGTATTTGTTACGACAGTGGCAGTTATTGCAACACCTATTAATACTGTCTGCGTAGCCCCCGTTGTAATAGAGATAATCGGAGGCGCGGCCGTGACTGTTAATCTAAAGGTTGCTGTTGATGTTCCGCCGTTAGGGCCAGTCGCAGTCACGGTATAACTTGTTTGTGTCTGTGTGCCAGTTGGAGTACCTGAGATAACACCAGTGGTCGTATCAAACGATAAACCGGTTGGAAGCGTAGTCACTGAATAACTCGTAACTGGACCACCGGTATTTGTGATCACGGTATTAGTAATTGCAGTATTCACTTGAACACTTTGTGTAGCACCTGTTGTGATTGAAATATTCGGTGGAGCAGCCGTGACTGTCAGTGTGAACGTCGCCGTTGATGTTCCGCCTAGAGGACCGGTTGCAGTCAATGTATAAGTTTGTAATGCCTGTGTACTTGTTGGTGTACCTGAAATAACACCAGTGGTCGCATCCAACGATAAACCAGCTGGAAGCGTAGTCACTGAATAACTCGTGATTGCACCACCGCTATTTGCATTAATCGTTGATGTGATTGCAGTATTTACTTGCACACTTTGTGTAGCACCTGTTGTGATTGAAATATTAGGTGGAGCAACTACCGTCAAGGTAAATGTCGCAGTTGATGTTCCACCTGCAGGACCCGTTGCGGTAAGCGTATAAGAGTTAGTACTTTGAGCTCCAGTTGGAGTACCTGAGATAACGCCGCTACTTGTGTTCAAAGTTAAACCAGTTGGTAGCGCAGGTGCAATGCCATAACTAGTTATTGGCCCACCCGAGTTTGTAACGACTGTAGAAACTATTGCTGCATTTGTTTGAACCGACTGGGTAGCTCCAGTTGTAATAGAGATGCTTGGCGGTGCAGCAGTTACTGTCAATGTAAATGTTGCAGTTGATGTTCCACCCGCGCCGGTAGCAGTCAAGGTGTAAGAGTTTACAGATTGGACAGCAGCCGGAGTTCCCGAAATTGCACCTGTACTTGTATTCAATGATAAGGCCGAAGGTAGCGATGGTGAGATTGAGTATCCAGTTATCGAACCACCACTATTCGTCACAGCAGTCGTAAGAATTGCTGTTCCAACTTGAACGCTTTGAGTAGCGCCAGTTGTAATTGCAATCGATGGTGGCGCGCGAGTAATAATAATTTCAGGATCTTCAAAAATGGTAAAAGTTACGGATCCATTTGTTACGGCGGTTCCAAGCTCTCTGACATTCAGGCCGATCATTCCGTACACAACATCTCCGGCGAAAATATCACTGTTGGTGATTGTTATGGAGATAGGTTTTCCAGCGGCAGTATGTGGAATAGATCCGTCCGGTGCCAACCACGCTACAACTAAAGAAACAGAAAAAGCATTATCGGCGCTTGAAATCAAAAGCCGCGCTTTAGTCAGATCTGTTTGATCGTAAATATCAAGTTGTGTGCCTACCGGCAGCGCTCCAGCTGGAAGTGTTAAGGCAACACCTGATGAAGGTGTGCCGGGCGTATTAACTGAAATAGTTCCATCTAAAGAATTCGAAGCAACAAGAGTCCCAAGAAATACAATCTTGGTTAAATCAATTCCATCAAGGGAGCTGGCTTGCCACATCGCTGTCATCACTACATTAGAAACACCGACTGTATAGGTTTCTCCAGCAATATAAGTATGTGAACCATCATTCCAACCATTGAATGTATAGCCGGTATCACCTACTAAAGCAGATGCAGCTACGGTGAAGGTGCCTAAGGTTGCAACGCTAGCCTGCGTAGGTACTGTTCCGCTTCCATGTGCACCAACTGCATATGTAACAGTGTGTGCATCAGCTTGCCAGATCGCAATCAACGTAGCTGCACTAGCTGGCATTGTGTAACTACTTAAAGCAGATCCGCTTCCCGTTAAATTCCAGCCCACAAATGTGTAGCCGCTCATTGTTGGATTTGTAGGTTTACCAGTTAATGCATCCGACCCAAATGCAATAGATGCGGTTGTGTTCGCACGTGAACCGCTGATTGCGCCACCGTTCATATTAAAAGTTGCGGTGTATGACTGAACCGTCCAGAGTGCAACAAAACTTGTACTAGCTCCAGGCATTGCATAACTGCTGAGCGCGCTACCACTACCCATTAAGTTCCATCCACCGAAGCTGTATCCAGTTCTCGTTGGATTGGCAGGCTTTGATCCCAGTGCATCTACTTGATAGACAACCGATGCCGTTGGATTTGTTACCGAGCCTGAAATATTTCCACCGTTTAAATCAAATGTTGCAGTAAAACTTGCAATCAGCCACTGCGCATACAAAACAACGTTAGAAGAGCTGACAGTAAATGTCACCGAACCTGTAGCTGCATACGGGGTTCCAGTTCCATCGGCTGAAGTATTCCAACCGTTAAAGGAATAACCTGTTTTTACTAGCGAACCAGTATTCGCTTTCACAGTTGCAGTGGAGTTGAAGTTATATGGTGATGACGAATCTACGGGGGCCGATCCACCTGTATGTGTGTTGCCGTTATAAGTAACGGTAAAAGTTGAGATTGAAACTGTTAAGGCTGCGTCATTGACTGTTGGTGTGGGTGAATAACCTGTGGCGGGCGTGCCGGAGCAGTGAATTACATAGGTTCCAGCAGCAAGAGCCGTGTCTAAAGTTACGGGGCTCAAATACGTTAAATCAGTTGAGGTATAGGCCAAACACGTGAGCGATCCATTTAATCCACCGGCTGGAGAAGCTGTGCCAGTTAATGATGGAACAGAACCGCCAATTGAATAACTTGCAGCCGTGGCAGAGATAGACCAAGCGATTGGATCAACTCTTAATACCGCATCATTATATGTCGGTGTTGATGTGTAACCATTTGCTGCAGAACCAACACAGTGAATTGTGTATGTCCCAACTGCAGTTGATGTACTAAGAACTAGTGCAGTTACATAGCTTGTATCACTTACTGCATAGGCAGAACATGTGAGTGCGCCACTTAATCCCCCAGCCGGTGATGCCGCTCCACTTAACGATGCCGGAGTTTGGCCGTATGTGTAACTAGCAGCATTGGCTGTGATGGCCCACGATGTTAGGGCGGTAACGTTGAGTGAAGCGTTAATAATTGTAGGAGTTAATGAATAACCACTTGCAGGAGTACCGGTACAGTGAATTGGGTAAGGGTGCGCTCCTAATCCATTGTTAATCGTTAATGGATTTGTATACCCAAGATCGGAATCTAAATAAATCGCGCATGTTAATGAACCGCTAATGGCACCTACCGGGCTTACGGTACCTGTGAGCGTTGGAACGGTTCCATCGATTGTGTAATCCTTGTTTACCGCAGTAATTGTCCAAGGCGCACGGGTAACAGTCAGCGTCTTATCAATGACTGAAGGTGCTGCATAACCAGATGCCGTAGTTCCCGTACAGTGAATAACGTAAGTACCAGCTGCAAGATTTATATCAATAGTTTTGGCAGTAACAAATCCAGTATCAGCGACTGTATAGGCTCGGCACGTAAGTGCGCCACTTAAGCCTGCCAGAGGTGAGGCTGCGCCAGAAAGCGTTGGGATACTGCCGTTGAGCGTGTAGCTGGCATCAGCTGCAGTAATGGTCCACGATAAAAGTGCAGTAACGCGTAAAGTTGCATTAACGTTTGTAGTAGGTGTTGCTGAATAACCTGCTGCGCCACCGGCGGTACAGTGAATGACATAGTCACCTGCAGCCAATGTCGCATCAATTGTTTTAGGTGATACGTATGTAACATCCGCTGGTGCATACGCACGACATGTAGTAGCACCACTAATGCCAGCGAGTGGTGCAGCTACCGCTGTAAGAGTTGGAACTGCGCCGCCAATTGTGTAGCCCTTGCTATCGGCAGTTAAGGTCCAGTCGGCCAACGTTGTAAAACTTTGAGTAGTTCCATACCCAGCAGCGCCTAATGTATTAGTCGCTTTCGATCGGAAATAATAAAGAGTTCCATGATCTAGGCCAGTTAAGTTTGCTGATATCGCTGCCGATGTTTGGCTAGCTGCCATCGTATCCGGTGAGCTATTTACGCAAGTGGGCGATGATGCGAGCAATAACTCTGTTTTTGCATAACAGAAAAGCAGCGAACCTGATGCAATATTACTTCCCGTCAATGTCGCAGTTGTAATCGTTCCTGCAACACTGCCACCGCTTACCGTAATCGATGTAGCACCCGCAGTTGTAGTTAGAGTTGGTGCTGTTGGGCTGGATGCATTTGGACAACCGGCTCCATCATTTGGGCTTCCAACAGCGGCGCCACCAGTCTTAGTTGCATGGACAATAAAAGTGGCTGCTGGTGTTACAGGTGTTGGAGCAAAAGCTGCTGCGGCTCGGGCTGCTGTAATTTGAAAAAGATCATTACCTGTATTGCTAAACATATATAAATTTTGGTCGCTGTCTGAATACATCGCACCATATCTATCACCTGAAGTGGTTGTACCACGCACAGTTCCGGTAACGCCGGCTTTTGAAGTAATGGCAATACTTGTTCCAGCGATTGTGCCGTTAGATGTAATTACGCCCTTATATAAAGTAGTGCCGTCAAAGCCCCAGGCTGTATTACCAATAATCGTCATGTCGTATGGGGCCCATGATCCAGAAGTTACGGTCATAGTTGAGACAACCCGACTTGCAGGGTTTGTTAGATTAAAAGTTGTACCGCTTGCACTCATCAAATATGCAGTTCCATTAATACGATAGAAGTCACCGCCAGTGGAATTTGCTGTTGCTGAAGCGCCTGCAGCTGTGATAGTTGGGCCTAGATTTGTAACCCTTTGATCACTTGCAAGTCTGTAAAGATTCGCGCCATTTAATCCGTAAATATAGTTATCATCTGGATTCCAACCAATTGCATTATTGATTGTATTTGCTACGCCAAAAGCTGCGTAAGAAAATGGTGGCGAAGCACCTGATGTGTATGTCAATTTATATAACAAGTTGTTGGAGACTTGATAAAAGTTAGCGTTACAGGTCAACGATAAATTGGCGACGACGGAAAGAACTGCAGTTGTATTACTGGTAGGGCTAGCTGCATAACCTGACGCTGCAACTCCTGTACATCTGACTTTGTATGTTGCACCAACCGTTGTCGATGCAGTTAACGTTAGAGGTGTAGCAAATAAAGTATCGGCAGCGGTGTAGGCGTTACACGTAAGAGTTGCAGCCCCTGCAGGTGTAGTAGTTCCTCTAAAGATTGGTGTAATGCCACCTTGCGAATAGTTTGCAACGTTAGCGGTGACTGTCCAGGCTGTCGGTGCTGCCACTGCCTGTGCCGATTGGAAGCCGATCGTTTGAAAAAATAAGGCAAAGATCAGTCCAAGACTGTAGGTAATCTTTTTTCGGCGTTTATCCGATTTTGTCCTGTTATTTTTTGATGGCGTCACCCTAAATTTCACCCTAAAAAGGTTAAATAGAGGGGTTGGCACTCAGCCAGTGTGACATAGCGACCTAAGAAAACAAGATTCGGTTGGGATTTTTTACACGTTCTGCGCTGCTTTTTGCTTATAAATAGCCTGTGGGCCCAGACGGGCTCGAACCGTCGACCCACGGATTAAAAGTCCGTTGCTCTACCGACTGAGCTATAGGCCCCACTGCACACTGCGTTTGCGAGCTAATGCCCTGCTTTACGCGGTCGCGAGGCGCAATCGTATCGGAGTTTTAGGAAGAAATTAACGCCCTTTGGCCGCGCGAGATAGGCGATCTCTAATGGCTACAGCAATCCCATCGCCCGTTGGCTGCGCAATACACACCTCTGTCAGGCCTTGGGCATCGGCCTGTCTTAACGCTGCATAAAGAAGATGTGCAAACTCTTCGGCATTATGTGGCGCAGCTAAGCGAGTAACACCTGCGGGAGTTGGAATATCTGCGAGCGCAATAAAACCTTGGCCGGCGACAGGGGTGATATCGAGAAAGACATGTGCAACTGGTGCGTAGTGATTTTCAAGCGAACCGCTGACACGAATGATGTGTTCCTTATTATCTACAACTCTTAATCCTGTAGAACGCTCAATCATTTCTATTGTTACCGCACCAGGGCGAAGGATGGCAGGTTCCTCCCCCGTGCAATCAATGATTGTAGATTCAACACCAACCGCGCATGCACCACCATCGATGATCTGATCACCAACTAATAAGTATTGTCCTAACTCTTCTTGCACGGCTTGGGCAGTTGTTGGCGAAACATGTCCGAAGCGATTAGCACTTGGCGCAGCAACTCCGAAGCCACCGGTTTTTTC
>CAFAAA010000030.1_pt1 | contig 16282 bp, 15 predicted proteins | sample 7267141 | NCBI WGS metagenome assembly CAFAAA01 (sample SAMEA6813974, study PRJEB35770) | uncultured Actinomycetes bacterium | biome: Freshwater; feature: Freshwater reservoir; material: water | place: Czech Republic | collected 2016-08-15 | depth 30m m | reverse complement strand
TCATTGCAGTTGATGGTGGCGGACAAGATGTATTCGTTCACTACTCAGAAATTCAAGGAAACGGTTACAAGTCTCTTGAAGCGGGTCAGGCAGTTTCATTTGAGGTTGTACAGGGTCCAAAGGGTCCTCAGGCTGATGCAGTAAACCCTGCCTAATTAACACCGCTTTATAAATAACCCTCATCGCCAATGGCGGTGGGGGTTATTTCTTTGGAACGGGTGGAATCTCACCAACTTTTAACTTGCGCGCCTCTACTTCTTTTACTGGCGATAAATCTTTTCCCTTTTTCCATGCATCTAAATACTTCCATGGCAGAACTTCACCGCGTCGAACCCACCATGTATCAGCTGGCGTTGGCCACGAAATTCCAAAATGTAGATGCGGAGATGTTCCGCGCGCACTTCCCGTTGCACCAATTGCTCCCAGCGTACGCCCAGCAAGAACGCTCACGCCGGGCTGAATGCTGGCTGGGATAGATCGCAAATGAGAACCGTAATAACGAACACCATCGCTGCCGATGATCGAAACATAGAGTCCCCCACGATCGATTCCTAAATTAGTTTTTCCGCTCCACATATCAGTTCGGTTGACTTCATCTACAACACCATCGATAGGAGCCACGAACTTGCAACCAGCTTTAGCCAAAATATCAGTGGCTGAATAATCATGATGAGCACGTGCATAATTGACGGCGCAACCAGAAACCGGGAAGACATAAACCGGAGCGGCTTGGGCAGGAGCAACGGCAGAGAATAATAAAATCAGAGGTAGTAATCGCTTCATCACGACGTAAGGCTATAGGTGATGACTTACTTTTGAAGCGCGCTGCGGTCGAGTTTTGCTGTGACAATCATGTGAGGAACCGTTAGCGCCCAGACGATAGTTAAAAGAAACCAAAAAAAGGATTTTTCAATGCTTCCCGACAGCCACAGCCCAGCGGCCACAACAAAACTTCCAATTAATGCTGGCGTTCCTGGAATTACCGCAGATAAGAAAGCTTTAACTGCATGCTGGGCTTGATAATCTCGCTGAGATTGCGGCAGAACAAGAGATAAGCGTGCGGTATGGCGCATCGCATGCCAGCATCCAAAGTAGGTAGCAAATGCAATAAGTGGTGGGGTAAAAATTGCTAAGCCCGCAAGTAAGCAGAGATCAATCACATCTCGGAATCTCTTTGTTGCTACCAGAGCAAGAACAGCAATAAGAAGAAGAGCTTGAACAATTAATCCCAATTCATTATCGAAACCTTGGTGCCAATTAATTAGGCTTGAGTTAACTTCGGCAAGTGCGCTGGTACTGGATGAATTAATAAGAGGAATCACAACAGGGACTGCACCAAAGGCTAAGAAAACAAATGCAGTTGGCAGGCGTGATGTAGTCAGGCCTTTCAGTCGATCAAGTTCATTAAGAAATGCGCTATCGCCTATTCCAAAGTGAACCAGACTCATGAGAACTACTAACTGAAATCCAAAAACATTCCATTTCAGAATCGCAAGAACTGCACCAACCGCAACTGCAACATAGCCACAAATAAATAAAGCCATCACGCGCTTATTTGTTCGTGGCACAGTAACTAGATGATCGAGTGCACCGTGCGGTATCCCCACTGCTAAAGCAAAAACAGCGATACCAACCTGCCACGAGAGATCGTTTTTATCACTTATGCGAGCGGCAACGAGAGAGAGATAAGAATCGCCATAGCAACGGCAGAGGAAGAGTAAGCACGCACTCGTTCAAATAGTTCCAGGCGAGTCTTCAATTCTTTCTCCACTAACATCTTAGAAACTTGCCTTACAGTATCAAGCATCCACTGAGATTATGAGAGAATTCCCCGTGCTCAAGTTTAGCTATTTAGCGATGCTCATCTTCACTGCAGTCGCCTCGTTCTGGCTGGAGTTCGCCTTCAAAGTACATGTTCTGCGACGCATGAAGCGAGTGCTACTGAGCCTTCTGCCGATTAGTCTGGGGTTTTTGATCTGGGATGCCTATGCGATTGCTCAGGGACATTGGTACTTCGACAAGAAGCAGGTCACCGGAGTCAACGGCCCTTTCAATATTCCCATCGAAGAGATTCTCTTCTTCCTTGTAATCCCCCTTGCGGTTCTGATGACGCTAGAGGGTGTAACGCGCATTAAACCCAACTGGAAAAATCCGAAGTTACGATAATGATTTATTCCGACATCGTTATTGCCATACTCATATTCTCGATAATTTTTGATTTATTTGGTCTCAAAAACTCACTTCTGACCAGACCGCTCTTTTGGTGCTCGTACGCGATTATTCTGCCCTTTCAGCTTTTGACTAATTGGTGGCTGACATCGCGCAATATCGTCATGTATGACCCAGATGTCATCAGCGGACTGCGCATTATGAGTGCGCCGATTGAAGACCTCATCTTTGGTTTTGCCCTTATTCTCAATATCATGGGAATGTGGGAGTACTGGGGCACAAAGGGAGTGCAAAAAGATTAAGCAAAGATAGATATCCTTCTACCTTATTAACTTAGGGGCGGTAGCTCAGTTGGTTAGAGCCCGGAACTCATAATTCCGTCGTCGTCGGTTCGAGCCCGACCCGCCCCACTCATTGCAACACCTAATAGATTATGTACGTTCACTAGCCAGCCATATGGACCTCTGGTTTAGTAAGGACTATCCCCCTAGAGTTCTCGTCAGATTCGTGGGTGGTGGCACTCACTGGAGAATGTCTATTGAAGTGGGGAACACCGTGGTTAATTCACGAAATATCAATTCATCAACGCGCTCATACAGGAGCGCTGATGACAAGAAATAGTATGACTAGAAATTTTCATGGAAGAAAGTTCATGATCTTTCTAAGTTTATTTGTCGCATCAATTCTTTCAATTGCTGCAGCTAACTCTATTTCGGTCAACAACACCGCCCAAGGTGGTTACCTGCTCTGTTTCAATAGCAAAACTCGGGCTATTACGTACCCAGGAACTCTTTCATGTCCCAGTGGAACTAAACCACTCGAGTTGGGAGCCGCTGGAGCCAAGGGTGCGCAAGGAGATAAGGGTCCACAAGGTCTGGCTGGTCCACAAGGTGATCAGGGTCCACAAGGTGATCAGGGTCCACAAGGTGATCAGGGTCCAGCTGGAGAAAAGGGTGAGGTAATAACTATTCCTTCATCTGCTTACTCCTCCGACACAGCGATCAAAGAAGGCGAGAAGGGCTCACTGACTAACCCGGTAAAAATCGGAGAAGTTCGTAGCTTGAATAGTTTTATCTATCAAGTCAAAACGATTACATTCCCTAATGATTCTGCAATCTGCAAAGATAATGGTTTCAATGAAGGATGTAAAACTGATGATAACTACAATGGAATAGTTGATCCTGCAAGTAAGACTTATTGGTTGACAATAAGTATAGAGGTAACAAATCAAGCAAGCTTGACCCGTGCCGCCAATTCAGATTTATCGTATTACCTTGTTCTTGCAAACGGCGAATTAAGTTCACAAAGAGCTAACACTCTTAAGGGTTTGAGTGACATGCAATTAATTAAAAATGGAAAAGGTGAAGCTACCATTTCGTTTTTACTACCCAAGACAACAAACCTGAGTGCCTTAAAGTTTATAGTTCGCAGCCCTATTGGTGAATTTTTTAGCACTCAAGATAATTACTTCGCCCTTAAGTAGTCTGGGTGGATTACCACTGATTCCATTTTTCGTGCAATAGTTACCTATGAGCGAAATCCAAGTGGTCAGTAAAAAGTGGACTGCTCGCGACGCCAAGCGTTGCATAGTGATTCCGACTGATTTAGACCACAAATACTCACGAGGCGTGCTTGGGGTAATCGCGGGTTCTGCTCAATATCCGGGAGCTGCCGTTCTTTCAACTAGCGCAGCTGCTGCCACAGGCGTAGGCATGATTCGTTTTCATAGCTCATCTGGTCTTGCACACTTAGTTCTGCATGCTCGGCCATCAGTGGTTGTGCAGCCCGGAAAAGTAAGTGCTTGGCTAGTTGGGCCCGGCATAGATGCCAAGAAGTATTCAGATTTCACCACGTGGCTGCGTCATCGATGGTTCACGTTAGTCCGCTTACAAAGCGTGCCAACGGTTTTAGATGCCGGAGCATTGGCATTAGCGGGCTCTCTGGAACAACCAACGTTAATTACGCCTCACAGTGGCGAGCTTTCTAAACTTCTTACAGCTCGCGGAGTGCATGTATCGGTGGAAGCAATTGAAGGTAATCCACGAAAATGGGTGGTCCAAGCTGCCCAGACGTTAGGTGTAACTGTTCTTCTTAAGGGATCTAAGACATTTGTTGCTAATGATGCGTTACTTGTTGAGCTACCCGCTGCTACTCCTTGGCTGGCAACTGCCGGAAGCGGTGATGTCTTAGCTGGAATTATTGGTGCACTCGTTGCGACTAATACAGTTGAAATCTTGAATGATTCAAATCGCTTAGCCCATGTTGCGGCAACAGGTGCCTACATACATGCACAAGCGGCTTTACTTGCATCTAGGGGTGGCCCTATATCTGCTGAAATGATTGTTGATCAGATCAGCGGTGCCATCTCTCAATTGCTGAAATAGATTTCTAATTCTCAACTAAGCGTAGGTATTGCACTTACCCTGTAAATATGAATGAACGAGTTTTAGTGATCGTTGATGATCCATTTGAATCTACAACACTAGTTGCAGCTCTTCGAATGCATGAAATGGATGTGATCGGTGAGGCTCGAACTGAAGCAGTAGCAATGAATATGCAACGTCGTCTGAACCCCGATGTAGTTTTGCTAGATATGCATTTTGCAGGGGTCTCTGCCATACATATTGCAATTAATCTGCGAAAGAAAAATCCACTCGTTGGCATAGTGATTCTGGAAAGTTGCGTTGATTTGAGACTCATTGGTGATAACAATAAGGAGATACCCAGTGGAAGCAAGATAGTTTTGAAGAGCTTGGCGAGTGATCTTAATGTGCTGTGCAATGCAATAGGCAACTCAACTGAGTCGGCATTAACGCAACAGGAAGTTGAGTGGATTTATGGAAACTCTTCTCTAGTTGAAAAGGGAATCCACGACTTAATGGCTCATTTAACTGACTTGCAAGTGTCCACGCTTCGTTTAGTCGTAGATGGGCTAACGAATGCACAAATCGGTCGTGAACATTTTGTAAGTGAAAAATCCGTAGAACAGATCATTTCTCGCTTGGCCCTTGTACTGAATCTGCAACCCGACCGAAATAAGAATTTACGGGTGCAGTTAGTTGGTGAATATTACAAATGGTTAGGCGCGCCTCACCACTAACTACATATCCCTGAGCAAACTTCGATAAAGTTTGCCGCTATGGAACTGGCCGACATACGCGCGAACTGGAATCAGATTCTTGATTTACTCCTCGATCAGGACCGCATCGCCTGGCTCTCCTTCTTTGATGCGCGTTTGGCCGCGTTTGATGGAAAAGTACTGACGTTAGATTTCTCAGATAGTCGCAAGCTCGGATCTGCTCACGAATATTCTCACGCTCGCCAGAGGCACCATCAACTGTTGTCTGGGGTAATAAAGAGCTGCCTAGATGTGGATGTTGAGATCAACGAGATATGAAACTTAGATTTTTCGTAGTTGCTGCGGCGCTAGTTTTAGGTCTTCTTGAGATTCCTGCATCCTCGGCTGTGACCTCAAAGCTGACAATGAGTCTTAAGCAGACGCCCTCTGCCTCAGAGGCTTTAATCACTTTTTACGGAACCCTCTCCCCCGCACAATCTTCAATCAATGTTTATATCGATATCAATGCAGATGGCATATGGAAACAGACGCGATTTAAGAGCAAAACTACTAAAGCAGGATCGTGGAAAATTGAGGCTTTGGCAACTTCGCTCAATGCACGAGTTCAATACCGAGCGCGCTCAGTTGTTACTGGGAAAAAACTTTATTCGCGTCCGCGAACAATTACAATTAAACAAGCACCGGAAATATCCGAGGCCGATCCCGCGCTGATAATTACGGCTACTGGACCCGGTGGGCGCATTCATGGCGCAGACATAAGCCGTTGGCAGCATCCCAGTGATAAGACAATTGATTTCGTAAAAATGTATGACGCCGGGCTTCGTTTTGTGATGATAAAGGCATCTGACACTCGTGAAGATGCTGATCAACTATCGCTGAAATATCTAGTGATGGATCACAGCGCTGCGCAAGCAGCTGGAATCTATACCGGCTTTTATCACTATGCGATTCTGCCCGATGTTACTGATAGCGATGCGATAGTGCGCGATGCGACTGCGCAAGCACAGAAAGCAGTCTGGCGACTGGCTTCAATAGGTGGTTATACCCAACGCGATCTGCCGTATGCATTAGATCTAGAAAATAAGTGTGTACGTCTTTCAACTTCTGGTGCTTGCCAAAAATATGCAACACGCAGTGCGGTGACTTTGTGGGCTACAACATTCTTGCGAATCCTTAAAGAGAAGACCGGCAAAGTTCCTATCCTCTACTCATACTCAAACTTCCTTGAGAGCTCTATGAACCGAAATGCAGAACTAGCCCAATATCCGCTGTGGCTTGCGCAGTATGCAATCGATCCATCAGATCCCGTCAATCAACCCGGATTAAAGGCCAGTGGTTGCTATGTCCATTCTTGGACTGGCGCTAACTGTGATTCGCAGTGGACTATGTGGCAGTACACATCGTGTGGAATCGCGCCAAAGTATGGTGTACCGGGTTCACGTTTGGATCTCAATCTCTTTAGGGGCTCAGCTAATGATTTCTTAGGATTGATCCAAGGAAGTTGGATACCGCAAACCCTTGATTTAATGCCTATCAATGAACCCAGCACCCTAACCGTTAATAACTTATCTGCCTCTACCACCAATAAGTTGGTGGTATTTAAAACTACAGTTACACGTCCAGATTTAACACCTGTTGTGACAGGCAGTGTAAAACTAGTATTTGACTCTGTTAATGCGCCGCGCAACAAACCAACACAAACAGTTTTACGTGAAACTAGCGGGACGTGGACACTGGCAGTGAAGAATCTTCAGGCTGGAACATACACGGGGCGAATTGTGTTTACGGATGTATCCCAAACACATGCTCAGAGCTCTGCGCCAGTAATTTTCACTGTGGTTCAAGGTCCAACACCATCACCAATTCCATCGCCTACGAAAAAGCCAACCAAAAAACCTTCCAGTGATGGGTGTGCAAACCAGATTAAGAACTAACTTTTTCTTGCGCAACGCGAAGTTGATCTAGAGCCTGAGTTTCACGGTGGAGTAAATCTTCATATGCAGAAATTGATTCTCTGCGATTCTTAGCAGACCAGCCAAGTACTGGGGCGATAATCGCCGCAATATCTCCTGCTAAATCGACTCCATGATTTGCTGCTTCAAAAGCTATCCTTGTACGTCGAGAGATAACATCATCTACTGATTGTGCACCTTCGTGGCTTGCCGCGTAATAAATCTCAGCCTTAATGTATGGCAGATCTTTGTGTAACGCTTTCGAAAGTGCTGGCTGATTCTTTATGAGCTCTAAGATTTCACTTATCATTGAGCCATAGCGGTTGAGTAAGTGCGTAACAGTTGCTGCCTCTAGACCACTCTCATTGGCAATACGATCAACTTGTTGGACGAGGGCAAAATATCCATCAGCACCAACTAATGGGAGTTTTTCAGTAACTGAATCTGGCGATAATGTGTGTAATTCATTTACTGCCAGGTCAATCACATCTTTACCCATGATGCGATAGGTCGTGTATTTGCCACCAGCGATACTCACGAAACCAGGTGCAGGTCGGTCAACGGTGTGTTCGCGGGATAATTTAGTGGTTTCTGAACCCTTGTTGTTGGCCACCAGAGGTCGAAGGCCTGCATACACTCCAATGATCTCTTGCGCTTTCAGTGGTGGAGTAAGGACGCGATTGGCTTGATCGAGAATGTATTGAACGTCTTCTCGACTTGCAAAAGGTTCTGCGCGCTCACCTGTGTATGGGGTATCGGTTGTACCCACAATCCATTTATCCCCCCAAGGAATGAGAAAGAGAACCGAGACTGGTGTCTTAAGAATTATGCCGGCATTAGATTGTATTGCCGACCCAGGCAAAACAATGTGGACACCTTTGCTCATTGTGACCCCATAGCCTGCTTTTAATTCAAACTTCTCATGAAGTTCATCGCTCCAGATTCCAGCACACATCACCGTCACGGTTGCCTTAATTGATAGCGATTTACCACTTACTAAATCTGTAGCTTTAACGCCGATGACACGTTTCTTTTCACGTATAAGGCTCTCAGCCCGAACACGTGTCGCGATTATTGCTCCATGTCTTGCTGCGGTGCGAGCAACTGAAAGCGTATGGCGTGCATCATCTACTTGTGCATCAAAATATTTAATCGCTCCAGTGACTAAGTCAGGGCGTAATGATGGAGCAATCTCGTGAATTTGTTTTTGACTAATGTGCTTGTGCCACGGCAAAGCGCGTTGGAATCCTCGAAGGGCGTCGTAGAGAGCTAGACCCGCACCAACATAGGTTCGCTCCTTAAATTTTTCTGTAAGTGGAAATAGAAACCCAACAGGTTTAACTAGATGCGGACATAGCGTTGAAACTAGTAATTCTCGCTCGTGTAAAGCTTCGCGCACTAATCTGAAGTCATACTGTTCTAGGTAACGCAGTCCCCCGTGAATTAACTTGCTGGATCTACTCGAAGTCCCAGCAGCAATATCCTGTGATTCAATAAGTGCAACTTTTAACCCTCGTGAGGCAGCATCTAGCGCTGCCCCTACTCCTGTAACTCCACCACCAATAACCAATACATCAAAGTCTTCAGCAGCTAATTCGGCAATCGCGCGCTCGCGTTGCCCTGGGTTTAGCTGTGATAAAAACATATGCGTTGCATCTCCATAACAGGCTTTGTAGTGTTAAGCCTAACTCACCTTGGAAAGGGATTGCACTACGTGACATACATCGGCAGTTTGGACCAAGGAACCAGTAGCACTCGTTTTATGATTTTTGACCATGCAGGAAAAGTTGTTGGCCACCATCAACGCGAGCATCGCCAGATTTTGCCCCAAGCTGGCTGGGTCGAACATGATGCCAATGAGATTTGGGAGTGCACACAAGAAGTTATTGCAGGTGCGCTGAAACAGGCCAATATTCTGGGTTCAGATTTAGCAGCGATAGGAATTACTAATCAGCGTGAAACCACGGTCGCCTGGGATGTGTCCACGGGTCGTCCATTGTCCAATGCAATTGTTTGGCAGGACACTCGTACCTCGGATTTTCTTAACGCCTTGCCGGATGATGTCAAAAAGACAATACGTTTTAAAACAGGTTTAACAATTGCGCCGTATTTTTCGGGCAGCAAGATGAACTGGTTAATGAGTAACGTACCTGAAGCCCAGTCCAGTAATGCCCGCTTTGGAACTATTGACTCGTGGCTCTTATGGAACCTATCAGGCGGAGTTCAAGGTGGAGTCCACCTAACAGATGTAACCAATGCCAGCCGTACATTGCTGATGAACTTAGAGACTTTAGATTGGGACTCCGAGCTACTTGAGATTTTTGGTGTTCCTCGCTCTGCGCTGCCAACTATTAAATCCTCTTCTGAAAAATACGCGCTAACGGATCCACACGGCCCATGTGGAAGCGCAGTTCCAATCGCTGCAATTTTAGGTGATCAGCAAGCTGCGATGGTTGGTCAACTCTGCTTCCGGCGCGGTGAATCAAAAACCACCTACGGCACGGGAAATTTTGCACTTCTCAATACTGGAACCCAGATAGTTAGATCAAATAATGGTTTATTAACAACAGTCTGCTTCAAATTTGGCGATGAACCTGCACATTACGCACTTGAGGGCTCTGTTGCAGTAACTGGTTCTGCAATTCAATGGTTGCGCGATCAATTAGGAATAATTTCGCATGCTGCAGAGACCGAACATTTAGCCTCAACGGTCAGCGATACTGCTGGGGTTTATTTTGTGCCAGCATTTTCCGGTCTATTTGCGCCCTATTGGCGCAGCGATGCACGCGGCGCAATTGTTGGTCTGACTCGCGCTGCAACGAAGGCTCACCTTGCACGCGCAGCGCTGGAGGCTATCTGCTATCAAACTCGCGATGTTATGGAGGCAATGGTGGCCGATAGCGGTGTACCTATGAGTGAAATGCGCGTTGATGGTGGCATAACTGCAAACTCTTTGTGTATGCAAATGCAGGCCGACATTATGGGAATAGATATTTCGCGTCCTCTTATTACAGAAACAACTGCGCTCGGTGCAGCCTATGCAGCGGGTTTAGCCGTTAATTTTTGGTCATCGATAGATGAACTTCGAACGCAGTGGCAAGAGTCGCTTCGTTGGTCTGCAACAAGCACTCCTGCCGATCGCGAAGCCGGATATACCCAGTGGAAGAAAGCAGTAGAGCGCACCTTAAACTGGGTCGATTAAAAGCGATGGATGTGAAGAACTCTTTAATGAGAAGTTTGAATGTTGGGGAGCTCAAAAGTGCAGATTACTTGATCTCAAAGGTAGAGTTACGACACTATGGCGCAGAGTAAAAAACTTTCGGCCGGCATCACGCGAAATAATCGCGAGATGGCCGATGGTCGCATCATTCGTTATTACGACACTGGTAATCAAACTCGTTCCACTGCCGACCTGCGTCCGAAAGAAGATCAACCTGATATTGGTGAACTGCGCTTAGATCCTCTGGTTAATGAGTGGGTAGCAATGGCAGCTCACCGCCAAGGACGAATATTCTTGCCGCCAAAAGAGTTGTGCCCTTTGTGTCCAACAACTGGGGAACTATTAACAGAGATTCCAGAGTCTGATTTTGAAGTGGTTGTCTTTGATAATCGCTCGCCTTCACTTCGGCCGCCGATTGGAGACTGGGCGCTGCCAGATCAAGTGGGTCCAGACACTGATTTAGGAACCGCTGCCGGAAAATGTGAAGTTATTTGCTTTACACCTGACCATGGAAAATCATTTAAAGATTTAGCTCCTGGCCGAGTTCGAGTTTTATTAGAAGCATGGATAGATCGCACTGAAGAGCTTTCACGCGAAGCATTTATTGAGCATATTGCGCCATTTGAAAATCGTGGCGAAGAGATTGGTGTAACACTTTCACACCCACATGGCCAGATATATGCTTATTCTTACCTTCCACCACGTGTTGAAAAGATGTTGGCTGCTGCTAAAAAATATAAAGAATCTAACGGCAAAGTTTTATTTGATGAAGTAATCGCGCGCGAGATTCGCGATTCAGAGCGCATTATCGCCCGCAATGATCGTTGGATCGCTTTTGTTCCCTATGCATCACGATATCCATTTGAAATCCATGTTGCACCATTGAATCCAGTTGCAGATTTAACGGGTTTAACCGAAGCCGACCGCGATGCATTCCCAGAGATTGCGCTAGAGGTTATGAAGCGCCTTGATGGTGTTTTTGGAATTGACATGGCATACATCGCTGCATGGCATCAAGCCCCTGTGCGCACTGGCCGTGATTTACTGCGTCTGCACTGGCAGATCACAAGTGTGCGACGTGCACCTGGCAAATTAAAGTACTTGGCTGGATCTGAATCTGCCATGGGCGCTTTTATTATGGATATGCGACCAGAGCAATCTGCTGCACAGCTACGCGACGTTAAACTTTAGTTGTGCCCAGTAAAGGTGCAGAGATTATGCAACGGGGCTAATTGAGATTACTTCTACTCCACCTATTGAATTAAGTAGGTCTAATAAATCAGTTGGATCACTTCCAGGCACTGCGACAGTAATGTTGTCATACCCTCTACCGCCTTCAGATTTAACAACGGCAAGTTCGCGAATATCTCCACCAGCTGCTCCAATGGCAGAGGCCAATAGGCCAAGTGAGCCTGGGCGATCCGGTAAAGCTACGCTGAGATGAAAGAGTGCCATGGGTGAATCCTAGCGTTAGTTGTTTACAAAAGTTACGCCAGAACTACCCAGGCGCCTTCAACTGCGACCTTAATTTTACCTAATGGGTTATTTGCAGGACCCGAAACGGGTTTTCCAGATGCATAAGGATCAAATATCGCCCCATGGCATGGGCACTTTAGTTTCTTCGACGCCGATGCATAACTCACAGTGCAGCCTTGGTGTGTACAGATTGCAGAGTATGCAAATACGCCGGACTTAGTTCTAAATAAAATAGCTGGCGCACCATTTGAAAGGGCAAAGTTTTTTGTTGCCCCGACCTTCAGTGATGCTAGTTTTACAATCTTTGTTTTACCTGTCGCAGCTGCACTCTCTTGAACAACTGAAGGCGTAAAAACTTTTCCGACTCCAGCAAAGGCGGTAGCTAATGCTGCCACGATTCCAACACGCAATACTCCGCGACGTTCAAAAGACATTGAAAAACCCTTTCGTTTGTTTCTAATAAGTAGTAGGTAAGAGAGCCAAAGGACTGCATATGCAGAATCACTCGCTAAAAAATAAGGTGTTGCATGGAAACTGCTGGCTAGCCAAAGTCCAAGTGACATGGAAAATCCACCAAAGGCGGCCAGAGTAGGTGCTACCCACAATAAAGTTGCTAAGCCAATAGCAAACTCTGAGAGCATCACAAAAACGCCCACAGGTACTGCGTGCTCAATTAATTTATTAAATGCAAAACCAATAGGTGATTGTGTTGAATAACCTGAGAGTTGGGTCCCGATAAAGCTAGCTGAGCCTCGCGTTAAGAAACCAGAATCTGTTGCCTTGTCCCATCCGGCGTAAATCCATGTCACCCCGAGCCATAAACGCATGAGACGAAGTGCCCACGATTGCGTGCGCCACGAATGTGTTGCCGTTTGTAGAAAGCCCTGAATCATGAGTCAGATAGTAAAGCCTCAGCCTGAGAAAGGCCCTGTTGAAGCTCCCTGACTTGGATTCGAACCAAGAACCTGCCGGTTAACAGCCGGCTGCTCTGCCATTGAGCTATCAGGGATCAATGAGTACGAGCGCAAACTCTAGCGCACACGGGCAGGGTTGCGAAAATTGAGGGGTTTTAGAGGCCACCGAGGGCTAAATCATGCAGTGATCGGCGGGTGCTTTCTAAGGCCACCAATGCAGTAAATGCAGCGTTGTATTCGATCTCATTCTCGACTGGATTTAATCGCTGAAGACTCGATTTCAACGCAGCGATTGATCGTGAGATTGCAACTTCTCGCAATCTAGCGACGATGCTTTCGATATATGCCGCAGTTGGCTTTCCATCGGCACGAATTGGCTCAACGGTTAGCTCCGTGAAAATCGTTGCAATTTTCTCATCGGTAATCTCGCCATGAGAAAGCTTTGGATTTTCATCGATAGTTCTGCGCATTTCACGGTATGCAGGATGCGTAAATGCATCGGCCTCAATTTCACTCCACAAGATGCCAACAAATAGTTGAGGCTCTTGCAAGCGTGCCTTTAAAACTTCGCGCTCAAGAATGAGTCGAGCATCATTAGGATCAGGTCGCCAATTATTTTCATCAGTAGCTTGTTCTGCGACTTCGTTAGAACGTGGACGAGATTTATTGCCTTGAGCCACAGCGGCTGAAACCACTTCAACTTCAACACCCAACCAGCCCGCTAACAATCGTGTGTACTCAGGGCGTAAAGACTTATCGCGAATTTGTGCAACTAATGGTGCAGCAGCATTCAGGGCATTTACTCTTCCCTCCGCTGAATCAAGTTTGTGGTGTGCTAACTCGCTGCGAATCGCAAACTCAAATAGTGGCACCCGTCGAGCAATTAAATCGCGTAGCGCTAAATCACCTTTTTGTTGGCGTAGATCGCAAGGGTCTAGACCATCTGGTTCGACTGCAACAAAAGTTTGAGTCACAAATTTTTGATCTTCACTAAAGGCTCGTAACGCTGCCTTCTGGCCAGCAGCATCACCGTCAAACGTGAAAATAACTTCGCCTCTGAAAGCATCATCATCCATCAACAATCTGCGCAAAATACGTATGTGATCAGCGCCAAAGGCCGTTCCGCACGTTGCAACTGCGGTAGTAATTCCAGCTAACTGCGCCGCCATGACATCGGTGTAGCCCTCAACAATGACTGCTTGGCGCTTCTTAGCGATCTCTTTCTTAGCCACGTCTAAACCGTAGAGAACTTGGCTCTTTTTATAGATAGGTGTCTCGGGGGTATTGAGATACTTAGGTCCTTGATCTACGTCATCACTTGCTAACTTGCGTGCGCCAAAGCCAACAACATCACCAGAAATATCTTTAATCGGCCACGTCAGGCGATTTCTAAATCTATCGATTGGCCCGCGTTGACCCATCTTAGAAAGACCGGCAGTTTCAAGCTCTTCGATTGAGTATCCAATTGCACGAAGATGCTTAGTTAATGCATCCCATTCATCAGGTGCAAAGCCAACGCCAAAAGACACACAAGCGGCTTTATCAAATCCTCTTTTAGTTAAAAGATCTCGACCGTGCTGAGCTGCTGGTGAATTTAGCTGCTCTTGATAAAACTTTGCAGCTTCTGCATTTGCTGAGATCAATCGTGACCGTGCGCCAGCAGAAAAAGTTGGCCCGCTTGATCCACCTTCTTCATATCTCAAGGTGTAACCCAGACGATCGGCTAAACGCTCTACAGTTTCAGAAAAAGTTAAGTGATCAATTTTCATTAAAAAAGCAATAACGTCTCCACCGGTCTGGCAACCGAAGCAGTGAAAATATCCCTTGCTGGGTGTTACATGGAAAGAGGGAGATTTTTCATCGTGAAAAGGGCACAAACCCTTTTTCTGTCCGCCACCGGCGCTTTTGAGTTGAACATAATCACCGACGATTTCATCAATAGGCGCGCGATCACGGATATATGCCACATCCTCATCGCGTATACGTCCAGCCATGGCTCTACCTTACCGAGATGCCTTCAGGCGAGCGTGCAAGGCATAGGCACCGGGATCGGTCAGGGCTGCTACTTGGTCGATAACTACACGCATGCGTGCAGTGTCATCGTGTGCCTTATCCCATGATTGCAGAAAAATTGAATCCAATTCTCGGGGTGCGCACTCCAGCAGCATCTCCACCAGTTCAACAATAATTATTTGTTGTTTTGCATATCTATCTTGTGAATGCGCTGCATTAATTAAATAGTGACCAGCAATCGCTTTGAGGAAATCTACTTCGATCATCTGTTCGCGAGGTATTTCAAGATTTGCGCTGTAGCGTGAGAGTGCTCCATCGCCATGAATCTTTCTAGTTTCTAGCTCTGCTGCCAAGACAAATCGCCCAATTAATTGGCTCGTTGAATCCTTTAATCGCGCTAAAGATCTATGAGTTCCATCAAAATAATGTGGCCATGCCGAAAGCTGCGAAAGTCGTTTATGCGCATCTTCGGCTTCGGCTGCACTTGCATCACTTGCATAATCATTTGTCATTACTCGATAAATATCGGCCATGTCATTTTCAAAGTTCTTAACTGAAATCTGTCCAACAAAAATAGCATCCTCTAAATCATGGACAGAGTATGCGCAATCATCAGACCAATCCATAATTTGAGCTTCAATACATTTCTTATCGACTGGGGCACCTTCACGCATCCAGGTAAATATTTCCATATCATCGTCATAGACACCAAACTTGCGTGGATTCTGAGAACGTGGCCATGGATACTTAGTTGCAGCATCTAATGATGCACGAGTTAAGTTAAGGCCTACACTTTTTCCACTGGCATCTACGGTCTTTGCTTCTAGGCGTACCAGCAATCTGAAGCTTTGGGCATTTCCTTCAAAGCCTCCATACTCTTTAGCTAACTCGGCAAGGGCTTCTTCACCATTGTGCCCAAAAGGCGGATGACCTAAATCATGAGCCAAGCAGGCCGTGTCCTGTAAATCAGGATCGGCTCCCAGTGATTCGCCGAGTTCGCGACCAATTTGTGCGCACTCCAATGAGTGTGACAAGCGCGTGCGTTGAAAATCATTTTCCCATGGCACTGCTACTTGTGTTTTCGCAGCTAGACGACGCAACGCAGCAGAGTGAATTACTCGCGCACGATCGCGCATGAACTCAGTACGCCCAGCACGCTTTGCTGGCTCATCTAAGAAGCGCTCTTGATCGAATTGACTATACGTCACGGCATAACCTTAGTGAGAATATCGGCACTGGGTAAATGATCACTGACTTGAACTCCACGCCGGCCGACGGTTATATAGACTAAATAAGCTCCAGCCTCGCGTAATAAATACTTATATCCCGAGTTAGAAATCGTATTTGGCCCGCTCTTAACTGGCGAGCATGTGCTAATAATCCCTTGGTCATTAGCCATAGTCATTGCACGCTTGCAATGAAAAGGATCAGTCACGATGATTACATCGCTAACCATTCG
>CAFAAA010000018.1_pt1 | contig 21966 bp, 18 predicted proteins | sample 7267141 | NCBI WGS metagenome assembly CAFAAA01 (sample SAMEA6813974, study PRJEB35770) | uncultured Actinomycetes bacterium | biome: Freshwater; feature: Freshwater reservoir; material: water | place: Czech Republic | collected 2016-08-15 | depth 30m m | reverse complement strand
TGTTGCACCTGTTTCACCAAGTGTGTATTCCATCCAGAGACGAGCACATGCTGGGTGTGGCGCCCATGCTGATACTGCGCTGTTGTAGGTAGAACCAACTGCAGCAGGGGTGTACATCTTCCATACCTTGCCAGCAGCTGCCATAGCCTTGATCACGCCAGCTTGGATGTAACCATTGTCAATAACAACTGGAGTTTGTCCAGATGCGATTGTGGCCTCAGTTGGGTTGACGTTGATGAAGTTACCGGCAGCCTTTAACTTAGCGAAGAAAGCAACGCCCTTAGAGACATCATCAAAAGTTCCGCCAAGTGCCTTATTGATCATGAAGATACCGTTCATTGCAGCAGATGAACCTAATGGGTCACCGTTCAATGCAATCTTGCCCTTGAACTTTGGATCCAATAGATCGTTGAGCTTAGTGATTGTGCCAAGCTCGCCGCTGTAACCAATTGTCATTGTTCCTGTGTAGTTAGGAGTTACTTCAGCGGTTGGATCTACTGTTGATGCAAACTGCAAGTAGTTCCATGTCTTTACTCGGTATGGTGCAAATGTCTTTGTGCCAATGTACTTAGCGGCAACTGCTAGACCGATGTCGAATACGTCAGGTGAACGGGATGTGCCCTTATTTGTTACTGCGGCATCAATCTCTTCCTGAGAAGATCCTTCTGGGTTTGCTTCGTCAATTTTGACGCCATAAGCCTTAGCGAATCCTTCAATCATATCGCCGTAGTTTGCCCAGTAATGAGGCAGAGCGATGACGTTGAGTTGTCCTTCCTTCTTGCAAGCGGCAGCAAGCGCATTCATTCCTCCGCCTTGTGCGGCAGATGTAATGGTTGCGAAGTTAACCTTTGCAGAAGCTGGTGTAATTCCAACTGCTGGGATCACGAGTGCGACAGCAACGGCTGCAACAACAGATCCAGTGGTGAGCTTTGAAAACTTCACTGATTTCCTCCTAATTTGATATGTGGTGGTAAGTGGTATGTAATTTTCATACATCTATCTGCTGTGCAGCACACGTGTTGGCTGCACAATAAATAGAATTTTTACTTACGCGGATCCATCGTTAGTCAAACACCAAGACGTTTCGCGCTCCCTCTCCAACTCTCAAACGATCAAAAGCTAGATTAAGACCCTCTAAACCTATCCGTTCGGAGATGAGTTCGTCTAGGAAAAGGTGTCCATTTAGATAACTTTCAACTAACTTTGGTACATCTTTTTTAAGGTTTGCCGAGCCAAAATAACAGCCCTTGATGTACTGCTCGTTCACAAATGGGCCGGCATCGAGCGTAAGAGTGGCACCGTTTTTGAGCAGCCCCACCAAAATCAACCCTCCATCGACATCGACAGTGCCCCAGGCCTGCTGGATTGTGGATTCTCGCCCCAAGGCTTCAAAGGCGTAGTCCACGCCACCGCAGATTTTCTTTACTTCGGCCACAGGATCACTGGTGGAGGCATTGATGGCGTGGGTTGCTCCCACTGTGAGTGCAAGCGCTAATTTTTCTTCAGTCACATCGATAGCAATAATCGTTGTCGCACCTGCCAAGCGCGCGCCTTGCACAATATTTAAACCAACGCCACCGCAACCAAAAACGGCAACACGTGAACCGGCTTTAACTGCGGCAGTATTCATGACTGCGCCATAACCAGTAAGTACTGCGCAACTAATGAGGGCTGCACGATCCAATGGCATCTCTTTAGGAATCACTACTGCCCCCGATGCCGGTACGACTACGTACTCGGCAAAAGATGCAACCGTTAAGAAGTGATGTAATTTTTCACCGTTCTGACTCAAGCGGCTGGTTCCATCGAATAATCCACCAACCGACATTGCCTTTCCTGCGCTAGAGCAGTAGTTAGGACGACCAGATTCGCAGTAATCGCATGTGCCACAGTTAGGAACAATCGACATGATCACATGATCGCCAACAGTAAAGCCAGCAGTATCGGCTCCTATTTCAACCACAACGCCAGATGCTTCATGACCGATGACTGCGGGAAATGGAACTAACTTTCTTTTTCCATCGACTGCATTTAAATCGCTGGCACATAATCCACTGGCGGCAACTTTAACGAGCAGTTCTCCAGTTTTAGGTTTATCTAAATCAACTTCACGAATCTCGAACTTTGAACCGACGCCATCTAGAACTGCCGCTTTCATCTTCACGTTCGCGTACTCCTCTTAGTTGTAGTTGAGTTGTAAAGCTAGTTAATTAAGATCGACCCACGTTGTTTTTAAAGCGCTATAGGCATCAAGGGCATGTAGGGATTTATCACGGCCCCCACCAGATGCACCAAAGCCACCAAATGGTGTGATGACATCTAGCATGTCAAAAGTGTTAACCCAGACGGTACCGGCACGTAATTTACGAGCAAATTTATGGGCTTTAGCAATATCACTTGTCCAGACTGATGCGGCTAAACCGTATTGAGTTCCATTAGCTAGCTGCAGTGCATGGTCAGCATCTTTGGCATCGATCGCTACAAGAACGGGGCCGAAGATCTCTTCTTGGGCTAACCGTGAATCAGGTTTCACATTATCAATCAAAGTTGGCTGAATATGGAGGTCATCTCCTGAAGTTTTTTGCCCACCAAAAATTAATTCTTCACCCTCTTGGCCAATCAGATCTAAATATGAATTTACGCGATCACGTTGCACAGTTGAAACTAATCCAGCCATCTGCGTTGAAGGGTCAAATTGATGTCCAACAACAAATGCTTTTAAGAATTTTTGCAAGTGATGAAAGAGCTCATCCTTAATCTCTTTTTCAATGATAATTCGTGAACCAGCATTACATGTTTGTCCAGCGTTGTAATAGATGGCCCAACCGATAGTCGATGCCGCTGTTTCTAAATCACTACAGTCTTTGAGAACTACTTGTGGACTCTTGCCACCCAGCTCAAGAGATACCGCTTTCATATTTGATTCAGCGGCATACTGCATCATTTTACGTCCCGTTGGACCACTACCAGTGAATGCAATCTTGGCTACATCCATATGACGAGCTAATGCCTGTCCGGCTTCAGCACCTAAACCAGGTACAACATTAAAGACACCATCAGGTAATCCTGCAACAGTAGCCAGCTCAGCCATTTTGAGCGCACTGAGTGAGGAGTTTTCGGCAGGTTTAACAACGATGCTATTTCCCATGGCAATTGCTGGGCCTAACTTCCAACTAGTGATCATCATTGGGTAGTTCCATGGAACTACCGCGCCAATCACTCCTAATGGCTCACGAGTAATCATCGCAAGTGCGTTTCGCGGAGCAGGGGCAATCTCGTCGTAAGTCTTATCAATTGTCTCGGCATACCACTGAATTACTCGTGTTGAATTAGGTGCATCAACTGAAAGCGCATCGCTAATAGGGCGACCGGTGTCGATAGCTTCTAGAAAAGCTAACTCTTCACGGTGTTCTCCCAATAGCTGGGCCCATCGCAACATAATTATTTTCTTATCCCGTGGATTCATGTCGCGCCATGTGCCTGCATCAAATACACGCTTGGCTGATGCAACTGCTCGGTTTACATCTTCTTTATCTCCGGATGCGATTTGACCAATTACAGTGCTTAAGCCCGGTGCGATCTTGTCAAAAGTTTTACCAGATGCGGCATCACAATAATTTCCATCGATAAAAATCTTTGCATCAGCTTTAAAAGCAATTGCCTTTTTCAACCACATCTCGTTATCGGCCATGCACCTATGCTAGTACCAATAAAAACTTTATTCCCGCAACAATTAGTACGCATCCTAGTGCGCGTTTTATTCCACTATGTGAAAATCGAGTTGTACCAAATTGGGTGCCAATAATGGCACCCAAGAGAACTGCCACTAAAAATAATGGCAAGGCTGCAGGTAACGATGAGGTTGAGGCATAGTTTCCAAGTAGGCCTGCAAGTGAGTTCAGAAAAATGAATGCTGCAACGGTTCCACTGGCAGATTTAACGCTTGTCCAGCCCAGCCAAATAATAAGTGGGGAAAGGAAGATCCCACCTCCCGTACCAGTAATGCCTGAGAGCAAACCAATACAGGTTCCGATCACTACCGCGAGTGGCGCAAAAACTTCACGCGCAACCTTATCAACTTGCTGGGATTGAATAATAAATCGCAGACCAGAAAAAAGTAGAAGAACTCCAAGAATGGGCTTATAGACAGTGTCGGCCAGATGGATATGACCCCCAATAAAAGCTGCGGGCACAGCACCGATACTCAAAAATAGTAGGAGCTTTCTATTGAAAAAACCACGCTTGATGTAGCGCCAACTAGCAAAAGATGAGACTGCAATATTCAAGGTCAGCGCAGTTGGTTTGATCACCGCAGTGGGTAAATCAAAAAGTGTCATAATCGCTATATAGGCCGATGCTCCTGCATGACCCACGGATGTATAAAGAATTGCACCCAGGAGAAGTAGTAAAGCAATGACAAGATTGTGAAGTTCAAACATTTTTAATTGGTGACAACTCGGTATGTATCTAAGGTGGGGTCAGTGGCATAGGCAATACGGACCCCAGCGGCTTTAGTAGCGGCTAAACCTTCAACTATTTCCTGTGTCAAAATTTCCCCAGGTGCAACAACGGCTACTCCAGGCGGATATGGGGCGATTAAGTCAGCTGAGATTCTCCCCACTGCATTCTCAGCAGCAACCATCGCAGTATCGGCGAAGTAGGCATCGCGCATGGAAATTCCTACCTGGGGGACTACAGACCAACTCAAAGAAGTTGCAGTTGGACGGGGTGAGGTAGAGATTGATTTCACAAGCGGAATAAGCGTTTTAGCTAGTTGCTCAAACTCAACTTCGCTATCTGCCAGGGTTGCCAAGAAAACAACAGTGTCACTATCTGCCATCTCTACTCGAATATTGCTGAGCTGCAAGGCTTTTTCGATCTCTATACCAGAAGCGCCTAATTGGTTTGCTCGTAGGACTATTTTTGTTGGATCAAAGCGTCCCAACGGAAAATCAGAAGAGTTTAAAAAGATGGGAACTTCACAGTGCGATTGAATCTCTGCCTTAAACTTTTCAACATTAGCAACTAGCGAATTGATTAATTCTTCGCCCCGGGTTTCTAAAAGTGCACGACACCCATCGATAGAAGCAAGGGGAGCACCAGCTGGAGATGTTGTGTGTGTAGTTTCAAAACTCTGTTCAATGCGATCGAGATTTAAATATTTTCCTTGTGCCAACAAGATCGCCGATGCGCTGTAACCTGGCAACGCTTTATGCGTGCTAGTAATGAGAGCATCCGCACCTAGTGCAAGGCAGTGCGCAGGAACCGAGTGTGAAAAACCAAAGTGTCCACCCCATGCCGCATCAACGATTACCGGAATCGAATGTGCATGGGCTCTAGAAATTAACGCTGGTAAATCTGACAAAGTTCCTAAATATCCGGGTTCGGTCAACAACAGCGCAATCGGTTGCTGGTCTAATACTCTTTCGAATTCATGCACAGGTATTCCAATAGGAACGCCTGTAGCCATATCGATCTCTGGCGATAACCAGATAGGTTCCAAACCAGCAAGAACTAATGCGCTTAAAACCGAGCGATGCGCCGTGCGTGAGATTGCGACCTTGTCTCCTGGCTTGCCCAGCGCCAAAATTATCGCCTGATTTGCATGTGTCGATCCACCAGTTGAAAATCTGGCGTAGTCAGCGTTCCACAATGTGGCAGCTAAGCCTTCGGCTTTCTTAAGTACTTGATGAGTAAGTTTAATTTCATCCAAGCCGCCATATAAAGGAGTATCTGCGTCAACGACTGCGCCTAAGCCAGCATCTAAGCGTGCAGCACGTTGCTTGTGGCCAGGAATCGTAAAAGGAGTTCGAGCGCTTTCGAAGTAGGTTAAGTAGGCATCAAGAAGCGGTGCCGAAACTCTCAGAGAACTCATGGCGTAAGCCTAACTTTTAGGACAGTGCTTGGGAAATATGGCCTTAGACTTTGACCATGACCACACTTACTAATCTGACCCAAGAACGTCGTCTGGTGACCGCAATTCCGGGACCAAAATCTATAGCGGCCATGGCGCGCCGCAGTGAAGCGACTTCTGGTGGACTAGGTATTGCGATCCCAGTGATTATCGAACGCGCAAGTGATGCGATCTTGCTTGATATCGATGGCAATCAAATTATTGATCTTGGCTCAGGTATTGGCGTAGTAAATGTTGGTAACTCTGCCAGTCGCGTTGTAGATCGCGTGATTGAGCAAGTGCAGGCATTTACTCATACATGTTTTACGGTAGCTCCTTACATGAATTACATCGAAGTATGTGAAAAATTAAATGAGCTCACACCTGGAAGCCACAAGAAAAAGTCGTTACTAGTTAACTCTGGAGCTGAAGCAGTTGAGAACGCAGTCAAAATTGCACGGCACTTTACTAAGCGTCCTGCAATTGTCGTTTTTGAACATAGCTATCACGGACGTACAAATTTGACGATGGCCTTAACTGCCAAGAACATGCCTTACAAAGAGGGCTTTGGTCCATTTGCACCAGAGGTTTACAGAATGCCTATGCCGTATTCATTTCACTGGGTTGGCAACCAAGCGACAATCACTGAAGATGCAATCGAGATGGTTACACACAAAATTGAAAAAGAGATTGGTGCACATAACGTTGCAGCAATTTTGATTGAACCGATACAAGGTGAAGGTGGATTTATTGTTCCACCTAAGGGATTTTTGCCAGCGCTATCGAAATACTCCGCAGATAATGGAATCCTATTTATTGCAGATGAAGTTCAGACAGGATTTGCACGCACAGGGCATATGTTTGCAATGGAAGAAGAAAATGTTGTTCCAGATATTGTTGTAACGGCTAAGGGAATCGCAGGCGGCCTTCCACTTGCTGGTATCACGGGTCGCGCAGATGTGATGGATTCAGTCCATGCCTCAGGCCTAGGCGGAACTTTTGGTGGAAACCCAGTTGCATGCGCTGCAGCACTTGGCGCAATCGAAACCATTCAAGCTGAAAATCTTGTCGCTCGCGCCCAGCATATTGGTGAGATCTTGGGCGATTCACTTCGTGCGCTCGCTAAAAAATATGCGGTTATTGGTGAAGTACGTGGTCGTGGTGCTATGCAAGCTATTGAATTAGTGGAGGCTGGTACTAAGAATCCAAACACTGCAGCGATGAACGCAGTTGTGAAATATTGCCAGAGCAAGGGTGTTCTGGTTCTTACAGCCGGAACATATTCCAACGTCGTGCGCTTCTTGCCTCCATTAGTAATTACTGATGATTTGTTGCGTGATGCTTTGAGCGTTTTAGACGAAGCGTTTGCCTCGATTTAATCAATAATTGAGTGATAGCGAACTAAATCGCTTTCATTTACTTCAGGCCATTCCCGTGCACTAGCTCTTACGCCATGTGTTTTAAAGGCGTTAATCTTAATTTTCATATTCGGGTTAACTTTTTTGAGCCATAAGGAAGTCGTGATTAGCTCTTCATCAGAGTCGTTGTGGCCTGGAACCATGAGCAGGCGGACTTCATATAGTTTATTAATCGAATCCAAATATTTGATTGACTCCAAAACTACCGTGTTGGAACTTCCAGTGAGCTCGATATGGCTCGCATCAACCAGGGCTTTAAGGTCCAGCATTACACCGTCGGTATAAGGGTCCAGAAGCTCCCATATTTCTTGCGGTGCATTTCCATTGCTATCAATCATGGTCGTTAAATGTTCGAACTCAGAACGTTTCTTAATCTCTTTAAAGAGTTCTAGAACAAATTCATGTTGCACTGTTGCTTCACCGCCTGAGACAGTGATGCCAGATACGTATGGCATCGCACTTCTTATCTCAATAAGAACTTCTTGCACACTCATCTCATTTGCCCGTCGAGTATGAAGCGGAATTGTGTGAGGGTTATGGCACGCCAAACAGTTGAAGTTACATCCCTGAAAAAAGAGAACGAAGCGATTTCCTGGGCCATCGACCCACGAAAAAGGGATGATGCTAGCTACTTGGGCTTGGCGAGCTTTCGGCACTGGTCACCCGCTTTACATTTCGCTGATCAACATGTGAGTCGGCGACTGAACCTGCACCAAGGAAAGTGCTGCCATGTCGCGCAGCTGGCATCTTTGCTAAATCGGATTTGCGAACTAAATAGCCAGTGATTCGAATAAAGTCATTGCTATCTAAATTGAAGGTGAAATCACGCATTCCACTCTTGAAAGCGCCTCGGATTACGTCAACGACTGCTTGTGGATTCGCAACAGCGGTTTCATCGAAGGATAAAACATCGCTAATGCCTGATTGGAATAAGTGATGGTGGCGAGCGACGGTTTTTAGATGGGCAATGAGTGGAGGCTCCGTACCAATCGGAATTCGAGTTCCAGCGGTGACTCCAATATCGAGATCAATGCCTGATTGTGAATGAAGAAATGCAAAGCCATCATTGCCATCGCAGTAAGGCATCGTGCGCTTTGCTACCCATTCGGCGATGAAGGAAGTCATGCGATAGCCAAGGTCGTCGGCGACAATGCTGTGCCCGTAAGTACCTTCGACGCCCTCTTGTTGCATCAAAATATCTACCGCTTCAGCTAAACCAAAGATGCCAAACATCGCAGAGAACTTATTGAGATCAAGAAGACCTTCGGTAACTAACCAGTTTGATTCAAAAAAATGTGACTCTTCAACTAGATAGAGAATTCTAGACTCCATTAATTCAGCGGTTAAATCTAAGTAATAAGGAAGCGTAGATTCAAAGAAACTCTCGACTCCACCGCATCCAGCCTCAACCGCCGCCTTAAGGTTAATTCGAACCAAGGTATGTGCGCCACCACCAATTTTGAGTGAGTTATAGCAACTGACGGCGGCATAGTTCTCGCCAAGATCTGATTTCATCATGACATCATTAATGAAGTGCGGCTTGCCGCATTCAAAGACAGTCTTCACGGCATCCAAAATATATTCATCACTCGTTAAAACTGGGTCGACTTTTAGTGAAATATTTGGGACAACTTGAAGTAGCTCGCGCTCCAGCTTCAAAATAATCTTTGAGACACGGTTATAAACTGGGCTTAAATTGGTGTGAGCAAAGGCATCTGGAAACATTCGATCCAGGCATATCCAAAAGCGCTTGAGCTTGGAATACAGCTCCTCATCGGTGACACCTTCAATATAGGGAAGGAGGAGTGAGTCTAGATCGCCGAAATAAACGGGGTATCCAGTAATCGATGGAGTTGACGAATAGATAATTAATAGAAAAGCGAGAGCGTCATCGAGATCTTTTGCCGGAGGGATTTCTAAAAAGGATGAACCATTAACAAGAACTTTTTTGTAATCTGGCAATAAATAACGTGGGCGATATGGGGAGTTGCCCTCATACATATCGCAGATAATTCTAATTGTGAGCGCATCGCTGCATTGGATGCGCACGGCCGGAGGATCTAGAAGATTTTCAGCTAATTGTGCAAGTGCCAAGATTCGCTGACGGTATGTAAATTTTGGATCGCTTACTACTGCACGAATATCTTGTAATGATGTCATGGGCAAATCCTAATTTCGATCACCAGCGCACGTATGGCGATTAGCACTCAATGCAATGGTAGAGAGTGCTGACCCTCAGGATTAACTCTCTAGTTTGTACCCTAAGCCGCGAATAGTCTGAATTAATACTGGATTAGCTGGATCGGCTTCTATCTTCGCGCGCAAACGTTTAATGTGAACATCTAAAGTCTTTGTATCTCCAAAATAATCCCCACCCCACACACGGTCAATTAACTGCGAACGAGTGAGAACCCGGCCAGAGTTTCGCATCAAGAACTCGAGAAGTTCAAACTCTTTTAGTGGAAGAGCAATTGGGTTTCCATTTATAGATGCTTGGTGACGTGCGGTATCTAACCTGATTGCACCAACAGAGATGACTTCAAGATCGCCATTGAGTTCGGTATCGGAAATGCCACGACGAAGAACTGCTTTGATTCGCGCAATTAACTCACGTGATGAATATGGCTTCGTTACATAGTCATCAGCACCAAGTTCTAAGCCAACGACCTTATCTATTTCGGCATCTTTGGCGGTTAACATAATGATTGGTACTTGGGAGGTTGCACGTATTGCTCTACACACTTCAATCCCTGATACTTCTGGGATCATTAAATCTAAGAGAATTAAATCAGCACCATCGCTAGCGAACTTCTCGAGTGCTTCCCGCCCATTTTCTGCAATAGAAACCGAGAAACCTTCCTTGCCAAGCAAGAATGAAAGGGCTTCGTGAAATGAAGCTTCATCTTCAACTATAAGAATTCGCGTCATTGGTTTAACTCCTTGGTTTCACTATAGCGCGGTAAGCGCAACGAGAAGGTGCTACCAACGCTAGGTGCACTCCATACCGTTACTTCACCACCATGCTTTAAGGCAACGTGTTTTACGATTGAAAGTCCAAGGCCAGTTCCACCAGTTTGGCGTGAACGCGCAGGATCCACTCTATAGAAGCGCTCAAAAATTCTATTAATCTCTTGCTCAGGGATTCCAATTCCTTGATCCGCAACATTTATCGTAACAATTTCATCTTGAACTTGCGTCGTGACTGAAACCTTAGTTCCCTCTGGAGAATAATTAATAGCATTTTCAATAAGATTTTGGATTGCCATTACAAGCTGCTCATGATCGCCCAAAACAAAAACATTTTCAGTAGGAAGATTTGAAACCGATATTGCCCGACTATCTGCCGAAATTTGGCTTTGATCAATCGCTGAATTAATTAAGTCTTGTACATCCAATTCCTTGGCTACTTGCAAAGGATCTGAATCTTGAAGACGCGAAAGATTAATAATCTCTTGGACTAGATCGGTTAATCTCTTAGCCTCAGATCGCATGCGAGTCGCAAATTTAACCACTGCATCTGGATCCTCTTTCGCTCCAAGCACGGCTTCGCTTAAAAGAAGAAGTGCACCAATCGGTGTCTTTAATTCGTGCGAAATATTGGCTACAAAATCGCGACGAACATCGTGAACGCGCTGGGCTTCACTTTCATCGCTCACTAGTACTAATACGAGATCCTCTTGCGTCAAGGGAATTACTTTTACCGTTAACTCATGTTTTCCTTCGCCGATGGGCCCACGAGGAATTTCAATAACGCCAGTCTGTGTCTTATTAGTACGCCTTACGACGCGCACCGTAGCTAATAGCTCTGGGCTCTGGACCTTTCCATCTTTAAGAATCCCCAGTTGCTCGGTGCCTGCGGTAGCAAAAATCGGAACCTCGCCCGCCGCCACGATGAAGGAGTGACCCTCAAGTTGGTCAAGAACCTCTAGGAGCATCGTTGGAAGCTCTCGGACTCGCTTATCCAGTTCGGCATCACGGCGAAACTTCATGCATGAACTCTATAGCCTTGATTTGGTCGCCGAACTCTCGTTAACCATGCGTTCACCTTCACGTCAGCAGCCATTCATCTAGCCCACATAGGTTCTGGCCATGGCCCTAATCCGATCCGTATTCCAAGACGAGCTAGATGGCGTCTCTCAGTCTCTTGTAGATCTGACCGAGATGGTCGCGGCTTCGATCTTAAAAGCTACAACATCAGTTTTAACCTGTGACCTCAAATTAGCCGAAGAAGTCATCGCTACCGATGACCACATTGATAATTTTCAGCATGATTTAGATGCCAGAATTATTGACATCATCGCACGCCAACAGCCCGTCGCCTCAGATCTTCGAGCACTTGTTACAGCCTTACGAATGAGCGCTGATCTTGAGCGAATGGGAGACATGTCGCACCACATTGCAAAAATCTCTCGACTGCGACATCCAGAGCCTGCTGTTCCAGGTGATCTTGAATTCATCTTTAAAGCTATGGGCGCTGCTGCAGAGAAGATTACAAATAAGACTGGGATTGTTATTGCAACTCGTGACACCGAAATGGCGTTAGAAGTTGAAAGAGATGATGATGAAATCGACAAACTCCACAGACAATTAATTGGAACTTTAGTTGATCCCAACTGGTCGCACGGCGTTGAAACTGCTATCAACTTAACTTTACTCGGGCGATATTACGAACGATATGCCGATCACGCTGTGTCAGTTTCACGCCGTGTATATTTCTTAGTTACAGGAAAGTTCGCGTAAAGTTTTGTGAGCACCCAAGAAATTCAGATTCCGTTACCACGCGAAATTACAACTGAGCCAAGACGCTCAGATAAAGTATTTCGTGGTGTTGTTACTATTGGTGGACTCTCATCGCTAGTGCTACTTGGATTGATTGCATTATTTCTTGGATACCGTGGTTTTGAAATTTTGCGTCAAGAAGGTATTGGCTTCATCACGCATTCAGACTGGTCAATTGCAACCGATGATGCCGGTAATGTGATTGATAGCCATTTTGGCTTGGCGGCGATGCTGGTTGGAACAATTCTCTGCTCGCTCATTGCCGTTGTAATTGCTTTGCCAATCTCAGTATTTTCAGCGCTTTTCTTGAATTTTTATGCCCCCGGATGGTTAAAAAAATTCCTTATAACCATTATTGACATGATGGCGGCCTTTCCATCCATTCTCTTTGGAATCTGGGGTTTCCTTGTATTAATGCCTAGCATTGAATACTGGGCGAAACTTCTCCATCGATATCTTGGCTTTATCCCAATTTTTGACATGCAAGTACCTGTCTTTACGCGCTCACCATTTGTGGCTGGCGTTGTCTTGGCAATCATGATCATTCCAATTATCACTTCGGTCTCACGTGAAATATTCTCACAAGCACCACTTGATCGAATTCAGGCTGCATATGCGCTAGGTGCAACACGATGGGCGATGATTAAAGCCGTTGTCATCCCTCATGGAAGAAGTGGCGTTATTGGTGGGGCAATGCTTGGTCTTGGTCGTGCAATGGGGGAGACGGTAGCTGTCTTCACAGTCTTAAACATAGTTTTTCAAATCAATTGGCAGATGTTATTAGGAGCTGGTGGAAACGTTGCCTCTCTCATCATTTTGAAATTTGGTGACGCTAGCCCTTATGAGATCAAGGCTTTAATGGCAGCTGGCTTAGTTCTTTTCTTACTCACATTAGTTGTTAATGGATTTGCAAATCTAATTGTTAAGACAACTGGAAAGTCGGGCAGATGAGTAGCGTAGTTACTGCTATTCCTACAAAGCCGTGGAAAGCATCAAAGCGAGAACGCGCAATTGACTTAAGCGTTTTCATTACGGCCTTAGTTACGTCTTATGTGTTTGTCGGAATCAGTGCAATGAAAGGCAAACTTGCTTACTTTGCCATTTTCTTTCTTGCTTACGCACTCTTTACATCAATTTTTAAAGCACGACAGCGGGGAAGTGCGGCTGCAAAAGATGCCTTTATCAATTCCCTAGTTGCAATAGGTGCAATCGTTACTGTAATTCCAGTCTTCAGCATTTTAGTGACAGTACTTCATAAAGGCCTTCCAGGGATTAGTTTTGGCCTTTTTACTCACGATATGGCACTTGCAACCCCGACGGACCCACTTAACAATGGTGGCCTGTTGCATGCGATCACGGGAACACTCACATTAGTCTGTATCGCACTTGTGCTCAGCGTACCTATTGCTATCTTGACCGCTCTTTATTTGACTGAAATTAAAGGAAGGTTAAGCGGACCCATTCGTTTTTTGGTTCAGGCGATGAGTGGTGTGCCTTCAATCGTTGCAGGTTTATTTATTCTCTCTGCAATCTTATATCCGATTACTAAAGCCTATTCAGGTTTGATGGGTGCTCTAGCGCTGACAATTTTGATGATACCTACTATTGCGCGTACATCTGAAGAAGTGCTTAATCTAATCCCCAATGAACTTCGAGAGGCTGGCACTGCACTCGGTGGAACTCAGTGGCGAACCGTTGCAATGATTGTTTTACCCGCGGCAAAGAGTGGATTAATTACGGCGATAATTTTAGGCGTCGCACGAATTGCTGGCGAGACAGCACCTATCTTACTTCTAACAGGTGGTGGAGATCGAGTAAATCCAAATGCATTCAATGGACCTATGGGTTCGTTGCCTTACTACATCTGGAAATCTTTTAATGCAGGATCACCAGAAGCGATTACGCGAGCTTGGGCAGGCTTACTTGTATTAATTGGGCTAGTACTAATTCTATTTACGTTTGCACGTCTCTTAGGATCCAGAAAGGCTTCCAAATGACCACAGCACATGAAAGTGAGACCGTGAAAATGCAGACAACCGTAAAGCCAAATTCTTTGGCTGATGTTGCGCAAGCCATGAGAGCCCCAGGCACAAGAGCAATAGGGACGGGCCTTGAGACTCGCGGTATTCATGCATGGTTTGGAAAGCATCACGCGCTATCGAATATCTCACTTGATTTTGCTGCCGGGACAGTTACTGCGCTTATTGGGCCTTCAGGCTGCGGAAAATCCACCTTTATACGCACGATTAACCGCATGCATGAATTCATCCCAGGCGCGGCGATGGCCGGTGAAGTATTGCTAGACGGCAAAGATGTCTACGCACCTGGAACCGATGTTACGAAAATTAGATTGCAGATTGGCATGGTTTTTCAAAAGCCAAATCCATTCCCATCAATGACAATCGGAGAAAATGTTTTATCAGGACTCAAACTGGCACAGCTTAAAGTTGAAAATAAAGATGAGCTGATGCAAGAGTGTCTAGAGCGAGCAGGGTTGTGGAGTGAAGTAAAAGATCGCTTAGGAGCACATGGTGGATCTCTGTCTGGAGGACAGCAGCAGCGATTATGTATTGCCCGTGCACTAGCTGTTCAGCCACAAGTCTTACTTATGGATGAACCGTGCTCTGCTCTTGATCCTGGCTCAACGCTTAGAATCGAAGACACCATTCGTCACTTATCTGAGACGATGACCATAATTATTGTTACCCATAATATGCAGCAAGCTGCCCGCGTCTCTGATTACACCGCCTTTTTCTTATCTGAAGGTGGCCCTGGCCAAATGATTGAAGTGGCACCTACCAGCGATATTTTCTCGCGCCCACAGGACGAACGGACCGAGAACTACGTAACTGGACGCTTCGGTTAATCATTTACCTATTGTTCACTTAGAAGTCGAAGAGCGTTTGGTTTGGCAATGCCCCATGTTCATCTGCGGTGCATAGGTTTGCCTCGTAGTTCACACCAATCTAAAAGGGGAAATAAATTGAGAATTTCAAAGCTCGCGAAAGTTGCATCACTTGCACTCGCGTTTGGTTTAGTAGCAGGTTCACCTGCTTATGCAGTTGATCTGCAAGGCTCCGGCGCTTCATTCCCAGCGCTTCTCATTGAAGCATGCAAGGCTGGCTTTGCTGCAAGCAATGGCGGAGAAAACTCATATGTTTACGCATCATCATCATCAGGTACTGGTCAAGCAAACTCAGATAAAAAAATCGGTGATTTCTGGATGTCAGATGGTGCTTACACAGCAGCTACTCGTCGCGCATCGCTCATTCACGTACCTCTAGTTGCCGCACCTATTGCGATTTTGCATAACTTGCCTTCGACAAAGACGCTTCAGCTATCTGCATCAACAATTGCTGGAATCTTTGGTGGAACAATTACGCGTTGGAATGATCCAGCAATCGTTGCTGATAACAACCGTAAGACATCTGTAGTGGTATACAAATTAGATGCAAATGGAAATCCTAAGAAAGATGCAAAAGGCAATCTTATTGTACTTCGCACAAAGACCGTTGCAACTAACTACCCACTACCAAATCATCCAATCAAAGTAATCTACCGTTCTGACTCGTCTGGAACCTCTGAAAACTTCACAAACTATTTAGCAAAATCAGCATCTTCTGTGTGGACAAAGGCTAAGAGCAAGGTATTTAAAGACTCTTTCCCAGGTGACATTAATTCAGTTGCAAATCTAGGGCGCATTGTTGGTGCAGCGTCATCAACTGGTGTTGCACAACTAGCCGGTAAGACTCCTTACTCAATTACATATGCTGAAGTTAACTATGCAGAAGCCAATAAGCTAAAGATTTCTAATGTAATTAATCCATCTGGTGCTTCAGTTGTTCCAAATTCAACTGGCGTTGGAGCATTCCTTGCTTCTGCTACACAAGATTCCAACGGCTTTTTAACATATGACTATGCAACTAAAGAGCCTGGTGCCTATCCACTTGGAATTGTCTCGTACCTTCTTGCTGACACAGCATATGCAAGTAAGGCGCAAGCCGATGCAGTGAAAGCTTATGCAACTTATATCTTGAGCTCAAAGTGTTCAAATGATGTTGGAGCAGCACTTGGCTTCAGCGTTATCGATGGTGAACTTCTTAAGAAGTCACTAGCTCAAGTCGCCAAGATCGGTTAATTCTCAGCTCTTCGAGGGAAAAAGAAGTGGCGGTCGCAGCGATGCGGCCGTCACTTTTTCTTTTGCTTGCTATATTGCCTCTATGCAAATTAACCTCGATAAGAAATCAGGCGTTTTAGTGGCAATCATCGCGGCGCTTCTGGTCATCATTGTCGTTCTGCTCATCGATAAAGTAGAAGATGACGGCCACATGATTGAGTCACACTCGGCTCAGTTTTTAGAGGTCACTAACTAACTTTCATTGCGAGTCGGCGGCTTTCGCCACTTAAATCGCCCCTTGAATCACCCTTAATGGGGTGATTCTTTCTTGTAAATCTAAGGGTGATACCTCACCCTTAGTTCATGCGCGAGCCTGAAGTGACGGTACATCGAGGTGGAGCCCTAGGGGTGAGTCTGCCGCGCTCGCAACCCCCTGCAACTCCGCCTAATTTCATCTCACGAAAGCAGCTTTTCCCCCTGTTTGAAACCGAGGTACCTGGTGCAACTCTTGTCGTTGCCCCCACTGGGTATGGTAAAACCTCGTTGGTCTCTGAGTGGGCACAAGCCAGTGAGCGCCCAACCATTTGGTACACGGTTGACTCCAATGACTCGTTTGAGGATTTCAAAACGCACCTTGAAAGCTCGATTCAAAGCTTTATCCCTGATTTAGATCTACGTACGGGAAAAATTAATGGACTTAATACTAGTAAGTCCATTTTCGAATTAGTCAATGTGGTCGCGAAGGTACCAGGCGGAGTAAATTTTGTAATTGATTTTGCACGCGAAACCCACGAAGGACTTCTACCTTTCAGGCAGTTATTGGTTGATTCAACGCCAGAAAATATTCATCTGGTCATAATTCGTAGATCAACCAGTGATGCTTCGCTCGCTCGATATGCCGCCCTTGGAAATCTCAGTTTGATTACTAGTGAGGATTTGAAGTTTTCAGATTCTGAAATGGAAACAATTGCTGAATTAAATGGGGTGGACCTAGCCCGCAATGGAAATGCACAAGAGCTACAGCAATGCAGTGGGTGGCCAGCGGCCGTTCAACTTATGTGCCGAAATATTGGCAAAAATAATGCTCACATTCAATTTCATGATGCAATGGTTGTGGGGCTGCATCCAATTTCATTTTTGGCAACAGAGACCTTTAAGGGATTGAGATCGGAAAATAAAGAGCTATTGCTCAAACTGAGTATCGTTGAAGAGTTTGACTTAGAGATAGCAAAGATAATACTGCAAGATAAATATTCAGAGTCTTATCTAAATAAACTTGCTACCGATGGACTTTTTGTGACTACATCTTCTACGGTTAAGCGTACTTTTCGCTTTAATTCAATTATTTTCGAAGCATTAAGTAAGATTCGAGAAGACGGTCATGAGTTATTCACAAGTGCTCGGGAAGATTTGGTCGATTTCTATATTTCACGAAATGAAATCACTCTCGCTCTAGAGCATAGCTTTTTACTCAATAACAAAAGGAAATTTACTGAACTTTTACATTCAAATTTACGCCAAATGGCACCAATAGGCCGTGGAGATTTAATGATCAAATGGTCAGCCTATGCCGGAGATGATTCGCCAGAGGGTGAAATCATGAAGAAGACCATAAAAGTAGTTGGCAACCTTATCAATTTAGATTTTGCAAAAGCTGAGGCACTAGCAGCCGAACTCGAGTTTATCGCAGCGCACGGTGCGGGGAGCGAATTCCTAGACCGACTAACAGCAATGGTGCGTTCGCATGTCTACTTTGCACGAGGAGATTTTGAAAATTCCCGACAAAAAATTGAAGCGGCACTTCTACCAACTCAGGGACAAACTTCACTTCAGAATTTAGATAAAATTGCACTTCTACGCTTATCGGCTTCGACTGCGTTTCTCCATGATGATTTTGAAAGCTTATGGCGGGTGTATGAAGAAGCTGAGGCCCTAAGTTTAAATAATGAATCGACCGTAGTTGCTTATCATTTAACTTGCATGAGAGCACTTGTGCTTTATTCGCAAGGTCAGTATTTTCAAGCAGTAGAAATTGCAGGTATTGCATGCGCTCAGGCGCGAGAGTTCAATTATGTTGGCATCTACGCCCCATTTGATGCCATGCTTGTATTAGCCAGAAGCCAACTAGAAGCTTCTGAGCTTTTTAGGGCGGCAGAAGTCTTTAGATCTATCACGACCCTGGCCGAAAGTTCGCAGATATGGCCTTGGTATTTTATGGCGCAAGGCAGCATCACTAGAATTGAAGTATCGCAGGGAAGTTTTTCCAAGGCGGCAGATGATATTAGTCAGCAACGCAAATTTTTGAAGAGTTTTTTGAATATTAATGGCTTGGCATGGATGATAGATATGAGCGAGTCATTTCTATTTCTCTATGTTGGCGATTTCACTCGAGCCCTCGAAATGATTAAACGAATGCCGCGCCTTGAAATGGTAGTTCAAATCGAGTTAACCCATGCTTTTGAAGTTGCACCTAAAAATGTAGCCGAAATAGTAGAGGCATTACCTGGGCGCACCGCTCGAGAGAAAATTACAAAATTGTTGGCTATTACCATTTTAAATAAGGGACATGAAAATTTAGCCCTAAAAACCCTCATCCAGGCCCTCGATCTAGGTGCAGAGTGTGGGTATCACGAGTATTTCATCAGGCAACATAAGTTATATCCACTAGTCGTCAAAGCTTCGAGAGAGAGACCAACTTTCTATATGGAGGAACTCGTGCAAACAATGGGTGAACGAATACATGGTTCTAACAGCACCGCTGGCGCACTTGATGAACCACTTACGAAGCGAGAAATCGAAATTTTAAAGCATCTCACCACGGGTGTTCCGATCACGGCTATCGCTAAATCGTTACACATCTCGCAAAACACAATCAAAACGCACTTGCGCAATACATATCGAAAGTTAGAGGCCGATGGTCGCCATTCTGCAGTAGAAAAAGCCAAGAAACTGCTTTTGATTTAGATTTGTAGTTATTCTGCACTCTATGAAATCGTTGGGACCCGCCTTCAATCGACTATGGGGGGCTAGTCTTACAACGAATCTCGCCGATGGTGTCTTATCTGCCGCCGCACCGCTCTTAGCTATCACGCTCACTAAGAATCCAGTTCTCATTTCAGTACTAAGCGCATTAGCGATGTTGCCATGGTTGTTCTTTGCAATTCCTATTGGAGTAATTGTTGATCGAGTTGATCGTAGATATCTTCTAGCGGGCGCTAATTCTGTGCGCTTTCTTATTGCCGGACTCCTTGCCATTTCGATTTCGACTCACACAATCACGATCTATCTATTGTTCGTGGCCACATTTTGTATTGGAGTATGTGAAGTAACGGCAGATACGACCTCACAATCGTTGATCCCTCAGATTCTGGGTAAAGATCAATTAGAGCGTGGAAATTCTAGGTTACAAATTTCAGAGACAATCGTGCAGGGTTTTGTGGGGACTCCCATTAGTGGTTTTCTTTATGCTGCAGCGATTTACTTGCCGTTCATCGCTAACAGCTTTGGCTTCCTTGTTGCAGCGGTTTTAGCCGCAACTATTCCAGTGAAGTTCTTGCAAGATTTGCGCACCTCAGATTCAGACGGTACCAAGCCAGATTTCATGGCAGAAATTCGTTTTGGTATGAAATATTTGTATAACAATAAAGTTTTGTTTCGCTTAGTTATAACAACGGCCAGTATTGGTTTTTGTTACTCGATGTCTACGTCAACAATAGTTTTGTTTATGGTGCAGGAATTACACCTGAAACCAGTATTTTTTGGAATTGCTCTTTCCGTTCAGGCAGTAGGTGCCATTGCAGGTGGCATCGCAGCCCCTCAACTCTCAGTAAAATTTGGCCGCAGTAGAGTAATGACGGCAGGTATATTCTTGAGTTCACTCATAGTTCTGCTGCAAGGACTTGTTCCGAATATTTACGTTTATATTGCCCTATCTACGGTTGCTGCCTTCACTATTTCTTTGTGGAATATTCTCTTGATGTCAACGTATCAAAGCGTTATTCCAGCACACCTGTATGGACGAGTACATGGAACAAGACGAACGCTCGTTTGGGGTCTTATGCCATTTGGTTCTTTACTTGGTGGCTTCATTGCCAAAACTGGATTAAGGGCGCCACTTATTGTTGGTGGCGCAGTTGCGACAGTCATCGCAACACTTTCGCTGCCTTTTTTGATCGGCGTAAGCGAAAACGCTGAAGCTCCTCAGTAAGATTTCGAAATGACTAAGCCCCTAGGTCGCTCGTATTGGAAGCTGTGGTTGGCCACAGCAATCTCAAATTTGGGCGATGGCATTTCTATGGTGGCCTACCCATGGTTGGCATCTGCGGTCACTCGATCACCAATTCTGATTGCTGCAGCTGGCTTTGCATCGCGCTTACCGTGGTTGGTTTTCACGCTTCACGCGGGGGTGCTGACCGACCGTTTTGATAGACGAAAATTGATTGTGGGAATGGATTTCCTGCGTGGCGTGCTCACGCTTGTGGTCGGTGGAATAGTTCTCTTTAACAAAGATACATTGCCATCGCTCAATGATTTAACGTCGATAACTGATTTAAAGACTAATTGGACTCTCTACATCACCTTAGTGATTACGGCATTTCTATTTGGCTTAGCTGAAGTCCTACGTGATAACAGTGCTCAAACTTTGATGCCATCGGTTGTTGATCAAGAAAATTTAGAAAAAGCAAATAGTCGCATGTGGTCGGCTGAGTCATTGACCAATAGTTTTATCGGACCACCTTTAGGCTCACTCATCATTGGCATTGCAATCTATTTACCTTTCTTCTTTGACGCGCTCTCATTCTTTGTCGCCGTTGCACTGATCGCATCTTTAGCGGGAAGTTTTAAACCGGTTGAAAAAGAAGTACCGAGAGAGAAGATAAATTTTAAAGTCGAGATTCGCGAAGGCTTTGATTGGTTGTGGGCGCATCCTTTGCTACGACCTATGGCGATTATTTTGGGCGCCATGAATGGCTTGGGTACGATGGTCGGTGCCGTTTATATTTTATTTGCCCAAGAAGTTCTGCATACGAGCGTCTTTATCTTTGCAATCCTTGGGACTGCAGGTGCAATCGGTGGAACTATCGGTGGATTTTTTGCACCAAAAGTTTCCGCACGATTGGGAAGTGGTCCATCGTTGGCTTTGGCAATGGCCGCAGCCCCGATTGGAAACTTAATCGTTGGCCTTACATCTTCATGGCAGGTTGTTTGGGTTGTCACCGCCGTTGAAACTTTTGTTGCGATCCTTTGGAACACGATTACCGTTTCTTTGCGTCAAAGCATTATTCCGCCAGCCCTTCTCGGGCGGGTTAATAGCGTCTATCGATTCTTTGCCTGGGGTTCGATTCCGATTGGCATGTTTGTGGGCGGAGGATTGGTAACGCTCTTGACCCACCTTGTTTCTCGCGAGAGCGCCCTTCGAGCTCCCTACCTGATTTCAGTCGCACTAGGCCTGATCCTGTGGGCTTTGGCCGCCCCTCGTTTGACCACCGCGGCAATTGACAAGGCCCGCCAGACGGGGTGATTTATCGGCTCGCTACACCTTATATATAGGTATAAATGGCAGTGAATGGGCAGATGCATGGCTTTTGCCTGTTGCCACATACGGGGTCTGTACGGCAGACTCTCACCACCAATGGGCAGGTGTGGGGTTAGTCGACTCTTCACATGTGCCCAATTAACCCCTCAAGGAGGACTAATGAAGTTAAATCGCAGCGCAAAATTTGCGTTAGCAATCACAGCTTCTGCGGCTTTGGCAGTAT
>CAFAAA010000017.1_pt1 | contig 22054 bp, 18 predicted proteins | sample 7267141 | NCBI WGS metagenome assembly CAFAAA01 (sample SAMEA6813974, study PRJEB35770) | uncultured Actinomycetes bacterium | biome: Freshwater; feature: Freshwater reservoir; material: water | place: Czech Republic | collected 2016-08-15 | depth 30m m | reverse complement strand
GTTGGTTGTGGTTGGTTTGGTTGTGGTTGGTTTGGTTGTGGTTGGTTTGGTTGTGGTTGGTTTGGTTGTGGTTGGTTTGGTTGTGGTTGGTTTGGTTGTGGTTGGTTTGGTTGTGGTTGGTTTGGTTGTGGTTGGTTTGGTTGTGGCGTAGACAGGCTTTGAAGAGTTTGACCTTTAAGAGCGACCCAGTCACTTGCAGTGCGACCATTGCCCGAGTTGAAATCGCAAGGGCGAGCTGCACGGTCAAGCAATGAGATCTTCATGTCAGTAACCTTGATACCAAAGGATGCGAAAGCTGCCTCTACTTGTGGTGACAAGTGATCGAAAATGCTACCAAATATGTCCTGTCCATCTTTGGAACGAGATGCTGCAAGTAAATCAATATCAAAATCAAAACCTACATCACCTAATGCCGCATACCCAAGTAATTCACCAGATTTTACTGAATCACCAATCGCAAACTGTTTTACAAAGTAGATATGTCCAAACTCAAAGATAACATTTTTATCAACTGAAGTGGAGAGACCTAAACCATTCCCACCCTTGACTCTACCTAATCCACCTTTATTTGCCTCTAATGAGATTGTTGCAACTGTTCCATCGAAAGGTGCAAATACTTTTACTTTATCCGTAGTTCCTTGCAGTGTTAATATTGGATACCAGTAGTGCTTGAGTGAAAGATTTTTCACCAATATTTGTTCAAATGTATAACCATCACGGTTGTGACCAGAACAACTTGCATACTTTGAAATACTATTGAGCTGCGCTAAGTCAATAGGAACAGATGTAATGTACTTTGCATCAACACTGGGCCATCCAAATCCTGAAGTGCTTGGCTCAACCTTCGTTGGTTGTGGACTGGGTGTTGGCGAAGGCGTTGGAGTTGGTGTTGGTGTTGGCGTTGGTGTTGGAGTTGGCGTTGGTGTTGGAGTAGGTGTTGGTGTTGGAGTAGGTGTTGGTGTTGGAGTAGGTGTTGGTGTTGGAGTAGGTGTTGGAGTTGGTGTTGGTGTTGGCGTTGGCGTTGGAGTAGGAGTTGGTGTTGGTGTTGGAGTTGGAGTTGGCGTCGGTGTTGGCGTCGGTGTTGGCGTTGGCGTCGGTGTTGGTGTTGGAGTTGGGGTTGGCGTTGGGGTTGGCGTTGGGGTTGGCGTTGGGGTTGGGGTTGGGGTTGGCGTTGGGGTTGGTGTTGGTGTTGGTGTTGGTGTTGGTGTTGGTGTTGGAGTAGGTGTTGGTGTTGGTGTTGGTGTTGGAGTAGGTGTTGGTGTTGGCTTAGCTACTACAACCTTGACGCCTTTGCTCCATACAAGTTTTTTACCGCTTTTTATGCATTTGTACTTATAACCGTTAACTGTTGTGGTTGCATTTAACTTTGTGCAGACAGCACCGGCTTTTACTGCCGCTGATGCTAATTGTGGTGTGGTAGACAGCGAAAAGACCAAGAGTGCCACAAAGACTTTCTGCATGCCCTTCATATCTAGATTTTAAGATACTTAAATCCCATGGCGCAATAGGTCGACGAAAATCACATAAATCGCTCAATGCTAGGTTTTTTTCTAAGGGGGGGATTCCCTTAGAGCGCGCGCTGTGAAGAAACGATACGGGTCAATGCCTTTTCCAGGGCGTAGATCGGGTCACTTGCCGCTCCCTTAACCTGGGCATCGGCGGTGGCAATGACGCCCACTGCATCGGCGATTGCCCCTGGCGACCAACGGTGTAACTGACGTCTGGCCTTATCTATCTGCCATGGCGCCATACCTAATTGGCCTGCTAATTCAAAGGATTTAGTGCCTCGATTAGCACCTGACACTTTGGCCAATGAACGTAGCGCAGATGCAATGGCGCTAGTAATCATCACTGGATCCGTCCCTGTTTCAAGTGCGCTGCGAAGTGCGATCAATGCACCAGAGACATTGCCTTCAATGACAGCGTCGGCCACATCAAAACCAGTTGTTTCAATTCGACCTTGGTGAAACTTATCAACCATCACTTCATCGATCACACCAGCAGGTGCATCGGCACAAATCTGTGAAATCGCACTCTGCAGTTCGCGCATATCGCTGCCGAGCGCGCCTACCAGTGCACTGATTGCACCAGGTGTTGCTTTACGACCTGTATCTAAAAACAAAGACTTAACAAAATCTTCTTTTTCAGTCTCTTTCTTCAAAGGCTCACAGCTAATAATTTCTGGTTTAACTTTCTTGATCGCATCTAGTAAGGCTTTGCCTTTAACGCCACCTTTATGAACAAAAATTACGGTCATGCTCTCATCGGGTGCAGCTAAGTAACGAATAATTTCTTCGCGGTTATCTTCAGGCAAGTCTTGTAAGTCCCGCAGAATGAGGGCACGTTTTTCAGAAAATAGCGACGGTGCTAGTGCATCGGCGATATCGCCGACAATAGTTTCACCGGCAAATAGATTTGTTATTTCGCAGTTACTCTCTTTTAGTTGGGCAGTTAACTTTGTAACTGCGCGATCAGAGAGCGCACCTTCTGAACCAAGGATGAGGTAGAAGGCGTTCATATCGCTACCCCCATCGAAAAAGATTAAATCGGCCCTTACTTGTTCTAATACTTAGCCGATGATTCCTGGCAATAATACTGATGGAGCCACTGATATCGGTTCGAACAATGCGTGCCCCAAGTCTAGCCAGCGCATCAATAGTCTGTACCGCTGGGTGGCCATACATATTTGTTGCTCCTGCGCTAATAACCGCCACGTGTGGGTGCAGCGCCGCCATTAAATCTAGATCTTGGTACCTAGATCCGTGATGGCAGACTTTATATATATCAACCCTGGCTACATCGGCAATGAGCTCATGTTGGACAGGTGGTTCAAGATCACCCCCGGCAAAGAGCGTGAAATCGGTAGATGAAATTAATGTGGCGATACTTGAATTATTGACTGCCGAGCCATCACCAGGCATCGATGCAAATACATGTGTACCACTGGCTGGCCATAAAACTTTAATAGTGAATTCCCCCACTTGTGCACTAAAACCACGTTGAGGTAAAACAATCTCTACGTTTTTCATCATGCCGAACACATGCGAACTCTCCATAACAGGTTGGGCATTGGTGCTAATCCATAGCTGTGAGACGACACGCTTGTTTATAGCCCCACTTAATCCCCCAACGTGATCGGCATGAAAGTGAGAAAGAATCAAGAGGGAGATCTCATTAACTCCTAGCGCCTTCAGACAGCGATCTTCAGCAACAGGATCAGGACCAACATCTATAACTATTGCGCGGTGGTTGCCTAAGTTAAGAACCATCGAATCGCCTTGACCAACATCGCAGTTCGCAACACTCCAATCCCCCGCTGGCCAGCGCTGCATCCAAGTAAGACTAAGGATTAAAGCCAACACTGTGATTGAAATTCCTCTACGGTATTTTTTAAAGAGCCACATCGATAACGTGAAGACGGCAACCATGAGAAAACCAATAATTCCTGTACGCAGAGTTAATACTGGAAATTGTGCAGACCACGTGGCAACTGCAGCTATAAAGCCTGCTGGAAATCTAATCAGCCACATTAAAGCCGAAGTAATTACTGGCGCAACGGGTGATGCTAACGCTGCAATAAAGCCCAGGATTGTTATAGGAGCAACTGCAGGAGCGGCCAATAAATTAGCAAGGATGCTAATCGGAGATAAATATCCAGATAGAGAGACTAAGACTGGTGAACAAAAAACAATTGCAGCGATCGGTGGTGCTAACCCTTGAGCCAGCTTTTCTGGCATGTAGCGCGAGAATCTCTCAATAACAACCGGTGCAAATAGCAGTAAGCCCGCCGTAGCCATTACTGAGAGGGCAAAGCCCGCATCCCGCGCCTGCCAGGGATCCCCGACTACGACTGCACCAATTGCAAAACCCAAAGCTGGTAGCGAATCTCTGCCGCGATTAGTGCCCTGAGCAATCAATAAAACCGCTGCCATTGCAGCTGCGCGCAGAACGGATGGCGAAGGTCGCACCAATGCAATGAAGCAGATTAATGCAATTGCGGTGGCACTCAGGCGTAACTTCATGCGCGTAAAGAAGAATCGCATACACCACAAAACAAAGCTCGACACTATTGCAAAGTTCGCTCCACTAACTGCAACCAAATGCATCAAGCCTGAGCGCTTCATAGCCGTCTTAAACTCTAAACTTTGCTTTGCTGTATCACCTAAAACCATTCCAGGAATGAGCGCTCCTGCATCGCCATCACCCGATAAGTTGCGCAGTCCATATCGAATCGAAGCTAAGGACCTAGCCCAGCGTGATGCTGGTGTGACAACTTTTATATCCCCATCGATTAATACAAGGGCTGCAACTCGACCTTCCTTACTTTCGATGATACGTGCATCAGCGCTAAAACTCTGTCCTGGTAGCAGGTTGAGAACACGTGCGCGGGGTGTAATGACTCGAATTGGAATACGCATGCCAAATGATCCTTGGCTAGTTTGAACATAGATAGCTCTAGCGATGAAACTGTAGTTTCCAGTCGTGGTCTGATTGGGATCGGTAACAACTTGGGCCATTAACTCAACTGATTGATCAAATAACTGCGTTAGTTTTGAACTTTGTAGCGAGGCTTCACGCAATGACATGACTGTTGAACCAAGCAATAAGGCGGTAATAATTACTGTAAAGCGAAACTTACGGCTTACCACCGATGCAAGAACAAGAGCAGATGCAATAAGAGTAACTCGCCATGGAGTTATTGCGCTCTGTAGCAGTGCACCAAGCCAGATAGCAGCGCCAACTGCAATCGCCCTATAGTCGCCTAGATGCGGAGTTTGCTTTTTATCTGCGCGAATTTTGCTACACCTATACCGCTGACTTTTTGGAGATCCTCAATACTTGTAAAGGGGCCATTGACCTTTCGATATTCAACGATTCGCTTAGCGATTACTGGTCCTATCCCATCGAGAGAATCTAGTTGTCCTGCAGTTGCGCGATTTATGTTGATAAAGGCGCTATGCAAAGCCTTTGATACACGCACACCAGCACTATTAATAATCGTTGCATCGACATAGATTTGTTCACCATCGGATAAAACACGCGCCAGATTGATAGTTGATAAATCCGCCCCTGGCGCAGAGTTTCCTGCCGCTTTAATTGCATCGATCACACGTGAATTTGCTGGCATTGAGTAAACCCCAGGGGTATTTACTGCTCCAGTTACATCGATAAATATTTCTGGGGTTGCAATTTGTATAGGAACTATGGGTGGTGCAATAACCTCATGACTATTCCCCCGAACAACGATGAGGGATGAAATAGTGATGATAAGCACGCCAAGTATAAGAAGTGCGCGCTTTTGAATCTGTGAATAATGGAGTTCATACCACCAGTTGCTCATACTCTCGAAAGCTTGCGTAAAGTGATTCATGTACCCGATTCAAGCGTGCGGGCGCTACCTACTCTTACTGAGTGCGAACTAACTGTTGATAACGATATTTACTATCTTTGGTGCGCGCGTAATAATCTTGGCGATTGTGGCGCCAGCCAGGGCCTCAACGATGGCAGGCAACGCTAACGCGCTAGCTTCAAGTTCGGCATCAGAGATCGTTGGTGAAACATCTAAGCGATCTTTGATTTTGCCGTTGATTTGTACGACCGCAGTAACTGCATCGGCAACCAGAAGTACAGGATCTACAACTGGCCACCCAGCAAGTGCTACTGAAGGTTGGTGACCCAAGCGCTCCCACATCTCTTCGGCGGTAAATGGTGCAACTAGCGACAACATGATGGCGATGGCTTCCACCGCTTCTCGAACTGCAGGATCAGCTGGCCCAGCACCGGAATCAATGGCTTTGCGGGTTGCATTAACAAGCTCCATGACACGTGCAACCGCGACATTGAATCTAAATGATTCAACAGCAAAGTCAGCATCGTGTAATGCTTTATGTGTCACTCGTCGAAGTGAAATATCTCCAGTTGAAAAATCAACACCAGGTTTACTTGTTACATCACCGGATAAGCGCCAAGCACGCGAAAGAAACTTAACCGAACCCGATGGTGAAACATCAGACCAATCAACATCATCTTCAGGTGGGCCAGCAAAAACCATCGACAAACGGATTGCATCCACGCCATGGTGTTCGAGCTCATCAGATAGTCGAACTAAGTTACCGCGACTCTTTGACATCGCTGAACCATCCATGACGACCATGCCTTGATTGAGCAAACGAGTGAACGGCTCTTTGAAATCGAGCATGCCCATGTCATTGAGAACTTTAGTAAAGAAGCGACTATACAACAGGTGCAAAATTGCATGGGTTACGCCGCCAACGTATTGATCAACCGGCAACCACGTATCGATATCTTTCTTTGAAAAAGGTTCGCTGTGATTTGTCGATGATGGATAACGCAGGTAATACCAGGATGAATCAACAAAGGTATCCATGGTGTCGGTATCGCGCTTGGCATCAGTTCCGCAACTAGGGCATTTAACGTTGACCCACTCAGTTGCAGCACCTAGTGGAGATGTTCCTTTAGGCTTTAAATCTAAACCTTGTGCATTTGGAAGTGTGAGGGGAAGTTGATCGGCTGGGACCGGAACCTCACCACATGCAGGGCAGTGAATGATTGGAATCGGTGTACCCCAATAACGTTGACGAGAAACCAACCAGTCGCGTAAACGATAATTACGTGCAGCTTTACCCAGGCCATCTTTTTCAAGTTGGCTATTAATCGCAGCAATCGCATCGGCCTTGTTCATGCCATTAAGTGCGCCAGAGTTAACTAATACGCCATCACCGACTGTGGCAATGCCAGTGGAGTTTGGATCTTCTTCGCCCGTTTCAACAACAACAGTTACTGGTAGTTTCATTGCGCGAGCAAAATCTAAATCGCGTTGATCGTGGGCTGGGACCGCCATAATCGCGCCAGTTCCATAGTCGGCTAAAACATAATCACTTGCCCAGATTGGTAACTTGGCGCCGTTGACTGGGTTGATTGCATAGCGATTTAAAAAGACGCCAGTCTTTGGGCGATCAGTTGCTAAACGATCAATATCGCTGTCGGCTTTTATTTTTTCGCAATACTGTGCAAACTCTTCTTCGACTCCAGAGCCACGAGCAAGTTCACTTGCTAGTTCGCTATCAGCTGCAACAACCATAAAAGTTGCACCAAAAAGCGTATCTGGGCGCGTGGTGTACACGGTTACTGGCTCTGAGCGATTCTCAATAACGAATGAAACATTTGCACCAGTTGAACGGCCAATCCAGTTGCGTTGCATCATCAAAACTTTTTCTGGCCACTTACCTTCAAGCTCAGCCATGTCATCTAATAAGCGATCGGCATAATCAGTAATCTTGAAATACCACTGATTTAATTTCTTCTTAGTAACGGCCGAATCGCAACGCTCACATAAGCCAGCGACCACTTGTTCATTTGCTAAAACCGTTTGGCAGCCTGGGCACCAATTAACCGCAGAGTCTTTGCGATATGCCAAGCCACGTTCATGAAGTTTAAGGAATAACCATTGATTCCATTTATAGTATTCAGGATCGCATGTGTTAAATACTCGATCCCAATCAAATGAACAGGCATAGCGACGCATAGAGGCTTTCTGCACTGCAATGTTTTCATAGGTCCAAATCTTGGGATCTTCGTTGCGCTTTATCGCCGCGTTTTCTGCCGGCAAACCAAAGGCATCCCAAGCGATTGGGTGCATAACGTTAAAACCTTTTTGAACCCAGTAGCGAGCGATCACATCGCCGAGGGCGTACGCCTCGGCATGGCCCATGTGTAAATCTCCCGATGGGTAGGGGAACATATCCAAAACATATTTCTTGGGGCGAGGATCATCGGGGCGACCAGATTTAAATGGTTGCACCTGATCCCAAACGGGCAGCCACTTTTCCTGCACGTAGGCAAAGTCATATGCCGCGTGCGCCTCGTTTGTACTATCTGTATTCATACGTGGAGCTGAGGGGATTTGAACCCCTGACCCCCTGCATGCCATGCAGGTGCGCTACCAACTGCGCTACAGCCCCAATCACTTGGGAAGTGCCAAACCTTACCGCATCGTTTAGGCGCTAGTGGCGCCACTTTCTTCCCCATAGACAGGTTCTGGGATAGATCCGGCGTTATGTTCTATCAGATTCCATTGACGGGGATTGCGTTGCACGATCGACCACGATGCATTTGAAAGTCCGCCAATGACGCCCCAATGTGAAAGCGGCAACTGTAATAAATCTCCTAAGACGCAACGAGCAGTACCGCCATGGGTTGCAACAATTAATAACTGATCGGTTTTTCCATTGAGGGCTTGGTTAATAACGGCAACTGCGCGAGCGGCAACTTCGCTACGTTTTTCGCCAGTTGTTCCCGCTGGATTATCGTCGCCATCAATCCAACGGATAAAGTTTTGGAAATCTTCTTCTCGATTTTCTTTTCCAGTTTTACCTTCCCACATTCCGCCATTTGTTTCACGCAGACCTTCGTGCGTTGAAACAGGTAAACCAACGAGATCTGCTAGCGCCTGGGCAGTCTCTTTCGCACGACCTAAATCACTGGAGATTATCTGCGTGGGATTCATGCCGGCCAAAATCTCTGCAGCATGACGCACTTGGTAACGTCCAACATCATTGAGTGGAATATCTGAGTGTCCTTGAAAGCGATTAACCATGTTCCAATCAGTTTGACCATGACGCCATAAAAGAACGCGATTACCTGCCATTAATTGCAGCTTCCTTCACTGCGTCTAGTTCAATCATTGGGCAGTCATTCCATAAACGATCAAGCATGTAGTACTTACGAAGATCAGTGCTCTGCACGTGTACAACTAAATCTGAGTAATCAAGCAGAATCCACTCTGCGCCTTTTTCTCGGCGTGCAGCTTTTTCGCCCATGGCTAAAAGTTGACGCTCTACTTCATCGGCGATGGAATCCACTTGCGCAACATTTTGGCCAGTGGCAATCAGAAAGACTTCACTGAGAACTAATTGGTCTGACAAGTCGATGGCAACAAGATCTGTACCAATCTTCTCAATTACTGCTCTAGCTGCGGCTTGCGTGATCTCGAGTGTGCGTGCGCTAATTGTCATAGAGCCTATTCTCTCGTATAAATGCCCACACTATTTCCGGTACGTCCTGACTGGCACCTTCTCTAATTGCAGTCGCAGATACGTCAAGTGCTCCAATATCAATACCGTGATGGGCAGATCCAGGTCGATCAATACAGATAATTGAGGCCAGGGCGTGAATCTCATCGGATCGATGCCATTGATCTATTTTGGAATAAGCATCAGCACCAAGTATTAAGAAAATTTCATCCTCTGGATAGGTGGCACGAACCGCTTCCACAGTATCGATTGCATAACTGGGTCCTTCACGCAGAATTTCAATGGGGTTGACCTCAACATGCGAAGAGATGCTCGACGGTAGCGTTGAAATAGCCAATTGGCACATGCTGCGACGTTGTGCACCAGTTGCTACGGGTGCCCTGTCACGCAGTAAAGGCTGTCCTGCTGGAATGACAAGTAATCGATCAATAATCTTTTTTTCGATGAGCTGGGTAATTACGTGCAGATGACCGTTGTGAATCGGATCAAAAGTTCCGCCGTAAATACCTACTCGGGACAAATTAATCCCGGTCTAAGCGAAGTGCTAAATAAAGAAGCAGAGACAGGATTCCAAAAGTAACCAAGCCGTATGCAACGGCTGGCATAGGAAGTTCGCGGACAGTTTCTGCGGCTAGATTCTTCATGGGTGAAATCCTACTACTTGCCTGCGAGTAATTCCTTAAACCGAGCCTCATCGATGACGCTCACACCAAGTTCCTGTGCCTTAGCTAACTTAGATCCTGGGTCGGTACCAACTAAAACATAATCAGTCTTCTTTGAAACCGCCGATACAGCCTTGCCGCCGTGGGCGATGATGGTCTCTGATATCAAATCACGAGTGAAACTTTCTAATCCCCCAGTGACAACAAAAGTTAGCCCAGCCAGAGTTTGAGGAAGTTGGGCGATTTCACCTTGTCGAACTCGCACTCCCGCTGCGCTCCATTTACTAATAATCTCTTGGTGCCAATCCACGCTAAACCATTCGATAATGGATTCTGCGATCGTGGTACCAACGCCATCAATTTCGGCTAATTCAGCCGCGGAGGATTGCGCAATTTTTTCAAGGGAGGCGCAGTGTGTTGCAAGGGCTTGCGCTGCAGTTGGGCCAACATGGCGAATAGATAAGGCAACAATGGTGCGCCATAGTGGTTCTTGTTTAGCTTTTTCTAATGCCAGTAAAAGTTTTTCACCATTGAGTCCAGGTTTTCCATCCTTCTTAGTAAAAAAATCACTTCGCATTAACTTCTCAGCAGTGAGATCAAAAAGATCTGCTTCATCAATAATTACTCCTGCACTGAGTAGCGCTGCTGCTGCCTCATATCCCAAAACATCGATATCGAGTGCAGCTCGCGAACCAATGTAATAAATACGCTCACGCAGTTGTGCGGGGCAGCTCCGTGCATTTGGGCAACGAATATCTACATCACCCATCGACATCGCACGAAGCTCACTGCCACACTCTGGGCAGTGCGTTGGCATAACAAACTCTCTCTCACTGCCCGTTCGTTTCTCGATGACTGGTCCAAGAACTTCTGGGATTACATCTCCGGCTTTTCTAATGACAACCGTGTCACCAATGAGTACACCTTTACGGATAATTTCAGTGGAATTGTGCAGAGTTGCATTCGTAACTGTTGAACCTGCAACTTTGACCGGCTCCATAAATGCAAAAGGAGTTACTCGACCTGTGCGCCCAATACTGACCTTAATGTCGAGAAGTTTAGTTGTGACTTCTTCGGGTGGATATTTAAAGGCAATCGCCCATTTTGGTGCGCGTGAAGTAACACCCAAAATATCTTGCTGGGCTAAAGAATCTACTTTTATAACAATGCCATCGATTTCATGTTCAACATCGTGGCGATGCTGCTGGTAGTAATCAATGAACTCTTCAACTTCTTTGCGCGTTGAAAAGAGCTTAAAACGCTCACTTGTTGGCAGCCCTAAACTCTTTAATAGTGCATAGGCATTGCTCTGTGATTCAAATGTAATGCCCTGATGAGCACCGATTCCGTGTACAACGACCGAGAGTGGACGCTGAGCGCTAACACGCGGATCTTTTTGGCGAAGTGAACCTGCAGCAGCATTTCGTGGATTAGCAAAGAGCGATTTGCCGGCCTCTTCTAATCCATCATTGAGTTCATTAAATGCTACAAGCGGAAAGAAAACTTCGCCACGAACTTCAATCAAAGTTGGAAGATGTGAACCCTTAAGTGTGTGTGGAAGATTTTTGATTGTTTTTACATTTAAAGTGACATCCTCGCCAGTTGCCCCATTGCCTCGAGTCAAGCCACGGATTAATTGACCATTTTCATAGGTTAAATTGATTGCAAGACCATCGACTTTTAGCTCACACAAATATGTGGGTTGCTCAACTTCTTTTTCAACTCGATCAAACCACGACGCGAGTTCTGATAGATCAAAGACATTATCCAAACTCATCATCTTTTCAATGTGATCATGCTGGGCAAAAGAGGTTGCGAATCCCCCGCCAATACCAAGCGTTGGGGAATCGGCTTCGCGAAGTTCAGGGTGCTTGGCTTCAAGAGCTGCGAGTTCTTTGAGTAAGGCATCAAAATCAAAATCGCTGATGGTTGGTGCATCTAAAACATAATATTTAAATTGATGATCGCGAATCTCATTAATCAATTCGCCCATACGGTGGCGCACTTGATGAGACATTAAGCCGTCTCGCAAATTGTCGCCGAACCAACTACTCGATCACCGTCATAAATAACCATGGCTTGTCCCGTGGCTAATCCAAGTAACGGTGAATCAAGTTCAGCTACTAGCTGCCCATTTTTAAGGTAATACGTGCACTCTAGAGCTGCTCCATGTGCACGAATCTGCACGAAACCACGGGTAGGCGTCGTTGTTACCTCTGGACCACACCAGACAGGACGTTCACCGCGCATAGATGAAACAGCTAACTCTTCGCGTGCTCCAACAACAACAGTATTTGTTATTGGCTCTATCTTTAGAACAAAGCGTGGAGAGCCATCTGCGGTTGGAACGGTGAGACCTAAACCTTTGCGCTGTCCGATTGTGTATGTATAGGCACCTTTGTGTTCACCAATTTTTGTTCCGCTTTGATCAACGATTGGTCCAACATCACTGCCTAAACGATCACGCAGCCAGCCTGCATTATCTCCCGATGGAACAAAACAAATGTCATGACTGTCTGGTTTTTGTGCAACAGCTAGGCCACGTGCTTCTGCTTCTGCACGAATATCTACTTTGGTTGTATCCCCCAGTGGGAATATTGCGCCATCTATTTGTTCGCGGGTTAGAACAGATAAAACATAGGACTGATCTTTTGAGTGATCGACGGCACGGTGAAGAGTTTTTCCATGTGGACCTATCTCTGTGCGCGCATAATGTCCAGTTACAACACCATCAAAACCCATTGCACGCGCACGATCTAAGACTGCAGCAAACTTAATCTTTTCATTGCATCGTAGACATGGATTAGGTGTGCGACCTGCTGCATACTCTGCGAGAAAATCTTCAACTACGCCATCATGAAACTCTTCGGCCATATCCCAGATATAAAATGGAATTCCAATCACATCTGCAGCACGACGCGCATCATGTGAATCTTCAATCGTGCAACATCCACGTGCACCTGATCTATATTTTTGGGGATTAGCTGCCAGAGCTAAGTGGACACCAATAACTTCGTGACCAGCTTCAACTGCACGTGCAGCAGCCACTGCAGAGTCGACCCCACCGCTCATTGCTGCAATGACTTTCATACGCTGTTAGCCGCCCTTCCGCGTGTAATTACATCCGGCAGCACTGACAAGACAAAATCACAATCAGCCGTCGTGCTGGTGGCACCAAAACTAAAGCGCAGCGACGACTGGGCAGTTACTTCAGTGTGCCCCATGGCTAATAGAACATGGCTGGCCTCATGCACACCGGCGCTACACGCTGATCCAGTTGAACATGAAACTCCGGCCCCATCCATCAGCAAGAGCAACGTATCGCTCTGTGTGTGCGGAAAAGTTACATTTACTATGCCCGGCAGGCGATCTGCACCTGCGCCGTTGACGATTGCATCTGGCAATACTTCGCGTACACCTGCAATGAAACGATCACGCAAGTCAGTTATTTCATCCACCGGATAATGTTCACTTGCAGCGGCAGCAGCAAAACCAATAATGCTTGGGGCATTCAATGTTCCACTGCGAATTTCGCGCTCTTGGCCTCCACCGTGCAATAAGGATGGAATTTCAACTGTTCGTCGCAAAATGAGCGCACCAATTCCTAATGGCCCACCGATTTTGTGCGCACTCAAAGTCAGCGCAATAACACCAAGTGTAGAAAAAGAAAGTGGAGTTTTCTTAAAGCTTTGTACCGCATCTGTATGAACTGGAATCTGACCGGCGATGCGAACTACTTCTGCGATCGGCTGAATCACTCCAGTTTCATTATTGGCATGCATGATTGAAATAACTGCGATCTCTTGGCCACGATTATCAATAAGTTCTTTGAGGAAAACTAAATCAATAACTCCGTCTGGTGTAACAGGTACCTGAATAACTTCTGCGCCTTCATGGGTAAGTAACCAATGTGCTGGATCAAGAATTGCATGGTGCTCGATTGCAGAAATTACAACGAGTTTTTTTCCTGCTGCGCGACCAGCCCAGTAAAGACCCTTCAATGCAATGTTATTTGCTTCAGTTCCAGAGGCAGTGAAAATAACCTCTGTCGGAAGGCAATCAACTTCCTTGGCGATTACCTCGCGTGCATCTTCCAATGTTTTTCTTGTTGCACGACCATGTGAATGTAAACTGGATGGATTGCCTAACTCAGCTAACTGCGTAACCATGGCATTCATTGCCACATCAACCATGGGGGTAGTTGCTGCATGGTCTAGATAGATGGACATGGGGTCAATCTTAGGACTTACGTGCGTTAACACCCTCCGTGGCCACTGGCAGCACCGCAAATAGGTCGCCAATCACGCCAAAATCGGCGAGTTCGAAGATGGGGGCTTCAGGATCTTTATTAATTACAACGATTGCCTTACTTGTCTGCATGCCTGCGCGGTGTTGAATTGCACCAGAGATTCCACATGCAACGTAGAGCTGTGGGCTCACTGTCTTGCCGGTTTGGCCAACTTGATGTGAATGTGGATACCAACCAGCATCAGTTGCTGCGCGCGATGCTCCAACTGCTGCACCGAGTGAATCAGCAAAAGCTTCAACTGCTGCAAAGTCACCGTTCGTCCCGCGACCACCGGATACAACAATGTTCGCCTCAGTTAACTCCGGCCGACCACCTTGGAGTGGAGGTTGAGAGGACGAGACAGTAGCTTTTTTAGCTGAATCTGAAATTGTGAGTGAGATGCTTTCAACTGAAGCTGCATGCGCAGATGTATCGGCAGTAATGCAGTTTGGACGCACAGTGATAATGATTGTTCCGTTGCTCACCTTCGAATGAACTGTCGTAGATCCACCAAAAATTACTTGAGTGGCAGTTGCATCGGATCCGACATCAACGGCATCAGTGATAATTCCAGAGTCGGTCTTCACTGCAACGTATCCAGCTAACTCTTTGCCAAATGCATGCGATGCAACCAATAAAGCAGTTGGAGATTTCTGGGCTATTAGTTGTGAAACCGCATCAGCACTTGCGCTGACACCGTGGCTTTGAAAATCTGCATTTTCAACAACAATGATTGATGAAATAGGGCCGCTGGTAAGTGTTGCTGCAAGAGTCGCACCTTGACCAACAGGGGCTAAAATAACTGCGGTTACTTCACCAATTCGAGCTGCAGCAGTTGCAAGTTCAGTTGTTGTTTTACTCGCTTGCCCATTAACAAAATCGGCAAGAATAAACACAGTGCTCATATCAACTTCCTCTCAACAAGGAAATTCACTAACTTTTCGCCGCCGCTTCCATCATCGCTTACTTTTACTCCGGCAGCGCGTGGTGGACGTAGCTGGCTATCGATAACTTGTGACCATGCACTTTGTGCAGAAATACCGATCGCTGCAAGGTCGCGGCTTTCAATACTTTTCTTTTTCGCAGCCATGATTCCTTTAAAGGATGGGTAACGTGGCTCATTAATCTTTTCTATAACGCTTATTACTGCTGGAAAATTAGCTGACATTGAATCAACGCCAGCTTCGCTCACTCGGGTAATGGAAACCTTAGATTGCGCAGGTTCAACATCAACGCTTCCCGCAAAAGTTAACTGTGCCCAGCCAAGGCGAGCCGCAATCATTGCAGGCACAACGCTCATACGTGCATCTGTGGATTCAGTTCCGCAGATGACAAGATCAAAACCTTCAGAGTTAATTACTTGCGCTAAAACCTTCGACGTTAATAATGCATCAGCACTTGCGAGCGCGGGATCTGTAATCAAAATTGCACCATTGGCACCCATGGATAAAGCTTTACGAACTGCATCAGTTGCCCGTGCTGGCCCCATTGATATGACAGTGACGCTATGGGCGGCGCCATCTTCATTGCCGCCATGTGCTTCTACGATTCGCAACGCTTCTTCTACTGCGTATTCATCAAGATCATTAAGAACAGCATCAACATTTTCGCGATCAAGTGCGCCGTTGACCATCTTCTTCTCAGCCCAAGAATCGGGAACCTGCTTAATGCAGACTGCGATTTTCATAGCGCTATGTTACTTGCCGGTAATACGAATTACCAACGTAAGGCCCGGCGTAGGGCAGTATTGCCCCGTGTTACCTGCAGATCCCCGCACCCTTGGCGCCACCGTCACCGACGGTGGAACCAACTTTGCCATCTGGTCTAACGCTGCCGATGCCATAGAACTATGCCTGTTTAATGAAGTAAATGGCGCACTAGTTGAAACTCGCTTTGCCATGAGCCATCGCAATGGCCCGATATGGCATGGCTACCTTGCAGGCGTGCGGCCCGGTCAGCGATATGGCTATCGCGTCTATGGGCCATGGGCTCCAGAACATGGCGTGCGATTTAATGCAGCTAAATTGCTCATCGATCCTTACACCCATGTACTTGATGGCCAACTTTCCTATGCCCCAGAAATATTTGGCCATGTAGCAATCGATGGAACTGGAAATGGCGACCTCGCTCTTCGCGATGATCGAGATAGTGCTGGTCATGTTCCCTACAGTGTTGTCAGCGATCACCGTGTTCGTGAGGTTGTCCGCCCGCTGGTGCCCTGGGCTAAAACAATTATTTATGAAGCCCATGTGCAAGGGTTAACATCTAAAAATTTAGCGATCGATGAAAATGAGCGCGGGACATATAAAGGTCTCGGACATCCCAGCACAATTGCGCACCTGAAATCTTTAGGTATTACAGCCCTTGAGCTCCTGCCTATTGCTGCATCGGTTACTGAACCAGGAATTCATGAGCGAGGTCGAAGAAACTATTGGGGTTATAACTCCATTGCATTTAGCGCTTTGAATAATGAGTATGCCTGCACGGATGACCCAATTAAAGAGTTACAAATTTCAATAGATTGTTTGCATGAGGCAGGTATCGAAGTTATTTTGGATGTCGTCTATAACCACACCGCAGAAGGTGGCGTAGGTGGTCCAACGTTTTCATATAAAGGAATTGATAACAAGGCTTACTATCGACATGACGGTGCTGGCAATTATGTAGATGTAACTGGTTGCGGAAATACTTTTGCCGCCAGCAATCCGCATTCAGTGCGGCAAATAATTGATTCATTGCGGTGGTGGGTAGAAGTTATTGGTGTCGATGGTTTCCGATTTGATCTGACAACTGCCTTATATACAAGTGATAGCGCCTTTAATTCATCGTTAATGTCAGCGATTGAGGCAGACTCCGTGCTTCGAAATTTCAAAATGATTGCTGAGCCTTGGGACATGACCAGATATGCACTGGGGGATTTTCCGCATCCCTGGCGCGAATGGAACGATGCCTTCCGCGATTCCGTTCGCCAATTCTGGTTAGGCGATTTAGCGCGTGGCTTTGGTGAAGGTGTTTCAGATATTGCCAGCAGCATCAGCGGCTCTAGTTCAATATTTTATTTCCGCGGCCCCACATCATCTATTAACTTCATAGCCGCCCATGATGGATTTACTGTTCATGATTTAGTTACCTATAACGAGAAAAACAATGTCCCGAATCAAGAGAACAATGCCGATGGAAATGACTCCAATCGCTCATGGAATGTCGGCATTGAGGGTGAGACCGATGATTCACACATCAAAGAACTGCGCCATAGATTAAAGAAGTCACTTCTTGCGACACTAATGCTTTCATCCGGCGTACCCATGCTCAATATGGGCGATGAAGTAAGCCGTTCGCAGAATGGTTCCAATAATGCGTATTCATTGCCCACACATTTTATTTCTGAGAGTTCAGAAACTTTTGCCGGTGGCTGGGCGCTGCCATGGGAGCTTGATGCGCAAGCTAAAGACATCTTGGCAACGGTGCAAACATTGGCGCAGATTCGTCAGACTTATCTAGCAGATGTTGCATCAGAGTTCTTTACGGGAATTGTTGATCAAGGTACAAAACGAAAAGATATTGCTTGGTTTTCATTAGGTGGCCGTGAGATGAGCGATGATCACTGGGCAGATGAAGAAAAGCGCAGTATCACTGTTTTTGTAGAGGCTGATCCAACGCGAGGATTACTTTTATTAATGAACTCATCTACCGAAAAAACTATTTTCACACTTCCAGATCAGCAATGGGGTCAATCATTTAGATGTATTTTTGATTCCGCCCACGATGTTGATTCCTATCAACCTGTACTTGAAACTCCTGGCGCTAAAATTACTGTCGCAGCACATGCCGCACAGGTGTGGTTAGTTACACGTACTAGGTAGTAATCGCTAGTAAGCAGTAAAATCGCAGACTATGTTGGCAATAATCGCACCAGGTCAAGGTGCACAAACTCCAGGAATGCTCAGTACGTGGGCAGGCGATGCGCAATTAGAAAAACTTCTGCGAACATGGTCTGACGTCATTGATTTAGATCTTCTTCACCTTGGAATCGGCGCTGATGCCGATGAAATTAAAGACACTGCTAACGCCCAACCCCTCATAGTTGCTACTTCTCTTATTGCAGCTCACGCCCTCGCAGTTAAAAATGCTGCAGTTGTCTCTGGGCACTCTGTAGGTGAACTCGCAGCAGCTGCGATCTCTGGAGCCATATCACCAGAAGATGCGCTCACTCTTGTTCGTGCGCGCGGAATTGAAATGGCAAAAGCTGCTGCGCTGCACCCAGCTGGCATGTCTGCAGTTTTAGGTGGAGAGAGAAAAGATGTTGTTGCCGCAATTCAATCTCTTGGATTAGTTGCAGCCAATGAAAATGGTGCGGGACAAATAGTTGCTGCCGGAGACTTAACTGCCCTGGCATCATTGGCCGAAAACCCACCAGTTGGGGCGCGCGTGCGCGCATTGGCAGTAGCCGGTGCTTTCCATACCTCTTTTATGGCACCTGCAGTAGAGCCACTTCGAGAGATCGCACGCGGTATCACGACGAATAATCCTGGCATCGGCGTTATCTCTAATAAAGATGGCGCAGTTATCAACGACGGAACCGAGATTCTGGCGCGCATAATTAATCAAATCGCTAATCCAGTGCGCTGGGACCTTTGCATGGATAGCCTTGAATCTATGGGCATCACCGGAGTCATTGAGTTAGCACCGGCTGGAACATTGGTTGGCTTACTCAAGCGCGCATATCCACACATTGAAAACTTTGCACTAAAGAATGCAGATGATCTAAACGCTGCACGTGAATTTGCAGGAAGGCACGCATGAGTATCTCGGTTCCAGCAATGACCAACAGTGCAATTCTTTCGGTTGGCTCTTATCGCCCAAAGCGTTTGGTGCCAAACAGCGAAATCGTTGATCGCATTGATTCTAATGATGAATGGATTCAACAACGTACTGGAATTCAAAGTCGACGCTTTGCCGGCGATGATGAAACCGTTATCACGATGGCACAAGCTGCATGCGAGAGCGCTCTACGGCGAGCCAAATTAACTATGGCCGATATCGATACATTAATTCTTGCAACGATTTCTTATCCATTCCAAGCGCCGAGTGCTGCAACTGAATTAATTAGCGTGCTTGGCAATCCAAAGGCGGCTGCCTTTGATATTAGCGCGGCATGTGCGGGCTTTTGCTATGGCGTAGCGATGGCAAGTGATTTAGTTCGTGCTGGAACATCTAAAAAAGTTTTAGTTGTTGGTGTTGAAAAACTCTCTGACTTTACTGATCCTGACGATCGAGCAACAGCATTTATTTTCGCAGATGGTGCCGGGGCTGTTGTCATTGGGCAAAGTGATCATCCCGGTATTGGACCAGCTGCATGGGGATCAGACGCCGATTCTCGCGATGCCATTGTATTAAGCCCTGCTTATACAGAGTTTAAAAACTCCCCAGATAAAGGAGTTGCAGAACTTGGCTGGCCCAATATTTCACAACAAGGACAAGCTGTTTATCGTTGGGCAGTTTTTACCGTGAGCAAAGTTGGTCTTAAAGCTTTAGAGGCTGCAGGTGTAACTGTTGATGAGCTCGGTGCATTTATTCCACACCAAGCAAATATGCGCATTATTGAATCAATGGCCAAAGAGATTAAATTGCCAGCTAACGTTGTGATAGCCGATGACATTCGAGTAAATGGAAACACATCGGCGGCATCAATTCCATTAGCAATGGATGTTTTACTGGAAGCCCATCCAGAACTTCATGGCACGTTGGCATTGCTGATCGGCTATGGCGCAGGTCTTGTTTACGCTGGCCAAGTGGTGCAATTGCCGCCTGCACCTTGAGATTTTCGCCACTTACGGCCCGAATACTCGTAAGTAAGCGGCTTTGTCATAGAGAATACGTACCTATTGATAACTGAGACGAACACGCTAACGGATGGAATAAATAAAAATGGCACTTGCACAAGCTGATGTACTTGCAGGATTAAAAGAGATTGTTGAAGAAGTAGCTGGAATTCCTGCTGCATCAATCGAAATGGATAAGAACTTCACAGAAGACCTAGAAGTTGACTCACTGAGCATGGTTGAAGTTGTCGTTGCTGCAGAAGAGCGCTTTGGCGTAAAGATTCCTGATGAGGCAGTTACCGACCTTGTCACGGTTGGCGATGCCGTTAATTTCATTATCAACGCCGCTAAGTAGTAGTTAAGAAAATCTCACTATGTCTCGCCGAGTTGTCGTTACTGGACTTGGCGCAACTACGCCTCTCGGTGGAGACGTTACTTCAACATGGTCGGCGCTTTTAGCCGGACAGAGTGGAGTACGTCTTTTAACTGAAGAGTGGGCTCAAACAATTCCTGTGCACTTTGCTGCGCGCGTTGCCGTTGAGCCAAGTGAGCAAATGGAGCGGGTTGAGCTTCGACGTTTAGATCGCTCAGAACAATTTGCCGTTGTTGCATCGCGCGAAGCCTGGAAAGATGCAGGCGCACCAGAGATGGATAAAGAGCGTTTAGGTGTAGTCATCGCATCTGGAATCGGTGGCGTCACAACATTGCTGGATCAATATGACATCTTGCGAGAAAAAGGTGCCCGGCTTGTAAGCCCACACACTGTTCCAATGTTGATGCCAAATGGTCCAGCGGCAAATGTTGGTCTTGAACTGCAAGCAAAGGCCGGAGTTCACACACCTGTCAGTGCATGCGCATCAGGGGCTGAAGCAATTGGTTACGCCTTTGAAATGATTGCACAAAATCGCGCTGACGTTGTTGTTAGTGGCGGAGTTGAAGCTGCAATTCATGCGATGCCAATGTCTGGTTTTGCTGCAATGAAAGCTCTGTCAACTAGAAATGATGATCCGGCCAGGGCTTCGCGACCTTATGATCTTAACCGCGATGGTTTTGTCTTGGGCGAAGGCGGCGGAATATTAGTTTTAGAAGAGTACGAGCATGCAGTTGCACGTGGTGCACGAATTTACTGTGAGATCGCCGGACAAGGCTTGACCTCTGATGGTTATCACATTGCAGCACCGGACCCTGATGGGGCTGGCGTACAACGCGCCATCAAGTTTGCTTTGCGCCAAGCGGGAATTTCAACGAAAGATATTGTGCATTTAAATGCCCATGCAACCTCTACTCCTGCAGGCGATGTAGCCGAAGCTAATGCACTGCGAGCAGCACTTGGTTCAGATGCCGATCACGTTGCCGTCTCTGCAACTAAATCTATGACAGGCCACTTACTCGGTGGTGCAGGTGCGATTGAATCTGTCTTTATCGTAAAGACTCTCCAAGATCGCTTAGCTCCCCCAACAATTAACATCGATGACTTAGATCCTGCAGTAACAATTGATGTTGTTCGCAATACACCCAGAACATTGCCTGCAGGTGATATTGCCGCCCTGAATGATTCATTTGGTTTTGGTGGCCACAACGTTGTATTGGTATTTAAGAGCATATAAATGCCAATCCCAGAGTTAGACCCTCGCGATCCCGAAGCACGCATCGCACGATTAGTCGATGATGGCGAATTCTCATTTTTGGTTCCGCGCACAAACTGTGGAATGGTGGCAGTTACCGCCTTAATTAAAGGCAATAAGGTCGTTATCTTTGCATCAGATGCAACAATAAAAAGTGGTGCACTTGGTGTGGATGGTTCCAAAATAATTGTTACGGCTTACAAAGCGGCAATGGGTGCACAGGTGCCAATTATTGGAATATGGCACTCGGGTGGTGCACGCTTAAGTGATGGCGTTGCATCATTGGATGCCTTCGGTGAAGTTTTTCAAACAATGATTTCTGCTAGCGGAAGAATTCCACAACTCTCTTTAGTGTTAGGGCCAACTGCAGGTGGCGGCGCATATGGGCCTGCTTTAACCGATGTTGTTGTTCTTGCGCCAGAGGGTCGAATATTTGTTACAGGTCCTGATGTAGTAAAGAGTGTGACCGGTGAAGATATTGATATGGCCCTTCTTGGTGGCCCGGAAGCTCACAGAAAAAATAGCGGCCTCGCACACATCATTGCTGCAAGTGAAGATGAAGCTATCGATGACATTCGTGATTTAACTGCGCTTTTTGCTAACC
>CAFAAA010000013.1_pt1 | contig 23972 bp, 19 predicted proteins | sample 7267141 | NCBI WGS metagenome assembly CAFAAA01 (sample SAMEA6813974, study PRJEB35770) | uncultured Actinomycetes bacterium | biome: Freshwater; feature: Freshwater reservoir; material: water | place: Czech Republic | collected 2016-08-15 | depth 30m m | reverse complement strand
TCGGCATAACCTAAGTGATCTAGCATCATGGCAACTGACATAACCGTGGCTGTTGGATCGGCAATATTTTTACCGGCAATGTCAGGTGCTGAACCGTGAACGGGCTCAAACATCGATGGGAACTTACGAGTTGGATTGATATTGCCAGATGCTGCAAGTCCGATTCCTCCGCAAATTGCCGCTGCAATATCGGTCAAGATGTCACCAAACAAGTTATCAGTAACGACTACATCAAAGCGCTCAGGATTAGTAACAAAGAACATTGATGCTGCATCAACATGTAGATAATCAGTTGTAACCGTTGGATACTCTTTAGCAACTTCGTTAAATGTGCGAGTCCACAAACCGCCAGCGCGAGTTAAAACGTTGTTCTTGTGAACAAGGGTTAACTTCTTGCGATCACGCTTGAGTGCTCGTTCAAATGCATCACGAATAACGCGTTCTGCGCCGCGGCGAGTATTCAAACTCTCCTCTGTCGCAATTTCTGCATCAGTGCCTTCAGCTAAAACTCCTCCGGCGCCAACGTAAGGGCCTTCAGTGCCCTCGCGTACAACGATAAAATCAATTGGCGCTTTAGTTGCAAGCGGACCAGTGACCCCAGGCATCAAGCGGGCTGGGCGCAAGTTGATGTAGTGATCAAAGGCAAAGCGCAGCTTCAATAGAAGACCACGCTCTAGAACACCGCTGGGGACCGTTGGATCTCCGACTGCACCAAGCAAAATAACATCTTTAGTTGCCAGCTCGGCCAGCGTTGCATCAGGTAGAACTTCACCTGTGCGATGCCAGAAGCCTGCTCCTAAGTCATAGGACGTTTTGTTAAAGCTGATGCCGTACTTTGTAGACACAGCATCTAGAACTTTAAGGCCCTCGTTAACAACTTCAGGTCCAATTCCATCGCCTGCGATTACCGCTAAGTTAATTGTGCTCATTAATCCACCAAGACAACTGCACGAACGGATTCGGCGCCTGTCTCTTTCTTAATAGTTGCCAAAATATCATCGCTTACATCGGAGTCAACAGAAAGTGCCATCAACGCCTTACCGCCAGCACCACTTCGAGCAACTTGCATGCCTGCGATATTGATATGTGCTTGACCCAATGTGTGACCAACCGTTCCAATGACTCCTGGCTGATCCACATAACGTAAGAACAAAATATGTGCCGTTGGAGGAAGATCTAGCGAGAATGAATCGATCCCAATAATCTTTTGAGTCTGCTTGATTCCCATCAATGTTCCATCAACGGTAATTGACTTACCGCTCCCCGTTGCAGCACGCAGAGAAATCATGGATCGATACTCAGCGCTGTCAGCAGTTGTCGTGACGTTCGATATCATTCCACGTTCACTTGCTAGACCTGGCGCATTTACATAGGTAACTTCTTCAGCACCAACTGCGATAAGTGCGCCTTTGAGCGCGCTGATTGCCAAAATCGACGAGTCGTGAACTGCGATTTCTCCACGTACTTGAATATCCATATTGACCGGAACTTCATTGAGAAGCTCTGTTGCAATCTGTGCCATCTTCTCTACAAGCGGCAAGCTTGGACGAATCTCTTGAGCTATGACGCCGCCCTTAACGTTGACAGCATCGGGTACGAGCTCGCCCGCTAAGGCTTTACGCACTGAAACAGCGACGGCGATTCCTGCTCGCTCTTGGGCCTCATCCGTAGATGCACCTAAGTGCGGAGTTGCAACGACTTTATCGAGAGTAAACAAGGGTGAATCGGTACATGGTTCGCTAGCAAAAACATCAAGACCAGCTCCGCCAACTCGTCCTTCAACGATTGCATCATAGAGAGCGGCCTCATCGAGGACTCCTCCGCGGGCAGCGTTGATAATTCGAACAGAGGGCTTAACCTTTTTCAGCGCTTCAACGCCAATTAAGTTTGCAGTCTCTTTAGTCTTTGGCAGGTGAATCGTAATGAAATCTGCTGTGCGCAAAAGTTCATCAAGATCTACTAAGCGAACACCTAATTGGGCAGCACGTGCTGGCTGTAAATATGGATCATAGGCAATGACATCCATGCCAAATGCCTGCATACGTTGAGCGACTAACTGGCCAATGCGACCAAAGCCGACAATTCCAAGAGTTTTTTCAAATAGCTCAGCACCTGTGTACTTTGACCGTGCCCACTTTCCATCACGCAAAGCAGCGTGAGCTGGTGAGATAAAGCGTGCCGAAGCCAGCAATAAAGAGATTGCAAGCTCGGCAGCGCTAACGATGTTAGATGTTGGTGCATTTACGACCATCACGCCTGCTGCAGTTGCTGCAGGAATATCTACGTTATCTAAACCAACACCTGCGCGAGCAATTACTTTTAAACCTTTTGCTGCAGCAATCGCTTCAGCATCCATCTTTGTTGCCGAACGAATTAATACAGCATCTACTCCCTTAACTAGTGCGCTAAGAAGCTCAGAGCGATTTGCGCCATCGCAGTTGACGACCTCGAAATCTGGACCAAGGGCTTCTAGCGTTGCTGGGCTTAACTCCTCTGCAATTAAGACAATAGGTTTAGCCACGCGCTGCGCTTCCCTCTTGATAATCATCGGCCTTTGACTGCTTCATCCATGAGAACATCTTGCGAAGTTCACGGCCAACAGCCTCAATAGGATGTGTCTCACCCTTAGCGCGAAGTGATTTAAATTCAGGTGCGCCAGCCTCTTGATCATCGATAAAGCGCTTAGCAAAAGCTCCACTTTGGATATCAGCTAGAACAGCCTTCATGTTCTCTTTCACGTGTGGATCGATTACGCGAGGTCCTGAAACATAATCACCGAATTCAGCAGTATCTGAGACTGACCAGCGCTGCTTAGCGATTCCACCTTCATACATAAGATCAACGATGAGTTTTAACTCATGTAGACATTCAAAGTATGCAACCTCTGGCTGGTAACCAGCTTCAGTAAGAGTTTCGAAACCGTACATAACCAGCTGTGATGCTCCACCACAAAGAACTGATTGCTCACCAAATAGATCTGTCTCAGTCTCTTCAGTAAAGGTAGTCAAGATTCCACCGGCACGTAGTCCACCGATTGCACGTGCATATGACAGGGTTAATGGCCAAGCGCTGCCTGTTGAATCTTGTTCAACTGCAACGATGACTGGAACTCCACGGCCTGCAACAAACTCACGACGCACTAAGTGGCCTGGACCCTTAGGTGCAATCATGCAAACATCCACTGATGCTGATGGCTTGATGTAACCAAAGCGAATATTAAATCCATGACCAAATAGAAGTGCGTCACCATCTTTAAGGTTAGGCAGAATTGAATCTGTGTAGATGTGGCGCTGAACGTGGTCAGGTGCCAAAATCATGATGACAGTTGCCTCTTTAACGGCTTCTGCAACGCTAACAACACGCAAGCCTTCAGCTTCTGCTTTTGCGCGAGATGGCGAACCATCTTTTAAGCCGACGCGAACATCGACTCCGCTATCGCGCAAGTTAAGTGCGTGCGCGTGTCCTTGTGAGCCGTAACCGATAATCGCGACTTTGCGACCCTGGATGATTGATAGATCGGCATCCTCTTCGTGATACATCGTTGCTGCCACGGTATTTCTCCTTATTAGTTCTGGTAGTCGGGTTGTGTGTCGTGAACAATTGGTTGAGCTGTGTTAGGCACGATCTCTTTGATCGCGATTACATTGATTAACTTGTCCAGCTGAGCAATTACTTGCTCTAATGCATGGCCATCTAAGTTAACTACGATGTCCATTTTAGAGGTCTCTGGGTTATCGGTTGGACCAACCGATAAACGCTCGATGTTGTAGGCACGACGTGAAAACAGGCCAGCCACGCGGGCTAAAACGCCGGGAGAGTTTTCGACGATTACTTCGAGAGTGTGTTGGGCCATTTTATAACTCCTGTGAATCCCAGTCAGGCGCGGTTTCGCGCGCAATCAAAATGTCATCATTTGAAGCACCGGCTGCCACCATTGGCCATACCATTGCATCGCGCGCTACGCGGAAATCAACAACCACAGGTTGGTCATTAATGCTCATGGCTTTTTCAATCGTTGCATCAACATCTTCTGGACGATCACAACTCAAACCTACGCAGCCCATCGCCTCGGCCAACATTGGAAAGTTAGGAATGCGCTTAGATTCAAGGCTCGTGTTTGAATATCGACCTTCGTAGAACAATGTCTGCCATTGGCGAACCATTCCAAGTGATTCATTATTTATAATCGCTACTTTGATTGGAATGTTGTTGAGTGCGCACGTTGTTAACTCTTGATTAGTCATTTGGAAGCAGCCATCACCATCGATTGCCCACACAGTTGAATCCGGTGCACCAACTTTGGCCCCCATGGCAGCAGGTACGGCATAACCCATAGTTCCTAAGCCACCTGAGTTCAACCAGGTGCGTGGATTCTCATAGGAGACAAACTGCGATGCCCACATTTGATGTTGTCCAACACCAGCTGCAAAAATAGTTTCCGGCCCTGATATTTTTCCTAAGCGCTCAATAACATATTGCGGTGCAAGTGATCCATCTTTAGGTACGTCATAGCCAAGTGGATATGTTGCCTTTAGTGAGTTCATTTGGCGCAACCATGCAGTTAAATCCGGGCGATTCTTAGCTAGGGCAGCTTTTACTGCAGGAATCAATGCCGCGATGGAATGTTTAAGATCGCCAAGGACTGCAACGTCAGCGAAACGATTCTTACCGATTTCAGCTGGATCTACATCGGCGTGAATTACTTTGGCATTAACTGCAAAGGTTGAGAGCTTGCCAGTTACGCGATCATCAAAGCGTGCACCTAATGTAATAAGTAGATCTGACTTTTGTAGTGCAGTAACTGCGGCCACAGTTCCGTGCATGCCAGGCATTCCAAGGTTGAGTGGGTGACTATCTGGAAAAGCACCACGTGCCATAAGCGTTGTAACTACCGGCGCACCTAGAAGCTGGGCGAGCTCTAATAATTCACGCGAGGCATTAGCTTTAATAACGCCGCCACCAACATAGAAGACAGGCTTACTAGATTGTGTAATCAAATCTGCAGCATCGATGATTGATTGTGCATCAGGTGCAAGCTTTGGCTTGTAGCCTTTCAGTGAAACTGAGCTTGGATACGCAAACTCAGTCATTTTTTGTAGAGCGTCTTTGGCAATATCAACTAAAACTGGACCAGGTCGACCGGTACTTGCAATATGAAAGGCTTCGGCAATCGCGCGAGGAATATCAGCGGGATCCGTGACTAAATAGTTATGTTTTGCAAATGGCATCGTGATGCCACGGATGTCAGCCTCTTGAAATGCATCGGTTCCAATTGCAACAGAGGGAACCTGTCCAGTAATCGCTACGACTGGAACTGAGTCCATTGCAGCATCGGCAAGTGGTGTTACAAGATTTGTTGCACCGGGACCAGAAGTTGCAATACATACTCCCACTCGACCAGTGACTTGGGCATAACCGGTTGCAGCATGACCTGCACCTTGTTCGTGGCGGACAAGAATGTGACGGATTGAGCTTGAGAAGATTGGATCATAGGCTGGCAAAATTGCACCGCCTGGAATTCCAAACATGACATCGACGCCAGCAGCCTCTAACGATGCGACGAGTGAACTAGCTCCATTCATCTGACTCATTTTCCATCTCCTTCCGTGCTCATTGTGGTGTGATTAAATGAAAAAACCCTCAGGTTAACTGAGGGCAGCGCGCGATCGAATTGCTAGATCACGCGCTTTTAAATCACCACCACTACTACTAATGCTGTAGACATGGCCATATTCTCCAACAGGTTATGAATTCAGTCAAGACGTGAGATGCCCATCTCACAATTTGAACAGTTAGTCGCAGACGGCGCCTTTAGATGCTGAGCCCACCAACTTGGAGTATTTATGCAAAACACCACGGGTGTATTTATGAGGCAGCGGGCTCCAGCCGACTTTACGGGCCTCTAGCTCCTGGCTATCAACAAGTAAGTCCATGGTTCGCTTTGTAATATCGATGCGCACCATGTCGCCATCTTTCACAAACGCGATTGGGCCACCGTCGACGGCCTCTGGTGCAACGTGTCCAACGCACAAACCAGTTGATCCACCGGAGAAGCGTCCATCGGTTAAGAGCAACGTAGATTTTCCAAGACCTGCGCCTTTAATAGCGCCAGTAATCATGAGCATCTCACGCATACCAGGTCCACCCTTTGGACCTTCATAGCGAATCACAACAACATCGCCGGCTTGGATAGTTCCGTTTTCAAGTGCATCCATCGCAGCTTGCTCGCGTTCAAAGACTCGTGCGGGTCCTTCAAATACATCGATCCCAATTCCAGCGGTCTTACAGACTGCACCATCTGGTGCCAGCGACCCACCAAGAATTGTGATTCCAACATCGGTAGATAAAGGCTTTGATGAAGCACGCAAAATTTCACCATCTGGATCTGGTGGATTAATGTCAGCTAAGTTTTCTGCCATCGTCTTTCCAGTAACAGTTAATACGTCACCGTGCAGCATTTTTGCTTCTAGCAGTGCTTTAAGAACTACTGGAACTCCGCCGATTTTATCCATATCGCTCATCACAAAGCGACCGAAAGGTTTTAAATCACCCAGTAGCGGGACCTTGGATCCGATTCGATGAAAGTCGTTGAGTGATAAATCAACATTGGCCTCATGGGCAATCGCAAGTAAATGCAGAACTGCATTTGTAGATCCACCCAGGGCCATCAAGATAGTTATTGCATTTTCAAAGGCCTGCTTAGTTAAAATATCGCGGGTCGTAATTCCCATACGAATAAGTTCTACAACTGCAGCACCAGACTTAACTGCAAAGGCATCGCGTCGGCGATCAACAGCTGGTGGCGCAGCAGAACCAGGAAGAGATAAGCCAATCGCTTCTCCGATACTGGCCATCGTGTTAGCTGTGTACATTCCACCGCAAGCACCTTCTCCTGGGCAAATGGCACGTTCAATTTGATCGACACGCTCTTGTGTGATTAATCCACGCGCACATGCACCTACTGCCTCAAAGGCATCAATAATCGTTACGTCTTTTCCATCAACTTGTCCGGGCAAAGTTGAACCGGCATAGACAAAAACACTTGCAACATCAATACGTGCTGCAGCCATCATCATTCCTGGAAGTGATTTATCACAGCCCGCAAAAGTAACCATTCCATCAAGGCGTTCAGCCTGCATAACTGTTTCAACTGAATCAGCGATCACTTCACGTGAGACTAAAGAGAAGTGCATTCCTTCATGGCCCATTGAAATTCCATCAGAGACAGATATCGTGCCGAACTGCATAGGAAATCCGCCGGCATCGATGACACCTTGTTTAGATGCTTTAGCTAAGCGATCCAGAGATAAGTTACATGGGGTGATTTCATTCCATGATGACGCAATTCCAATTTGAGGTTTGACCCAATCCTCATCACCCATACCTACCGCACGTAACATGCCGCGTGCAGGTGCGCGCTCTAAACCATCAGTAACTAATCCAGATCGCGGTTTCATCGTTGACATGGTGTCTAGTCTAACTACTCGCCTTGGCCTAAGTGAGTTAATAGAAGAGTTCGGACACGGGCGGCATCGGCTTGACCCTTAGTCTCTTTCATGACTGCGCCAATTAATGCACCAGCTGCTGGCAAGTGACCATTGCGAATCTTTTCGGCAGTCTCAGGTTGTTCGTTACAAACTTTTTCGATTGCAGCCATGAGCGCGCCATCATCATTAACAACTTTTATTCCGCGCGAAGCAATTACTGCTGCCGGCTTACCTTCACCGGCAATAACGCCTTCGATTACTTGTCGTGCAAGCTTGTCGGTTAACTCCCCCGCACTTACTAAGGCAACGATCTCGGCAACATCAGTTGGGGTGATCGGCAGATTTGCAACAGCAACTTCCTTGTCATTTGCAATTCGTGAGATTTCACCGAGCCACCAACTGCGAGCCTTTGCTGGATCTGCACCTAAGTTAACTGTGGCTTCAACAATATTTAATACGTCGGCATTGATCATTGCCGCCATCTCTTTATCTGGAACCGCCCACGCTTCTTGTAAACGCTTACGGTGAATTGATGGTCGCTCCGGCAAGGCTGCGCGTAGCGTTTCAATCCATGCAGCATCTGGGGCAACAGGAACTAAATCTGGTTCTGGGAAGTATCGATAATCCTCGGCCTGCTCTTTTGAGCGACCAGAGCGAGTCAATCCAGTATCTTCTTGAAAGTGTCGCGTCTCTTGAACTACAGGCTCTCCCTTATTAAGTAACTCTGCATGGCGAATCATTTCCCCACGAATCGCGCGTTCAACCGAGCGCAGTGAGTTGACATTCTTTGTTTCACTTCGAGTGCCTAGAGTTTCCACTCCAATAAGGCGCAATGAGACGTTAGCGTCGCATCGAAGTGAGCCCTGCTCCATCTTTACATCACTGACGCCAAGTGAGCGCAAGATATCGCGCAACTCTGCAACATAGGCTTTAGCAACTTCTGGTGCGTACTTTCCGGTTCCCGGAACAATTTTCGTAACAATCTCAACTAAAGGAATTCCAGCGCGGTTGTAATCTAGAAGCGAATACTCAGCACCATGAATTCGACCGGTTGCACCACCTACGTGCAGTGACTTTCCAGTGTCTTCTTCCATATGAACGCGTTCGATTTCAATCCGAAAAACCTTAGGGCCCTCATCGGTTTCGATCTCAACATCAACATATCCATTGACACAGATAGGTTCGTCGTACTGTGAGATCTGAAAGTTCTTGGGCATGTCTGGATAGAAATAGTTTTTGCGCGCGAAGCGACTAAATGGTGCGATAGAACAATTCAATGCAAGGCCGATTTTTATCGTAGATTCAATCGCCTTTTCATTCACTGTTGGTAGCGCACCTGGCAAAGCTAAACAGACTGGACATGTTTGAGTGTTAGGTTCTGCGCCAAAAATTGTGCTGCAACCGCAAAACATTTTTGATTGCGTATTGAGCTCAACGTGCACTTCTAGGCCAAGTACTGGTTCGTACTTTGCCATTACTTCATCGTATGTAAGCGCCATTTATTTTCCTGCCAATGCTGGAATCTGTGATAGCAAAGGTGCGCCCCATTTACTCAACAATGCCGCCTCAAGTGCTGCACCGACTAAGTACATCCGCTCGTCTTTCATCGCCGGTGCCATGATCTGGAAACCAACTGGCAGAGAATCTTCCGGTGCTAAACCAGCAGGCAGTGACATTCCACCGATGCCAGCCATATTGACGGGAATAGTTGCGATGTCATTTAAATACATAGCGATTGGATCATTGGACTTTTCACCGATTTTAAATGCTGTCGTTGGGCATGTTGGCGAGACCATCACGTCGCACTTTTCAAAAGCTTTATTGAAATCTTGCGTAATTAATGTACGAACTTTCTGTGCACTTCCATAGTAAGCATCGTAATAACCTGATGAGAGCGCATACGTTCCAAGAATAATTCGACGCTTTACTTCGCGGCCAAAACCAACTTCACGTGTTAGGTTCATTACAGATTCTGCCGATGCTCCATCAATATCGCCTACGCGCAGGCCATATCGCATTGCATCAAAGCGAGCTAAGTTTGAAGAACACTCGGAAGGCGCAATCAAATAATATGCAGCAAGGGCATATTCAAAGTTTGGCGCTGATACTTCAACTATCTCAGCACCAGCGGCGGCCAATAACTCAAGTGACTCTTCAAAACGTGTGCGAACTCCACTTTGATATCCATCACCGTTGAGCTCTTTAACAACACCAATCTTCATTCCCTTAACGTCACCGCTCTTAGCTGCTGCAACCACTTGCGGCACTGGGGCATTAATACTTGTTGAATCCTTTGGATCATGTCCAGCAATTGCTTCATGCAGTAACGCTGCATCTAAAACTGTGCGTGCACATGGACCTGCTTGATCAAGGGAGGAAGAAAATGCGACTAAGCCAAAGCGTGATACGCCGCCGTAGGTAGGTTTTACGCCAACCGTTCCTGTAACTGCAGCGGGTTGGCGGATTGAACCACCAGTATCAGTTCCGATGGCAAGAGGTGCTTCAAATGCGGCAAGGGCTGCAGAAGATCCTCCGCCTGAACCTCCGGGAATGCGTGATAAATCCCAAGGATTATGCGTTGGACCATAGGCAGAGTTTTCAGTAGATGAGCCCATTGCAAACTCATCCATGTTGGTCTTGCCTAAAATAACAATGTCGTTGTTCTTTAAATTTGTTACAACGGTTGAATCATATGGTGGGCGCCAACCTTCAAGAATCTTTGATCCACATGTAGTAGGGACGCCTTTTTGTGTCATGACATCTTTTAATGCCAGCGGTACTCCAGCAAGTGGAGACATTTTTTCTCCAGCTGCGCGCTTAGCATCTACTTCTGCGGCTTGCGCTAAGGCACCTTCATTATTTACATAGAGAAAAGCATGTACATCGGTATCTACCGATGCGATGCGATCAAGGTGTAGTTGCGTTAATTCAACAGAAGTAATGTCTCCGGCGTTGAGTTTGGCCGCCATCTCTGCTGCGGAGTTACGAATCATTCTTCACCCAAAATCTGTGGGACTCTAAAACGTGACTCCTCTTGTGCCGGTGCACCAGATAATGCTTCTTCGGGAGTTAATGAGGCGACAACTACATCGGGACGAAATACATTGCGCAAAGGCAGCGGGTGTGATGTCGGCTCAACATCTGCGCCAGCAACTTCTTGGACTCGCGCAACGGCATCAAGGATGACAGTAAATTCATTGGAAAGATTTACTAGCTCTTCATCGCTCATTTCAATGCGCGCAAGTCGTGCAAGGTTTGCGACATCATCGCGGGAAAGGCTGGTCATGGGTGTGATTCTAATTAATTCGCGCGCTAACTGCGAATCTGGCCATTTCCAGTAACGATCCAGGTCGTTGTAGTCATAGCTTCAAGGCCCATCGGTCCGCGGGCATGCAATTTTTGATTAGAAATCCCAATTTCGGCGCCAAAGCCCATCTGCTCTCCATCAGTAAATCGTGTTGATGTATTAACCATGACAGCGGCGCAATCACTCAAGGCGATAAAGCGATCGGCATTAGCTTGATTGTCAGTAACAATTGCTTCAGTGTGCGCAGTTCCATAGGTTGCAATGTGATCTGAGGCGGCATCTACTGAATCAACGACAGCAATGTTCATCTCTAAAGTTCCATACTCAGTTGACCAGTTTTCCTCTTCGGCCAATGTGGCAGGAATTTCCCCAGCAATAGCCAAGCTGGCAGTATCGCAATGCAGGATAACGCCGGCTTCATGCAGAGCTTTTAAGGCAATCGGAAGAAATGTCGTGGCAATACTCTTATGCACCAGAAGAGTCTCGGCGGCATTGCACACACTTGGACGTTGGGTTTTTGAGTTGATAATAATAGGTAGCGCAATATCTAAATTAGCGAACTCGTCAATAAATACATGGCACACACCAGCGCCAGTCTCAATTGTTGGCACAGTCGATTCATCAACGACCATTCGAATCAGTGATGCGCTTCCCCGTGGAATTACTAAATCTACTTTGCCGCGGGCATGTAAAAGCGCCTTAACGCTGTCGCGATTATCTGATGGGACTAATTGAATAACATCGGGTGAAATAACTGTTGTTACAAGAGCATCACGCATAACGGTTACCAGGATTTGATTACTGTATGCAGCACTAGATGATCCGCGCAGTAAGGCAGCATTTCCTGACATTAATAGAATAACGGCAGCATCTACTGTCACATTAGGCCGGGCCTCATAGACCATTCCAATGACTCCAAATGGAACGCTGATCTGCTTGAGTTCGATGCCATTTGGTAGAACTGAGTGGCGCACAACCTTGCCCAAAGGATCTTCAAGGGCGCTCACTTGGCGCGCACCATCGGCAATACCCTTTATTCGCGCAGCAGTTAATGACAAGCGATCAAGTAGAGATGCATTAAGCCCCTCGGCTCTCCCGCGATCCATATCTTTTTCATTAGCACTAAGGATTTCAGCGCTTCGTGCCTCTATCGCATCGGCGATTGCCAACAAAGCATCTTTGCGCTGGGCACTTGTGGCAACACTCAAAGTTCGGGCCGCTCTGCGCGCAGTATCGGCAAGCTGTGAAACTACTGCCGCGGCATCCATGCCCGTAAGCCTATCGGGAGTTAGGCTTGCCACGTGCTCACATTAATTCGCAAGATTCTTATAGTTGTATTCGTGCTCTATCTGGGCCTGTTTGGTTTGACTAAGGCAATTAGATATCCCGAGCCAATTGCGGCGATCAAATTGGGTCTAGCTCCAGCGTCAAAGACGCCTGATCTAATGCCAGCGCACATCATCTCCTCAACACCGGGAGCACCTTGGCAGCAAGGTATCTCTGAAGAGATTAATCAAGTGAAGTGGAACGGCAAGACACAGGATTTTGAAAACTTCCTTAATGACACCAATACAAATGCTTTTCTAGTCATTCGTGGGGGAAAGATAACGTATGAGAGGTATTGGAATGGCAAGAGTGTTTCAACGGTTCTGCCTTCCTACTCTGTAGCTAAAACCATGACATCACTTGTCATTGGGCAGTTAATTGATGAAGGAAAAATTAAAGAGAGCGATACCTTTGTCAGTATCTTGCCTCAATTTAAAGCCGATACATCCTTCGATAAAGTCACAATCAAAGACTTGCTAGATATGAACTCTGGCATAGGAGTATCAGATAATTACCCTACGGGACCAAGTGGTTGGGGTGTAGCTATCGCACAGATGTATGCATCAACTGATATTGACTGGTTCTTAATGCACAACCGTACAATGACTGAAGAGCCAGGAACTTTTCCTGAATATCGAAGTGTCAACACGCAGATGCTCGGACTCATTGTTCAAAAGATCACCGGTCAAGGATTGGCCGATGCATTTAGTAAGCGCATCTGGCAAAAAGTTGGCGCAGATTACAACGCAACGTGGAACGTCGATAAAGTCGGCGGACATGAAAAGGCGTTCTGCTGTTTTAATGCAACTGCGCGCGACTATGCACGCGTTGGTTTAGCGCTCATGTCTGGAACGCCTTCGATCGCCAGTACTTCCTGGAAGGCCAGACTCTCAACCCCTGCAGTCACTTTGGACTATGGCTGGGGTTATGGCGCACAGATGTGGCATCCCTATGCAGGAATCAACTTAATGCTTGGCCTGCATGGCCAATACATTTACCAAGATGCGCTGCATGACACGGTTATCGTCAAGCTCAGCGACATGCCAACTAGCGCAGATGGAGTTAGTTCTAAAGTCGCAGCTGTCTTGCGGCAGATCTCAGAGAAGCACTAAATCATCGCGATGAATGTGATTGCACCCAGGCAGGGTCAACTAAAGGACTGAAACCGATAACACGGCCGTATCATCGATGATCATCCATTGATCAAAGCCACTAAACGCCTCACCCGAAACAACTTTGTATTTGGGATAATTGCTCCCAGCGATGCTTAAACGTAGTTGCCCTCCAGAGGGAACTTCATATGCTAAATCACCTAGGTCAACTGTTACTGAAGGAGCCAATTTCGCACCGTGAATTAACGCCGTTCCATCGGCGATTGATACGGCAGTGCCATCGGGCCAAACGTGCGAAAGATTAATAACGACCTGTGCCAAATCATTAGAGGCTCCGAAATTAGCTGTGAATTGAATATGCCCAGCGATTGAGAGTTGTGCATCTAAGGGGTGGGTAGAAAACGTTGCCACATCGTTGCGCTCGTGGTTTTCCGTTTGGTTGGCTCCCGATAATAAAGGGCGCCAAATGTCTCTTTCTAACGTTGGAACTGGATTCTTAGGGCTATGGTGCCAACTGATTTTTCCTGACCAGGCTGATGAATGTGCGAGTACACCTCCTTGTGCAGAATTAAATGCTTGTGAACCATCAACAGGATAGAAGAGTTTGGCGGTTGCATTGACCGGTGGCCACGTGTCACCATTTTGCCAATCTCCAAAACCTGGCCTCCATTTAACGCGCTGGGAATTTTCTGCCTTTTCCCCGCTTTCGACAAGAGATAAAACTTCAAATAATGGTGCAAGCTCTGCACCCAATGATTTCCAACGTAAATCAGCATCTGCCATGATGTCAATAATTGGCGTGTGAGGTTTTGTTAATGGATCAAGAACATGATCTACGGCATCCATTCGCAAAAGATGAATGCCCGTGTTCATCCCCTGTGATTCCCTCCAGGTCTGTAGCTGTCCACGTTGGAATATGTCCCACCAGCCGCCAACATGTGCAACTACTAAGGGTCGTTTCAAGGCAGTTCTATAATCAATATCGTTCTTCTTCCAATACTTTGAGCCAGGTGCATTTATGGTCCAATCATGCAAATCCTTTGATGATCGCCCGTTGAATGATTTTTCAATTATTTTTTCTGAATCGTTGAGCGACCAATCCAGCTCAGCCATCACCCATTCAGATCCCATCCATGTCGAGCTCACCCACTCTGTCATATGGGCATTCATAAAAACACCTTGCCGATAAAACCAGTCACGGCTCACAAGTGGAGATGTAACACGGACCATTAGGCCTTGAACCGAGTTGTGTCCGCTTGCAGCCGCCGCCCACGCTGTATAGCCAAAATAGGAATCTCCGGCAGGCACTACAACGCCATTGCTCCAGCTCTGTCTCTCAATCCAATTCAGAGTAGTTAAACCATCTTGAATTTCATGTACGAATGGTTCAAGCTCTCCATCCGAATCATATTTACCTCGTACATCTTGAGTTACAAGTGCCCAGCCTCTTTCAGACAACATCTCTGCAACACCGGGTAAAAAAGCAACAGCTTCGCGCCTTCCATAAGGCAAACGCACCAATACCGTTCCGAAAGTTTTGTTACCCTTCCCCTGGGGTAGATATACGTCGGTTGCTAATTTGATTCCGTCAGAGGCGATAATGAAAGTAGCCTCAGTTGGCTGATATTCGAGGTGGGTCATTTTTTATCAACCTGACTTTTAGGTTTTTGCTTTTGTGTTTTCCCAACCTTCACGGCTATAAATGTCGCATCATCTAACTGTCTTGCCCGATCAATCTGAACTAATTTAACTGCGACGTGAGCCCTAAAGCGATCTGTAACTTGATTAAGGTCAAGATCGAGTTGCTCGCCTATGCGTAAAATCCGAGCCCGAACGCTCGTAAAGTGTAAATAAACGGCAGAGGCAGTGAGCCGTAAAGAACCGCTGTCGCAAAATACTTCGAGTAGTTCCAAATCTGTGGGATTTGATCCGGAATCTGCCAGTGCAGAAATATTCTTATAATCTGAACTGGCGATTACATCCTTTGCTGGTATTTGTGCAAGCAAGTGAAGTAAGCCTAAGTCACTAAAATTTGCCACCCTGCTGTCAGGTGACGTTAGGGAACGCAGCAGAAGTGATTCTTTTGCCTCTTTCCAACTTCGATGCAAATTTTCCGGTTCAACAGGATTGCCGATTCCAAATGAGAGAACACTGCCCGAGCCAGCACTTCCATTGCCAAGCTCTTCTAGTGCTTGGTCAATCTTTGGCGATTTTGGTGCGATCAATGCAGGATGCAAGCCAATTACGGTCGACTGAGCCGTAATTCCCACTTTGGCAAGTGCCCGCGTAGCGATTTGTGCTAAAGCCTCGGGGCTAGTAGCCGATCGTGGGTGTTCGCCAACTGCAATGGCAACAAGTTGCTTTCCTAATGGAAGTTTTGCATCGCGTATATAAGCCTCAATATCAGCTTGATTTAAACCGCCAAGCAAGATTTGCTGAATCAATGAAGAGTCTGGCGTTGAATTAGAATCAATTAGCGCATGGCGAGTCACCACTTCAGTCACGACGGCTGCAGCTAGGCGTTCAGCAATAATATGATCTTTCAACAACCAACTCTCGGTGGTTTGCTCTAGCCAAACAATTCCGATTCGACCCGTGGCAGCTTCTAAATTGGCTGCAAGAACTTCCCGATCACCAACAGTGAGAATGCTCGAGCGTCGTCCTCTTAACCTGGAAGAGACTGCCGCTGCCATTACTGCAGCCGTGCCAATCTCCAGTAATACATCATGTTCCATGCCATCAGCTTCGATGTGTATCGCTCTTCCATTCCAAGAGTCATAGATAGTCACGGGATGTCCTGAGAGACGATTAGCAACCTTGGCAAACTTTGCAAGAGAGGCACTCGATGCCGCCAACTGATCAAACTGATCAATTATATTGAGCATCAAGGTTGAATCAGGACTACTTATTTTGGCTTGGCGTAAGAGTCTTTTCATAATGGACTTCTATTCATTTCGAAACTCCCCAAAGCCGGATAGTTGTTCGCCACGTTTCTTTCGACGACTTCCATCAAACCAGACGGCAGCAATTGTTAATAGATATGGCAACCCCAGGATCACTTCCCTTGGTATTGGTAGACCCTCGGCAAGTACTTGTGTCTGAATACCAACAGCGTCAGCTAAACCAAAAAAGAGGCCCGCTAATGCAGCCCCGATTGGCGCTCCTGCACCAAAGACAACGGCAGTAAATGCCATAAAACCCCGGCCCTGAGTTATGTTTTCTGTAAATGCCCTCAGTGATCCAAGTGCGAGTTCAGCGCCACCTAAACCAGCAAATGCACCCGTAATTAATATGGCTTTCAATTTAACCAAGGAGGGAAGAATTCCGGCACTTCGCGCGGCAAAAGGATAATCTCCCACTACGGAAATGTTGATTCCAAATCGTGTTCGGCGCAGTACCAGCCACACCATAAAAACTAATAGCGGTGTGACCCAAACTAAGATAGATAAATCACTGACCATAGCAAGAATTCCACCATCAGCATTTCTAACTGGTCTCCAAAGCCCTTCTGTAACATATATCGCTCCTCGTGAGTGGAAAATTGCTAGAAGCGCAAACGAGGTTCCGCCTAAGCCAAGTATTGAGATCCCTAAGCCGGCAATTATGGGGTCGGCCTTCATTACTTCAGTAACCGTCCAAAAGAGAAGGGATGTCAGCATTGCAAGTGATATCGCCAATACAAGTCCTACTAGTTGTGATCCACTTGCTAAAGTTCCTGCAATTGAACCGAAGGCTCCAAAGAGCATAAATCCCTCTAGTCCAAGGTTAAAAATTCCTGCTCTATGGGAAAATACTGCGCCCAATGCAACCAAAATTATCGGGGTGGATGCACGCAACGTCGAATCAATAAACTGCGCAAAAACTACCCATGTCATAGTGATTCACCAGATTTATGCAAGCCCTGCTTTCTTATATGTCGTAAATTGATTGCAAATTTTGCAGTGACAAATAGGGCAATCATGCCGCTCATTAGTTGCAGGGAAGATGGTGGAACATCACTAACAATTGGAATGTACAGAAGTGCAGCTTGCATCGCCCCAAAGAAGATAGCTGCTAAAGCTAATCCGATCGCACCTAGGCCGCTCACAATCGCAACTAAGATTGCGGTCATTCCCAAATCAGCTTCAAATCCTGAAGAAACACGTCCATTAGCCCCAAGGACCTCTACTGCGCCCGCTAGGCCAGCAGAAGCACCGCTGAGTAAAAATACTTTTATTCCAACATCTCCAACATCGACGCCCTGCCATCTGGCCATAAGTGGGTTGCGCCCGACAATTCCAGAGATAATCCCAAATCTTGTTCGCGTCAAGATGAGCCACAGCGTAATTAATACAAAAGTTGAAATTGCAAGGGTTGTTATCGAGAAACCACTTCCATTACTAATTCTTAAACTTGGATCAATAGTTCTGCTGGAGGATGCCTCTCCACTGCCAGCGTCATCCTGTAGGACTCCCCTTGATAGGGAACGTAAAACTAAAATTGCAAGAAAATTTGTCATTAGGGTCGTTATAACTTCGTTTGCATCGTGCTTAACTCTTAACCAACCTGGAACGTAGGCCCACAAAGCTCCACCTACGATCCCGGCTACGAGTGACATTGCAATGACCAAGTAACGAGGCCCATTAGACCAGTAGAGCGAAACAGATACAGCCCCAAGTGATCCCAAATAGAACTGACCTTGGGCGCCAAGATTAAAGAAGCCAGCTCGCACGCTGATAATCACGCCAGCCCCAATAAGAATGTATGCAGTGGACCATCGAAGCGTCGCGTGCCAGGCATCTGGAGCAGTGAAAGCGCCTTTAATCGCGCCATTTCCGACTTCAATTAAAGAGTATCCGGAAACGAATAACAGCGCGGCGACAGTTGCGAGGCTGCCGATAATATAAAACAACCTAGTTCTCATTGAGTGCCAACCATTGCGTTGCCAACCAGGCTTCGGTCGTATGGCCCAGTGAAACTGCCGCTAATGCAGCCACGTTGTAAAACTATCAGGCGATCTGAGAGCGCAAATAATTCTTCCAGATCCGCCGAAACTAATAGCACTCCTGCGCCAGAGTTTCTTAAGGCGTCCAATGTCTCATGAACAAAGGCTGTTGCGCCTACATCAAGACCTCTTGTTGGCTGAGCTGCAATCAATAGCTTTAAACCTGAATCTAACTCTCGCGAGAAGATTAAACGTTGGACATTGCCACCAGATAATTCAGAGACATACTGATCTAGGCTCTGATATTTCACTTGCCAATGTTTTAAAACCTTTTCTGAATTCTTCCTTAGTTCCTTGGGCGAGACAAACAAAAAACGGCGCTTATCATTGATTAACGAACCTGCTGCAGTATTTTCCCACAGTGTTTTTGTTGTACTAACACCCTCAGTTAAACGGTCGAACGGGATTACCCGAATACCCTTCATTCTTCGTGCTCGCACTGACACATTTGTAATACGGCTATTCTCAAAAAATATATCACCGCTAGTTGCCTTAACTAACCCCATAATGACTTCAACTAAGGCGCGTTGGCCATTACCCTCAACGCCAGCGATTCCGACTATTTCTCCCGGCCGAACTGTAAGGTCTAAAGACGCAAGTGCTGACTCACTAGCGTGCTGCTTCGTAGAAAGTGCAACTAGCGTTAAGACAACTTCAGAAGAGGCGTCCATCCGGACAAGCTCGGTCTTCTGCGGAACAACTGCCGTTAGTCCAATAATTTCATTTGTTAACGACTCGGCATCAAAATCATCCACCTTAACTGCGCTCTTAATGCACTCTCCATCTCGAAGAACTGTTACCGTGTCTGCTATTTCTAGTACTTCAACTACCTTATGAAGAACGATAATTATTGTTATTCCCTTTTCTTTCAAGCGGCGCAAATTTTCAAACAATCTCTTGGACTCAGGTGGCGCTAGTGCGGCTGTAGGTTCATCAAGAATTAATACCTGAGTTTTTGCCATCAATGCCCTTACTATTTCTAATGACTGGACGGCCTCGATGGAAAGCGAGTTAATTAGAGCTTCTGGCGATATATTGACTTCAAACTCAGCCAAAATTCTCTGCCATTTTAGATTTAAAATCGATTTACGGTACGGCAGGAGACTGGAAGTATCCGACTGAAAGAATTCAAAAGCCTCCGCCACTGTGGCATTAGGTGGCATTGTGAAGATTTGGTGCACCATATCCAATCCAGCAAGTCGCGCTTGCCGCACACTCCAAGAGTCTGGGTGAAGTCCATTGACCGTCAATGACCCATGTGAGGCTTTTACTAAACCCATTAAAACCTTTGAAAAAGTGGTTTTTCCTGCACCGTTTTGTCCGACAACAGCATGGATCTTTCCAACTTCAAACCCAACTGACACATTCTTAAGAGCCTTAAAATTTCCGAAATCAACACCTAAATTTTCTGTTGACACAGCCAAACTCCCGGGGCCAATGGCCCCGGGAGTTTGCACTGCATTGATCATGGATTGTCGTTATTTACAGGAACAACAATCGCACCACTCTTGATATCTTCTTCTGCCTTGGCAACGCTATCCATTGCAGCTTCGACCTTAGCAACTACTGCAGGATCTCCAGCAGCTAAGAACTCCTCAGGTACGTAGAAACCAGTGGTTCCATCCGCAACTCCGGTAGCAATATGTCCCCCAGTAAAGCCATCGCCGCAAGCATCACTGATTGCATTGAACATTGCTTTTCCGAAGTAAATGAATGTCACACCCATCACGTTCTTAGGTGACATACTCACGAGACCAGGTGCACCCATGATTGCATATTTGTTCTTATCTATCGCTGCTTGGATGTGACCAACAACTGGTCCATCACCTTGGACAATATCTGCGCCCTTGGCGTAGAGATTAGCAACAACCTCTTTGGCTTTCCCATCATCGCTAAATGAGCCGACATCTCCCGGGAGAACCTTGATCTTTGGATTGACGGAAGTCGCCGCCGACTTAAAGGCGTTAAAGTCGGTGTTGATTCCAGGTACAAACATGCCGGCCTCATAGCCGAGAATATTTGAAGATGTGACTTGTCCTGCCAAAATACCCGAGAGATAGGTTGCTTCGTCATATCGGAAGCTAACAGTCCGGAGATTTGGAATTACTGGGTCATTTGGCATTCCATAAATCTGAATGAAATGTATGTCAGGGAATTTTGCTGCAACTGTTGCAAGCGGCTTGCTCATGTCAAGGAAAGTAGAAACAATGACATTTGCACCAGCATTTGCAGCATTAGTGAGAGTCGTTTCAAAAACAGCTGGATCTAGCGCTTCCACATATTGTGTATCCGCACCCAACTCTGCTTTTGAAGCATCGAGACCATTCGAGATCATGTCGTCGTAGACTGATTTATCTCCTGCTTTTCCAGTGGAGACAAAAGTGACCTTTTTGTTTGCACAAACTAAGTCAGTGCCTGAGGCGCTTGACGAAGTATCTGAATTGCTAGACGCACACCCGCTTAGAATCAAGGCAAGAACCACGAAGGCGCTTGAACTGATTTTAGTTCTCTTGCTTACTGTTATACCCATTTATGAGCCTTCCTACCTGATGCAGGACGTCTGCAATCGGCATAAAAGTAACTTTTGAACTTATGTAAGTCACCCTACATTTGTATGTTTTAGGGTGTCAAGAGATGCTTTCTTCCTAAATGTTGGATTGAGACTCGAGCGTGCATAATCCCAAACGATGCCGCCGCATCATCCTATCGAGGCCACTTGGCATGAGAACTACACACAATAGAAAGTGGAGACTACTAGCCCGTCTTTATAGAAGCACTAAATCATCGCGATGAACTAGTTCGCGCTCATACTCTGGGCCTAATGCTTGTGCTAACTCTTTCGTAGAACGCCCCAGCATCTGTGGCAGATCTTCGCTGTCAAAGGCAACAAGACCGCGTGCAATAACTGTGCCATCTGGACCTACTAACTCAACGGCATCTCCAGCAATAAACACTCCAGTTACTGCTGTGACTCCTGCGGGCAAGAGAGAGACTCCTCGTTCAAGGATTGCCGTTACTGCCCCAGCATCTAGCACCAAAGCGCCATGCGTTGTTGTTGCATGAGCTAACCACAATAATCGTGACGTTGTTTTGCTGGGTTGGGCATGGAAATAAGTTCCCAATTGAACGCCGTTCATGCTCTGATCAACATCGGCCAACGATGTGAGCAACATTGGAATTCCAGCGTTGGTTGCAATTCGTGCAGCCTCTACTTTAGTAACCATTCCCCCACTGCCAACTCCTGCGCTGCCCACGCCACCCAGAACAACGGATTCAATATCGGCGATTGTTGCAACTTCATGAATTGGCTGTGCGCCAGCTTGCGTAGGCGGTGCGTCATACAAGGCATCGATATCAGAGACTAATACCAATAAATCTGCGCCAATCAATAGTGCAACGAGGGCGGCCAGACGATCGTTATCGCCAAATCTAATCTCTTGAGTGCCTACCGTGTCATTTTCATTGATAACTGGGACAACACCAAGTTGCAGCAAGCGATACAAAGTGCGCTGGGCGTTTTGATAGTGAGAACGGCGCACAACATCTTCAGTTGTTAATAGAACCTGAGATGCAGTGATTGCATGTTTGGCAAAGCTCTGTGTGTACTGTGCGATCAATAAACCTTGACCTACCGAGGCCGCGGCTTGCTGAGTTGCTAAATCTTTCGGCCGAGTTGTTAAACCAAGTGGTGCAAGACCTGCCGCGATTGCACCCGATGAAACTACAACTACTTCAGCGCCCCGTGCCTTACATGCGGCAACAACGCCAGCTAACTTTTCAACTGCGCTGGCATCTAGCTGTGATCCAGCCTTACCTGTCAGAGATGAGGATCCAATTTTGATGACGATGCGTTTGGCAGAGCTGATCTGCACTCGGCTCACTTGGCATCTCCATCCTCGTCGCTTACTTCTACAAGTTTAGGTGTGTGAGGGTCGATTACGTTGTACTCCCACTGCTTGGCGATTTCATCGTCGGTCAAGATATCTTCAACGCGTTCGGTCTGTTGCCACGTAGATTCAAGACGTGAATCCTCACCACGACGATGTAAATGTCCGGCAAGTTGCTCTGCCCCAGCCTCAATTGTTGGCTCCCAGTCAAAGACAACTTCTGTTGCGCCATCTCCGATACGAACCTCGCTGCCGGCAACTGCGCCCTTCTTAAAGAGATCTTTTTCAACACCTAATTGCGCTAAGCGATCAGCTAAGTAACCAATTGCTTCGGCATTTTTAAAGTTAGTTTGGCGAACCCAGCGTTCGACTTTCTTACCTCGAACAGTAAATGAACCATCGGCATTAGCTTTAACTGCAAAGCCTGAATCATCAACGGCAACTGGGCGCAAAACAATGCGCGTGCGTTCTTCAACAACTGCGGCTGCGCGATCTTTTTGAATTAAGCGCGCCATTGCATAGGTAAGTTCTTGCAGACCTGCGCGCGAAGCAGCAGATACTGGATATACCTCATAGCCTTTTTCGCGAAGCTCATCTGCAACCATGTCGGCCATTGCTTGTCCATCTGGTAGATCGATTTTGTTAAGCGCGATAATTCGCACACGGTCTTCTAATCCACCATAGAGCGCTAATTCATTTTCAATAGTTTCAAGATCTTGAACAGGATTTCGATTAGTCTCTAATGTTCCACAGTCCAAAACGTGAACTAGTGCAACACATCGCTCAACATGGCGTAAAAACTCAAGACCTAAACCTTTTCCTTGACTAGCTCCTGGAATCAAACCTGGAACATCGGCTACGGTAAAGCGAGTTTCACCGGCTTGAACGACACCTAAGTTTGGAACCAATGTTGTAAATGGATAATCAGCAATCTTTGGTCTGGCTGCAGAAATAGCTGCGATGAGTGATGATTTACCTGCACTTGGATAACCAACTAAAGCGATGTCGGCAACTGATTTAAGTTCAAGCTGAAGCGTGCGCTCTTCACCTGGTTCTCCAAGTAATGCAAAGCCTGGTGCACGACGCCTTGACGATGCGAGTGCAAGATTTCCAAGTCCACCATGTCCACCTTGAGCTGCAACGAAAACAGTTCCGTTGCCAATCAGGTCTGCAATCTGTTCACCATGACTATCTAAAACAACAGTTCCATTTGGTACACCAAGAATTAAGTCATCACCTTGGTAGCCATCTTTGCGATCGCCATAACCTTGATGGCCTGATGTTGCTTTGCGATGTGGTGAGTGGTGAAAATCCAGCAACGTAGTAACCGAAGGATCAACGATAAGAATGACATCTCCGCCGCGTCCACCATTGCCGCCATCTGGTCCACCCAGTGGCTTAAATTTTTCGCGCTTAACAGAGACGCAACCGTCGCCACCTTTTCCTGCAGTGGCATAGAGAGTCACACGATCAACAAAAGTTGTCATGTTTTACACTCCCTTCCTTAAATAAAAAAGCGAGCCACGATTCGCGGCTCGCTCTTGTATGAGAAACCTAAATTAAACAGCCGGAACCACGTTCACTACACGACGACCGCGAGCGCGACCGAATTCAACAGCTCCTGCAGCTAGTGCAAATAGAGTGTCATCCTTACCGCGTCCTACGTTCTTACCTGGGTGAAAATGTGTTCCGCGTTGGCGAACTAAAATTTCTCCTGCATTAACTTCTTGGCCGCCGAAGCGCTTGATGCCAAGGTACTGAGGATTTGAATCGCGACCGTTACGTGTCGAGGAGACACCCTTCTTACTTGCCATTTAGTGTCTCTCCCTTACTTCGCGCCGTTGATGGCGGTAATTTTTACGCGTGTGA
>CAFAAA010000012.1_pt1 | contig 25886 bp, 26 predicted proteins | sample 7267141 | NCBI WGS metagenome assembly CAFAAA01 (sample SAMEA6813974, study PRJEB35770) | uncultured Actinomycetes bacterium | biome: Freshwater; feature: Freshwater reservoir; material: water | place: Czech Republic | collected 2016-08-15 | depth 30m m | reverse complement strand
ATTCTCGACTGAGGCTTTTTATATGACCAATGTTTATGAACCACTTTTGTGGAAGAACCCAGATGGGGCTTCCTCAGAATATTCACCAGCTCTGGCAACCTCATGGTCGTCATCGAAAGATGGCAAGACCTGGACCTTTAAGTTACGCGCCGGAGCTACATTCCATGATGGAACACCAGTTAACTCAGCGGCTGTAAAGGCTAGCCTTGATTCATCGAAGAAAATCGGTGGAGCTGGATTTATTTGGGATGCACTTAAGAGTGTTGATGCAACCGCAGATGACACAGTTGTATTGAACTTGTCATATGCCGCTCCGATGGATCTGATTGCATCATCAACATATGGTGCATACATTGTTAATCCAAAAGCGCTCGCAGCAGTTGCTGCCGATTCTAAATACTACGAGTCCGGCAAAGATGGTGGCTCTGGTCCATACACAATCTCAAGCTATAAGGCTGGAAGCTCTGTTGTGTTGAGTGCCTATGCAAAGCACTGGGCAACTGATAAGCCAGCATATTCAACTATTGACATCTCAATTGTTGCAGATGGAATCACTGCTCAGCAGATGATGACATCGGGTCAAGTTGATTGGGCTACAAATATTCCTTTGACAAGCATGACTTTGTTAAAGCGAAACAATAAGTATTCAGTAGTAACGTACAAGTCTCCATTTAACTATGTTGGATACTTCAATACCTTACGTGCACCACTGAATAATCCAGTTGTGCGTCAAGCACTTTCTATGGCACTGAATTACCGGGACATTACTGCCGTAGGTGGTCAAGGATATGCAACGCAAGCACGTGGACCGGTTCCAGCTGGAATCTATCCATACGACTCTGCGATTCCACAGTATTCAATGGGTCGTGCTAAAGCTAAGAGCATGTTGGCTAAAGCAGGCGTTAAGGATCTCAAGATCAAGATCACGTATGCATCTGAAAACTCAGCCGAAGCTCGCTTCGTTCCACTGATCAAGGATGCATTTGCTGCTATTGGAGTTACCGCTGAAGTTCAGGGCATGCTCTTTAATCAGCAGTGGGCTGCAGCAAAGAAGGATCCAGCCAATGCGCAGGATCTCTTTATAGTTAAGTACTGGCCAACATATAGTGATGCAGGCGTAGATAACTTGTGGTCACTATTTCACAGCAGTGCTAAGCCATTCTTTAACTTGAGCTACTGGAAGAACGCTGCCTATGACAAGTTAGTAGATGATGCAGTAGAACTCAGTGGCTCTGATAAGGCTGCTGCGCAGAAGTTGTATAGCCAGGCCATGATGCTTCTTTATACTGAAGCACCGGGTCTCTATCTCTACGATGAAGCACAAGTTAGTGTTATTCCTAAGAAGTTCTCTATTCCTAAGTACAACATTAACTATCCATTCTCAGCATTCTTTGCTGGAGTTAAACTCTCTTAAATAGAGATACGGTTGACGAGGGGGGAGCGGACTGTGTTATGCAGTCCGCTCTCAATCGTTAGCGCACGTAATAACTTTCTAGTGGAGGAATTGTCATGAGGATTATGTGGAACCGACTTTCGTCGGCGCTACTAGTCCTGTGTGCCGCCAGTTTTATCACCTTCACTCTGGCTCGAGTTATTCCTAGCGATCCAGCTCTTGCCTATATCGGCCCTAAAGCAACTGCGGCTGATTCAGCCAAACTGCGGATCACTTTAGGTTTAGATCAACCCATTCCGATTCAATATTTCAAATACGTGTGGCAAACATTAAATGGCAATTGGGGCTATTCACTATCGACAAAACAGCCGGTTTTGCAGGAGATTATTGATCGTTTGCCCGCAACCCTTGAGCTCATATTTTTTGCCATGAGTTTTGCTGTTATTTTCGGCGTCGTTATGGGCGTGTATGCCGCTAAGTATCGAGGGCGCTTTCAAGACTCAGTCATACGAATTCTGGCAATTGCTGGAGTATCGATGCCCGCTTTTTGGTTAGGCCTATTACTCCAGATGCTCTTTGCTGGGCGGTTGGCATGGTTTCCTGCCACAGGGCAGTTCGATATCGAACTTAAATATGACAATCCGATTACTAAAGTAACGGGCTTTCCGGTCTTTGACTCCATCATCACCGGCAACTTTGCTGCGACGATGAACGGTCTGCACCATATGGTCTTGCCAGCTCTGACGTTATCGGCATATTCATTTGGTCTGCTCTCGCGGATGGCTAGAGCTAATTTGCTAGAAGTAATGAGCCAGGATTACATCAAAGTTGCACGGGCCTATGGTTTATCAGAACGTCTAGTCTTTTTTAAATTGGCTTTGCGCAACGCGCTGCCACCTATTGTTACAGTCACGGGTCTATCTACCGCCTACTTAATTACTGGAACCTTCTTTGTCGAGCAGGTTTATAACTGGCCAGGCATCGGTAGCTTTGCCGTTAATTCACTGCTGAGTATTGATTATCCAGCGATTATGGGAATTACCTTATTGGCAGCTATTGGATATTTGGTCATTAACTTTATTGTTGATCTTATTCACGCAAAAATGGATCCCCGAGTGTGGATGCGATGAAGATAAAGTTTTCAAACCTCTCCTTTCTTTTCAAGGACAAGCTGACGACTTTTGCCACACTTATGATGTCTATCTTCATCGGTGCTGCACTCTTTGGACCGTGGATAGCGCCGTTTCCACACGAGGGTGCTGGACAAACTAACATCGATAATATTTACATCGGACCTGGTTGGCATCATCTGCTCGGGACTGATGAATTAGGTAGAGATTTACTGAGCCGAATTATTTATGGTGCACGACCAGCGCTCTTAATAGCCCTTGCAGTAGTGGGTTTTGCTGCAGTTATCGGAACGCTGTTGGGGTTAATTGCAGGTTATCGCGGGGGCTGGATCGATAACGCCATCATGCGCGTGAGTGAGCTCTTCTTATCATTTCCGCCTCTGCTCTTATCCCTTGTCGCAGTTACTTTTCTGGGCCCTGGATTAATGAACGCACTGATCGCACTCATTATTTCGTGGTGGCCCTGGTATGCACGTTTGATTCGAGTTGAATCACATATCATTCGAACCAGACCATACGTTGAAATCTCTGCGGCGATGGGTGTGCCAGATCGCATCATTATTGTGCGTCATATTTTGCGTAACGTAACAACCCCCTTGATAGTCCAGATCGCTGCTGACTTAGGCACAGTTATTTTGGCGGCAGGCTCTCTTGCCTTTATTGGCCTTGGCGCACAACCTCCCGCAGCAGATTGGGGATTAATGGTTGCACAAGGACGCAATTTAATCTTTGATCAATGGTGGATCTCTACTTTTTCTGGCCTGGCAATCTTCTTGGCCGTTCTCTCTTTTAACATCATTGGCGATGCATTGCGCGATCACTTCGACCCACGGATTGCACGCCAATGAGCACAGTCCTTAAAATCTCAGAACTCGAAGTTGATTTTCAGATCAACGGTGTCATTACTAATACCCCGCTGCGTGGAATAAACATTGAGATTAAAGCGGGAAAAACTTTGGGCATAGTGGGGGAGACTGGCTGCGGAAAGACTCTCACTGCTACTGCAATCATGGGACTCTTGCCATCGAGTGCAGTGCAGCGCGGCCAAATTGAATTCGCCGATCATGGAGTAATAAATAAGTCGGAAATGGCAGCGATTCGTGGCTCAGAGATCACGATGATATTTCAAAATCCCCAATCAGCTTTTAACCCAATTTTCACTATTGGTGCCCAACTCACCATGGTGGCGCAAAGACGCGGTATTTCAGATATCAAAGCGATCTTAGTTGCACGCCTTGAATCAGTGGGCTTGCGAGATCCACGACGCGTCCTAGAGTCATACCCGCATGAACTTTCCGGTGGAATGTTGCAGCGCGCGATGATTGCAATGGCGCTGCTTTCAACTCCGACCCTTTTGATTGCCGATGAACCTACAACCGCTCTGGATGCCACGATTGGTGATCAAGTTCTTACACTTATTGCGACTCTGCAAAAGCGTGAGGGATTCGCCATGCTTTTTATTTCACATGATGTGACCGCGGTAGCAAAGGTCTCTGATGAGATTGCCGTTATTTATGCTGGACGAGTTGTGGAGACTGGACCGGCACATGATGTAATGAGTTCACCACAACATCCATATACGCGGGGCTTGTTAGGTGCGATTCCAAGTGCCGAGAAAGCCCGTGGAACTTTGGTAACAATTCCTGGCAATGTGCCATCGGTACTGACGAACATTAAGGGCTGCGCTTTTGCCGAACGTTGTTCTGCGCGGATAGACAAGTGCGACCAAGAACCACCAATTGTTGAGATTGGCAATCGAAGCGTTGCATGTTGGGTGGTGAAATCATGAGCGAAATAGTCATGCAGATTACAGAGCTAACTAAAGTTTTCCCTTTACGTGATAGCAAAGTTGGATTTAAGGCGGTGGATTCAATCTCTATTGACCTTTACAAGGGTGAAGTCCTAGGTGTCGTAGGTGAATCAGGGTCAGGTAAAAGCACATTAGCTAGATGTGCATTCGGCATTACTGAACCAACCAGTGGGGGCACAATAATTTTAGGTCAAAGCCTGGTTGGTAAGTCTCGAAAAGCAACACGTGAACTGCGCGCTCACTTAGGTTTTGTCTTTCAAGATCCAGCCGGCTCTATTAACCCGCGCATGAGTGTTCATGCTGCAATCGCAGAACCTTTGATGTTGGCGGGCATGGATAGCGACAGTATTGATAAGCGCGTTAATTTTCTTATGGATCGCGTAGGCCTTGCTACTAGCCAATTAAGCCGTAAATCTCACGAGCTATCGGGTGGGCAGTGCCAACGTGTAGCCATAGCTCGGGCTTTGGCAACTAACCCCAAGATAGTTTTACTCGATGAGCCAACCTCATCCTTAGATCTATCTGTACAAGCTCAAATTCTTAATCTTTTAGAGGAGCTGCGCCGCGATTTCGATCTAACGTACTTTTTGATTTCACATAATTTAGATGTCGTCTCTCACTTAAGTGATCGAGTCGCTGTTATGAAAGATGGTGTTTTTGTCGAGGTGGGCTCAACTCGACAAGTAGTTGATGCGCCTAAACACCCATTTACCCGCGAATTAATCCGGGTGTATTCAGGTGCCGCACGTGAGTTTGATTTAGATACCTGGCAAGACGGGCCGATGAATCGTTGGGCTTTTCAGAATGTCTCTACTTTCTTGCCAACGCGAAAGATTGAAGCATCCACCAAGCCCTTGGAGTTCAAAGCTTTAATTGATGACACGTTAGATGCAATCACAATCGATGTAGCTGATTCAACCTACACGCTGCCCGAACTCTTGGCCGATGTAGATACAGATGCAATAGTTGTAGTGCGAAAAGCTACCTTGGTTTATGAAAAGTATTTCAATGACATGACTGAAGATTCTGTGCACTTACTGCAGTCGGTCTCTAAATCTATTTTAGGCGCACTCTACGCCGTTATGGTCGAACGCGGTGTCATCGATATCGATAAACCTATTGCTTTTTACTTACCTGAACTCGTTGGTTCGGTATATGAAGATGCAACTATCGCCCAAGCTCTAGATATGACGGTTGCAATTAATTTCTCTGAAGATTACTCAGATCCACAATCCGAGATGGCCCGATTGGATCGGGCTGCGGGCTGGCGGACAAATACAACGGGGCAAGATCTGGGACTTCGAAGTTTCTTAGGAACAATGACGGCTAGTGGAGAACACGGAAAGGCCTATCAATACTGTTCGGCTAATACCGATGTGCTTGCCTGGCTGATTTCTGAAGTCACACAGACTCCGTATCAAGAATTGCTCACCCGCTACATCTGGCAACCTATGGGTGCACACGATGATGCATCCATCATCGTCGATAGTGAAGGCCTATCGGTGGGTAACGGTGGGATCTCATGTACAACACGAGATTTAGCTCGTTTTGGCTTACTTATCGTCAATCATGGTCGGGCCAATGGTGAGCAAGTAATCCCAACTGCATGGATTGATGCAACCCTTGCTGGCGCATCTGCAGATGTTGAATCGGCAGATTACTTACAAGCCTTGCATCCAGGGGGTTCGTATAAAAATAAGTGGTGGATTACTGCCGGTGCTTCACGTGAAATATTTGGCGTTGGAATCTATGGACAGTACGTTTGGGTTGATCCAACAAGTGAAACTGTCATTGCTAAGTTTTCCTCGCTACCGATTCCTGTTGATGGAGTTCATTCGCGTAAACACATGGCCTTATTTAAGGCAATCTGCGCACACTAAATAGATCACCAGGGTGACGCTCTTGTTTTAAGCCCTCAGAAATCCTAACCTTGGACTATGAGCGATGATGCCCTGGGATTAGATGAGGCGTATTCAGTACAGAGCCCTGATGATAATCGCCGCCTCTATGCCAAGTGGGCCGCTACTTACGAGTCTTCATTTGTCGATGCCAAGCAGTATCGATACCCCAAAGCGATCGCTGAAGTCTTTAATGATGAAGTTGATGCCGTTACTCGCGTTTTAGATATCGGTACTGGTACTGGGTTAACAGGTATGTATGTCTCTAGATTGCGGCCGAAGTTAGTAATAGATGGCATGGATATTTCACCAGAGATGTTGGCACAGGCCAGATTAAAAACGCGAGAAGATGCCAGCGCTGTTTATCGCGAACTCTATGTCCGCGATTTAACCCAGAGCGTTGAGAATGTTAATCAACCATATGAGGCGCTGTTTTCTTCAGGCACATTTACTCACGGACATTTAGGCCCGCAATCTTTGCGCAACTTATTGCCACTGCTTGTTAATAATGGCTGGCTGATTGTTGGTGTTAATAACGAGCACTTTGAAGCTAAGGGCTTTGCCGAAGAACTCGATTCATTGGTTGCAATCGGTGCAATTAAAACACCAACAATTAAGCGTATAGATGTCTATGAACCTGGCAGCGTTCATTACGGGGATCAAGCCCGAGTGATTATTACTCGTGTAATTCATTAATTATTGCAAGAACTTCTTGTGTAGTAGGCATGGCGGTTGCGCACGCATGCCGGCTGGCATTGATTGCACCTGCCACATTTGCAAAAGCTATTGTTTTTTCTAAATCCCATTTCTGAAGCAGTCCATAGCAAAAACCACCTCCAAAACTGTCTCCAGCTCCAAGACCATTCAGAACCTCAATGCGATGTGGCAGTTTACGCACGGTTTCACTCCGACTTTTAGCCAGTACCCCTTGAGCTCCCATTTTTACAACGGCAATTTCTATGCCTTTGTTTAGCAATGCATCTGCTGCACGATCTGGATCATTTTCTCCGGTTGCAATTTCGCACTCTTCTTGATTTCCAATCACGATTGATACGTGTTTTAAGGCCTTGGCTATCTGTACTATCGGTGAGTTAGTGGGGCTCCAGAGCGTTGGTCGGTAGTCAAGGTCCAAAATTGTATGCGCACTTCGATTTCTAGCATCCCAGGCGGTGAAATGTGCGCTCCTACTGGGTTCTTCAGAGAGTCCAGTAAGAGTCGACCAATATATTTTTGTTTGTTTGATTGCAGGTAGATCAAGTTCGTGAGATTCAATCATAAGGTCTGGAGCTTTTGGATCTCTGTAATAGTAAAGAGGAAAGTTATCTGGAGGAAATATTTCGGCAAAAACTATTGGGGTATGCAAAATAGGAACTGTTGAAACGAACTGATTGCTGACTCCAAGGCGGCTCAATTCATCCATAATGAATCTACCAAATGGATCAGAACCGGTGCGAGTAATGATGGCTGATTTCAACCCATGGCGAGCCGCTGCAATTGCAAGATTTGTTGCGCTGCCCCCAATGAATTTTTCGAAAGATGTTACGTGATCAAGTGTCACGTTATCTTGAAGAGGGTAGAGATCTATTCCTACGCGGCCAATGGCGATGACATCGAATGCAGAGTTCATCCCTTGATTGCACCGGCAGTAAGGCCGGATAGAAGCCCTCTCTGGGCCAATAACGTAAGAATAAATACTGGAATAACAAGCGTTAGGGCACCTGCGCACATTGCGCCCCAGTTGATTGAATCAACTCCGATGAAGTTCACAATTCCAACGGTCGCTGGCGACGTTGTGGGTCCCCCCAGCAACATAGGTATGAAGTATTCACTCCACGCTGCGATACATATAAGCAGGCCAACGGAGATGATTCCAGGCATTGCTAAAGGCAGTGCAATCAAAACAAAGGCTTGAATACGATTGCAGCCATCGATTCTTCCAGCTTCCTCTAACTCAGTTGGAATATCTTGAAAATATGATGCCGACATCCACACCGTGAATGGCAACAGTCCAGTTAAGTAAGCAAGGGTAAGGCCGGAAAATGTACCAATGAGATTAAGTTTATGAAAAAAGAGAAAGAGAGGAATGATATAAATAACTGGGGGAACCATTCTGCTAAAGAGTAAAAATGCCCCAAAGAATTTTCTACCTTTAAATTTGCCACGGGCAAATGCATAGCCTGCCGGAACTCCGAAAAATAGAGTTGTTGTAGTTGCAAGTACGGTAATGATTACTGAGTTAATCAATGAGCCAATGTATTCATCACTTTTCAGTGAGCGGAAGTTATCCAAAGTAAATGGACTAAAAATTACTGGTGGAACAGATGCAGCATCAACGGGACGCTTAAAAGCTGTCAGTAAAATCCAAGCAAAAGGGATGGCAACAAAAATTAATCCGATGATCAGCAGAGTAGATTTGAAGATTTCGGTAAGTCTGCGTCTGTTTTTCATTCTATTTACCTAATTCTTGCCTTGGTGAGAAGCGAAATAACAGACCGACTGAGATAGCGATGATTACAATCAGTAAAACTCCCATAGAGGCGGCATAACCAACTCGGTCGTAGTAGAGCCCCGTGTCGTAGATAGCTAAGTTGAGGGGAGTGCTTGCTATACCGGGTCCTCCAGTTGTGAGAATCTGAATACCTTCAAATTTTCTAAAAGCTTCGATTAGCCGCAATAAAATTGCCACAAAAAGTACGGGGCGAATATGGGGCAGGGTTACATGCCAAAAGACCTGCCAGCTAGTTGCACCATCTGTGGTGGCAGCTTGTTTGAGTTCAATGGGAACGCTCATCAGGCCCGCTAATAGCAATATCGCTTGAAAAGCTACCCCAGTCCACATATCTGATATCAAAATCGCTGGCATAGCCAAATGCGGATCACCCAACCACAGTGGTTTCGGCAGATGTAGTAGACCCAGAATCCAATTAATCCAGCCCGCATCATTATTAAACATTGCTCTCCACGTGAAAGCTACAACGATGGGAGCGGTCATTATGGGCAACATGTACATGGATCGAATTGTTCGAGTTCCGCGTACCGTTGAGTTCATTAAGACTGCTAAACCAAGACCGAAGACTGTAGTTAAAACGGTGCTACCAATAACTAAATAGGCAGTATTTGAAAGGATTTTCGGTAGCTGAGGATCCTTCACTAATTCACGAAAATTATTGAAACCAATAAATTTCCAATCTTCCAAAATCAGATCATAGTTAGTAAAAGATAAAATAATAGTGATGATAAATGGAATTGCAGTAACGGCAAGCATAATGAGCATGGAAGGCCAAGACACAAAGACTAAGAAATATTTGTCAATTATGTGAGAAAGTGAATATCGCTTTCTTATTGATGTTTGATTGACTGCACTAGTTTGCATCATCATCCTCCTTCCGTTAATACAATAGAAAACTTGCCTCAGGTTCAAGGCAAGTTTTCTATCGTAAGTTCACTATCTTTTTATTTTAGCTGATTTAGCCCTTAGGGAATGGCTTTGGATAACCAGCTTGCTTCATGATGTTGTCAGCTCCAGCCTTCATTGTTGCCATAATTTCTGCAACTGGAGTATCAGTTGTAATGAGATCAGATAGACCATCAGCGATTGGCTTAATTAGCGGCACGCCTTCTGCAATAAATGGAAGCAGAGCAGTGTCTGGGTGACCCAAGATGTAAGTAAGTGCTTCTGGGAATGTCTTTGGAAGCACTGCCTTTGCATCTGGATTAGACAAGACAGAGAGTCTGGATGGTGTTAAGACTTTGCCTGCCATAGCAGCACCAAGCTGAGTCTTAGCAGTAGTTAGATATTGGATGAGCTGCCATGCAGCTAGCTTCTTCTTAGAAGCATTGTTCATCCAGATACCAAATGGCTGCACTAATGCACAGTTTTTAGCGTTAATAGCTGGGCAAGGCATTGACCAGAACGCAGTGTCTTCACTTACCTTTGACTGATTTGGATCCAAAACATCTGGAATTGAACCGGAGTCGTCATGCCACATAGCAACGCGTCCTTGCTGGAAATCCTGCAAGCAGTTTGTTACTAAGTAAGTTGCAATGCCCTTAGGGGCAGTGTTCTGAAGCAAGTCGCGATAATACGAAGCGAATTTGCTTGCATATGGCTCGGAACCGAGTAGGAAGTTCCAATTTTTATCAAAGTATGTTCCGGTGATTGGATTGTTATAAGGAACAAACCAGTTCCAAATTTGGAAAGCATCATAAAGACCTTGTGACTTATCTCCACGTACGCAGAAACCAGCGTGATCTTTTGTTGTTAACTTCTTTGCATATGCAAGAAGTTCTTCTGGTGTCTTTGGAGTTGTAGTTAGTCCAGCTTCTTTGAACATCTTTGTGTTGTAATACAAAAGTGCTCCACCAGTATGAGTTGCAATACAGTAAGTCTTACCACCATTTTGGCAAGCAGCTTCAACAGCAGGTGCAACATCTTTGAAGTTATATGAAGCGGGAGTATATTTAGTGTTCTTGATGTAAGGATTCAGATCAGGAACACCACCACTTCCAACGAATGCTGAGATCTTCTCTGATCCAGTGAAGAACACATCTAGACCAGCATCCTTTGCTTTGAGCTGAAGTGGAATTTTCTGATCAATTGTTGCAACTGGTAATTGAAGAAAATTAACTTTAATTCCAGTCTCTTTTGTAAATGCTGGCATTAATGATTTGTAATAGTCGAACTCTGGTACACCCGAATATGTTTCAAGTGTGAGTGTTGTTCCCTTGTATGGCTGAGCTGATGCGCCGAATGCCGGTGCTACAAACCCAGAAATCAAGAGTCCGCTGACTGATAAAATCGATACAACCGCGGCCTTATTCAATTTCAACTTTCTGAGCATTGATATCTCCTTAGAATTTCTAATCAGCGAGCTTGAAAAACAGTGCGATCTCCCGAGACTGAGGTTTAAACCTGAACATCCCCCTAGAAGCCCATGCAATTACTGTCTCATCACACGTATTTCAATAACTCTCAAACAACATCTCAAGGTGAGATAAAAGGGATACTTTCATGGAAGTTTGGAGAGCGCAAGGGTTTTGTATACGATTTTAGGAAATTCTTTCCTGTCTCCCTGTAAATACGCGCCAGTAGATGCCTTGACGCTACATTTGAACTGTGATTGGATACGACTTATCTCCACTCGATGGGTGGGGGTTGATGCCCCTTTGGGGTCGGGTTAGATAGAGCCCACGAGGACCGTCGGAACTGCTGCGAAATCCAGACCGCTTCAGGCTCGACCTTAGGGAAGGGAAGCGCCACATGCCGAGTTACAAAATATTGCCAGCCTATGAGAATTTAAATCCCAAAACCCCGAAGCCCCTAGATGGTGGGATCCCCTATTTTGTTACCGTCCAAGACGGTGTTCCGGTTATTTATTCAGAGGACACCGTACCAACGTGCGGAATTCGTGTAGTCCATCCCTCTAATCCGAACTCTCCATCAACTAATTTAGCGGTGGTAATGCTTTATGTACCTCCCATGTCAATGATGGCTTTGCATAACCATGAAGCCGAAGAGTGCTACGTCATTCAAGCGGGTAGCGGTGAAATGCTTTTTCGTGATGGATCACGACATGTAACAGTTGGAGACTTTATTTATCTTCCTGCATGGTGTGATCATGGAATTATAAATAGTGGCAATGAGACATTAGTTGTACTTCTCGCAGTCTCCCCACCAAATCCATAAACCGGTTACTTTATTTACTTTTTCACCTACTTATTTGAGGAGTACACATTGAGTAATACATATGATGGATTCGGAACTAAAAGTCCGCAGTGGTGGCCATCGCGCTATGGTGCCGATGATCAAGCTGGCGCGGCAAATGAACTGACAGCAGAAAGAACCGCTGCAGCTTTGCGGATTCCAAAAGTAGGAAAAGTGATTGAACTTGCACCGACGCTAGATTCAGTCATGCCCGGACCTGCTGGTCGTGCATGGAATCAACTTATTTTGGCAGATGGCGCCCTTGCTGGTCATACCGACGATGTCAGTGAGTGGAGCGGTTTCGAAGAGTTTGTAACTCATTCATATCATATTGGATGTCACGTAGATGGACTCTGTCATAACGGTATTGCGGGCAGAGCGTACAACGGTTGGCACTATAAAGATTTTTTTGCACGCAGTGGTGTAACAAAGCTCGGTGCAGAAAATATGAAGCCATGGGTAACTCGTGGAGTATGCCTAGACATTGCAGCAGTAGTAGGTAAGAAAATCCTCGAAAGTGGCTTTGCAATTACGCCAGAACACGCTGAATTAGCCTGTAAACGCCAAGGTATTGAGATTGGTGCCGGAGATGCAGTTCTCTTGCACACCGGTTGGATGGATTATTGGAACGTAGACAACGAAAAATTTCTCGATGGTGAACCGGGCTGCGGATGGGATTTGGCGCACTGGCTTACTGATAGGCGCGTCTCGATTGTTGGCGCAGATAATTGGGCATTTGAAGTTATTCCATTTGAAATTCCTTCGCGCGCATTTGTTGTTCATCAACACCTACTAGCAGAGACTGGAACGTACATTCTTGAAAATGTGAAGACAGCTGATCTCATAGAAGGTGGGCATAGTGAATTTCTATTTATTCTCTCGCCGATAAAAGGTAAAGGCTCTACAGGGGCTCTTGCTTCACCATTGGCGGTGGTTTAATCATGGATACATTAAAAGCCAATCTTGAACTCTTTGAAAAAATGGTTCTTATCCGTACATTTGAAGAGACCGTTCAATCGCTCTTTCAAAAAGGTGCAATAGTTGGAACCACACATTTATATTCAGGTCAGGAAGCTGTCGCAACTGGATTTGCTTCAGCCTTACAACCCCAAGATTTAGTTGCCGCAACATATCGAGGACACGGTCACGCACTAGCAACGGGCGTAACACCTCAATCCTTAATGGATGAGATGCTTGGGCGTTTAACTGGCGTATGTGGTGGACGATCAGGCTCAATGAATGTGATTGATCTAGAGCATCGACTCATTGGGTGTTTTGGAATTATTGGTGGAAGTATTGGCGCTGCAACAGGTGCTGCTATTGCACTTGCAAGAAGAAATGGAGTCGCGATTGCATATTTTGGCGATGGAGCTATTAACCAGGCCTATTTCTATGAGTGCTTAAATTTTGCGGCAGTAAGAAAATTACCAGTCATTTTCGTCTGCGAAAATAATCTTTATGGTGAATACACTCCTTGGGAAGATGTGACTGCTGGTCAGATTCGAGCCCGAGCAGAAGCTCTTGAAGTTAAATCTGAGACCATCGATGGTAATGATGTTTGGGCAGTCCAAAAAGCAGCCCTGGCAAGCTTTGACTATGCCCGAAACGGCAATGGCCCAGTATTCATTGAGGCACTTACTTATAGATTTGTTGGCCACTCACGCAGTGATCCAGGAAAGTATCGCAAGCCCGGCGAGCTAGATGCGTGGAAACTGCGCGACCCATTAATTATTGCCCGTAAGCGTCTCGTGGATGAATTCAGTTTCTCACCACAAGAAGTTGATGCAGCCGAGGCGGGTGTAAAGAAGCGTATGGAAGAAGTCCGTGAACAAAGCTTAAAGGCGCCTAGCCCTGGATTAAAGAAATTAGGGAGCGAATTTATGGAACTCAAGCGAACAGGCGGTGGAGGCGCATGAGCGCATCACAAGACGAACTTTCATTTAGAAATGCGATTAGAGAGGCCATAGATGAAGAGTTGGCTGCCGATAGTGACGTAATTTTCTTTGGTGAAGATGTTGCAGAAGCAGGTGGAGTATTTGCTGTGACACCTGGATTAAGAGATAAGTATGGAGATGAACGTGTTTTTGATACACCAATCTCTGAACTTGCTTTATCGTCCGCGGCCTTTGGAAGCGCAGTGGCTGGTTTACGTCCAATTGTTGAAATTATGTTTGCAGACTTTCTCTTTCTTGCCATGGATAGCCTTGTAAATCAATCTGCAAAATATTGGTATCTTTCAAATGAGCAAAAGAGCATTCCACTCGTGGTTCGTTCAGCAGTCGGTGGCGGCATTGGCTTTGGACCCATTCACTCACAAGTTCCGATTTCATGGTTTCTTGGAGTCCCTGGTTTAAAAATAATTGCCCCTTCAACAGCTAACGATGCAAAACGCTTGTTGAAAGCAGCGATCCGAGATGAAAACCCGGTTCTCTTCTTTGAACATAAAGCCCTCTATGCCACAACTGAAGTTCGTGAAGAGCTAACTGGACAGGAAATTCTAGGTAAAGCTCGCATTGTCCGCGAAGGAAGTGACATCACCTTAGTGAGCTGCATGAAAGGCGTAGCAGACTGTTTAGAAGCTGCGCGATTGTTGAGTGAGATCGGCATAAGTGCTGAGGTACTTGATCTGCGTTCACTTCGGCCGATGGATAACGAGATGATTCAAAGTTCATTCTCAAAAACCAAGAGCTTATTAGTCGTAGAGGAAGGGCCCATCACAGGTGGTTGGGCCGGTGAGGTTATTTCCATCGCGAATGAGGTAAACAACGACGGTATGAAACTCTGGCGAATAGCCACGGAGGATCGACCAATTCCATTCTCTCCAGCTCTTGAGAATGAATTTTATCCTTCAGCGACAACGATTTTTGAGTCAGTTCGCGAGAGACATGCTCGATGATTATTGGGGTACTCCATTTTTCCTTTACGGTTTCAGATATTGAAAAATCTGTCACCTGGTACACCGATGTTCTTGGTCTTGAATTGGTTAATCGCCAAAGTCAAAATAACGACTATACGAAAAAGCTTGTTGGAATGACTGATGCCGTTCTTGAAGTGGCACGATTTCGAATCCCTGGTGTCTCTCTTGGCGCTTCAGATCATATTTTGGAGTTAGTTCATTATGTAACACCTGTTGGTCAGGTAATACCGCTGGCAACAAATAGTCCGGGAGTCGCACACTTTGCCTTTCTTGTAGATGACATCGTCGAAAGATTTAATAGACTTAAAAACCTCGGAGTTACATTTAGAAATCCGCCAGTAGCAATTACTGAGGGCACAAATCGTGGGGGAATGGTCTGTTATTTCCAAGGCCCCGATGGCGAAACTTTAGAGTTCTTACAACCTTCTCCAGAAAATCTAGAAAAAATACGTCACAATGAGAGAGATGAATAATATGGCTAATGTTGAAATGCCACGCATGTCAGACAATATGACTGAGGGATATATCGAGCAATGGCTAGTTGAAGATAACTCCTATGTCACGGTTGGACAAGAGATTTTACAAATTGAAACTGAAAAAGCGCTCATGACGTATGAGGCGGAAAACGAAGGAGATTTAAAGATAATCGTTCTTGCAGGTGAAAGTGTTCAAATCGGAGTACTCATCGCTACCATCACTGAAAGAAGTTGACAATGACACACACACAAGAAGGTATTGATGCACTCGGCGGCGGAAAGATGCGCCACCCGCGCTTTCAAGGTAAATCAGCGGTTGTAACGGGAGGCGCTTCCGGAATTGGCTTGGGCATTGTTCGTGGCCTTATCTCAGAAGGTGCAACAGTCACAATTGGTGATTTCAATCCAACGACGTTAGAAGAAGTTGCACAGGAGTTTGGAAGTTCAGTTAAGACTCTTTTAGTAGATGTGCGATCTGAAGACGACATTATTGCGTTAATGCAGCTAGCGACCTCAGATGGGCCACTATCCGTCGCCTTTAATGCAGCTGGTATCGGTGAAGGTGCACCAATTTTTGAGCAAGAGTTAGCGCAATGGAACAAGGTTGTAGATATATGTCTTACTGGAGTATTTCTTGCAGTCAAGCATGAATCTAAAGCGATGTTGAAATCTGGTGGTTCGATTGTAAATATCGCTTCGATCAATAGTGAAGTGCCGGCATATGGAGCTACTGCTTATTCTGTAGCAAAAGCTGGAGTGCAGATGGTTACTAAAAATGCCGCATTAGATCTTGGTGCTTACGGTGTTCGAGTAAATGCCATAGCACCCGGAATTGTGAATACTCCAATGTCAATTAGAACTGGACACGGAACCCAAGTTGTCATCAATAAATGGCTAGAAAAGACACCGCTAGGCAGAATTGGCCAACCAGGCGATATCGCTTCGGCCGCGCTATTTCTAGCAAGCGATGAAGCATCATGGATTACCGGAGAGACACTCTTTGTCGATGGTGGTTTAACGCTGACTGCTTATCCGGACCTGCGAGATGTCACATAACGGGTTAAAGAATTGCTAAAAACTCTTTTAATTCATCGGCAATCATCGCTGTGCATTCTTCGGTAGAGATTGATCCAGAGATGAATTTTTCGGCTGCCGCACCCCACATTCCTCGACCTACTGCCCATCCAGAAATACCTGGAATGTGAAGAAATGGTTGAATCCGAAGTCGGGCCTCATCACCTGAGCGAGCCCCGCCCAAGATAAAGATTGCGGGAAGTGTGGAGCTATTACCTTGAGCCGCCCGCACAATGTTTTTCGCTTCTTCGAGTGATTGCGGCAGAGGTATCTTCCAAAATTCTGGAGTGATACCCATTGCCAGAATCTGGTGTGCAGCAGATATCAAGATTTCAGTGTTGTTATTCTCCGGAATGATTTCTAGTAGCAATCCGCGATTAGTTTGTTTGCTCCACTGGAAAACTTCCTGCAGCAAGGTACCAGTAGGAATATTGCCTGCCTCATCAAGCGACCATCTGACTAAAACTTTAATGTAATCCGGATGCAACGCCTCTGCATGTATTTTCCAGTTATCGCCGTATTCAAGGGTGAATTCACGTGCCTCATTTCTTTCAACCGATAGCGCCACCAGTAAGCCTTTTGGCGCTGCATTGAGCACGACGTTTGATCCATATTTCTCATCTACCAGTAGTGCGAGCTTAAAATCTAGATTTATGTCAGCCGCAACGTCAGTTACTGCAGTAAAGATCATGTCTTTAATATGAATGATCGTTGCATAGTGTTCTTCGGCAGGAATTACAGAGTTTGCTAGTAGACGATCAAAATAGTTTCTATGATCAAATGCAATAATTGCGCGTACATTTTTATCGCCGCTTGACACCGGCAACACTTCCCTCGTAAGACATCAACACCGATCGCTTCGAGGTTCGTGGATTGTAGGATTCAACCGGGGGAGCACAACACAGGAAGAGAGTTTTCAACTCTGGCCCACCAAATGTCGCCGAGTACACGCTTACATCTCCGGTTTCAACAAACTCCACGGTTTCTCCAGTGGGTAAAACGCGTGAGATTCCATGTCCTTTAGCATCTGCAACCCAGATTGCACCTTCAGAGTCGAGGGCAAGTCCATCTGGAAGCATCGGCAAATGTTCAGTTGCACTCTTGATTTCCATGACTGGAGGCACGGTTCCAAACTGTGCCCAGATTGAACTCTCCCCAAGTTCACCGTTTTCTAAAACAGGAAAAGATGTGACCCTGCCTATATAAGTCTCTGCCACATATAGTGTTTTTCCATCTTCTGAAAAAATAATACCGTTGGGGAAGATGAGGTTCTCTGCCGCTACGGTGATTGAACCATCAGGATCTACTCGCAAGAGCGGCGATGGTTCAAGAGTCGTAGAGTCAAAGTTGGTAAGACCAAAACTGCCTATATAGCAACGCCCTTCTTCATCGATAGCCATGTCGTTAGCTTCGGTGGTGAAATATGCCGATAAATCAGCTACTAATTCCAGATTGTCGCCATCCCATTTAAATAGTTTACGGTCCAGCATAGAAACGATGCGAAGTGAACCATCCAGAGCAAAACCTAGACCTGACGGTTGGCCCGGCACGTCACAGAGAGTTTTATGTGCTCCAGTTACCGGTGAAGAAAAAGTGATGACTCGGTGCGCAAAGAAATCCGAAACGAATAATTGGTCGTTGTGCCATCGCGGAGCTTCTAATAAATAGAATCCATCTGCTAAAAGCTTGGCTTTACTTATTTTCATTCTTGATCACCCAAACCAACATCACCATTAATAGTTATCCCGCCATCAACGGCGATTTGTTGTCCAGTAACGTAACTAGAATTTTTTGAGGCAAGGAAAACCGCAGTACTTGCTAAGTCTTCAGGGATACCGATTCTTCCAATTGGAATTCTACTTTCATACACCTTTCGAACTTCAGGTGTATAGACACCAGCATTAAGGCGAGAGTGAATGGCACCAGGTGCAATTGCATTAACGGTGATTCCACTCTTAGCCAGTTCAACGGCAAGGGCTCGAGTTAAACCTAATACTCCACCTTTACCTGCAACATACGCACTGGCATTAGAAATCGGCTGTGATTCAGTAACGGATGTGACGTTGATAATCCGCCCATATTTTTTCGGAAGCATGCGCCGTGCAGCTTCCCGGCATCCATAAAAATATCCGTCGAGATTGGTGCCAAGAAGTCCGCGCCAATCTGAATCGCTAGTTTCAATAATTGGTTTAATCATTAAGCGGCCAGCGTTATTGACCCAAATGTTTATATCTCCAAGTGATCGTTGGACGTTATTAGCAAAATCTGCGACTTGTGTTGAATCAGATACATCGCCATGGACACCTAAGAAGCGAGATCCATAACTTTCAACGTCTAGTTTCGTTGTCTCAATGTCATCGCTGGTGTAGTAAATGCTGGCTATATCGGCACCCGCTGCGGCAAGGCCACGTGCAATCCCTTGACCAATACCGCTTGAGGCTCCAGTAATGACTGCAATCTGACCCTTTAAGTTAAACATGCTCACACCCTCGCTTTTCTCAAAGAATATCCAATCAACGGTTTCTGGCTCTGTCAATGGTAGAGGGCTTCAGGGGTCGATGGGGATTTTTTCCTGAAATAACAGGTATTTTGTAGGAAATTTCCTCGTATCTAAGAAGTCAGAGAAATTCTTGTTTTTCAGATTGGATACGATTACTATGTCAATCGATAGGTTTCCCTGGTCTGGGCTTCATGAGAGTGGCTAACAATGATCGTTTTAAAGAACCCTCATTTATCGGTTCATATTGACGAGATGCAGGGCGCCGAACTTCGAGGGATTTATACCCCAGATGCCCGTAATGCGCTCGCATCCTATGAATGGAGCTCTCCAACGCCGGTGGGTCGAGGCGCTAGCTATGGCAGCTCAGAGATGGACTGGCTCTCGGGCTATCGAGGGGGATGGCAAGAGACGATTCCAAATGCAGGACAGAACTGTGTTGTCGATGGCGTCGAACTTGGTTTTCACGGCGATGCGTCAAGAACCAGATGGAGCATTGTTGATCAGGGTGCAGATTGGTGCACGCTAGAAACTTCAACACGTCTTCCCATAAGAGTGCGGCGCACCATGCGCCTTGATCCAGATCGAGCCGTTATGTACATCGAGGGTCATGTCGTTAATGAAAGTGATCTAGAGATAGTTTTTTTGTGGGGACATCATCCTGCTTTTCCATCAGTAGATGGCGGACGAATAGATTTACCAGATGGTTGCACAATTCATCCAGATGTAAATCGCAGCGGAGATCTTCTGACCCAGGACAGTCCTTGGCCCATGGCCAAAACTTCTTCAGGTGAGTTTGCAGATCTTTCAGAACAGCCCGCACTTGGCTCTCATCGATTGTTATATGTCACTGGAAATAAAGTGGGATGGTCTGCAGTGCGACAACCAGATCCTTATGTGAGTGTTGCCATGTCATGGGATGTTGCTAAGCATCCATATGTCTGGTTGTGGACTATGCGCCAGACGCCTGAATATCCCTGGTACGGAAGAGCGTCGATGTTTGCATTAGAAGCACAGTCTGCTTGGCCTTATGACGGATTAGCTGGGGCAAAGCAAAGAGGTCAAGGAATAAAAATCAAACCGCGCGGTGAAGAGAGTTCGTGGATGACATTAGCAATCATTCCAAATGGTTCAGGGACAGTTACTGGAGTCACCAAGAACGGTGAAGTAACTTTCAAATCATCGGAAATGCACTGACCGTGCAGTTTCTTATAAGAATGAAAGTTAATTTTCCAGATGACTTATCTGATGGCGATCGTTTAGAGCTGCGTCAGCAAGAAGCCATTAAAGCTAGCGCGCTCGCCAAAGAAGGCGTTTTATTGCGGTTGTGGCGAGCTGATTCAAATACAACCACTTGGGGTATTTGGCAGGCAGATAAAGCCAGCACGATCGAAGAGGTTTTAGTAAGCCTTCCACTGCACAGATATATGAACACAGAAATTCATCAACTGACAGAACACCCTAATGATCCAGCAGAGAAATGAGATTACCCCTATGACTAAATCTATTCAGGAGATGACTGCAATCGTTAAGACTGCTCTGGGCCCAGATTCAATTTCGGTAATCTCATGGCCACGTCCTGTACCTAATGCGGGCCAAGTGATTGTCGAAGTTCATGGCGCAGGGGTGTGTGGTACAGATCTTCATATTGCACTTGATGCTTATCCAAATATTCCACCAGTAGTCATGGGACATGAAGTTGCAGGGACCGTCGTTGAAATTGGAGCAGACGTTGATGCAAAATGGATGGGAGTAAGAGTTGCTTGCGAAACGCATCATCAAATATGTAAATGTGATTTTTGCAGAGTTGGCCGCAGAAATTTATGTAAGAACAAGGCTTCGATGGGATCATTTGTCGATGGTGGATTTGCTACATATGTTGCCGTAGCAGAAGAGTTGCTCCATCCAATTCCAGATGAGGTTACAGATCACGAAGCTGCCCTAACCGAACCTTTGGCGTGCGTCTGCCATCTTCTTTTAGATCCATCATTAATAAACGTTGCAGACACAGTATTAGTCACGGGTCCAGGGCCGATGGGATTACTAGCGGCCCAGGTGGCTCGAGCAGCAGGCGGTATCGTCACAATTTCTGGCTTGGAAAAAGATCGCGTTCGTTTGGGCGTAGCCCAGGAGTTAGGTTTTATGATTACGCATTCCCCGGAACCGGAGAGCTTTGATATTGTCATTGAATGCTCAGGGAGTGAAGGTGGTATCAGAACCGCACTTGAATCAGCTCGACGGGGTGCTCGCTATGTCGCCGTCGGGATTGTCGGTCACGATGTAACTATTTCTGCTGATGTTATTCTCTATAAAGAACTGCTAGTCAGTTCTGGTTTTGCATCAACTCCACAATCGTGGAATCGCGCCCTTAAACTCTTAGAACATGCACAGGTTTCGCTCAGTCCGTTGATTAGCAAAGTGGAGCCACTCAAGAATTGGCCTAGCGTATATAAAGATTTAAAGAATGCTGAAGTCTTGAAAATAGTATTTGATCCGAGACTATAGAGTGCGAAAGTTCAAAGGGATTCATCAGAGTGCTTCTGCTAATATCCCTGCCATTGAAGAATCTAGAGGCAAAGGAATCAAGTGAAACGCCCCCAAATTGCGACAGTCGCTACGCATGTGGCCGATCAGATCCGTACCATGATTTTGGATCATCGCTTCAAACCAAATGAGCCACTGCTCCAAGATAAAATCGCCCAAGAATTAGGGACCAGTCGTATCCCTGTCAGAGAAGCGCTTCGGCAGCTAGAAAATGAAGGCTTAGTGGTTATTCGCTCGCACAGTAGCGCGCGGGTGGCAAATATGAATTTTGCAGAGTGCGTGGAAATCTACAAGATTAGACAGCGAATTGAGCCCCTTGCTCTTCGAGAGAGTATTGCCAATCTTTCAGAGTCGCATTTAGATCATGTTATTGAACTGGCAGATTCACTGGCCGACCCTGAGTGCACTGGTTCTTTATGGCTAGAGCGTGACCGCATGTTTCACCTTGGAACATATGCAGGAATTACGTCGCCGCGGCTGCTGAATCTGATTACAAATTACTGGAATAGCACGCAACATTATCGAAGAGCGGTTATTTCAACCTTTACCGAGACCGATCATCAAATCGCTTTTTGCGAACACACACTGCTGGTTGATGCATTGAAAACTCGCGATGCCGATGTCGGTGAAGAGATTTTAAGAATTCACATTGCGCGCGCCGGAAGACGTTTATCTAATAACTCAGAGCTTTTTAATTGGGCTGAAGGGTAGTCTGTAAAAAGAGTTACTTAACTGAGCGAAGAACTGCAGTAACTTTTCCTAAGATTTCACACGTGTCACCATCGATAGGTGCAAAGTTGTCATTGGCTGGAAGCAGCCAAATTCGCCCATTTTTACGCGAAAATGTCTTTACTGTTGCTTCACCATCGATCATCGCTGCAACTATTTCTCCGTTGTTGCAATCTTTTTGTGAACGAATAACAACGTAATCGCCATCGCAAATTGCTGCATCGATCATCGATTCACCAACGACTTTGAGCATAAATAAATCTCCACTACCCACCAACGATTCTGGAAGGGGATAGGTCTCTTCAATAACTTGTTCTGCAGTGATGGGACCACCGGCTGCAATGCGGCCCACCAATGGAATGAGACGAGTTTTATCTACGTTTACTTCTTCAGGTGTGAGTTCGAGTGCACGGCCTTTGCTTTCATCACGACGTATAAAGCCTTTAGATTCAAGGATTTCTAGCTGGTACTTCACCGATGCAGTTGAGGTCAGGCCAACGGCCGCGCCGATCTCACGCATTGACGGGGCATAACCGTGCTCATTCATAGCGGTCTGAATAACGGCAAGGATCTCGGCTTGGCGCGGGCTCAGGCCGGCGCTGGAAGGGCTCTGTGTACTCATGGATAGATGGTGACAGATATTCACTTAAAATTCAAACACCTGTTCGAAAATTACTTGCCTTTTGTCAGTGGCGTGGTGTTTAATTAACTTATTCGAACACGTGTTCGAGTACCTTCCCCAAGGTTTTATCAGGCACGAAGTACGAGGAGAACGACATGAGCGCAGTAACATTTAATTCAGTAGCTCTAAAAAGCAGTGTAAATCAAGGCTTTCTTGCCAATCCGTCCGGCACTCTCAATCGCCGTGGCCGCCTTGCTCGCACTCTTGTCGTTGCCTCGTTGGCCGTTGTTCTTATGGCCGGCTTTGCCGCCCGATCTGGGGCGGGGGATCAAGTCAGCCATGCCACCTCATATGTAACCGTGGCTGTGCCAGCTGGTGCCACGTTGTGGTCAATCGCCTCGGCATATTCAACGGGAGATACTCAGGCGATGGTGGAATCGATCCGCGAAGCCAATAATTTAAGCGGCTATGACATTGCAGCTGGTGCACGTCTTCGCATTCCAACTGCCTAGAAATCACAGGCCCTATAGTCGGCAGCCCCAGCCTCGACACGCCCTAGATGCGTGTCGTTGGCTACTCAAGGGGCAAACTCTCCAGAGATGCTTTATAGTTCCTACTAGATGTAGGGGTCAAAGCCAATAAAACTTCCATAAGTAGTGTTTTTGGAGTATATTTGGAAATCCCCTCTTTAGCGCTAAAAAGGGAAAAAGCAAGCAGGATGAAGGGAGACACGCCGAAATGATTTGCCCGTTTTGCAGACACGATGATTCACGCGTCGTCGACTCTCGCCCTGCCGAAGATGGCACCCAGATCCGCCGCCGCCGCGAGTGCCCACAGTGCGGTCAACGTTTTTCAACTCAGGAAGTCGCCGTGCTCAGCATTATTAAGCGCAGCGGAGCTACTGAGCCATTTAGTCGTGAAAAGGTCTTGGTCGGTGTTCGTAAAGCCTGCCAGGGTCGCCCAGTAAATGAAGATGATTTAGTTCTACTGGCTCAGCGTGTGGAGGAAAACCTTCGCGGCACTGGTCAGGCCGAAATCGAAGCTCAAGAAGTGGGATTAGCCATCTTGGCTCCACTTCGCGAACTCGATGAGGTGGCTTACTTACGTTATGCCTCGGTATACCGTAACTTTGCCTCCCTTGAAGATTTCGAAGGTGAGATCGCACTTCTCCGTGCTCTTCCTTCGAGTTCAAAAACTGCAGACAACCCCCGTGCAGTTGTTCGACAAGAAAAAAATATCAATCAACTCAGCACCAGCAAATAAATAATTTAAGACCTACTACAAGAAATACGGGGAAACACATATGTCAGAGACGGTTATCAACCGACCAGCCAAGATCAAAGCTCACAACACCATCAAGGGTAAGGGCTTAACGATTGAGCGTATCTACACCAACGAGGGCATTCATCCATACGATGAAGTTAAATGGGAACGCCGCGATGTAGTGCAGCAGAACTGGAAAACAGGAGAGACCGTATTCGAGCAACATGGTGTTGAGTACCCAGATTTCTGGTCAGTCAATGCATCAACGATCGTAACGACCAAGTATTTCCGCGGCGCAGTTGGTGCTGAAAATCGCGAGTGGTCACTTAAGCAAGTTATCGATCGCGTTGTACTTACATACACAAAGGCCGGCAAAGAGCATGGCTACTTTGCAACCGATGAAGATGCAACAATTTTTGAACACGAACTTACTCACATGCTGATGCATCAGATCTTTTCATTCAACTCACCAGTGTGGTTCAACGTTGGAACAAATGAGCCACAGCAAGTAAGTGCATGTTTCATTCTCTCTGTAGATGACACCATGGACAGCATTCTTAACTGGTATCGCGAAGAAGGAATGATTTTCAAGGGCGGTTCAGGAGCTGGACTTAACTTGTCTCGCATCCGTTCTTCAAAAGAACTTCTAAAATCAGGTGGAACTGCATCTGGGCCAGTCTCATTCATGCGTGGTGCCGATGCATCTGCTGGAACAATCAAGTCAGGTGGAGCAACACGACGTGCCGCCAAGATGGTAGTTCTGGATGTTTCTCACCCAGATGTTGAAGAGTTCATCGAAACTAAGGTCAAAGAAGAAGACAAGATTCGTGCATTGCGCGATGCTGGCTTTGATATGGATCTTGGTGGCAAGGACATCATCTCGGTTCAGTATCAAAACGCTAACAACTCAGTTCGTGTATCAGATGAGTTCATGCGCGCAGTTGAAAAGGGCGAGTCCTTTGGTTTAACTGCCCGCGCAACAGGTGAAGTAATCGAGACTGTCGATGCAAAGACTTTGTTTACAAAGATGGCACAAGCTGCATGGGCATGTGCTGATCCTGGAATTCAATACGATGACACAATTAATGATTGGCACACCAACCCAGAGACCGGTCGCATCAACGCATCGAACCCATGCTCTGAGTACATGTCACTAGATAACTCATCATGTAACTTGGCATCACTTAACTTAATGAAATTCCTAAAATCAGATGGTTCATTTGATGCAAAGACTTTCGGCAAGGCAGCCGAGATGATTATTACTGCTATGGACATCTCAATCTGTTTCGCAGATTTCCCAACTGAGGCAATTGGTGACACCACAAAGGCTTATCGCCAACTAGGTATTGGTTATGCAAACCTTGGTGCACTTCTTATGGCATCAGGCCTTGCCTATGATTCTGAAGGCGGACGTGCATTAGCCGGCGCCATCACATCATTGATGAGCGGAATTACATACAAGCGTTCAGCAGAACTTGCTGGAATCGTTGGACCATATGCTGGCTTTGCACAGAACGCTCAAGCTCACTCCCGCGTGATGCGCAAGCATTCATCGGCTTCATCTGCAGCTAAGTCAGAGACCACTCTTGATCGCGATGTATGGACTGAGGCTAACAAAGCCTGGGATGCATGTCTGTCAACGGGAGAAAAGAATGGCTGGCGCAACGCCCAGATTTCAGTTCTAGCTCCAACAGGAACAATCGGTTTGATGATGGACTGCGATACAACAGGTATCGAGCCAGACTTCTCACTCGTTAAGTTCAAGAAGCTTGTCGGTGGCGGATCTATGCAGATCGTTAACCAGACAGTTCCAGCGGCCCTTCGCAAGT
>CAFAAA010000010.1_pt1 | contig 27514 bp, 31 predicted proteins | sample 7267141 | NCBI WGS metagenome assembly CAFAAA01 (sample SAMEA6813974, study PRJEB35770) | uncultured Actinomycetes bacterium | biome: Freshwater; feature: Freshwater reservoir; material: water | place: Czech Republic | collected 2016-08-15 | depth 30m m | reverse complement strand
CTCTTCTTTTTCAAATTAATTTGGTCATACACATGTTGTCTTCGCTTAGGACATAGTCGCCAAAGGCATCACAACTGTTGTATCCCAGAGACTTATAGAGTTCACGTGCCGGTTTGAAAGGCTCATTCGTTCCTGTTTCAAGGCTCATTCGTTCAATACCGCTACTTCTTGCAAAATCCTCTATATAAGCAACCATTGCTCTTCCAACACCTGATCCTCTGGATTTAGCCAAGGTGTGCATAGATTTAAGCTCTGCATGATGTGCATCTAGTTTTCTAATGGCACCTACACCGACAAGCTCTCCATCAATACGAGCACCGAACACCGTGATATCTGGCGAAAACAACTTGGAGGCATCTAGCGCATATACGTGCTCGATAGGGGTGGAGGAAGTGCAAAAAAGCCAGTGCGCTTGAAGTATCTGCGCTAGTTCATCAGTTAGTGACTTTTCAGTCGTGATAACAATCTCCACTGGATAAGAATACTGCCTGTGTTTTCCGGCTTATAGGTCGGTGCCTCTATAAAACGCAAGTGCGCGTTTGTCCGAATGTGACGGTCTCAATACATTTTGCTACGAGGCAACATTTTCATAGACAGTGGGTTATTGGGCTAGTTATGATCACCTTCCAAACTAAATTGATGGAGGGTCGAAAGTGAGTAATTTTCAAACTCAAGCAAGTGAAATCCAGAGTGATTTAGCGAGCCTTCGTCGAGCGCTTCATCAAGAACCTGAAATTGGATTGAATCTACCTAAGACTCAATCGAAAATTATCGCTGCACTCGAAGGTTTAGGTCTTGAGGTTACGACAGGAAAAGGACTTAGCTCTGTTACTGCAGTGCTTCGAGGCGCTAAATCTGAAAAGACAGTGCTTTTGCGTGCAGACATGGATGCATTACCTGTAACAGAACTGACTGATGTTGCTTTTAAGAGTCAGATTGATGGCGCTATGCATGCATGTGGTCATGACCTGCATGTTGCGATGTTAATTGGAGCAGCCAAATTACTTGTAAAGAATAAGTCACAGCTAAATGGCGATGTGGTCTTTATGTTTCAACCCGGTGAAGAAGGCTTTGATGGCGCAGGACATATGATTAAGGAAGGCGTCTTAACTGCAAGCGGAAAAAAAGCAGATGCAACATACGGCATTCACGTTATGTCATCGGCAATTCCACAAGGAACATTCACAACTAAACCTGGCACCATGATGGCCTCAAGTGATGAGTTACATGTAACTGTGGTCGGCATGGGTGGGCATGGTTCACAACCTCACACCGCCAAGGATCCCATTCCTGTTGCCGCCGAAATGGTCAGCGCCCTGCAACTATTGATTACTCGTTCTTTCAACGCCTTTGATCCAGTTGTCATTACCGTCGGCCAATTTCACGCTGGTACCAAAGCAAACATAATTCCAGATACTGCCGAGTTCCAAGCCACGATTCGAACATTCTCAGCAGAGAATAGAACTCGCATCCAGGCCGAAGCAGTTCGCTTGTGTAAGTCAATTGCTGAGGGATATGGCCTTAAAGCCAACATTGAAGTTATTGAACAGTATCCAGTTACAGTAAATAACGATGCACATGCTCAATTCATAGGTACGGTAGTAACTGATCTCTTTGGCACTGAAGGATTTCTTGAAATGCCATACCCGGTTGCTGGAGCAGAAGACTATTCTCGAGTTCTAGAAGAGGTCCCTGGCTCCTATGTGTTCCTCGGTGCATCTGTTGATCAAGACCCCACTAAGTCTGAAGTGAATCACTCACCTCGCGCTATGTTTGACGATGCGGTGCTGTATCGAGGAACTGCACTTCTCAGTGAGTTGGCAGTTCGATCACTGAATGAAATGGTGTGAGAGGTAGATGAACGCCCCGTTTTAAAGGTGCCTACTTAAGGCAGAGCCTTTATTATTCTCGGATGACTTCAGAGACTGCAGTAAATAAGCATCGTTGGTTAATCCTCGGAATTGTCCTAGCCGCAGAGATCATGGATCTCTTGGATTCCACAATTGTGAATGTGGCAGGTCCTTCGCTTAAAGATGAACTTGGTGCAACTCCATCGGCCCTTCAATGGGTTATTGGGGGATACACGTTAACTCTTGGAGCCGGTCTTGTTTTAGGTGGTCGTTTAGCTGATCGCTATTCACGTCGCAATGTATTTTTATTGGGCTTAGTTAGCTTCACGATTACATCTCTTCTCTGTGCGATTGCGCCAAATATTGAATCACTCATAGCCTTTCGCTTGATCCAAGGATTTGCTGGAGCGATGGTTTTGCCGCATGTTATTGGCTTTATTCGCGATGTATTTCCACCAGAAGAACTTGGTAAAGCATTTGCAGTTTTTGGTCCAGTGTTCGGTCTGGGTGGAATTCTTGGACCAATTATCGGTGGATTCATTATTGATGGAGACATCGCCTCAACTGGATGGCGCGCAGTATTTCTAGTTAATATCCCTATCGGTGTCATTAATATTGCACTGGCTTGGAAGTATTTACCAAAGCATGCCACTGATCACTCGATCAAAATTGATCTTCTCGGCAGCCTATTAATTATGAGCTCATCGGCATTGTTGCTGCTTCCTTTGATTCAAGGACAAGAAGCAGGCTGGCCACTATGGACATTCCTATCGCTTGGTGCCTCGTTGTTTGGTTTTGGAATATTTGCACTGCAGCAACGTTGGGTAATCTCGCGCAAAAACACTCCCTTGGTTAATCCTGATATTTTTAAGTCAAAGACTTACAACTTAGGGCTCGCTGGAATCTTCACATTTTTTGCAGGCTTCACCGGCGTGTATTTGATCATCACGCTCTTCTTACAAATTGGAGAAGGTTATTCAGCGCGCGGTGCAGGTATTGCCAATATTGCAATTGCTCTGGGTACTGCAATTGGCGGCGCACTCAGTGGTGCAGTCCTAGCCGATAAATTCGGCACACGAGTTCTTCAAATGGGTGCATGTGCTCAAATTATTGGTGCGCTGCTTCTGTTCTTCGCACTTCCTGATATGCAGTCTTTTAATTTCTGGCATATCGCACCGGGCATGTTGGTCTCTGGCTTCGGAACCGGATTAGTAGTTGCAGCTCTCTTTGATGCGATCTTGCTAGCGATTAAGGATGAATTGGTGGGCTCTGCCTCTGGCGTGTTATCGGCGATTCAATCAATTGCTTCATCGGTGGGCGTAGCGATCTTTGGAACTATCTTCTTTAACAAAGTGACTACTGGTCATATAGATCAAGGATTTCGGAATGCCTTGTTGCTTCAAGTCGGATTGGTTTCGGTGTTTTTAGTTATTACTTTCTTCTTGCCAAAGAAGTCGATGGATAACACTGAATACGCGCACTAAACAAGCTTTTGCCTATATTTAGCCAACCTTCTTATTTCTCAGCGATCTCCTTGAGAGTTACCAGAGTCTTTGCCATTGCAATGGGAGACCATTCATATACTCGTACGATATGAAAGTACAACGTAAATGGACTTTGGCGAGTGTCTAAGTATTCAGTGACTTCAGTGGTGGTGGGGTCAATAGCTCGAAATTCATAGCGCCATCTATTTCGCAGTATGTGATTCCAAGCAATTAATTCATTCTCCTTATATTCAACTACGGTATTGAGAATTCGATAGTGGACTTTGATCTTCATTTTCATTCCAAATTTTGAGCCCAAAATCAATTTCTCAGGACCGACCGTTGATCCTTTGACCATCCCAGACCCATCAATAACTGGATGCATTTTTGGATTTGTAACTATGGCAAAGACTTTCTCAACCGGAGCATTAATAATGATGCGGGCGGCCTTTAGCTTTGGTATTCCAGTCTCGATTATCTCTGCTCTCATATGGCTACTCTAAAACATCCCGATTGAATTCGCTAATGCTAAAATGAGGCATGCAACTAATCGAATCGATTGATCAATACAGGCAAGCTACTGATCTGTTTATTGTGACTGCATCCGGATTAACTGCGTCTGATTTAGATGCACCACGAGAAAACGGTTGGACTGCACGACAAGTTATTCATCATGTTGCAGATAGTGAAGCACAGTCATATGCCAGATTGCGACGATTAATCGCTGAACCTGGCACTGTAATTCAGGGCTATGACGAAGCTCTGTGGGGTGAAAATGCGACTTTGGGTTACCAAGAATTACCGATTGAGAATTCTCTGGCTGTATTTGCCGCTGTACGTGCCTCATCACTTGAAATACTAAAAAGACTTTCAGTGAGCCAACTGCAGAACTCTGGCGTCCATAGCGAATCCGGGGAATACACACTAGAGAAGTGGCTTGCTACCTACATAAAGCACCCCATTGAGCATGCCCAACAGATGAAATCAGGTATATAGGAGCTTTTTTATTAATTAAAAAAAGCGATTATTGCGCCGGCAATGGTTAGATTAATCGCATCATTAGCGGTCTCAACAACCCAGACTTTAAGACTTTCTCCACCAAATAAACGGTGAGAGAGCGATGAAAACATTGAAATACCAACACCAAGTGCAAAACCAACACCAGCGCCATCGGTAATTCCAATATCAGTGTGTTGTCCTAGTGAGTTAATGATCAAAGCAAGCGTGAAGGTTTGAATCAATACACCAAGGATTGTGCCACCAAAAAGCAAGACGGGCTTATTCTGACTAGTAGTTAACTGACCAGACGAGTTACCTTTAGCCATCATCCAAACCGGATAAAAAGTCTTAGGGCCAAACCATATGGCTCCACTAATAAATGAAACAAAAAATGCAACTAATACACCAACGAAATTTAGTCCTGTGATTATCATGCAAGTATTTTACATGAACTCGCTTCAAAGGTAAGAATTGCCTATTGGTTTCTATACAATTTTGCTATGACCTCGGCACAGGTAACGGCACATCTGCGAAAATTCGCGCCAGAACAGCGCAAGATTTTGGCAATATTGCGGGACCAGATTGCATCTGAATTACCCACGGCCAAGCAAGTAATTAAATACGGCATACCGACCTTCATGATTGAAGACGTACCAGTTATTGGTTTTGATGGCTATAAAAATCACAATAGTATTTTTCCTTACAGTGGCTCTTTTAATGCTCGACTTAAGAGTGATCTAGAACGGTATGTCCAAACAAAAGGATCAATCCACTTCGAGTTAGGAATAGTCTTTCCTAAACCTTTGCTGAAGAAGATTATTAAAGAGAAAATTAGGCAGATCAACGATTCTTTTCCCAAGAAAAGCGGCGAGTACCTTCAGTTCTATCCCGATGGCGTCTTAAAAGCCAAAGGTAAATATAGAGCTGGAAAACTCCATGGGGACTGGCAGTGGTTTCGTAAAACTGGCGTAATCATGCGCTCTGGCAGTTTTAAAGGCGGCGAACAAGCGGGGACGTGGGTTACCTATGATGCACAGGGCAAGGTCTACAAAAAGACTCTTATAACTGGCTCGTAGAGCCTCTATCAATAAAGTCACCAACCCAAAGTTCGCTCTTTTTCTTTTTGCTATTTTTACCTGCTTCAATGACCTCGACCATAATCTTTCCGCAAGAAATCGCCATTTCATAGGCATTAAATGCGACAGTTGATATTTTAGGAGAGCTGGATTCAGCCTGTTCTTCGAGCATATTTACACCGACGATTGAGATGTCACCGGGAATAGAAATCCCCTGACTAGTCGCTGCATTAACAAAAGAAACCGTGGCAATATCCAAAAGCGAAATAATGCCGGTGACATTGGGATACTTTTTTGTAAAATCTTTGGCCAAAGTAATGCCACCATCGTGATTATTCCTGATGGACAATAAATTCAATGTGAGTTTTAGTTTTGCAGCAGCCTTCTTAAGAAAATCATGTATTTCGCTATTGCCGGAGATGACCCCAATATGCGTATGACCTAACTCCTTTAGGTGAGCGAGCGCAAGTTTGTATACATTTTCAAAGTCTCGATCCACGTAGTTATAGGCGAATCCAACTTCTGTACGACCTAACACTACGAAAGGTACTTTTGCGCGTTCAAGCGTATGCACTCGTGGATCATTCTCCATAACGTTCATCAAAATCACGCCACCTGAGAAATTCAATTCTAAGAGCATTTCAATATCTGAATCATCCTCGTTAGAGATTGGCCAAATAACGCTGTGAAAACCGCTACCCCTTACCCCATTAACAATTCCATCAACAAGGGCACCATCAATTCGCGAAGGGGGAGCTAGAAATAGATTTGATGTCATCATTGTCACCATACGTGGTGATCCACCGGCAAGAGCGGCAGCTGCATAATTTAATTTGTAACCAAGCTGATCAATGGCTGCGAGGACCCGTTGCTTTGTGGAGTCACTTATGGGTCGCTTCCCCGAAAGAACGTAAGACACGGTGCTTTCTGAAACGCCAGCTAACTTTGCAACGTCCGCGCGGGTCGACATCTAAAGCCTCCATGATCCTTTGCAAATATCTGGGCCAAAACCCTTGACTCTGCTTGAGCACGTGATACATTACTACATTATCGACGCGCGTCGATGATTTCGATGAACATAGGGGGAATTATGAAATTACGTCGTCTGGGAGTCGGTCTCCTGGGTGCTTCATTGGCATTGTTCGGTTCGATAGCACCAGCACACGCAGCCTCAACTCTGACAATTTGGGTCAATGGAGGCGATGCAGATGCTTATAAAGCGGCATCGAGTGATTGGGCCGCCAAGAATAATGTCACGCTCAATATTGTCGCAAAGTGCGGACTCGGTGACTGCGGAATGAGCAAGCTTGGTCCAGCAGGTGCTGGCCCGGATCTATTTTTTGCTACACACGACAACACTGGCTCGCTAGTCAAATCAGGAGTAGTTGCATCGCTTAGTTCAACTATAAACAAGACGCTATATCCAGCAGCTGTTTTGGCGGGTGTAACGTCTAATTACCAGCAATATGGAATTCCAATTTCAGTCTCCAACATTGCATTGGCTACAAACCTCGCCTTGGTACCAAGTGGTGCACCTAAGACATGGAAAGAGCTTGAGAGCACTGCGACATCATTGATAACTTCCGGTAAAGCGACCGTAGGAATTGTTACGCACCTTGATGGCTACTTCATGCAGCCATTCTTTGAGTCATTAGGTGGTTATGTCTTTGAAAATAAGAATGGTTCTTACACGAATACTAAAAATATTGGCCTTTATTCAAAGACTCTAGCCAAGAATGCATCATTAATGGATCAATGGTTATCAGAAAAACTATTTGATAAGTCAAATACTTATGATGGCTCTGCCTTCACGAATGGTAAAGCGCCATACCAAGTCGTTGGGCCATGGTCAATTGATGGATTAGATAAAGCGGGAGTTAAGTATGAGCTCTCTGGAATCCCTTCAGTTAATGGCGGAACTGCACGTGCATTCAGTGGCGTATCTGCTCTGTATCTCAACCGTTTTGCTAAGAATAAAATTCTTGCAAAGCAATACTTGACTGAGGTTGTACAGACAACTGCATTCAGTAAGGCAATCAGCACTTCAAATAGTAGCTACCCAGCAAATATTGAAGCTGCAGCTGCCATTGATAAGAAGAGCGTTATTGCAAAGTTTGGTGCATATGGAGCGCTTTGTCTTCCAATGCCTAACGTTGCAGAAATGAATACGGTCTGGACTTACTGGAATAACTCATTTGCCGATTGGGCGAGTGGAAAAGCCAAGTTCGGTGCAGCTATGCAAGCAGCATCTGCTAACCTGAAAAACGCTCTAGCTCAAGGTTAAAAACCGCTAAGAGGGAGATCCTGGCGTTCGGGGGCAAACATCCGCCAGGATCTCCTTGCAGTTTATTTCTGCTTTTCCTACTAGTTTTGAAGGTGGTGATTACGTAATTTGAAGCTGGCGAGATTAATGCGGCAAAAATTTATGTTCGTGGTCACTTATGCCTTTGGCCTAGTTCTACTTGGGATGGCCGGCAAATTTGTAGAAAATAAGTCGTGGTTTTTAGGATTCTTCTTTGTCATTTCATCTGGCTTGATCATCTATGTCTATGCAATCAGTAAGAAAATACCTGGTAAGTATCTTGTTCCGGGATTGTTGCTTTTAGTCCTTTTTCATATCTATCCAGCCTTCTATTCTGGCGTTGTTGCTTTTACCAATGACTCCAATGGTCATCAACTATCTAAAACTCAAGCGATAGATGCGATTATTACCGACTCTAAGATTCCGGTCCAAGGTCTGGCTCCCATCAAATATTCAACTGCCCAAGCAACTGATACCAAGGAAATATATCTAATATTCCAATTCCCTGAAAATGTTTTTTGGGCTGGCAATAGTGATTCTTTGGTACCGCTAAATGTTGCCGATGTGAATCTCACTAATACTGGGGAAATAACCAAAGCCACCGGATTTAGAGTTCTCACCTCTGCTGAGACTGTAGAAGCGTCATCTGATTTACAAAATATAGTGATAGAGCTTAAAGATGGGATTTGGCTAACACCTTCAGATTTGAATTATTTGGAAGCATCTAAACAAAGTTTTAGGTACTCAACTCAGCGTGATGAGCTCATAGAGATAAGCACAGGTACTACATATCATCCCAATGACAATGGACAAATGGTTGGTTCTTCTGGAGAACTTCTCTATCCTGGATGGAAAGTAAATGTCGGTTGGAGAAATTTCACATCAGTGGTTAGAGATGAAGAGATTAGAAGGCCGCTTGCTGCAGTTCTGGCATGGACCTTGTTTAATGCAATCCTGATTGTTGTGATTGGCTTTCTCTTTGGCCTCATTTTAGCCTTGACGTTTAACTCACCACATCTTCGGTCCAAGCGCATCTATAGAATGATTTTCATCGTGCCATTGGCGATTCCGAGCGTACTTTCAGTTCTAGTGTGGTCTGGATTATTTGCGACAAATATTGGTGTCATTGATCGGCTTTTACATATCCATACTCCTTGGCTAACAAATTCATTCTGGGCACGAATTGCAGTTCTGATTGTTGAACTGTGGATCACTTTTCCATATATGTTTCTTATTTCAACGGGTGCTATACAAGCGATTCCTAATGAGATTATCGAAGCTGCTGAAATTGATGGCGCGACAGCATTAAAGAGTTTTTCTCAAATTAAGCTGCCTCTTGTTCTTCGAACCGTAGCGCCGCTATTAGTAGCTTCACTGGCTATGGCGCTCAATAATTTCGGAGTCATCTACTTACTTACGGGGGGAGGACCAATATTTCCAAACTCCAATGGAAATGCTGGTGCTACCGACATTCTTATTTCTTATACATACAAATTGGCGTTTAATTCGCAAGAAGGAAATAACTACGGATTAGCAAGTGCGCTATCAATCCTGAATTTTGCCCTTATTGCCCTTATCTCTATTTATGGACTTCGTAGGATGAAAACCATGGAAGGAGTGAACTAAATGAGCAACATAGGCTTTCTCCAGAGTAAAAAAATGAAATTTTGGTTCAAAAAACTCCTTTGGCGTCACTTAGTTGGAATTGCCGTAGCGATTTTTGCACTTTTCCCATTGGTATGGATGATCTCTGCAGCTTTTGACGTTACTGGTCAAATAAGTACACAACAATTGATTCCCATGCACCGTGGGCTTTCAAATTTCACGGACCTTTTTTCAAATAGCGAAAAGCCATTTTTTATCTGGGTAAGAAACTCAATGGTTGTGGCAATATCGGCTGCAGTTTTACAGACATTAATCGGAGCCACTGCAGCGTATTCCCTCAGTAGACACAGATTTAAGGGACGAAAGCTCACACTAACGACCATTTTGATTGTTCAAATGTTTCCACAATTGCTAGCCACCACAAGCCTCTTCCTTATAATTAATTCTTTTGGTTTAACTTTTAGTGGTTTGGGACTTGGCCACCAACTTCCCTTGATTTTAATCTTTGGCGGAGGTGCACTCGGTGTAAATACGTGGATGCTCAAAGGCTTCTTTGACACTATCCCGAGCGAAATCGATGAGGCAGCAAAAATCGATGGTGCGGGACATTTTGTTATCTTCACTAAAATTATTGTTCCGCTAGCTATACCCGTCTTTATTGTTATTTTCTTGCTCTCATTCATTGGAATTCTAAATGAGTACCTTATAACGTCAGTCATTCTTGGATTAGACGGTAAGAGCATGACTGTTGCGGTGGGACTTCAGCAGTTCATTTACGGACAATATGGGAAGAATTGGGGACCTTTCACTGCCGGCGCACTTTTGGCAACAATTCCGGTTCTTACATTGTTCCTATTTCTGCAAAAATATTTAGTTTCAGGTCTTGTGAGTGGATCGACAAAGGGATGATTGCGAAGATGCACGAGATTGAAAAGTTCCAAGTCAGAGGTATTCCAGGCAATGTGCACAAGGTGCGCTTTGGTGATCGAATAGTTGACTACTGGGCACCTCGAAATCCTGGGCAGCACATACTCATTGCACACGATGGGCAAGGAGTACTAGATAGACGCAATAATGGAATTAATCCAAGGTATCGGGCGACATGGGAACTAGGGCAATCGGCAATCAAAATTGCCGAAAAACATGGATTAATTCCCCCAACAGTCATTTGTATTTATCACACACCATATGAAGAGGATCCTATTGGCCGCTTGAAGGAGTACACCCCCGCGCAATATATGAATAAAAAAGAGAATTGGATAGTGGAAAGTTATGGTGTTTACCAACAACAAGTTGAAAGCTTTGTTAACTTCTTAACCGCAGATCAATTGATAAGTGACATTACCGATGTAATTGTGCCTGAAATTACGGGGGAAATTGGCCAAACAATCACACCAACAAAGACTGCGATTCTTGGCGCCAGTATGGGTGGATTGGCCTCAATTTATGCAGTCATAAAAAGACCTGACTACTTCACAACTGCGCTTAGTTTTTCACCTCACTGGATTATTGGGCGAGATGATTTAGTAGAAAAAATGATGGGAGATTTACCGAAACCAGGTACCCATAAATTATGGATGAGTCGTGGAACCAAAGGGCTAGATGCACATTATGAACACGCTCAGGATTTAGCTAACAGAATCATCAGACAAAGGGGATATAGAGATAACACAGATTTAATTACTCGAACCTTGAATAGAGGGGCCCATACAAATGCATCGTGGGCTAGATATGTACCTACAGCGTTAGATTTTTGGTTAAGGAGAGGATAATGATTAAAAGAAGAGTTGTTTTCGCTGGCGATAGCATTGTTCATGGAGGCCCATGGCAATACTGGATTCCAGAACACTATGTAACAAATTTCGCCTTTCCGGGTCATACCACAACTGATCTAACAGACCTGATTCCCAATATCGTTGAATCACTTCCGGAGCTTTTAATAGTCATGATTGGCACTAATAATTTTGGTAAATACAGATTGCCTGAAGATGAAGTCATTACCAATATTCTGACAGTAGCGAAAGAGATGCGCAGATTAATGCCAGATGTGCCTATAATTTGGAACTCGTTAACACCTCGCAGCGACGAGTTTTCACAGAGCATGCTTGTAGTTAATGAGCGTATTAAACCCGCCCTTGAAGATCTTGGAATAATATATTTTGATATATTTTCCTTACTTAAAGATCCAAGTCGCAACATAATTGAAGTTACATTCTGCTCGGATCCTGACACTTTTGGCTTGCACCTAAATAATGCCGGTTACGAACAGTGGTTTAAGGCATTGGGCCCCCTCATTACATTTTGAAGGTACTGCTCGCAGATCCCCTAACTTGTTTTGGCCTTGTATACTTCCCGCATGAAATTTCTCGTCTCGGTAATTGACAGTACGACTCGTTCACCGCATTCGCCAGAGGAAATTGCAGCCATTGATGATTTCAATGACACAATCAGAGAGGCTGGACAGCGCATATTTGCGGGTGGTTTAGATTCTCCGGCGACAGCTACAGTTTTTGATAACCGACATGCAGCAGGCTTATCTGCTGATGGTCCATTTATGCAATCAGCGGAGTTCTTCAGTGGCTTCTGGATTATTGATGTCGATAGTGTTGAAACTGCGCGCCAATTAGCTGCCGAAGGTTCGCGAGCCTGTAATAGAAAAGTAGAGTTACGGCCGCTACTCGGCTAATAATCACTACCTATCCAGAAATGCATGAATGTAGTTACAGTGAGTAAATGAGACTGGAGAACAAATGACGGATCCAATAGCAAGTAGAGCATTACGACATATGGCTTGGGCAAATGGCCAGATGCTTACTATTTTAAGCCAGCTTCCTGATGAAGCTATTAATTTCTCGGCATGGAACCCTGATTGGACTGTGGGCAAAATCGTTCACCATATTGTGAGTGCACAGGGCCGACTTATTGCAAGAATTTCTGGTGAAGTCGCCCCCGAAGAACTCCCGAATTTAACTACTGCCGCTGGTGTGAGTGACGTAATTCCTGTCTTTAAGCAGAGAGATGCGCGCATTCTCGATTTATCTTCCGGGCCTGATGAGTTACGACAATTTGTTCTTTACGGAAATGAAGTTGAGTTTCTGACATCCACGTTATTTGCCCAGGCTGTCCACCATGCGACTGAACATAGAGCCCAGATATCTGACATATTGGCTGTTAATAAAATGGATGTTCTTAATCTTGACTCTATTTCGCTATTTCCATTTGAAAAATGGGAACGAACAATCTAGAATTCGATTAATTAAGGGGAGTACCTAGTTACAGCTACCTCGTCAATACGGTGTGAAAACCCGGGGCGCTGGCCGAAATTCGGTTAGGAAGACCTTGACCACGTTACTAATTACGCGCGTCAAGGGAGAAATTTATGAACGTATCACTAACCATCTGGGCATTAACTTTTGGGTTGATCTCATTTCTCATCATTCTTGATTTGTTCACATCGAGCCGAAAAGCCCACGATGTGTCATTTAAAGAGGCTGTGGGTTGGACGACCTTTTATATCAGTACTTCTATGGCTTTTGGGTTGTGGGTATGGAATCACTTTGGTTCAACTTTTGGAACTGAATTCTTTGCAGCATATTTGGTTGAGTATTCTCTCTCGATAGATAACCTGTTTATCTTTGTGATTATCTTGGCTCAGTTTGCAGTGCCAAGTATTTTTCATCAAAGAATTTTGCTCATAGGTGTGATTTTGGCGCTTTTATTTAGAGGGATATTCATTTCAATAGGTGCTGCTGCAATTGCAAAGTTCTCATTCACTTTCGTAATTTTTGGTGCAATTCTTGTGTGGACTGGAATTGGGTTATTCCGCCATTGGGATGAAGACCCAGAGCCAAATGATAATTTAATGGTTCGTACAATTCGATCCCGAGTAGCGATGGTTAATGAGTTCCACGGCTCAAAACTCTTCATTAAGGTAGATAAAAAGCGTTTTGCAACCCCAATGTTTTTGGTCATAATTGCTATTGCTTCAACAGATTTATTGTTTGCCTTAGATTCAATTCCAGCAACATTTGGAGTCACTTCGCAGACCTTTTTAGTCTTTACGGCTAACGCTTTTGCCCTCCTCGGCCTGCGAGCCTTGTACTTCCTGCTCAAAGGCCTTCTCGAGAAGTTGGTCTACTTATCACTTGGCCTTTCAATAATTCTGATGTTTATCGGAGTTAAGTTAATCCTGACGTACTTCCACGAGGTATTCCGTGATGTTCCGAAGATTTCGACTCCACTCAGCCTTGGTGTCATAAGCGGGATTCTGATTATCGCTACGATTGCCAGTGCAATTAAGACACAATCTGATTCAACTGCTAAAGCGCACGCTGGACGTGTTACGGGAGGCAAAGGGCATGAGAAAGAAAATAGCTAGTGGCTGGCAGTTATTACCGTCGAGTTTACGAAAAGTTATCGCTTTAGTAATTGGCTCCACGTTAATAATTGTGGGCCTACTTCTCATTGTCCTGCCCGGGCCATTCACTATGCCTTTAGTAATTGGTGGCCTTGTGATTTTGGCTCTTGAATTCACATGGGCCGAGACGTTGCTTATTCGTGTGAAACATCATGGAGCAAAAATTGTCCCGAAGAAGTTGTTTAGGAAACAATAATTCTAATTATGAACAAGCGAGTAGATATTTTCATACGTAATGCCCCACAATGGCAGGAAGAGTTTTCATTTTTGCGAGAGCTTGCGCTGAAATCTGGATTAACTGAAGATCTAAAATGGAACCACCCTTGTTACACTTTAGACAACGCAAATGTTTTTCTTATTCATGGCTTTAAAAAATACTGTGCCATAGCTTTTTTTAAAGGATCTCTGATGAAAGATCCGCAGAAGATTCTGATACAGCAAACCGAGAATGTTCAATCCAGTCGCCAGATTCGATTTACGAGCCTAGCTGAGATCAAAAAAATGAAGAAGACAATAAACTCCTACATGGCGCAGGCAATTGCTATTGAAGAGGCAGGATTAAAGGCAGAGTTCACAAAGACCGCTGAACTGGTGGTGCCTGCAGAAATAGAATTAGCTCTTAAGAAGTTACCGGGGCTGGCACCTGCATTTAAAAGACTGACGCCGGGCCGAAAAAGAGCCTATGTCTTGCACTTTTCATCGGCTAAGCAACAAAAGACGATGGAGGCAAGAGTAGAGCGGTGTGCACCAAAGATTCTTGCGGGTAAAGGGCCTAACGAGTATTAGTTCGGCTGCGCCATAATCGCATCGTGTACGAATTGGGCAAGACCTCGCAACCGTTCGTCATAGTATTTTTTGAAGCGTTCATCAGAGATGTACATCTGAGCTAAATTCTTTTGCATCTCTACCGAGCACTCATAAAACCATTTAGAAATAGCGGCACGATGTGCAGTTACAGCAGATTGAGCTTCAGCGGATGTGACTAACAAGCTATTTCCACAGGCATAAGCAAAAGCCTCCGTTGCCGCCTCTTGGTCAACTTTTGCTAATTCAAAATCGGCCGGGGAGTACTTAGATGTACGTTCTTTAGATTGTTGGAAAGCTTGCGTTTCACCCCACCGTGTTTGCACTTCTTCGTCGAATTTACTCATGTTCTATTTTTCTAAAAGGGCGGTTAACTCTGATGTAGTGCAGGTTTCGCCTAAGCGTGGAAAAATAATCTCAATGCTGTTGTTATGTGCATCCATGTTTGTATCGGTCATTGCATCTGTAACAAGAGTGACTGAGTAACCAAGTTCGCGTGCATGACGTGCCGTTGATTCAACACCAATACTCGTTGACATACCGACGACAACTACTTGCGTGACCTTTTGTGACCGTAGATAGTCATCAAGATCGGTATAAGTGAAAGCTCCCCACTGTTTTTTTGTAATTAAGTGGTCACTTGGCTGATGGTGGAGTTCAGGGATTAAGTCAGTCCAACCCTGGGGTAGTGCATCTAAGCCTGCTGGCTTCTCAGTTCGCCCTTTAGGTGCAGCATCTACATTCACGAGCACAACAGGCAGTTCGTGCTTTCGATAAAGGGTGAGAAGAGCAGATACGCGCTCGATAATTTCACTAGCGGGGTGCACTTTTGGGCTAGAAACTATGCCCTGCTGCAGGTCTATGACGACTATGGCTGAGATGGGATCAAGGGTAGTAAGTGGCATATTCGCAGCTCCTTGAGAATTGATGGGCTAGTGGGCCAAGAGTAAGACCCACCAAGAATAAGTGCGAGACCCCTCGCAGGGGTGATTGTTGACAATATCGCGCGAAATAGAGTAAAAATATCCCCTCAGGACCATTGACAGCAGGATTGTTGATAATTAGCCTTCGGGAAACGTGTTACTCGTTACACACCTATGCTCAGAAAGGTAATAACTGTGAAGTCAAAAGTTTCTCGTATTTTTGCACTGATCGCTGTGATTGCACTGGCATTTACTGTCGTGCCTTCTTCAATGGCGGCCCCTGCAAAGCCTAAAGAAGTTCGGATCGGTTTGCTCTTTCCAACCACTGGAGCATTCGCGCTTCTTGGTACAGACCAGATGACTGGCGCCGAAATGGTGCTCAAGTGGGCAAACGCTAATGGCGGAATCAATGGCGTTCCTATCAAAATTTTTTACGGCGACTCAAAGAGTAACGCCGCAGAAGGCGCAACTGCTGCACAGAGAATGATTGATAATGACAAAGTAGACATCATTATTGGTTCATATAGCTCTGGTATCGCACAGGCAGTTATGCCAGTTGCACAACGTAACAACGTCATTCTTTGGGAAGTTGGCGCAGTGTCACCAACTGTTAACTCTCAAGGTTATTCAAACTTCCTGCGTACCGTTGGTGTCTCTAAGACATATGCTGCCGCAGACTATGACTTCGTAACTAAGTTTCTAGCTAAGAAGCTAGGCAAGAAAGCTACTGATCTTAGAATTGCAATTGCTAACAACAACGGAGCTTTCGCTGCAAGCGTTGGCGATGCGGTGAACGATCTATTCGTTGCAAAGGGTCTAAAGGTTGTTGCTAAGGAAGTTTATCCTTCAACATCAACTGACTTAACTCCTTTGGTTCTTAAGTTGAAGGCAGCTACACCAGATGTTCTTTTCCTAACACCAGATGCTCCAGATTCACTTCTGTTCTGGAAAACTGCTAAGACTCAGGACTTTAACGTCTCTGCTCTAGTTGGTTCTTCTGGAATCGGTGGAGCTGGATTCGTTGCCGCCTTTGGAGCAACCGGCGTTGAAGGTGTTTACGATGTTGAAGCACCAGCTCTAGCATCAATGAACACTTCAGGACTCAAGTCTCGAGTTGCAGATCTAACTGCACAGTGGGTCAAGGAGTTCGGAGCTGCAATGGGTCACCCATGTGCTGTGCACTGTGGCGATGGAATTGGTGGAACATACACACTAGTTACAGACGTACTTCCACGTGCACTTCGCACAAGCAATAGCTTCAGCGCTTCTGCGATTATCAGCTCTGCAAGTAAGACAAACATCCAAGACGGTGGAACGCCACAAGGTTTTGGAGTTCAATTTACTGGCACAAATTCAGCTACCGTAGGTGAAAACACGAAAGCCAAGTCTGTGATCATGCAGTGGCAGAGTGGTGCACTTAAGGTTGTTTGGCCATCAAATCTCGCTACATCAACTCCGTTTGCACCTATGAAGACATGGGATCAACGATAGTTCGACGCAGTGCAGTAATTTCTGAATAAATTTCAGAAATAATCGTTTAATATCGAGGGAAAGTGGGTGCCACCAATGTTCGGTTCAGCTTTAATCAGCGGACTGGTCATTGGTGGCTTCTACTCCTTGGTGGGAGCAGGTCTTAATTTAATTTTTGGCGTCATCAAGATTATTAACTTCGCCCAAGGCGCGATGCTCACAATCGGTGCCTATTTAACTTATTGGTTTGTCATCACAACGAAACTCGATCCATATCTGGCACTTCCATTCGTTGCCTTGGTTTTAGCATTCTTTGGTTTCATTATTCAAAAGACCCTTATCAATCGCGTGCTAGGCCAAGAACGAACCAGTCAGTTACTTATAACTTTTGGAATTGCTCTTGCGATTCAAAATACAACTCTTGCATTATGGGGACCAGATATCAGGTCCGTGAATACTTTTATCAGTGATAAAACTTTTGAAGTTTCAGGCATCCGCGTAGGAGCAACGGCTGCGATGGCGTTACTAGGTGCGCTCATTGTTTTACTCGGATTGTTTCTATTTTTATCACGCACCAGAATGGGTACCGCAATTAGGGCGGTAGCTCAACAAGCAGATTCAGCTTTACTATCGGGAATCGATGTTAAGAAGGTGTATGCAATTGCTTTTGCAATTGGAAGCGGCCTAGTAGGCGTGGCTTCCGTTCTGATTGTTCCTATTTATGATGTTTATCCGCTTGTGGGAGAACATTTTGGAATTATTTCTTTTATTGTTGTCGTGTTAGGTGGACTCGGAAATATTCAAGGCGCCGCGATTGCGGGTGTTTTTCTTGGGGTAATTCAAAACCTTTTTGCAGTCTACGTTAGCGATTCCTTATCCACCGCAATCCTCTTTTTCATATTTCTCATTACTTTGCTCTTCCGCCCACAAGGTATTTTCGTTAGAAAGATGCGGGTGTCATAACAGTGAGTACAACAAGGACTATTACCGAGAGCGAAAGAGCCGAGATTCTCCGACCTCCAGGGCTTCGATTGGCTGGAGTTCCAGTCTTTATCGCTATGGCTGCGATCCTTGTTCTGATGCTTGCCGTTCCAGTTTTAACCGATATCAGATTTTATTATCTCCAGGTCACCATATTAATTTTCTTCTATGCAACCCTAGGAACAGCATGGGGAATTGTAGGGGGCTATTGTGGCCAGCATTCAATTGGGCAAGCTGCCTTCGTAGGAATTGGCGCATATACCTCCACTTTGCTTTATATGAAAAAAGATATATCTCCGTGGATAGGATTATTTGCGGGAATGCTTTTGGCAGCAGTTGTTGCAATAATTATTGGATATCCACTCTTTAGATATGGTCTTCGAGGTGATTATTTTGCTCTCGGAACAGTTGCGCTCGGGCTGATCATCTATGAACTTACCAATAGTTTTTCCACACTCACTGGTGGTTCGCAAGGCATTCCACTCAAATATGAAAATAATCCTTGGAACTTTCAATTTCAAGATCGAAAGTATTATTACTACATAGGGTTTGTTCTTTGGTTAGTGACAGTTACTCTGTCGTATCGTTTGCGTCGCTCACGTAGAGGCTTTGAAATGTTAGCCGTCCGTGATGATGAAATAGCTGCTTCACGCGGTGGTATCAGCATTTTGCGCGCAAAACTTTCAGCATTTGTCATCGGTGCAGTAATTTCGGCAGCCGCTGGAACATTCTTTGCTCAGTTCCTTCTCTTTATCGATCCAGGAACAGTGATGAGCCTTGAAATCTCAGTCCAAGTTATTTTAGTTGCCGTATTAGGTGGCATGAATAGTTATCTTGGAGGAACTGTAGGAGCGATTATTTTAGTGCCACTGTCACAGTTCTTATCGTCACGCTTTACCCAGTCCCCAGGTGCCGATGTTGCGGTGTACGGTTTAATCTTGATTTTTCTTGTCATCTTTATGCCAAATGGAATTTTAGGCCTGCTCCGTAAATCTCCCCGCTGGCGAAAAGTTATTGGGTGGTAGCAATGACTACATCAATTCTTTCAATTGAGGGTATTACCAAAAGCTTTGGCGGTCTTGACGTACTCAAGGGAATAACTCTAGAGGTCGAGCAGGGATCCATTACTGGAATTATTGGTCCCAATGGTGCAGGCAAAAGCACACTCTTTGACATTATTACTGGCTATCAAAAATCAGACCGTGGGTCGATTTTATTCGAGGGAGAAAATATCGCCGGTTTATCGCCGCATTTATTTGCTCGCCGTGGATTAATTCGAACATTTCAATTAACTCGAGTGTTTCCACATTTAACGGTAGCTGAGAATTTATTGGTTTTTGCCGATGGTAAAAATTCTGCTGGTGCTGCTGGCACCAAAGACAAGGCTGTTGAGCTTCTTGAATTTGTTCATTTGATTGGTTTAGCCAATGCAGAAGCTTCCACTCTTTCTTACGGACAATTGAAGCTATTGGAGTTAGCGCAAGTTTTAATGCACTCACCAAAACTATTGCTCCTCGATGAACCTTTTGCTGGAATTAACCCCGGACTTATCGACAAGATTATTCAACATTTGCGGGATCTCAATAAACAGGGAATGACTATCGTGCTTATTGAACATAATCTTCCTATGGTGGCCAGCCTTTGTGACTCGATTGCAGTAGTGAGCAATGGAATTATTGAAATAGTCGGGCCACCAGATGTCGTCGTTAATAACCCTCGCGTTAAGGAGGTGTTCTTAGGTGGCTAACATCGAAAAGAAAAATATTCTTGAGGTTCGAGATTTAGTATCTGGATATGGGCGTATTGAAACACTCCATGGAGTGTCTATAGATGTACCCGTTGGCGGAATCACTGCAATTATTGGACCAAACGGATCGGGGAAAAGCTCACTATTAAAATCTGTCTCTGGATTGATTAGGACTTGGAGCGGAAATGTCCTCTTAGACGGTAAAGAGATTACAAACCTTGCTGCGCACAAACTTGTTAGCGAAGGCATGACTATGGTGCCCCAAGGTCGCGTTGTTTTCCCGCAGTTATCAGTTGAAGAGAATCTGACGATTAACGCTTTTACCGTTAAATCAAAGCAGGTTGTGCGGGAACGCCTTGAAGAGGTTTATGCATTTTTGCCGATACTTTCAGAGCGAAGAAAACAGTTTGCTGGAAATCTTTCAGGGGGAGAGCAGGTAATGCTCTCAATCGCCAAGGTTTTAATGCAAAAACCAAAACTACTTTTACTGGATGAACCGTCGTTGGGATTGTCGCCTAAAGTTGTAGATTTTGTGTATGACAGGATTCAGCATCTTGCTAACAATGGAGTAGATGTTCTTGTTGTAGAGCAAAACACTAAGAAAGCGCTGGCAATCGCTAATCATGTCGTGGTTTTAGTTTTGGGAGATGTACGTTTTGAGGGAACGCCGGATTCCCTAGAGAAAGAAATTGATCTAGGTACGCTCTTCTTAGAGGGGCGAATCGCAGAGTGAAAAATACATTTGAAACCCTGCCTCTTCCTTGCACAATTATGCGTGGCGGGACTAGCCGCGCTATTTTCTTTCGAGCCGAAAATCTTCCAGCTGCGCGTCCAAGTATTGAAAAAATTTTGCTTAATGTCCTTGGTAGTCCAGACGTACGCCAAATAAATGGTTTAGGTGGAGCTACTCCTCAAACCAGTAAAGTTGCGATTATCTCTGCATCTGAATTTGAAGATGCAGATGTTGATTATCTTTTTGCACAAGTAGATATTACGAGCGAGTTAATCGATTGGGGCGGAAATTGCGGCAATATATCCTCGGCCGTGGGCCCATATGCTATTAATGAAGGTTTAGTTGAAGCCAATCTGGATGGATCAATCACGCCAGTTCGAATTCATAACGTCAATACGGGCAAAATTATTGTCGCTCAAGTCCCTGTCATCGGCAGCCGTGCAGCCGTAGAAGGAACTACTTTTATTGCGGGAGTTCCAACACCGGGTGCACGTATCGATCTAGATTTCTTAAAGCCAACGGGAGCTGTTTCTGGCAAGGTTTTACCCACGGGGCATCTGCAAGATGAGATGACTCTCTCTGATGGGCGACATATTTTCGTCTCAGTTGTAGATGCAGCAAATCCAACGGTTTTTGTCCGTGCCCAGGATATTAATATGGTTGGGACAGAGTTACCGGCCGAGATAGAGAGCCGGCCAGATATTTTACGTGTGATTGAAGAAATTCGCGGACAAGCAGCAGTCTGGTTAGGTTTAACTGCAAGTGCTGATAGAGCCTCTGCAGAGACTCCTGGACTTCCAAAAATAGGTTTCATAAGTCCGGCAACAGATTACACAATGAGCTCTGGTGGAAAAATCTCTAAAAACGATATTGATTTAACGGTAAGAATGTTTTCAATTCGCTCCCCACATAAAGCCTGCCAAATTACTGCGGGAATTGCGACGGGAGTTGCAAGTTTATTACCTGGAACCGTGGTTGCCGAAATGATGTCTCTTAAAGCATCAGCATCTGGAAGCACCGAAGTTCGCTTAGGTCATCCTTCTGGAGTAATGCAAACAGTTGTCCATCACATAGATGGCAAGATGGATCAAGTTTCAAAAGTCTCAGTTGTGCGAACTGCACGAGCAATTATGGATGGCGTTGTGCATGTTCCTAAAGAACTCCTAGCGGGTGTCAAGTGAGGGGAGAGACTTATTATGTCTGAAAGACATCTAGTGAAAGTCTCCGGAGCTGAGGCGATTGATTACACAGAGAACTCATTGCGCAGACTCATTGTGGATGGATTTTATGTTTCAGGTGAGCGAATTAGTGATACCGCTTTATCTAATGAATTAGGCGTTAGCCGTACAACTATCCGAGAGGCTTTCCAGCGATTAGTTAAAGAGGGTTTAATTTCAATTATTCCTAACCGAGGTGCCTTTGTTACAAAATTGAGCCGAGAAGAGATTACAAAGTGCTATGAAGTTCGTGAAGCACTAGAAGTTCATGCCGTTCGACTGGCAACTGAAAAAGCCCCTGTGGAACGCCTACTTGCGCTGCAGGGAATGCTCACCATCACGCAGACCTCGATCGTGGAGCACGGTGGCCGTTATCCCGTGGATCTAGATTTCCACGAAAAAATCTTTGAATTGGCTGATAATCCTCTGCTTTCAGAGCATGCCAGCCAAGTCAATGCCAAGTTAAGGCTTTCGCGAAGTAAGTCTGGCTTCATGCCAGCCCGAGCCCGTGAGGCCTATGCCGAGCACGTAGCAATTCTCAATGCAATGTTGCGGAGAGATGTACAAGGGGCAGTAGACGCGATGCGTAAACATGTCACAAATTCGCGAATCAATTCTGAAGAAAGAGAAGATTCATTGAATTCGACTAAGCAAATTCTGCTTAAGCGATAATCGAGAGGGAAGAAAATGCAGAAACTAAGAGGCGCCGATATTGTTGCTGAGTCATTAATCCGTTTAGGAATTGAGTATGTGATTGGCGTGCCTGGCCACACTGTTCTGGATCTTCTTGACGCTCTCCGTCTTCGTCAGGATCGCATTCGCGCGATTATGGTTCGCAATGAAGAGACATCTGGTTATATTGCAGATGCCTACTTTAGAATTTCGCACAAGCCAATGGTCGTTGTAGCTCACAACAGCGTTGGTGCAGCTAACACTCTTACTGGAGTGATGAATGCGATGCTGGATTCTTCAGCAATGATCGTCATTACTGGAGATGCTTGGACTAAAACTCAAGGTCGCGGTGCTTTCCAAGAGTTAACTCATTCTCGTGATGCTGGCACTGCAGATATTTTCCGCGGTAGCGTCAAGCGCTCATGGACAGTCAACAAGCCAGAGAAGCTACTTGAAGTACTTCTTAAAGCTTATAAAGAAGCGGTCAGTGGTCGCCCAGGTCCTGTCCATATTGATATTACGCAAGAAGCCTTTACGCAAAAGGCTGACGTTGAGTTTCCAGATGATGTATTTAACTTTGTTCCAAATTCACGAACACGCGGTGATGCACAAGCAACTGCACGTGCCTTTGAACTCTTAAAATCAGCTAAACAGCCGGTAATTTTGGCCGGTGGTGGCACAAATCGCGGCCAAGCAAGTGCAGCCCTTATTGCCTTTGCCGAGTCAATGAATATTCCAGTAGCAACTACATCTATGGGTAAGAGCTCTATTCCAGATGAGCATTCACTCTCATTAGGTGTCAGTGGATGGGTTGGAACAACTGTTGCTAACCATGCACTTCGAAGCGCTGATGTGATTTTGGCATTAGGAACTCGCTTGTCAGAGACTGATACTGCTGGATTTACAGATGGCGCAGTTCTATCGATTCCAACGACAAAACTCATTCACGTCGATATCGATCCTGTTGAGATTGCACGTTTCTATCCAGTAGCAGAAGGAATCGTAGGCGATGTAGCGGCAGTTCTTGAAGACTTACTTACTCTTGCCCAAGCATCTGGAGATGCAAAGTCTGCGCGTGCTGATTGGTGGAGCTCACTTAAAGAAGTTAAAGAGTCATGGAAAGCTGAAGTTGCGAATTCATTCAACTCTGAATCTGATCCGATTGAGCCAGGGTATTTGACACAAGAGATTAGAAAAGCGCTTCCAAAAGATGGAATTATGATGACCGATGTTGGAAATTCACAAAAGTGGATTATTCAACAGTTCCCAACATATGGTCCAGATACTTTTGTAACAAGCCTTGGCGGAGCCTCTATGGGCTTTGGCCCTTGTGGAGTTGCAGGCGCTCAACTTGCAGCACCAGATAAGCGCGTTGCAATTATTACTGGTGATGGCAGCATGTCAATGAGTTTGCATATCTATCCAACAATTGTTGAACTTGGTTTACCAATTGTTTACATCGTTGCAAATGACTACGCATGGGCATCTGTAGATGGTCCACAAGCTCGTCGATTTGGACCAAACCAAAGCTTCTTTACTCGCTTCACACTCCCTAATGGTGAGCCTTATAAGTTAGATTTCGCCGCAGTAGCAAACGCATGCGGGCTAAAGGCTGAGCGCGTTCTTTCATCTAAGGATCTACCAGCAGCACTTGCTCGTGCATTTGCCGCGGGAGTTCCTTACTTATTAGATGTAGAAGTTCGTCGCGATACTTATGTTCCAATGACTGCTCGTGGAGCATATCCACTCCCAGAAGTGGAATAAGAATGAAAACAATAGTTTCACAGCGTGGTATTTGGATTAATGGCCAAGAGCGGCCAGGTGCCAGTGGTAAAACACTCGATGTCGTAAACCCATTTAATGGGCTAACGCTTGCAACATTTTCAATGGCTTCCGGCAAAGATGCTGATGATGCAATTGCATCGGCTTCGGCGACATTTAAGAATGTTATGCGCACTATGCCCGCCTATGAGCGAGCCCAAATTCTACGTCGTGCAGCTCAAGAGATTAGAGATGGCGCAAAAGAGTTAATCGAGATAGTTGTCGGTGAAGCTGGCAAGCCAATTCGAGATGCAACACGTGAGATTGGACGTGCATCAACGTTGCTAGAGCTTGCAGCTGATTACACGATGGTTCAACAAGGACAAGTAATCCCGATGGACATTGTTGAAAGTGGAGTCAATCGAACTGGAATTGCAAACCGCGTTCCCGTTGGAGTTATTGTTGCAATTGCTCCTTCTAACTCGCCAGTTAACTTAACCATTAATAAAATTGGTCCAGCATTTGCAGCTGGAAATACTGTAGTTCTCAAACCATCAGATCAAACTCCAATATCTGCCCTGTGGTTAGCCGCAGCATTTAAGCGAGCTGGTTTACCCGATGGTGCTTTCAATGTAGTAATCGGAGAGGTCGAAGAGGCTATTGAACCGTTGGTTCGCGACCAAAGAGTTCGAATGATCAGCATTACTGGTGGCGTGCCTGCCGGCTTGGCAGTCATAAAGGCAGCCGGAATTAAAAAAGTTGTGCTTGAGTTAGGTTCAAGCGCAGCTAACGTAGTTCGAGCAGATGCCGATGTTCCGGCAGCAGCCAAAAGTCTTGCCACATCTGCCTATTTATCATCAGGTCAGGCATGTATATCTGCACAGAGAATATTTGTGCATGCTTCAATTGAAAAAGAGTTCACCAAACTCTTTGTTGAGGCAGCTGAAGCGATGAAAATCGGCGATCCGATGGATCCTGCAGTTGAAATTGGACCCATGGTGTCGCAAACTCAAGTACAGCGAGTACTCGGGTGGATTGAAGAAGCTGTTGCAGCGGGTGCAAAAGTGCTGACTGGTGGGGTAGCAGTTGCCAGAACTATTAAGCCAACCTTGTTGTCGAACGTTCCAGAAAACGTCACCATTTCTAGCAGTGAGGTTTTCTCACCTATCGCGGTATTGCAAACTTTTACCGAAGATGACGATGTAATTGAACGGGTTAATTCTTCAGTCTTTGGTTTACAGGCTGGAGTCTTTACTAATGACCTAAGAGCAGCTTTCCGCTTTGGTCGAGATATCGATGCGGGAGCTATTTGGATCAATGATTCTTCTAGATATCGCCAGGATAATTACCCATTTGGTGGAATGAAGATGAGCGGAGTTGGGCGCGAAGGCGTTCAGTATGCAATTGAAGAGATGACCGAATGGAAGTTTCTTGGATTAAAGCTCGGACCTTCTGCCGGAATTCTTTAAGAGTCCTACGTCATTACTAGATAGATTGGATGAGATATGAGCGTCGTTGATAGCAGAGGCTTACCGTGGAATGAACCGCCAGGACACTTTGGTGGTTTTTCAAAGTATCTTGTTAATGAAGAAAATGAGGGTAGTAAGTACTTTGATTTCCGCATTTCTCGTTATCCAATTAAGGGATTAGTAGAGCAACACACACATGAGATTGCTGAGCAGATTTTCTATTTTATCTCTGGTACCGGCACCGTCTGGTACGGAGATGAGAAAACAATTGTGGGTCCTGGTTTCACTATGTTTGTGCCCCCAACAATAAATCATGGAGTTGAAAACACTGGAGATGAAGATTTAGTGTTTATCGTTGCAACATCGCCTCCGAATGATGTTCCGAGAAACTAATCACCATGCAATATGACGTCATAGTTGTCGGTGCAGGCAATGCCGCACTCTGTGCAGCGTTAATGGCGCACGAAAATGGTGCAAAGGTTTTGATTCTTGAAAGTGCACCAAAATCAGCTCGTGGAGGAAACTCATTCTTCTCTGGAGGATGGATGAGATTTACTCATGATGGGGCAGAAGATCTGGGAAGTACATTTCCAGAGCTAGCACTAACCGGCAAAGAGGATTTTGATGTACTGAGATATCCCGACAATGAGTTTTTTGACGATATGGCCTCTATTACTGAGTATCGGGGTGACCCCGAGCTCACTTCCCTTGTTGTAAAAGAGTCAAGAAAGGCCATGGAGTGGTTGCACGCTAAAGGGATTCGATTAGTTTTTACTTTTAGTAAGCAAGGTTTAAAGCATAACAAGCGTTACCAAGTAGGTGGCGGTTCAATTGCGGTAAGTGGTGGCGGAGCCGGACTTGTAGAAAAACTCTTTGAAAATGTAGAAAAAACTGGAATTGAAATTAGCTATCAAACAAGAGCAATAGAGCTTTTAGGTATCCCTGGTTCATGCGTCACTGGAGTCAAAGTTAGAAACTCAAAAGGAGAAATCCTCGATATCAATGCACACTCAGTTGTCTTAGCAAGCGGTGGTTTTGGTGCAAGTGCTGAAAAGCGCACTCGATATCTTGGTCCTGGATGGGATTTAGCTAAGTTGCGTGGCAGCGAATATAACCTTGGCGATGGAATCGATATGGCTCTTGCCTTTGGTGCAAAATCCTCTGGACATTGGAGTGGCAGTCATGCTGTTGCATGGGATGCGAGTGCGCCAACAAGCGGTGATAGAAATAGAGGAAACGAGTTTTCGAGAAACGCTTACACCATGGGAATAATGGTCAATAAGAATGCAGAACGTTTCCTAGATGAGGGTGTTGATTACTCAGCAATCACCTATGGAAAAATCGGAACCGAGATTATGCGTCAACCCGACTCGATGGCATATCAGATCTTTGATTCAAAAGTTCTAGATATTCTCGACCCAAACTACAACGGCCGGCAGGTTTCTAAAATAACTGCCCAAAGTGTAGAAGAGTTAGCTAAGAAATTGGATTTAGACCCGATTATCTTGGCGCACACAATTGCCAATTTCAATGTATCTGTTGATGAATCAAAAACCTTTGATCCAAATTGCAAAGATGGAAAGTCAACTATCGGTTTAATACCTAAGAAATCTAACTGGGCTAATAGAATTGATGAAGCGCCTTATGTTGCGTTTCCGGTAACCACCGGATTAACTTTTACTTTTGGTGGCGTACACGTCGATGAAAAAGCGCAGATCATTGATACTCAAAACCGGCCGATCCAGGGCTTATTTGCTGCCGGTGAGCTAGTCGGCGGAATTTTCTACTACTCATCACCTTCAGGTGCGGGATTAACTGCCGGAACAGTGTTGGGCAGAACCGCAGGCCATCAAGCTGCATTGAGTGTGCGTAATAACTATTCTCAGTCGAAATAGGTTCGATGAAGCTTAAAAAGGCTAACTGGCCCTATGCATTATTAGCACATGCTCTTTTTCTGCAGCTAGGAACATTTGTTGTGCGCCCTGCAGCTACCTATCGGGCGAT
>CAFAAA010000009.1_pt1 | contig 28409 bp, 25 predicted proteins | sample 7267141 | NCBI WGS metagenome assembly CAFAAA01 (sample SAMEA6813974, study PRJEB35770) | uncultured Actinomycetes bacterium | biome: Freshwater; feature: Freshwater reservoir; material: water | place: Czech Republic | collected 2016-08-15 | depth 30m m | reverse complement strand
CGTATTCAAGCTGAACAAATGGCCATCACTAAGCGCACTATGGCGGAGATCAACGCTAAGCACACTGGCCAGACTCTTGAAAAGATTCTTATCGATTCAGATCGCGACAATTGGTTTAACGCAGTAGATGCCAAGGCTTATGGATTTATCGATCACATCGCCACATCAGATGGTCAAGTATCTGGAGGAAAAGCGTAATGAAGCACATTCAAGATATTAGCGCTCGGTATGTTCTTCCAACTATCGAAGAAAAGACGGCCTATGGCTTCAAGCGCCTTGATCCATACACAAAACTATTTGAAGAGCGCATCATCTTTTTGGGTCAGCCAATCGATGACACTGTTGCAAACGATGTTATGGCCCAGCTATTAACATTGGAATCAATGGATCCAGATCGTGACATCATGATTTACATCAACTCACCTGGTGGCTCATTTACTGCTCTAACTGCAATTTATGACACCATGCAGTTTGTTCGCCCAGACATCAGCACAATCTGTTTAGGTCAGGCAGCATCTGCTGCTGCAGTCATTCTTGCAGGTGGTGCAAAGGGCAAGCGTTATGCACTTGAGCATTCACGTATTTTGATTCACCAACCATCATCAGAAGGTGGCGGACAAGCATCAGATGTTGAGATTCAAGCAAAAGAGATTGCACGTATTGCTCGTTTGCAAGAAGAGCTTCTTGCTCGTCACGTTGTGAAATCGGCTCCTGAAATTGAAAAAGATATTGAACGCGACAAGATTCTTACCGCTGCCGAAGCGGTTGAATACGGAATAATTGATCAAGTATTGGCCTCACGTAAGGCCAAACCAGTTCAGTAGAACAAACGTATGAAACTATTTGAGGCGGGCTCCATTTGGTCGTACAAGGGGTACCGTCTCTTTTGGTATTCATCCACAATTTTTGTTTTAGGTGCATCGGCTTTTCCTATTGCATTAGCCGTAACCATTCTTGATGCAGGTGGTACCGCGACATCATTGGGATTAATTTTAGGTGCGCGCGTCTTATCAGGTGTTCTCTTTGCACCATTTGCAGGTGTTTGGTCAGATCGATTGCCACGTAAACAAGTAATGGTGGTTGCTGATTTATCCCGTGCGGCTCTTGTCTTTGCGATGGTTTTTATTTCGGCGCCTCAAATGCCACATGTATTTCTCGCACTATTGGTTTTTGCTATGGGAATTTTTGATGCATTCGGTGCAGCCTCAGCTGGTGCAATCATGCCCTCGTTATTGCCTGAAGATAAGTTGCCTGCCGGAAACGTTGCACGAGGAGTTGTAGTTAAGTCTGCCTCAATTATTGGCCCAGGAATCGGTGGCCTGTCAGTCTTTCTTATTGGTGGGCGCTTAACTTTCCTCTTTACCGCTGTTGCCTTTGCTTTTGGAACCTACTTTCTTGCTCAAATCAAAGAAGATATAAATGCAGGTAGAAAAGAGCGCGAATCATTCATGGTTGAAATGCGCGAAGGTCTGCGCACTGTCTGGGATATTCCATGGATTGGCGCCATGATTGCGATGGCTTCTATTCAACTAATGGTGCTTCTCGCTGCTGAAAATGTTTTATTGCCAATCATTACGCGTCGTGAATTTGGAACTAATAATGCATTTGCCTTATCGGCTGCCGCATTTTCAGTGGGCGGAATTATTTCAGCGATCATCAGCGTTAAACTTAAAATCAAACACCAAGGACAGTTTTCAGTTTTAGTGTGGATGCTCTTGGTGATTGCACCGCTGTCATTAGCATTTCCGATATCGGAGAGTTTTGTCGTGATTGCTTACTTGCTTGCCGGTTTTTCCGTTGGGCCATGGGAGGCTTTTTGGAGTTCGGCTCTGCAACGAGAAGTTCCGCGCGAATTACAAGGCCGAGTTTTCAGCATCGATCACATGGGCTCAGTTGGTTTAATGCCGCTAGGTATGGCACTTGTTGGTCCAGCCGTTGACCTCTTCGGAGAAAAACAGTTATTGATTGGTGCATCAATTTTCCATGTTGTTGTCTGTGCGCTGGTACTGCTTGTTCCTGGTGTGAAAGATATGAAAATGCCAACGGATTCTTCTCAGGGCGAACAATCACAAGCGTAAAAACCCGCACATAAAATCCCTTAAGAATCTAAACTTTACCCATGACAAGAATCGGCGAGACTAGCGACCTGCTCAAATGTTCCTTCTGCGGCAAGACGCAGAAACAGGTCAAAAAACTAATTGCCGGTCCTGGCGTATATATCTGCGATGAATGTATCGAACTATGTAATGAAATCATCATTGAAGAGCTTTCTGAGGCGACTTCGCTCGGTTTAGCTGAGCTACCAAAGCCACAGGCGATTTTTGAATTTCTAGATCAGTATGTAATCGGGCAGGATCGCGCTAAGAAGTCATTGTCGGTTGCGGTCTACAACCATTACAAGCGCGTGCAGGGCGGAAATCGTGACGATGCAATCGAATTAGCTAAGTCCAATATTTTGCTACTTGGTCCAACGGGTTGCGGTAAGACTCTGATGGCACAGACATTGGCTCGCATGCTCAACGTTCCTTTTGCTATCGCCGATGCAACAGCGCTTACAGAAGCTGGTTATGTTGGTGAGGATGTAGAAAACATTTTGTTAAAGCTTCTACAAGCTGCAGATTATGATGTTAAAAAAGCTGAAACAGGGATTATCTATATCGATGAGATCGATAAGGTTGCTCGCAAATCTGAAAATCCATCTATCACCCGAGACGTATCTGGTGAAGGTGTTCAGCAAGCGTTATTAAAGATCCTCGAGGGAACTGTTGCATCTGTTCCACCTCAAGGTGGACGAAAGCATCCCCATCAAGAGTTTATTCAGATTGATACAACGAACGTTTTATTTATTGTTGGCGGTGCTTTTGCGGGCCTCGATAAGATTATTGAAGCGCGCAGCGGAAAGGCCGGAGTTGGCTTTAATGCCACGTTGCAGGATGCAGCTGAAAAGAATCGTAAAGATATCTTTGCTGATGTGATGCCTGAAGATTTATTAAAGTTTGGAATGATTCCAGAGTTTGTAGGCCGCCTACCGGTTCTAACAAGTGTAGAAAATCTTGATAAGCCTGCATTAATGCAGATTCTTACCGAGCCCAAGAACGCACTGGTCAAGCAGTATCAGCGCCTATTTGATCTCGACAATGTTGCACTTGAATTTTCACCAGAAGCCCTCGACGCGATTGCCGATCTAGCACTTCTTCGTGGCACAGGTGCCCGTGGACTTCGCGCGATCATGGAATCAGTCCTGCTATCTGTGATGTATGACGTACCTAGTCGCAGCGATATTGCAAAGGTTCTGGTCACACGCGAATGCATTGAAAGCGGTGCCCAGCCAGAGTTCATCCTGCATACAGGCGATATTCCTAAGCGTGCGCGAAGCCAAAAGGGTCAAGAGGAGAAGAGCGCGTAATCTAGACTGCTCCCTATGTCCCGCGAACTAGCTTCCAGCTTTTCACCAGCTGATATCGAAGCAGCCCTGTATGAAAAGTGGGTAGCCGCTGGTTATTTCAAGGCCGATGCAACATCAGATAAGCCCCCATTCACAATCGTTATTCCTCCACCCAATGTCACTGGCTCATTACACATCGGTCACGCTTTAGATCACACATTGCAGGACACCCTCACACGCATGAAACGCATGAAGGGCTTTGAAGCTTTGTGGTTACCAGGAATGGATCATGCGGGAATTGCTACACAAAATGTTGTTGAAAAACAATTAGCCGCACATGGCCAGACTCGTCATGACTTGGGGCGCGAAAATTTTGTAGCAAAAGTTTGGCAATGGAAAGAAGAGTCAGGTGGATTAATTCTTGATCAAATGCGGCGCTTAGGTGACAGTGTCGATTGGTCTCGTGAAGCGTTCACAATGGATGCTGGATTATCTACAGCAGTTTTAACAATTTTTAAGAAGCTTTATGATCAAGGCCTTATTTATCGCGCTGAGCGAATCATTAATTGGTGCCCACGATGCTTAACTGCACTCTCTGACATCGAAGTAGAACACCAAGATGATGCCGGTGAATTCGTTCAAGTTCGCTACGGTGATGATGAAGTTCAAATAACTGTTGCAACAACGCGCGCTGAAACAATGCTCGGTGATGGCGCAGTTGCTGTCCATCCGGATGATGCGCGATATAAGCATCTCATCGGTAAGCAAGTCTTACTGCCACTTGCTAATCGCTATATTCCAATCATTGCCGATGAACTTGTTGAAATGGAGTTTGGAACGGGCGCGGTAAAGGTAACTGCAGCTCATGATCCAAATGACTTTGAAATGGCGATGCGACATAACATTCCATTTGTTGTGATTATGGATGAGCATGGGGTGATGGCTGGCTCAGGCACACGTTTTGATGGCATGGATCGCTTTGATGCACGTAAGGCAGTAGTTGAAGCGCTGCGCGCCGAAGGTCGCATCATGGATGAAAAGCGTCCATATGTTCACGCCGTTGGCCACTGTTCTCGCTGCGATACAACCGTTGAACCACGTTTATCTAAACAGTGGTTCGTAAAAGTTGCTCCGTTAGCAAAAGCTGCTGGAGATGCGGTTCGAGATGGTCGAGTAAAAATCGAACCTGAAGAGTTAGCTCCACGATATTTTGACTGGATAGATAACATGCACGATTGGTGCATCTCACGTCAGTTGTGGTGGGGACATCGAATTCCAGTTTGGTATGGCCCAGCGGGTGAAGTTCTCGTTGTTGGTCCGGGTGAAATTGCTCCAGATGGTTACATCCAAGATCCAGATGTATTAGACACATGGTTCTCATCGGCTCTCTGGCCATTTTCAACTTTAGGTTGGCCGCAAGAGAGTGCAGATTTAAAGAAGTTCTACCCAACATCGGTACTTGTAACGGGATATGACATTTTATTCTTTTGGGTCGCACGCATGATGATGTTTGGCTTATTTGCAATGGATGGTGTTCAGCCATTTCATACAATTGCACTTCATGGATTAGTTAGAGATCAATTCGGCAAAAAGATGTCAAAATCTAAAGGCAATACCGTCGATCCAATTGAATTTATGGATAAGTATGGCGCCGATGCTTTGCGTTTTACATTAGCACGTGGAGCTAATCCGGGTAAGGATCAAGCACTCGCAGAGGATTGGGTCGGCGGCTCACGTAACTTTGCAACTAAGTTATGGAATGCAACTCGCTTTGCCATGATGAACGGTGCGACAACTGATGGAGAACTACCTGATCTAAAAGATTTAAATGCGATTGATAAGTGGATTCTTAGTCGCTTATCTGAAACTATCTCAGAAGTTGACTCGCTACTAGAAAGTTATGAGTTTGCGCGTGCTTGCGAGCTGATGTACCACTTTGCTTGGGATGATTTATGCGACTGGTACTTAGAACTCTCCAAAGAAGCCTTTGCATCGGGTGACTCAGATAATACAAAGCGCGTGCTTGGATATGTTTTAGATCAACTTTTCCGCCTTATGCATCCAGTTATGCCCTTCATTACTGAAACTATGTGGACGACACTAACCGGTGGAGAGTCACTCGTTATTGCCCAATGGCCAGTAGCTCAGGCGGGCCATGTTGATAAGGCTTCAGAAAAGCTCATTGGTCAGCTCCAAGAGATCATTACCGATGTGCGCCGATTTAGAAATGATCAAGGAATAAAGACTTCACAGAAGATTCCAGCACGCTTTAGCGCTCCAGCACACATTGGCGAATATGCCAGCGCCATGGCCTTTGTCCTTCGCCTCGAGCTTGGCGACATCACACCAAGTGCGCACTGTGAAATCGGTGCAGTAAAAGTTGAGTTCGATTTAACTGGTTCTATCGATGTAGTCGCAGAGCGCGCACGCCTTGAAAAGGATTTAGCCACTGCAGTAAAAGATAAGCAAACCGCTGAGGTTAAATTAAGTAATCAGGGCTTCATGGCAAAGGCTCCAGAAAATGTAGTCGTCGAGATTCGTGAGCGATTAGAGAAGACCACTGCCGATATTGAGCGATTACATTCGCAGTTATCTCAACTTCCTCAACCATGATTATTTCACCTGATGACCAAGAGCGCGTAGATGCAATTGAAAAAGCGCTGCTAGATCGCTGGCCTGAAACGCGAATCGCTCCATCTACTGAACGTATTGCAGCGCTCGTTGATATTTTGGGTTCTCCTCAACTGACGTATCCAACTATCCATGTTGGCGGCACGAATGGAAAAACAACAACATCCCGGATGATTGACTCACTTTTGTTTGCTCATGGTTTACGCACAGGTCGTTTTACGAGTCCTCACTTAGAAACTTATCGTGAGCGCATTGCAATTAATGGCCAGCCCATTGATCCAAAAGATTTAATCTTTGCTTATAACGATATTGCGGCTTATTTAGATTTAATGGATACAAAATTTGAACATCCAATCTCATTTTTTGAAGCAGCGACAGCACTTGGCTTTGTTGCATTTGCCGAGCACCCAGTAGATGTTGCAGTCATTGAAGTAGGAATGGGTGGCGAATGGGATGCCACAAATGTGGTTGATGCTGATGTCAGCGTTATCACTCCCATCGGCTTTGATCACATGGAGTATTTGGGTAACACTTTGCATGAAATTGCCGCTACAAAAGCTGGAATTATCAAAGAAGGCGGCTTCATAGTTCTGGCCCAGCAGGAGCCAGAAGCGGCTAAGGAGTTGATCCGCAAGGCCGCTGAAGTAGGCGCCGATGTTGCTCGCGAAGGCATTGAGTACTCAGTGACCTCACGCGCAGTGGCTGTGGGCGGACAGTTACTGACGATTCAGGGCCTTAATGACACCTACGACGAGATTTTCTTGCCACTTCATGGGCGACATCAGGCGGCGAACGCCGCTAGCGCCCTTGTTGCCGTTGAAGCTTTCTTCGGCGAACAACCTTTAGATATGGAGGCGGTGCGCGCTGGTTTTGCCGCCGTCACTTCACCCGGTCGGGCCGAAGTTGTGCGACGTGATCCCACAATAATTTTGGATGCTGCGCATAATCCGCATGGGGCAAAAGCATTAGCAGATACTTTAGAAAATGAATTTAATTTTGATGAAATTATTGCAGTCGTTGGAGTTTTTGGTGATAAAGATGCCACTGGTATTTTGCAAGAGTTAGAACGAATAGTTGATCATGTAATCGTTACGCAAAGTTCCTCCTCGCGCGCAATGCCATCGAGTGAATTAGAAAAAATTGCAAGCTCCATATTTGGCATTGATCGCGTTTTTGAAATAAATGATTTAAGTACCGCATTAGATCGTGCAGTAAGTGATGCACATCGACCACTGAGTGAAGACACAATTGGAATCATCGTTACTGGTTCCGTAGTTACTGTTGGTGAAGCACGCACATATCTTCGAAAGAAGTTTTCACAATGAGAGTTCTTGGGGCATCAGTTCTGGTTATGGAGAGCTTGACTTTAGGTTTTGCAATTTTGCTAGCAACTAAAGATCACTCATCCAGCGCGCTCATCTATGGTGGGGTAATTGCAATCCTGCTCTTTCTTGCCGCCGGCTTGCTTAAGCGGCGTTCTGGTTTCTATATCGCCTCTGTACTGCAGATTTTCATGATTGCCTTTGGCTTTGCGGTTCCATCCTTTTTCATTATGGGGGGGATTTTCATCGCCCTGTGGGCTGCAGCCATCATTGTTGGCCGTAAGGGTGAGGCCGCCCGAGCAGCCCTGATGGCTTCCCAAGTCGAAAACTCCTAATAGACTAGGCGGGTGAGTACAGAGAAAACCTTGATTCTTGTGAAGCCCGATGGTGTTCGCCGTGGGCTGGTGGGCGAAGTAATCGCGCGCATCGAGACTAAGGGTTATTCCATTGAAGCTTTGCGCATGCTCAACGCAGACAAAGCATTACTTGAGCGTCATTACGCTGAACACATCGGTAAGCCATTTTATGAACCACTCGTTGAGTTCATGATGTCTGGACCGATTGTTGCAATCATCGCATCTGGCAATCGCGTCATTGAAGGATTTCGTTCACTCGCTGGAGTAACAGATCCAACTGTTGCTGCGCCAGGAACGATTCGCGGAGATTTAGCCCGTGATCAAGGAACCAAAGTCGTACAAAATATTGTGCACGGATCAGATTCACCGGAGTCTGCTGCGCGCGAGATTGAAATTTTCTTCCCTAAATAATCAAGGAGATCCAAAGTATGAGCTCAGCAAATAGAATGTCATTTATCGGCCGTGACATGGCCGTAGATCTTGGCACCGCTAACACGCTTGTTTATGTACGCGGGCGTGGAATTGTGCTGAATGAGCCATCTGTAGTTGCCGTCAATCAAGATACCGGTGGAATTTTAGCTGTAGGTCTTGAAGCTAAGAAGATGATTGGTCGTACACCTGGAAACATTATTGCTATTCGTCCATTAAAGGATGGCGTCATCGCAGACTTTGAAACAACTGAGCGGATGTTGCGTTACTTCATTCAAAAAGTACACCGTCGTCGCTATTTAGCTAAGCCACGTATTGTTGTATGCGTTCCATCTGGAATTACCGGAGTAGAACAACGCGCAGTAAAAGATGCTGCATACGCAGCCGGTGCACGCAAGGTTTACATTATTGAAGAGCCAATGGCTGCTGCAATCGGTGCCGGTCTTCCAATTCATGAGCCAACGGGAAACATGGTTGTTGATATTGGCGGAGGAACAACTGAAGTTGCAGTTATCTCACTCGGTGGAATCGTTACATCACTCTCAATTCGAGTTGGTGGTGACGAGCTAGACCAATCGATTATTAACTGGGTTAAGCGTGAATTCTCGCTACTTTTGGGTGAGCGCACAGCAGAAGAAATCAAGATGGCGATTGGATCGGCTTACCAATTACCTGGGGAAAATGATGCAGAGATTCGTGGTCGCGATTTAGCAACAGGTCTTCCAAAGACAATCGTTGTTTCAGCCGCAGAAATTCGTAAAGCGATTGAAGAGCCAGTTAATGCAATCGTTAATGCAGTTAAATCAACACTTGATAAAACCCCACCGGAGCTAGCATCAGATCTTATGGATCGTGGAATCGTTCTTACTGGTGGCGGTGCACTCTTGAAGGGTCTAGATGAGCGTCTTCGCAGAGAGACTGGAATGCCAATTCACGTTGCAGAGCGTCCGCTGGATGCAGTTGTAGAAGGCTCCGGTAAGTGCATCGAAGAGTTTGAGGCCTTAGAGAAGGTCTTAATCTCCGAACCACGTCGATAGGTCTATTAAGAGATGCGTGACGGCGGTGAAGGTCGTAGTCGACTTCTCTTAATTGTCCTTATAGTTTCAGCGCTATTTCTGATTACCTTGGATTTACGCGGCGTAGGAGTCCTTGAGGGAGCACGTCAAGGAACACAGACAATTCTCTCGCCATTTCAGCGTGCTGGAAGTGTAGTTATTTCGCCTTTTAAGAACTTCTTTTCTGATGTAACACATTTAGGTCGCACCAGAAATCAAATAGAAAAACTTCGTGCAGATAATGCAAAATTACGCGCAACTCTTTTAAATCGCAAGAATGCCGATGCGCAGTTACTGCAGCTGAAATCAGTTCTAGATTTAGCCGGTACCGCCGGATTTAAAGTTGTGAATGCACGAGTCATAAGCCAAGGTGCAAGCCAATCTTTTTCTCAGACTATTACAATCGATGCAGGAACTACTGCTGGAATAAGAAAGAACATGACAGTCTTAGCTGGGACTGGAATTACTGGAGTAGTCAAAGAAGTTTATTCGCACACATCTCTCATCATGTTGGCAACTGATCCAGCATTCAGAATCGGTGTGCGCATAGCGGGATCACAGCAAATCGGTATTTTATCGGGACGAGGAAGCCGCTCCGGAAGCCTGCAACTACTTGATAATCAGACCAATGTGAAGGTCGGGGATGTATTACTCTCACGCGGCAGTGTTGCTAACCGCCCATTTGTTCCTGGTGTTCCCGTGGGCTATGTAACGGCAGTAGATAATTCAGCGGGAGCGATCGCGCAAAGTGCCACAGTTCATCTCTACACAAATTTCTCAACCTTGGGAGTTGTTTCAGTTGTAGTTGCTGCATCAAAAGTTAATCCTGGGGATGCATTGATTCCAAAAAAACCTAGGCCCACTCCTGTACCAACAGTTACTATTTATGTAACACCATCGCCTTCGCCAACGAAATAACTACGATGATTACTAGACAGTTATCTCTTTCAACTCCGGTCTTTCTTTTCATATTTGGCATTCAAGAAGTTGTGGTCAATCAGTTCAGACTTCCTGGTGGAGGATTTTCTGTATTCTTTATTTTCGCACTTGTCTGGGCAATTTTGAGCACTCCCGAAGTTGCTGCCCTTTCTGGCTTTGCTAGTGGATTGCTTATGGATCTCTCACCAAGTGCTAGCGGGCCAATAGGTCAATGGACCTTGATTATGATTGCTAGTAGTTATGCAATCTCATTCTTTGGCTCTGGAAACGAGAATGTAAAAGGAAATCCGATAGGCGTTACCTTCTTTATTTCAGCTGCGGTTTTTATTACTGAGATTTTATTTGTAATAAGCGGAGCGCTTCTGGGTGTGCAGACGGGTAGTTTTGGACAAGTCCTTTTGACAACTATTGGGATTTCACTGTGGACGTTGGTGGTTACTCCTATCTTCTTACCTATCTTTTCGCGACTACATGATTTCGCTCTAGATACGCGATCTAAGATATGAATCAACGCTCTCGATTGAACCTTATGGTGGTTCAGATTTTAATAGTTTCTTTGATGGTGGCACTTTTTGGTCGATTGTTTTATTTACAAGTCGCCGCTGGACCAAAATACCGAGATGCAGCGCTGAGTATCCAGAGCCGTGATGTGGTTTCACCGGCTAATAGAGGCTTAATTGTTGACTCTTCTGGCGTGCCTTTAGCCCTTAATAAAGTGGGTTTAGCCATCACTATTGATCGAATAGAGATTGATAAACAGCCCGATAAAGGCGTGGCAGTTATGGTGCGGCTCAGTAAGTTACTTAAATTGAAATACAACGATGTTTTCCGAAACACACGACTATGTGGAGAGTTACCCAAGGGACAAAGAGCTGGATGTTGGACAGGTTCTCGCTATCAGCCCATTCCAATAACGAAAGAGGCGGATCCCGATATCGCACTCCAGATAGTCGAACGCTCTGATCAATTTCCAGGCGTTGATGCAGAACCAATTGCAATTAGAAACTATCCTGGAATTGCAGGAGTTAATGGTGCACACGTATTGGGTTATGTAGGACCCATGACTGATACTGATCTTGCAAAAGATAATGGAAAAGCATATTTTCGTAGCGAATCGATTGGTAAGTCGGGTCTTGAAATCGAGTATGACTCATACTTACGTGGAACACCTGGAATCAAAACTCTCATCGTCGATCGCAAAGAGGCAATCACGGCACAGGGCCAAAACACTTCTTCAATTGCCGGAGATCACTTGGTTACTTCTTTAGATGCCAGATTACAGGGGGCTGTAGAAGTTGCACTTGCAGATGCGGTCAAACGTGGCCGTGCAAATGGCTACACATCAGATTCTGGTGCTGCCGTTGTCATGGATGTTAAAACAGGAAGAATTTTGGCTTTAGCTTCCTATCCAACATATGACCCAAATGCTTTTGAAAAAGGTTTAACAATTGCACAAGCCTCAGATTTGTTTAGCGAAAAGAAGGCAGTACCTGCTTTGTCGCGCGCGCTTCAAGGTTTATATGCTCCCGCATCTACATTTAAATCAGTCTCAGTAATCGCTGCCGCGGCGGCGGGTTATGATCTCAATGCTTCATATGCTTGCCCTGCTGAAGTTCAAGTAGGAACTCGTGCATTCCAAAACTTTGAAAGCAAATCTCAAGGGACAATGAGCTTAAAGAAGGCTATTGCAGTCTCCTGTGACACGATTTGGTATCGAATCGCATTTGATGAATGGCTTCGAGACGGTGGATTGCATCCTAAGGCGAATCCGAATGACTATTTCTTTAAGGCTGCACAAGGCTTTCATATCACCCAAAAAGTCGGCATCGACTTGCCATCAGAGTCATCATCACGATTGGCCGATCGAAGCTACAAGAAGCGATGGTATGACGCCAATAAAGATTTCTATTGCCACTATAAAGAGAGAGCGTCTAAAGCACAGCAGACTCAATTCTTACTTTTGCTTGCTAAAGAGAACTGTGTAGATGGCGATAAAATTCGCGCAGGTGATGCCGTGAACTATGCAATTGGTCAAGGCGATACCGTAGTTACTCCGCTTAAATTAGCCCAGATGTATGCCGCAATTGCCAATGGTGGAACTATTTGGCAAATGCTAGTTGGTAAAGCAATTGTGAAGACTGATGGAACTGTTATTAAAACTATGACACCAAAAAAACTTGGCACACTTCCAGTTGCAGCGTCCACGCTGAAGTTTCTCCATGGAGCACTTAGAGAAGTGGTGATAAGCGGAACCGGTGCTGGAGTCTTTGCTGGTTTTCCAATTGAGGTTAGCGGAAAGACTGGAACTGCTGAAGTCTTCGGTCGTAATCTAAACGGATCTTTAAAAGATAATACGTCATGGTTTGCATCTTTTGCACCTAGTAAGAATCCACGATACGCCGTGGTCATGATGGTCAGTCAAGGTGGTTTTGGTGCATCTACATCTGGCGTTGGTGTCCGAAAGATTTATGAAACACTTTTTGGGGTTAAAGGTAATAAAGTTATTCCAGGTGCAGAGATTTTCCCTGGAGGAAAACCTCCGATAAAGCTTCCGAAGATTTCACCAGCAACTAAGCCGAAGGGGACACCATGAGTCAGATCTCTGCTCGTCAGCGTCTCTATCGCCGTTCAAGGTCCTCAATCTTTCATGGCTTTGACCCTGTACTCACTGCTGCAGTGGGTTTGTTACTTTTTATTGGAACGCTATTGGTCTATGCGGCAACACGTGATTGGTATGCACGAAACGGTTTAGATCCTCAGTATTACTTAAAGCGCCATGTCATTAACATCGCAATCGGTGGACTACTTGCCTACGGAACAACAGTTATTGACTACCGCTTGCTACGCGCATACACGCCGATTTTCTGGGGATTAGGTGTTTTAGGTCTGTTAATTGTTTTGATTCCAGGTCTTGGAACTACTGTCAACGGTGCGCGCGCATGGATTGCACTTCCCGGTGGGTTTCAAATTCAACCGGCTGAGTTAGCCAAGATTGCAATCATTATTGGGATGTCGCTACTTCTTTCAGAGCGAACTCACGACAGCGATGAACCAACATCGCGAGATGTCTTACAAGCACTTGTTGTCGCAGCGATTCCGGTGTTGTTAATTATTTTGCAGCCCGATATGGGAACCGTTTTTATTATTAGCGCATCGGTCGTAACGATCATCGCGGTATCTGGTGCACCATCTCGTTGGGTTGCTGGATTGTTGGTGGTTGCAGTGTTAGGCGCAGTAGTTGCCACAAAGACTGGCGTAATCAGTGAGTATCAGATCAACCGTTTACAAACTTTCGTAAATCCAAATGCTGATACGCAAGGTGCGGGCTATCAGCTTCGCCAAGCTCGTATTACGGTTGGCTCTGGTGGGTTCATTGGAACTGGATTATTTAATGGCCCCCAAACCAATGGACGCTTTGTCCCTGAACAACAAACAGATTTTATTTTCACCGTTGCGGGAGAGGAGCTAGGTTTTCTGGGTAGTGGATTAATTTTAATTTTATATTTCATTATTTTGATGCGCTCCTTTGCCATTGCGCGGCGCACTAGCGACCCCTTTGGTCGCTTAGTAACGACAGGTGTAATCGCTTGGTTTGCCTTTCAGCTCTTTGAAAACATTGGAATGGCACTTGGTCTCATGCCCATGACAGGTGTGCCTTTGCCATTCATCTCCTATGGTGGCTCTTCGATGTTCGCCACTTTGATCGGATTTGGCCTCCTTCAGAACGTTCACGCTCGCTCACGGGGCTGAAGTAGGTAATTTCGCCCTCCTCTGCCATACTTAGCCCAACAGTTCAGCGCGGCTCGCGAATCCTTCGCGACAAAAGCCCAGCGCGGACAGGTGAAAAAAACCTACACGGGGATTTTTTAACGAGATAAGCGTTTGAAAAAACGCATAGAGGATTTGGTGCCATGGCGATTGAGCCTAAAACACCGCGCAAGCGTGCGGTTAAGAAAGCCTCTGCTAAAGCAGAGGTCACAGAGATAGTTCTAGAAGAGCCAAAAAAGGCGGTGCGCAAGAAGGCCGCACCTGTTCCAGTTCCAGTATTCCAAGCAGCACCTGAGAAGCCAGCGGCTAAAGCGCCACGTAAGAAGGCTGCAGTTGCAGAAGCTCCAACCAGTGAGCCAGCAAAGAGCGAGGCACCGACAGAGGATTCTGAGGAGCGCGCAAATCGCAATCGCCGTCGCCGTCGTGGCGGACGAGGTCGACGCAAGCCAGGTAGCGATGTTGCCGGTACGGAAGAAGTAAGCGAAGAGAGCACCGAAGATTCTGCTGAAGGAACAACCCATCGCCGTCGCCGCCGTCGTGTGGCAGGCAGTGATGGCGTAACTCCAGGGGAGACTATTGAAGAAGATGGCGTAGTAACTGTTGTAAAGGTTCGCGAAGTTCGCGAGCGTCCAGTTCGCCCAGCACGCACCGAACGTCCAGATCGTAATGAACGCCGTGGCGCACGTCGTGATCGTCCAGAGCGCAATGACCGACAAGGTCGCAGTGACTATCGCGAGCCATACCGCAAGCGCGGAACAGTTATCACCGATGGAGAATTCCTAGCGCGTCGTGAAAACGTAGATCGTGAAATGCTTGTTCGCCAAATTGCTGATCGCACACAGATTGCCGTGATTGAAGATGGCGTCATGGTTGAGCATTATGTGAATCGAAATAGCAATGTTTCCTATGTTGGAAATGTTTATTTAGGTCGCGTACAAAATGTTCTCCCATCTATGGAGGCTGCTTTCGTAGATATCGGCAAGGGACGTAACGCGGTTCTCTATGCAGGTGAAGTTAACTGGGATGCTGCAGGCATTTCAGAGTCTGAACCTCGCAAAATTGAAACAGTATTAAAGAGCGGCCAAAGTGTTTTAGTTCAAGTAACGAAAGATCCAATTGGCCAAAAGGGCGCTCGCCTTACTAGCCAGATTTCATTGCCAGGCCGCTACGTTGTCTATGTTCCTGGTGGGGGAATGTCGGGTATTTCAAAGCGACTTCCTGAAACAGAGCGCACTCGACTTAAGGCGATATTAAAGAATTTAATTCCTGAAGAAGCAGGCGTCATCGTGCGTACTGCTGCAGAAGGTGTGAGCGAAGAAGATTTAACGAGTGATGTTGCTCGTCTAAAAGCGCAATGGGATGACATCTATGCCAAGAGCCAGAATCCAAACTTCCATCCGCCTGCCGCGCTCTATCAGGAGCCAGATCTAGCAGTTCGTGTAATTCGCGATATCTTCAATGAAGATTTCCGCAAGCTAACTGTTCAAGGTTCAAGTGCATGGGATGAAGTAACTAATTATTTGGGCTTCATTGCACCAGAGTTAACTACAAAGATTGAAAAATACACTGGAACTGGCGATTTGTTCGCTGACTTCCGTGTTGAAGAACAACTCGCTAAAGCTTTTGATCGCAAGGTATATCTGCCATCTGGTGGTTCACTTGTTATCGATCGAACTGAAGCGATGATTGTTATCGACGTTAACACCGGTAAATTTATTGGTAAGGGCGGAAACCTTGAAGAGACAGTCACTAAGAACAACTTAGAGGCCGCTGAAGAAATTGCACGTCAACTTCGCCTGCGTGACTTAGGTGGAATTGTTGTAATTGACTTCATTGACATGATTCTTGAATCAAACCGAGAAATGGTTTTGCGTCGCTTAGTGGAATCACTAGGCCGCGATCGCACTAAGCATCAAGTTGCCGAAGTTACATCACTTGGTCTTGTACAGATGACAAGAAAGCGTGTTGGACAAGGACTCATCGAAGCCTTCTCGACAACATGTGATTCATGCAGCGGGCGAGGAATTCATATTCATATGGAGCCCGTCAAAATGAAGGCACCGATGCCACAACTCGATGTTCCATCGTCTAAGCATGAAGATGCCGATGAAAAAGATGCCACCGAGCATGAATTCCATGAATCGCTCAATACCGAGGAGCCAACAGCTCCAGAGGCCCCTAAGGGTGGGCGCAAGCGCCGCCGAGCCTCCTCCAAGGGGATCATTACCGCCTAATTTGAGCCTAAAGGCCTGAACGGGTAACCTTTACCCTTCATCAACTACCAGAGTCCGGAGTACCACAGCGTGGCAAATATCAAGTCCCAGATTAAGCGCATTAAGACTAATGAGAAGGCACGCCTTCGCAACAAGTCAGTGAGCTCATCTATTAAGACCGCTGTCCGTAAATTCCGCGATGCAGTTACTGCTGGTGACTCAACTGCAATCACAACTGAACTCCGCACGGCCTCAAAAGCGCTAGACGTGGCAGTTCAGAAGGGTGTTCTTCATAAGAACTCTGCAGCAAATAAGAAGTCATCAATGGCTAAGGCTGCCGCCAAAGCCGGCGCACGTTAATTCTTCTAACACTCTAAAGCGAGGCTAGGTTCATGCCTGCAATTTCACTTGCTAAGGCGCCGCAACCAGCAGCAACTAATCCGGCGCAGATACGTAACTTCTGCATCATTGCTCACATCGATCACGGTAAATCAACTCTTGCCGATCGCATGTTGGGAATTACTGAAGTAGTTGAAGCGCGCAATATGCGTGCGCAATATCTAGATCGCATGGATATCGAACGCGAACGCGGAATCACAATTAAGTCTCAAGCCGTTCGCCTGCCTTGGCGCAGTGGAATCGATGGCGGCGAATACATCTTGAACATGATCGATACACCTGGACACGTGGATTTCACATATGAAGTGTCACGCTCACTTGCAGCTTGTGAAGGTGCTGTGCTACTTGTTGATTGTGCCCAAGGAATTGAAGCGCAAACCCTAGCTAACTTGTATTTGGCTATGGAGAATAACTTAACGATTATTCCAGTGCTCAATAAAATTGATCTACCAAATGCGCAACCTGAGAAGTTTGCTGCCGAGCTTGCCAAACTTATTGGATGCGAACCTGAAGACTGCTTGCGTGTATCGGGTAAGACTGGTGATGGCGTTAAAGAGTTATTGGATCAAATCGTTGCGCAGATACCAGCGCCTAAGGGAGATGCAAACGCACCAGCGCGCGCATTGATCTTTGACTCGGTCTATGACAGTTATCGCGGCGTGGTCACATATGTACGCGTGATTGATGGCCATTTATCTCCACGCGAACAGATTCAAATGTTTTCAACTGGCGTTCGACATGAAGCGCTAGAAGTCGGCGTCATCTCACCAGAGCCTGTTGCTTCAAAGGGCCTCGGTGTGGGTGAAGTGGGCTACTTAATTACGGGTGTAAAAGATGTTCGTCAGTCACGCGTGGGTGACACAATCACTTCATACGCTAATCCAACTAAGCATGCATTAGCCGGCTACAAAGATCCCAAGCCAATGGTTTTCTCTGGACTATTTCCATTAGATGGAGCTGATTTTCCCGCCCTTCGTGAAGCGTTAGATAAGTTACAGCTCAATGATGCCGCACTTGTCTATGAGCCAGAGAGCTCTGCCGCACTTGGTTTTGGTTTCCGCTGCGGCTTCTTGGGTCTTCTACATATGGAGATTGTGCGCGAGCGTTTGGAGCGAGAACATAACTTAAATCTTATTTCTACTGCGCCTAACGTTGTTTATAACGTGACCATGGAAGATGGTAAAAAAGCCCGTGTAACAAATCCATCAGAGTTTCCAGATGGCAAAGTTGCATCCGTAGAAGAGCCAATTGTTAAATCAACGATTCTTGCACCATCCGAGTTCATTGGAACAATCATGGAGCTCTGCCAAGAGCGTCGTGGAGTTTTACTTGGTATGGATTACATCTCAGAAGATCGAGTTGAGATTCGCTATGACCTTCCACTTGCTGAAATTGTCTTTGACTTCTTTGATCAGCTCAAATCTCGTACAAAAGGATACGCATCTCTTGACTATGAAGAAAAGGGCGATGCTGAAGGCAACCTAGTAAAGGTCGATATCTTGTTGCAAGGTGAAGCCGTTGATGCATTCAGTGCAATTGTTCACCGTGACAAGGCATATGCCTATGGTGTGATGATGACCGGAAAGCTGCGCCAGCTGATTCCTCGTCAACAGTTCGAAGTTCCTATTCAAGCTGCAATTGGTTCGCGCATCATTGCACGCGAAAGCATTAGCGCAATTCGTAAAGATGTTTTAGCTAAGTGTTATGGCGGTGACATTTCACGTAAGCGCAAACTCCTCGAGAAGCAAAAAGAGGGTAAGAAGCGCATGAAAATGGTGGGTCGCGTTGAAGTGCCGCAAGAGGCCTTCGTTGCAGCCCTTGCAACCGATGCTGACATTGAAAAGGTGAAAGCCGCTCGAAAGCTCTAACTATGTCGCTCTCGTTCTATGTTCATATTCCATACTGCATCAAACGCTGTGGCTACTGCGACTTTAATACGTATACGCCGTCAGAGCTCCAAGATGGTGCAACCTTAGAGATAGTTAGCAATGACTACATTGATGCGGTCTTAAAAGAGCTCGATGCTGCGCCTCTTGGTGCGGTGCCAACAATTTTCTTTGGGGGAGGAACACCATCTCTGCTTCCGGCCGATGATTTAGGGCGAGTGATTGCAGCAGTTAAGAATCGCAATGGATTGACTCCTGACTGTGAAATCACTTTAGAGGCTAATCCAGATTCAGTCACTCCAGAAAAAATGGCGCGCTATTTAGAGGTTGGTTTTAATCGCATCTCATTCGGAATGCAGTCAGCAAAGCCACACGTATTGGCTGTACTTGATCGCACGCACAATCCGGAGAATGTAAAACGTGCAGTTGATATGGCACGAGCTGCAGGCTTTGTAAGTATTAGCGTTGATCTAATTTATGGAACTCCGGGTGAGTCATTAGATGATTGGCGCGAGAGCGTCCAAGAAGCTTTAAGTTTAGATATCGATCACATCAGCGCTTATGCACTTATAGTTGAGACTGGTACTAAGTTAGCTGCACAAATAAAACGTGGTGATTTAACAATGCCCGATGATGACTTAATGGCAGATATGTATTTGTTATTAAATCAGATGTGTGAAGATCAAGGTTTGAGTTGGTATGAACTCTCTAACTGGTCCAAACCCTTGCATGAGTGTCGACACAATATTGCTTATTGGGAGAATAGAAATTGGTGGGGCTTAGGACCTGGTGCGCATTCACATATCGATGGAAAGCGTTTTTGGAATGTTAAGCACCCAAATGCCTATAAAGAAAAGCTTTTTAGCGGTCAATCACCGGTACATGAGAGTGAAGAGTTAACTACACAAGAGATGGCCCGCGAAGCAATCATGCTTGGAATTCGGATGCGTGAAGGCCTACAGATTTCATTGCTAGACCCGCATCAATTGGAGCTGCTTGGCACCTATCGTGAGAATGGATATATAGAGCTTCGTGATGACCGCGTTCTCTTGACTCCTGTTGGGCGCTTGATTGCAGATCGTATCGTCCGAGAAATAACTATCTAGTATCCTTGCCAACATCATGTCATCCCGCCGCCTAGAAATTCTCCGTGCAATCGTCGACGAGTATGTCGCAACGCAGGAGCCCGTAGGTTCTAAGTCCATCGCTGATCGTCATGGACTAGGTATTTCTCCAGCAACGATTCGCAATGAGATGGCAGTTCTTGAAGAAGAGGGTTTGATTACACAGCCACACACAAGTGCAGGACGTATTCCAACTGATCAGGGTTATCGAGTATTCGTTGATAAATTAGCAACAGTAAAGCCACTCTCATCTGCAGAGCGTCGGGCGATTGAAACATTTCTAGAAGGCGCACTTGATCTAGATGATGTTGTTATGCGAACTGTTCGCCTACTTGCTGATGTAACAAAGCAAGTTGCAGTAGTCCAATATCCGTCAATGGTGAAGTCACGTGTTCGTCATATTGAGTTAGTGGCTTTAGCTCCTGCACGTCTTATGATGGTTTTGATTACAGATGCTGGCCGAATCGAGCAACGTGTCATTGAACTTACTCAAGATGTATCTGAACAGTTCTTACATACACTTCGCGCAGCTTTAAATAACGCCATGATGGGCCACAGACTTCCAGAAGTTGCAGACCGCATTAGTGGCGTTCTTGAAAGTTATAGCCTGCATGAACGACGTGATGTGGCGATTGTTATTTCAACTGTGATTGAGATGGCCATGGAACGCCCAGAAGAGAAGATTGTGTTAGCTGGCACAGCTAATCTGGCGCGTTTTCAAGAGGATTTCTCTACAACCATGCACCCAGTTTTAGAGGCCTTGGAAGAGCAAGTGGTTCTTCTGCGTCTTTTGGGCGATACAAACCAGACAGTAAAGGTTCGCATCGGCCATGAACAAAAAGATGCAAATCTGCGAACAACATCCTTAGTTGCAGTTGGTTATGGAAGCGATGACAACTCACTTGGTGCTCTAGGAGTTATTGGGCCCACCCGCATGGACTATGCAGGTTCTATGGCTGCCGTCTCTGCAGTGGCTCGTTATGTCGGACAATTTATTAACGAGGGCGCATAAGTGGCAGATCATTACCAAACGCTAGGTGTCTCTCGTGATTCATCGGCCGATGAAATCAAACGTGCATATAGAAAATTGGCTCGTGAGCTTCATCCAGATGTAAACCCTGATCCTAAAGTACAAGATCAATTCAAGGAGATCACTGCTGCGTATGAGACGTTGAGTGATCCCAAGAAACGTCAGAACTACGACATGGGCGGTAGCAGCTTCGGTGGTGGAGCTAACTTTGGTGGTGGCTTCAGCGACATTATGGATGCATTCTTTGGCGGCGGCGGATCTCGTGGACCACGTCCACGTATGCGTGCTGGACAAGATTCACTGATTCGTATTCAAGTTGATTTACATGAAGCCTGCTTTGGCGTAGAGCGCGAAATCAGTGTTGAGAGTGCGGTTGTTTGCCCTAAGTGCACTGGTACTGGTTGCGTTGATGGGGGGGAACCCATCATGTGTCAAGTGTGTAAGGGTCGCGGAGAAACGCAGCAAGTAGTTCGCTCTGTCATTGGACAAGTAATGACGTCACGTCCATGTGGACCTTGCTCTGGTTATGGAAGTGTTATTCAGAATCCTTGTCGTGAGTGCGCAGGTGAAGGTCGAGTGCGTTCACGACAAAATATCACTGTAAAAATTCCAGCAGGCGTTGAGACTGGTAATCGAATTCAACTAACAGGTCGCGGAGAAGTTGGGCATGGCGGTGGTCCAGCAGGTGATCTATACGTAGAAATCGTGGAATCTGAGCATGATTATTTGATCAGAGAACATGACACGTTACATATGTCGCTCTCACTCTCTATGTCTGCCGCTGCACTTGGAACTACTGTCACTGTTGAATCACTTGATGGTCCGGTTGACGTTCAGATTAAATCTGGAACACAAAGCGGAACTCCTGTAGCAATTAAGGGCAAGGGAATGACTCGACTTCGCCATGGTGGTCGTGGAGATTTAGTGGTCCACGTTGAGGTGCAGACACCTAGTAAGTTGAACCGTGAAGAAGAAGAGTTAATGAAGAAATTTGCAGAACTACGGGGTGAAAAGTCGGGGGATGCGCACGTGAAGAGCCATGATGGCAGCATCTTTTCAAAGATCAAGGGAGCGTTTACTAAGTAATGCTCACACTATTTTTTGTTGATGATCTTCCAACTCAGATCGGTTCACTGTACGAATTTGATAGCGAAGATGCCCATCATGCTGTTCGAGTACTGCGCATGGCAGCTGGAGATACTTTTATGTTGGCCGATGGAACTGGTGCGTGGAGCCAAGTAAAAGCCTTTGCTGTAAAAAAGAAATCAATGGAAGTTGAAGTAATTGCAAGTGGTTTCCAAGAAGCCCTTCCGACAACAATTACTGTTGTTCAAGCTTTACCTAAAAGTGATCGTGCAAAAGAGGCGATAGAGCTGCTTACCGAAGCTGGTGTAGATCGCATTGTCCCTTGGGCATCATCTAGAAGTATTGGAAAAGCATCAGATAAGTTTTCGGTAACTGCACGCGAGGCTAGCAAGCAGTCTCGGCGCCTTCGTATTCCTGAAGTCACTGATATTGCAACTACATCCCAAATTTGTGAAGCTATAGCGTTAAGTGATCTCGCAATCGTTTTTCATGAGAGCGCGGAGATGAAACTAAGTGATTGCATCTCATCGCATAACGTCGCACACTTACTGATTATTATTGGACCCGAAGGCGGAATCACGCCGACTGAAATTGATGAATTCAAAGCCGCTGGAGCCAAGGTTGCGCTGATGGGTAGACCAATTTTACGTTCGGCACATGCAGGAATCGCTGCAGTCGCTGCAATTTCAGCACTCCTAAAGGTATGGTGATTGCGTGATGTCACAACCCGAATGCTTATTTTGCAGAATAGTGAGTGGAGATATTCCTGCCGACTTGCTTATTAAAACCACACACGTTGTCGCATTTAACGATATTGATCCGCAAGCACCGACGCATGTTCTCATCGTGCCAACCCAGCACTGTGAGAATGCTGGCGAACTTGCCGCGACCTCACCAGAAGTCCTAGCCGAGCTCTTTACGACTGCCAGCCAGATTGCCGCATCACGTGGGTTGAGCGGGTATAGAACCGTCTTTAACACCGGGGCCGAAGCAGGACAGAGCGTTTTTCACGCTCACCTGCACCTCATTGGGGGCCGTGCACTGGCTTGGCCACCCGGTTAAAGATAGATTTATCCTCAATGGAGCGCACACTTATAACGGTACCTATTGCTATACCCATGGTTGCACTCATCGGCCCTCATGATGACAATTTGCGCGCAGTCGAAGCTGCATTCCCATCGGTCAACATTACCGTTCGCGGAAATGAAATTACTTTGCGTGGGCCACATATAGATTGCCAAAATCTAGAAAATCTCTTTGCGGAGTTAATGGTTGTTATACGTTCCGGAAATACTCTTACCGCCGATGCAGTTAATCGCTCAATTGCGATGCTAGAAACGCAACCAGTAGATCATCCAGCAGAGGTTTTATCACTCAATATTGTGAGCAGTCGTGGCCGAACAATTCGCCCAAAAACTGCAAACCAAAAAAGATATGTCGATGCAATTGAAGATCACACCATTACTTTTGGAATTGGTCCTGCCGGTACCGGTAAAACTTATTTAGCGATGGCAAAGGCCGTTGCAGCTTTGCAGAGCAAGCAAGTTAATAGAATTATTTTAACGCGACCTGCGGTAGAGGCCGGAGAACATTTGGGCTTCTTGCCTGGAACTCTTAGCGAAAAAATTGATCCATACTTACGGCCGTTGTTCGACGCCCTTCATGACATGATCGATATCGATACTGTGCCACGCTTAATGCAATCGGGGGTTATTGAAGTTGCTCCGCTTGCATATATGCGTGGTCGTACGTTAAATGATGCATTTATTATTTTAGATGAAGCGCAAAATACGACTCCAGAACAGATGAAAATGTTTTTAACCCGTCTGGGATTTGGATCCAAAATGGTTGTGACTGGCGATGTCACACAAATTGATTTACCTAATGGGCAACATTCGGGCTTACGTGTAGTAAGAGATATTCTTAAAGATATTGACGATATTGCTTTCCTAGAACTCACCGCTGAGGACGTAGTTCGACACCGTTTAATAGGTGACATTGTGAAGGCCTATGACCGCTTTGATGAGCAGCGTCAATCGTTACGTCCGATTCGGCAATAAATGACTATTGAAGTAACAAATACTTCAGGGCAGTTAGTTCCAACTCTGGAAATAACCTCCCTTATGGAGTTTGCCATGAAGGCCCTGAAACTTAATCCAGAGTGCGATCTAGCTATCGGTTTTATTGAAGATGAGGCCATGACTGAACTTCACATTAAATGGATGGATGAACCCGGAAGCACGGATGTTCTTTCATTCCCCATGGATATGCCGGAGTTCGAAGGCGATATCGTCACACTTGGCGACATTGTTATTAGTCCTACTTTTGCGGCAGCTCAAGCAAAAACAGCTGGCCACTCCAGCGAGCATGAAATATATATTCTGGCTACACATGGACTTCTCCACATTATTGGTTATGACCATGCAGAACCTGAAGAGGAACGTGTGATGTTTGCCCTTCAAGAAGAAATAGTAGAAAACTGGAAGAAACAATGAGCCCCGCAGCAATAGTAAGCATCATTGCACTCTTAGCTTTTGCTGGCTTTCTTGCAGCAAGTGAATCGGCTTTGACCTCTATTTCGCGTATCGTCGTAGAAGAGTTAGAAGGAAAGCGCGGGGGAGCTCTGCTGCGCAAGTACAGCGCCCAACCTGCCCGCTATCTCAACGTAATTTTATTAGTTCGAAAGCTCTGCGAATTAACTGCCACAGTCCTACTTGCCTCAATCCTGCTGCGCAACTATTCATCCGCCCAGGCCATGGCATTAACGGTAGCGATCATGGTCGTGCTTTCTTATGTAGTTGTAGGCGTTGGACCACGAACACTCGGCAAGCAACAGCCTCATAAATATGCTCGATACGGAATCATTGTTGCCTACGGCTTAGCATTTTTGTTGGGACCAGTAACTAAGTTGCTGATAACAGTGGGTAATGCGATTACACCAGGTAAGGGATTTAGATCTGGTCCATTTACATCAGAGGCAGAGTTACGTGATTTAGTAGACCAGGCACATGAGCGCGGCTTAGTGGAATCTGATGAGCACGAGATGATTCACTCAGTATTTGAGCTCGGTGACACTCTGGTACGAGAACTTATGGTTCCGCGCACAGATATGGTGTGGATTGAACGCGATAAAACCCTGCGACAAGGTCTTTCATTGGCACTTAGATCAGGATTTTCTCGAATCCCGGTTGTTGGAACTGGTCCAGATAACATCATCGGAATTGTCTATGTTAAAGATTTAGCTAAGCGAGCTTTAGATCATCATGAAGCTGAGCAGACTGAAAATATTGAACAGCACATGCGTCCTGCCAACTTTATTCCAGAGATTAAAATGGCAGATGAGCTCTTAAAAGAGATGCAACGCGATCAAATCCACTTAGCAGTCGTTGTTGATGAGTATGGCGGAACAGCTGGAATCATTACTATCGAAGATATAATCGAAGAAATCGTTGGCGAGATTGAAGATGAATTTGATGATGGTGAAGATAACTTCACTTGGTTATCTGCCGATAAAGCTCGAGCTAATGCAACATTGCATATTGAAGATTTGGCCGATGAGTTAAAGATCGAGATTAACGAATCTGATTTTGAAGACGTTGACACGATCGGCGGGCTGATGGCTCAAAAATTAGGCAGAGTGCCTATTGCGGGAAGCACAATCTCTTTGGAAGGTTGGTCTATTACTTCTGAACGCCCACTGGGTCGCCGGCGCAGAATCAGCAGTGTCCTCATTGAACGGTTAGAGAAAGAGATTGAAGACCACGAATAAGAGATAGAATCGGCCAATGCGCATAGTCCGATTCTCTCCGGGTCCAGATTCAGGCTTAGGGACCGATCCGCTTTTTGGTGTCCTTGAGGACGACTCTACGATCTCAGTCATTACTGGTGATCCCATTTATTCAGGTATCACTAAGACTGCAGCTTCAGTTGCCTTGGATAAAGTTCGTTTACTGGCACCAGTGATTCCACGTTCAAAGGTTGTCTGTGTTGGCAAGAATTATGCTGACCATGCTGCAGAAATGGGTGGAACCGTTCCAGAAGAGCCAATCATCTTTTTAAAGCCAAATACTTCAGTAATTGGGCCCAATGACACAATCGTGTGGCCGGATATGTCAGAACGCATCGATCATGAATCTGAATTGGCAATTGTTATTGGACGCTTATGTAAAGACGTTCCTATCGAGCGTGTAAATGATGTTATTTTTGGTTACACAATCGCTAACGATGTTACGGCGCGAGATTTACAGAAGAAAGATGGACAGTGGACGCGCGCTAAGAGCTTTGATACTTTTTGCCCGATTGGTCCCTGGATCGATACTGATTTCATCCCTGGCACACAGAAAATTACCGCAACTGTTAATGGCGACATGAAACAATCTGCACAGTTAAGCGACATGATTTTTAATGTTCCCTACATTATTAACTTTGTCTCGCGCGTAATGACATTATTGCCGGGCGATATTATTTTGACTGGTACGCCGGCAGGTATTGGTCCAATGGTGGCAGGTGGCACCGCGACTATGACAATTGAGGGCCTCGGGGAATTAACGAATAAAGTGAGCAGAAATTGAGCAAAAAAGTAAAGGTCCGCTTTGCGCCATCACCAACAGGTGACTTACATGTTGGAAATATTCGCACAGCCCTATTTGATTGGGCATATGCGCGTCATACTGGTGGAACATTTCTCTTTAGAATCGAAGACACCGACACAACACGTGTAACCGACGAATACATCAACGCTGCAATCGATACGTTGAAGTGGTTAGGTCTTGATTGGGATGAGGGCCCAGAAGTTGGGGGAGAGAACGGACCATATCTACAGTCCAAGCGTTTAGATATTTATTCACATTGGGCAGCAAAGTTCATCGAACAAAAAGATGCCTATTTCTGTTACTGCTCGCCAGAAGAGCTTGAGGCAGTACGCGAGCAACAACGTGCGGCCAATGAAGCCCCTGGCTATAACGGACACTGCCGTGACTTAACCCCAGAGCAGATTGCAGCATTTAAAGCCCAAGGTCGTGCTGGCGTGGTCCGTATGCGTATGCCTGATGGCGGCACAACATTTAATGACCTAATCCGCGGTGAAATGGCCTTTGATCACAAGTTTGTTCCGGACTTTGTTTTAGTGCGTGCCGATGGTTCACCGCTCTACACCTTGGCCGTTGCCGTGGATGATATTTTAATGAAAGTCACACACGTTTTACGTGGTGAAGATTTACTATCTTCGACACCACGCCAGATACGTGTGTATCAAGCGATGGGAGTTGCGCTGGAGGACTATCCAGTTTTTGCGCACCTTCCATTTGTTATGGGTGCTGATAATGCAAAACTTTCTAAGCGCAACGGTGAGGTTTCGATTGCTTGGTATCGCGATAAAGGTTTCTTGCCTGAAGCGATCTGTAACTACTTGGCTTTGCTTGGCTGGTCTCCTGGAGATGATCGTGAAAATGTTACGATGAAAGAGCTCTGCGAACTATTTACTGTTGAAAAAGTAAATAGTTCACCTGCGCGCTTCGACATGAAAAAACTTGAAGCAATCAATGGAGACAAGATTCGTGCGCTTACTATTGATGAATTCCTTACATGGGCCTTACCATTTTTGACTAAAGCAAAAGTGATCACTGGAACTGCCGATGAAATAGCTCTAGTAAAGCGAGCTCTTCCAATTATTCAAGAGCGCATAGTTATGTTTAGCGAGATTCCAGCGATGTTGAACTTTCTCTTTGTAAAAGAGTTTGCAATTGAGGCAGAAAGCCTTCCCAAGGTCACAGATTCTGGCGCTAAAGATGTTTTGAAGCGATCCTTAAAAGAGCTTGAGCCACTTGATGATTGGTCTCACGCAGCTATCGAAGCTGCACTACGTTCCTCCCTCATCGAAGAGATGGGATTAAAGCCCCGCATTGCTTTCGGCGCCGTCCGGATTGCAACTACAGGCAGCACGATTTCGCCACCGCTCTTTGAATCAATGGAATTACTGGGTAAAGAGGCCTCTTTATCGCGAATTTCGGCGGCATTGGCACTGTGATTGCGCTGGTATTCTTTGCCATTGCAGTACAAGTATAAAAAACTTGGGGTATGGGGTAATTGGCAGCCCTGCTGATTCTGGTTCAGTAAGTCTAGGTTCGAGTCCTGGTACCCCAGCGAACTACAACTAAATATGTTTTGTCCTAGTAATACAAAGATTTAAGGCACGGCCCCGTCGTCTAGCGGCCTAGGACTCTGGCTTCTCAAGTCAGCTACGAGGGTTCGAATCCCTTCGGGGCTACGTATGGTTTCATTGCTGAAAGTGCTTCCCGCATTCATCGCTACTGCCTTTTTATTGGCGTTGGTTCCAGGTCAGACCGTTGCAATGATCTTGCGTCAAGCAATCGTCGGTGGATCGAGAGTTGCATTTACTACCTTGCTTGGTACCAGCGGAGCACTAGTTGTCTGGGGTGCAGCATCTGCAGTCGGACTGTCTCAAATATTTGCGCATTCACACACCGCATATACGGCACTTAAATATTCAGGCGTTGCCTTTCTAACTTTTCTAGCACTCCAAACTTTGTGGTCTCTACGAAAAGAGTATGGAAAGTTTGATTACGATGGAACTGCAAAAACAGGGCTCGGACCAGCGTTTCGACTGGGATTGATTACTAACTTAACAAACGTGAAAGCCGCAGTTTTTGCCGTCGCCTTTATTCCACAATTCGTTCCGTCTAATTTTAATTTAGGGTGGGGAATTTTTATTCTCTCAATTTTTTGGGCACTGACTTCAGCATCATGGTATTCATTTCTCATTAGCAT
>CAFAAA010000006.1_pt1 | contig 38966 bp, 38 predicted proteins | sample 7267141 | NCBI WGS metagenome assembly CAFAAA01 (sample SAMEA6813974, study PRJEB35770) | uncultured Actinomycetes bacterium | biome: Freshwater; feature: Freshwater reservoir; material: water | place: Czech Republic | collected 2016-08-15 | depth 30m m | reverse complement strand
GCGTAAGTTTGTTAACACGTTAAGCAATTGCTTAACATTTACGCGTAATAAGGGGATTTCAATGAATAAGGCCCAATTCATTGCGGCGTTGGCACCACACTTCAACGACAGCAAGAAGGAAGCAGCACACGCTGTAGATATCGTTTTTGACACAATCGTTCGTAACCTACACAAGGGCGAAGATGTCATGATTAACGATTTCGGTAAGTTCAAGAAGGTTGATCGCAAAGCACGCATGGGACGCAACCCATTCACTGGCGAGACAATCAAGATTAAGGCTTCAAAGAAGGCACGTTTCCTACCTGCAAAGGGTTTGAAGGATGTCATCTCAGGTGAGCGCAAGCTAGGACCTGCTCCAAAGCCAGAACCAAAGCCAGTTGTTAAGGCTAAGCCAGTAGCGAAGAAGGCTGCTAAGAAGGCTCCAGCTAAGAAGAAGGTTGCAGCCAAGAAGGCTCCAGCTAAGAAGAAGGTTGCAGCCAAGAAGGCTCCAGCCAAGAAGAAGGTTGCAGCAAAGAAGGCTAAGAAGAAGTAATTCTTTTTAACTTTTTAAAGGCGGGGCCGGCTAAAGCTGGCCCCGTTTTCTTTTCCTACACACTAACATTGCATCCATGACGGAGTACAAGGTTTCTTACGCTCCACCTGCCGGAAAGCCACTCGGGACTAACTGGGCTTTTAAGATCGGCACCACCGTTGTCATTCCTCTGTTGAATATGGTGGGCAAGAAGCAGTGGCGCGGTGCGGAAAATATTCCAGCAACTGGTCCAATTATTGTTGCGAGTAATCACGTTTCCTATCTAGATGTTTTATTCTTGACGCACTTTCTCTATAGAAGTGGGCGTGCCCCACGATATATCGGCAAAGAGGGTGTCTTTAAAGTTCCAGTCATTGGGAAAATCATTCTTGCTGCCGGACAAATTCCAGTTGTCCGAGAAGGAAAAGATGCAGCTAAAGCTCTCGAACATGCAGTCAAGACGCTACAGGCTGGGCATTTATTGGGTGTATATCCAGAGGGAACGCTGACGCGAGATGCACAAGGGTGGCCTATGATTGCAAAAACGGGACTTGCTCGGTTAGCGATTATGACTCATACACAAGTAATTCCCATAGCTCAATGGGGTTCACAAATCGTAATGCCAACCTATGAAAAAAAGATTAAATTTTTCCCACGCACTCCCATAAAGATTTTAGTTGGGGGACCTCTTGATCTCTCACCATGGTATGGCAGAGAGAATGATGCTGATGCTTTAATTGAAGCGACTGCATTTGTCATGCGAGCGATTACTGATCTGCTTGAAGAGCTTCGAGGTGAAAAACGCCCCGTTGAAATCTTTGACCCACATACATCGACACTTCCTCGCACGGGAAACTTTAAGAATCAGAAAAAATTGAAGCGATGAGCAAAGTAACCGTATTCGGAACTGGTCAATGGGGAAGTACCATGGCTCAGGTTTTATCAGATGCCGGTAACCATGTACTCATGTGGGGGCGCAATGCAGGTGTCGTTGATGAGATTAATACTCACCATACAAATAAAAAGTATTTAGATGCAAATATTTTGCCACAGGGATTACGGGCAACAAATGATTTGGCTGAGGCATTTGAGTATTCATCTATCTATGTTTTAGCAATTCCGGCACAATCACTTCGTGAGAATCTGATTTCGTGGAAACCTTTCGCTACTCCTAACGCCTTGTATATAAGTACTTTAAAAGGCATTGAAGTAAGTTCGCAGTCCCGTATGACTCAGATCATCGAAGAAGTAATGGAGACCACGAACGTCGGAATTATTACGGGGCCTAATTTGGCAAATGAATTAATTTTGCGACAACCTGCCGGTGCGGTAGCTGCAGCGCATACAACAATGACTGCCGAGAAGATCCTGAAATTATTCGCGACTCCTTACTATCGCGTCTATACATCAACAGATATTTTGGGTTGCGAACTATCTGGGGCGATTAAGTCTGTAATCGCCCTTGCTGTGGGCATTTCAATCGGCATGGGCTTTGGGGAAAATACTCAGGCGATGCTTATTACGCGCGGCCTCAACGAGGTAGCCCGATTATGTGCCGCCCATGGCGCTGATCCACTGAGCGCGGCTGGTTTAGCTGGCATGGGAGACCTTGTCGCAAGTTGCGGGTCACCGCTTTCCCGTAACCGCACATTTGGTGAAGTCCTCGGACGGACGAACTCGATGGCAACTGCCCGCCAAGAAATGGCCAAGACGGTGGAGGGCGTAGCCTCTTCCAGTGCAGTTCTTGAAATCGCCCATCGCGTGGGAATTGAGGTTCCGGTGATTGAAGCCGTTGCCGACGTTGTATCCGGCGCTATCACTCCATCTCAGGCACTTGATCGTCTTATGGAGATTACAACTCGGGCCGAAAACTTTATTCGATGACTAAAAAAACCGTTGCCATCATCTGCGGAGGGCGCAGTAGTGAACATGAGATTTCATGTTTATCAGCTAGTGGCGTTTTAGCCGGACTCGATACAACTAAATTTGATGCAGTACTGATTGGAATTACTAAGGCAGGGGATTGGGTTCACTTACCGTTGGACTATCCACTGGAGATTGTTAATGGCGTGATGCCAACTGTTGATGAGAATGCCCAGCCACTTGTTGCTGATGTGCATGGATTTTCACTAGGTGGAAAACCTCTTTCAATAGATGTCGTATTTCCAGTTCTGCATGGCCCCTTTGGCGAAGATGGAACTATTCAAGGTTTTCTAGAGACTGCAGATATCGCCTATGTTGGAAGTGGTGTCATGTCTTCGGGTGCCGCCATGGATAAGGCTTTTTCAAAGATTATCTTTGCCGGTGCTGGAATGGCGGTAGCACAAGGAATAGTTGTTACCCGCGATGATTGGAAGAGCAGAATAGAAAAAATTGATTATCCCGTTTTTGTTAAACCAGCCCGCGGTGGATCTAGCAGAGGTACTCATAAAGTCAAGAGTGCTGACGCTTTACCTGACGCTCTTAACGATGCATTTTCTTATGACCAGAAAGTTATGATTGAAAATGCTGTGACTGGACGCGAAATCGAGTGTGCAGTTCTTGAACGAAATGGCATAGTTGAAGCATCGCTCGTTGGAGAGATTGTTATTGACAGCAAATTTGAATTCTATGACTTTGAAGCTAAATATTTAGATGATGCAACAACTGTAAATTTACCAGCTAATATTCCAGCGGCCGCGAGCGATGAAATACGCACAAAGGCAGTGCAGGCATTTAAAGCCTTGGGTTGCAGTGGATTAGCTCGAGTGGATTTCTTTTACACCGATAAGGGCGACGTAGTTATTAATGAGATTAACACGATGCCTGGATTCACTCGTACTTCTATGTATCCAAAATTAATGGCAGCAACCGGAGTCGATTACACATCTTTAATCAGTGCATTAATTGACACTGCAATACAACGTAGAAATGGCGTTCTTGGTAATTAGTTTTTATAAATGAACTCGTCCATTTTGATACACCGCATTAATCTTGATTTTACTGACATCATGCGGATCAGTCAGGAACGGATTTGAGGCAAGAACAAGGAAGTCGGCTTTCTTTCCCACCTCTAAAGTTCCGCGCTCATCCCCTCTAAACATTTGATATGCGGCATTTCTTGTATAAAAGGTAAGAGCTTCTTGCATCAGCAGCGCTTCTGAAATTTCCCAACTACTAGTACTGGGATCAAGTGGGTTTGAGCGATGAATAGGTACAGCCAGACCCAAAAGCGGAACATTGCTGGTCACTGGCCAATCACTTCCAAAGGCTATTGTCGCGCCATGATCAATTAATGTCCGTAGTCGATATTGAAGATTATTTCGGATTTGCCCAATCCTGGGAAGAATTAAATCCTTATTCATGGGATCTAAATAGCACCAGAGTGGCTGGATATTGGCGATAACCCCGAGCTCTTTAAAACGATGTAAATCTTCATCACAAATTAACTGCGAATGTGCAATGACTGGACGGCGATCCCACAATGGATTCTCATGAATCATTACTTCTATGGCTTCAAATGCCTGCTTAACTGCAGCATCTCCGATTGCGTGGATATGAACTTGAAACTTTTGCAGATCGAAAGCCTTAATCGCCTCGATGAGAGTGGATGTTTTCCAGATCATAATTCCACTGGATTCCGGAGCATCTTCGTACGGTTCTACGAGAGCTGCAGTACCAGCAGAAAGTGCACCATCGCCTAAGAATTTAATGGTGTTGGCCATAATTAAATCGGGATTGGAGAGATTCTTGCACTCTGCACGCAGCTGCTTGAACTCTTCGAGATGCTCTTTCCACGTTAATGGGGTCGCAAGAAATGCGAGATTCATGCTGATACTTAAATCACCGGTGCGTGCCGCTTGCATATATGCGCGTGCCATATCTTTTTCTACCCAAGCATCTGTAGCGGCAGTAACACCAACGCTTAGATAAGAGTCGCATGCACGCTTGATTGCTGCAATATCACTATCGATTGTTGCTGGTGGAGCTAATTCTAAAATTAAAGCCATAGCACTTGGTTCTCTCAGCGTGCCTTTCGGTTGTCCATTTTCGCGGCGTGAGAGAGATCCACCAACTGGATCAACTGTATTTTCATTCAGACCGGCTAATTCAAGTGCACGGGTATTAACCCAGATTGTGTGATGATCGACAGCATGTAAAACGACTGGGCGATCATCTACTGCTTCATCTAACCAGTGGGCATCAAAATCACCCGCTTCAATAATTGCAGCCTCATACGCGCCACCAATAATCCAAGGCTCTTCCTTGTTCTCATGTGCATACCTGGCAACTTCAGCGATAATTTCTTCCACCGAGTTCAAACCATTAATTTTTGGTCCGGCAGCCTCGCGTCCACCAAAAATCGGGTGTGCATGTCCATCGATAAATGCCGGCATAACAAATGCCCCGCCTAAATCAACGCTTGTATCAGAATTTAGCTCTGTGGAATTTATATCAACGATTCTGTCATTCTCGACGAGAATCGATTCAACTAACTCTTCTGTGCCCGACCAAAATCGGGCATTATGAAAAAGCGTCCGCACTTATAGAGAGAAAGATTAATAGGTAACGGGGCAGGTTAGTGTTCTAGTAATTCCTGCAACAGTTTGCACCTTAGATAAAATGACGCGGCCAAACTCTTCCATGCTTGGAGCTTCAGCACGCATGATCACATCGTAAGGACCAGTTACGCCCTCAGCCAACGTGACACCTGCAATCGATGAAACAGCCTTAGCAACTGAGCTAGCTTTACCAACCTCAGTCTGAATTAAAATGTAGGCCTGTACTGACATCGTTGACTCCTTTTTGTTAGTGGCAACAGGCTACTTCAGATAGGCCATACCTCGCTAGTGGATTAAGGTTTGTTTATGGCCTTTGAGGAGTCGCAGGTGATTGGGATGCTGGCAGAAATCTTTGCCACAGACGATCCTGGCCTCATTGTTGGTATCGGTGATGACGCTGCCGTTGTTTCAACGCAGCCGCGTTCAGTGATTACGACAGATATGGCTGTGGAAGGGACTCATTTCAATACTGCGTGGTCGAGTGCTTTTGATATTGGACGAAAGATTACAGCAGCGAATTTAGCTGACATCTATGCAATGGGAGCCATTCCACAATACTTAGTAGTAGCGATGACTCTGTCGGGCGATGAAAGTATGGAGTGGATTCGTGAACTTGCCCAGGGCATTGCACATGAAGCGCGGAGTTGTGGAGCCTCGGTAGTAGGTGGAGATTTAACGCAAGGCGCTACAAAAGTAATCGCTATGACTGCAGTTGGCGCAGTTGAAAGACACATCACTCGCTCTGGCGCCGGAATTGGGGAGGCAATCTACCTCTCAGCACTTCCAGGGTGGTCGGCTGCTGGCCTGGCACTTATTAGCAACGAGAATTTCGATGACCTTGAAGGCTATGCAATCGATCAGTTTTGCGCACCAAGTGTGGACTACTCCGCTGGAGCGTTGTTGGCAAGCTCTGGTGCAACAGCGATGTGCGATATTAGTGATGCACTTATTATTCAATCAGAACAAATGGCGCAGGCATCGGGAGTTCGATTTGAATTTGATGCGCAGTTATTCACGCATCACCCAGAGTATGTAGCGCTGAAAGAGTTAGCCGACAAGCACTCGGTGGATGTCTGGCAGTGGATTTTTGCTGGGGGAGAAGATCATGTTTTTCTTGCAACTGGTAAAGACTTGCCAGGTCTTCACGTTGGCACGGTAACTGACGGAAAGGGTGTCGCAGGTTTAGAAATGAAAAAAGCGCCAGATACCTGGCGCCATTTCAATTAAGTAAAAAAAATTAGCGAGTGACTTTGCCTGCCTTAAGGCATGAAGTACATACGTTTTGACGCTTTGGAGTTCCACCAATCAACGTGCGTACGCGCTGGATATTTGGATTCCAACGACGACGAGTCTTGACCTGTGAGTGTGAAACGTTGTTGCCAAAGCTTGGGCCTTTGCCACAGATATCGCATGTTGCTGCCACGACGGTACTCCTTTTATATCTCGGTATTGGTGCTCAGTCCCAAACGGACAAGGCGCAAGGGTATCGCGAGTAGCCATGGCTACGCCAATCCACGCGTGGCATGAGCGCTGACTGCGCCTTGGCGCGAGAGAATCACCGTATGGGTAACCTCGACAGCAGGCTCGTAGATGTGGTCGGAGACCGGACGGCCAAAGTTCTCTATGACGCCTTTGCAATCAAGACGGTCGGGGATTTACTGCGCCACTATCCACGGCGGTACATGGTGCGCGGTGAACTCTCAGATATTGCCGAGCTTAAAGAGGGCGATGAAGTAACAATCCTGGCTGAAGTTTCTGCATCCACGACTCGTCACATACGTGGCCGTAAGGGAGGCATTCTGGAAGTAATCGTGACCGACGGTAGCGACAAATTATCACTCACATTCTTTAATCAACCCTGGCGTGAAAAAGAGTTGAAAGTTGGCGCGCAAGGTTTATTCGCGGGAAAAGTTGGCGTTTTTAATAAGAAGAAGCAACTCACGCACCCTGACTATCAAATGATTGTCGATGGATCAGATGTAGATAATGCTGTCGATAATTTCGCCGGTAAGTACTTACCGGTTTATGCCGCAACGTCAAAGCTTCCATCATGGAAGATTTCTCAGTGCATGGATATGGCCGTTGCCTCACTTGATGATCTGGAAGATTATCTTCCCGATGAAGTGCGAAATGCGCATAACTTTCCAACACTGCAACAAGCCCTAGTTCAGTTACATTCACCTGCCGATTTAGATCACGCAGAGGCTGCGCGCGAACGCCTGACATTTGATGAAGCGTTCTTACTTCAATTGATGTTAGTACTGCGAAAAGCTCAGCTCAGGAAATTGCACTCTGTATCTCGTAAAGCTAAGAAAGGCGGAATTCTTGAAGCCTTTGACGCCGCCTTACCATTTGAATTAACTGGAGGACAGTTAAGTGTTACTCAAGAAATTGAAAGTGATTTAGCGCAATCACATCCTATGCATCGGCTTTTGCAAGGCGAGGTAGGTTCCGGAAAGACAGTTGTTGCTTTACGTGCGATGTTAGCTGTTGTTGATAGCGGTGGCCAAGCTGCACTTTTAGCTCCGACTGAAGTGCTTGCCGCTCAACACTTACGAACATTTGAGAAATTACTTGGCCCGCTTGGGCACGCAGGAATGTTGGATAGTCCACGTGATGCAACGCAAGTAACTTTAATCACGGGTTCACAGAATACGGCTGCACGTAAGGCCGCACTTTCATTAGCTGCAACTGGTGAAGCTGGAATTATTATCGGTACGCATGCTCTACTTGGTGAAAAAATTGAGTTTGCAGATTTAGGGCTGATCGTTGTAGATGAGCAGCATAGATTCGGTGTAGAACAACGCGATGCGCTGAAGGAAAAAGCGCTCAAACCTCCACATTTACTTGTCATGACAGCAACACCAATTCCACGAACAGTTGCAATGACGGTGTTTGGTGATTTAGATGTTTCCACTCTTAGAGAATTACCGTTAGGACGATCACCTATAACCACACACGTTATTTCGGTCCTAGAAAAGCCCGCCTTCCTAGACCGGGCATGGGAGAGAATTAGGGAAGAAGTTGCACAGGGACACCAGGCATATGTTGTCGCACCGCGGATTAGCGCATCAGGGGATGAAAATTCAGATATTGACTTCCTCTTTGGCCAAGAAACTAATGACATCACTTCGGTAGAAGAGCTGGCACCACGCCTTGCGGGGGATGCATTAGCTGGATTACGGGTGGCAGATTTACATGGCCGGCAAAGCGCTGACGTAAAGGATGCAACGATGCGCGCCTTTGCTGCGGGCGAGATTGATGTTTTAGTCTCAACCACTGTCATTGAAGTCGGCGTCGATGTCGCAAATGCAACAGTGATGGTGATTTTGGATGCAGACCGTTTCGGTGTCTCTCAATTGCATCAACTTCGTGGCCGAGTGGGACGTGGAAGCGCACCAGGTTTATGCCTGCTAGTTACAAATTCACCAGCGGATAGTCCGGCTCGCATCAGACTAGATGCTGTAGCCGGCTCTCTTGATGGTTTTGAACTCTCTCGTATCGACTTAGAACAAAGACGCGAAGGAGATGTATTAGGCGCTAGCCAATCTGGAACTCGCTCACACTTACGCCTTTTGCGAGTGTTACGTGATGAGGAGTTAATTGAGCGCGCACGAGCCGATGCTGAAGGCATAATTGCCGCCTCACCAGATTTATCAAGTTATCCTGGGCTTGCGCGCGAGATCGCGCAGCTAGCAAAGGATGCAGCAACCGACTATTTAGACAAGGGTTAAGCATTGAGAATCATTGCAGGAGTAGCAAAGGGTCGAACTTTGGGAACAGTAGCCGGAGCTACGCGTCCCACTTCTGATCGGGCCAGAGAAGGATTATTTTCCTCATTGACATCAGAGTTCGGTGATTTTCTTGGGCTACACATTTTAGATCTCTTTGGTGGCTCAGGTGCGATTGGTCTTGAAGCACTCTCGCGCGGAGCTTCGGTAGTTCATACAGTTGAAAAAGATGCCGATGCTCAAAAGACTATTGAAATTAATCATGGGCTAGTAATGAAAAATAAACCTGTAGGAAAATTTCACTTGTATTCAATGTCTGCACAAAGATTTGTCAGCGATCCTCCAAAAGAGAAGTATCACTTTGTATATATTGATCCTCCATTTGATTTTACGAATTCGGAGATTGAAGATATTTTGTCAAAACTTTTATTGGGGGAGTTCCTCAAAGAGGATGGCTTCGTTGCCGTAGAGCGCACTGCCAAGGGGCCAAAATTTAGCTGGCCCGAAGGATTTAGCCCCGCACGTGAGAGAAACTACGGTGCGGCTAGTATTTTTTATGGCAATTATGCGCCAGCGAATGGATAAGTGCGGGATCTATTGCTAGCGTTTGAGCCATGAAGCGTGCGGTTTGTCCAGGGTCCTTTGATCCAATCACATATGGTCACTTGGATATTATTAAAAGAGCAAGCGCCCAGTTTGATGAAGTCATTGTGGCTGTCCTTGAAAATCGCACTAAATCCAGCCTCTTTACTGTCGCCGAGCGAATCGAAATGATTACTGCGACAACTGCACACTTGTCTAACGTAAAAGTAGATTCTTGGAGCGGTTTATTAGCTGACTATTGCAAAACCAACTCTATTAATGCAATCGTTAAAGGTCTTCGAGCTGTTACTGACTTCGATTATGAACTTCAGATGGCTCAATTGAATTTACAAGCTTCTGGGGTTGAAACTATGTTGATGGCAACAGCACCGGCTCATTCATTTTTATCATCTTCATTAGTAAAAGAGTTAGCGCACTATGGGGGAGATGTATCGACAATGGTGCCTCCTACAGTCAATGCAGCGCTAAAACTTCGAGTAGCAGGGAAGTAGCCACATGGATTCAGTTGATAAATTGATGGCAGCAATTTCTATGGTCGAAGAAGCCCGTGGAGTTCCTTTGTCGGCCAGCTGCGTCGTTCATCGTGGTGAGATGCTCGAGCTTCTCGATGAAGCGCGTGAAGCATTGCCTGCAGATTTAGAGTCGGCTCAAAAACTTATTGCGGCACGTGAAGCCTTTATTGAAGAAGGTCGCGTAAGTGCTGAGTCCATGGTCTCTATGGCACGCGAAGATGTTGCGCGAATGGTTGAGCAAACGTCAATTGTTCAGATCGCACGTGATGAAGCACGTAAAATTTTAGTTGATGCACGTGAACTCGCAGAGCAAGAGAAACAAGAAGTCGAAGAGTACATTGATGGAAGACTTGCAACACTTGAAGTTATTCTCAATAAAACTCAAGATGCTGTTGCACGTGGTCGCGAGCGCTTGGCTGGTGCAGGCGATAAAGATGCTCTGTCACAACTCTCAGATGCGGACTAAGGCTCATGGCACGCGCATCTGAAGTTTTCACTCTCAATACGTTTGAACTACCTAGACGTGCGGGTGAAATGAAAGAGTATGAGCTCGATATTGAAGTTCCAGAAAATGTTGGCGTCCCTTTAATATTTGTCCCAGCCGGAGAGGTTATTGAAGTTGATGCACGCTTGGAATCGGTCACCGAAGGAATTCTGCTCAGTGCCCAAATCTTTGCTACCGCTAAAGGTGAGTGCACGCGCTGCCTAGACCCAGTTGTAGTAGAGATAGATAAGAAGGTTCAAGAGCTCTATAACTACAGCGCCAAGGTAACCCGCGCTAAGAAATCTAGTGACGAGGATGATCTTGATCTGGAGGAAGAGCTCATGATGGATGGTGACATCATGGATTTAGAGATTCCCATTCGCGATGCGATAGTCCTAGAGCTTCCCTTTAATCCACTGTGCACCCCTGATTGCTTGGGCCTATGCCCTGAATGTGGCGGGAAGTGGGCCGATCTTGCGGCAGATCACGCTCATGAGACTATCGATGCCCGTTGGGCCTCATTAGCCGCCCTGGAAATAGATAGCCCCGATTTCAAGAATTAGAGGTTTTGAGGGATACTTACGCCCTGCAGCCATCGCTGCGCAGCGAAAGAAGAGGTTAGAAAAGTGCCAGTACCAAAGCGGAAAACCTCGCGTTCAAAGACGCGTTCACGCCGAAGCCAGTGGAAGACAACTGCTGCCTCTCTTGCAACATGCCCACAGTGCCAGCAACCAAAGTTGCAACACACTGCCTGCCCAACGTGCGGAACATATAACCGCCGACAGGTATTAGAGGTCTGATCTGAGCTCGTTGCTCAATGAGAGATTGGGGGTTGCCATTGAACCCTCTCTTCTTGAGTTAGCTTTTACGCACCGTTCATTCGCATATGAATCAGGGAGCAAAGAAACTAATGAACGCCTTGAATTTTTAGGCGACTCTGTTTTAGGTTTAATTGTTACCGAAGAACTCTACAAAAAATATCCAGATTTTGATGAGAGTCGATTATCTCCACTTCGTTCTGGCGTTGTAAATATGCGTGCATTAGCAGATATCGCACGAAACCTAGAACTGGGAAAACATATTCGCCTTGGCAAAGGTGAAGAAGTTACTGGTGGGCGAGATAAAAACTCCCTACTTGCCGATGCTTTAGAGGCATTGATTGGCGCTATTTACTTACAGTATGGCTTTGCAACATGCACAGATATCGTGCGCAGATTAATTGGACCAACATTGGATTCGGCAGTTGCACGCGGTGCGGGTTTAGATGGAAAGACGGCGTTACAAGAGTTGGTCGCGGCCATAGGCAAAGGCGTTCCAGAGTATGTCGTCACAGAAGAAGGTCCCGATCACGATAAGAATTTCACGGCTCATGCGATGGTTGCTGGACTTACGGCCGGAATTGGAACTGGTAAAAGCAAGCGCGAAGCCGAGCAGTTCGCGGCAAGAATTGCCTACGAGGCGTTAAAAATCGAGCTACCTGAGCAGTAAATAAGCCGAAAACCCACTCGCGACGCGATAGGTTTGCCGCGTGTATTTGAAGAGCATCACCCTCAAGGGCTTTAAGTCCTTCGCTTCGGCTACCACCTTACGACTAGAACCCGGCATCACCTGCGTTGTTGGTCCGAATGGTTCAGGCAAGAGCAATGTTGTTGATGCCCTGACATGGGTAATGGGTGAGCAGGGTGCAAAATCTCTGCGCGGCGGCAAGATGGAAGATGTAATTTTCGCTGGAACTAGTGGCAGAGCTCCGCTTGGTCGCGCTGAAGTCTCTCTCACAATCGATAATTCTGACGGCGCACTTCCCATTGAATTCAGCGAAGTAACTATTTCTCGTATTCTTTTTAGAAACGGTCAGAGCGAGTATTTAATTAATGGTGAAGCATCTCGCTTACTGGATATTCAAGAATTATTAAGTGATTCAGGAATTGGTCGCGAGATGCATGTCATCGTTGGTCAAGGCCAACTTGATGCAATTTTAATGGCCACCCCTGAAGAGCGTCGCGGATTTATTGAAGAAGCAGCAGGTGTACTCAAGCATCGCAAACGAAAAGAAAAAGCTCTTCGTAAACTTGAATCGATGCAAGCGAACTTAGCCAGAGTTCAAGATTTAACTGTTGAGCTTCGACGTCAACTTCGCCCACTTGGAAAGCAAGCTGAAGTTGCCAAGAAAGCGGCAACGATCCAAGCAGATCTTCGAGATGCAAAACTTCGTTTACTTGCCGATGATTTCATCTCTTTATCAAAGACACTTAGCGCCGAAGTAGCCGATGAAACCGCTCTTCGTGAACGACGCTCACTCGTCGAAACAGAAGTTGAGGCAATCCGTGCGCGCGAAGAGGCACTAGATTCACAAAGTGCGGTCGAGGGTCCACAATTAGTTACTGCGCAAGAAACCTATTATCAACTGAACTCACTGCGTGAAAAGTTCCGCGGAACTCAAAATTTAGCGCAAGAGCGTTCACGTTTTCTCAATGAAGAGGCTGAAGAGGCCAGAACGTCAGGTCGCGACCCAGATGTATTAGAAAATGAGGCCAAAGGCCTGCGTGATGAAGAATCAAATCTTAGAAGCAGTGTCAGCGCAGCCCAACAGAGCTTGGCAAGTGCCACAGCCCAACTCGCACAGAGTGAACATGCGCTCAAAGTAGATGAAGATAAAATTGCCGCAGCTATGCGCGCTATTGCAGATGCTCGCGAAGGAACCGCACGCCAAGAAGGTCACATCAAGTCACTCCAGGCTCGTTTAGAGGCAATATCCGAAGAGATCGAACGCCTAACGCGCGCACGTAACGATGCACAAAATCGCGCTGATACCGCGGCACGAGAATATGCCAGTTACGAATTAGATATTGCAAGTGCTGACTCGGGCGAGCTGAACTTAGATTCAAACTTTGAAAGTACCAAGGCTTCTCTCGATAATGCTAAATCGAAGCTTGCTCAACTAATTGATACTGAACGTACTGCTGATCGCGAGCGAAATTCGATTGAATCAAAGATCGAAGCGATGAAATTGACTTCACAGCGGCGCGATGGCGCTTCAGCGCTTATGAGTTCTTCGCATGGCGTTCGCATCCTCGGTTCAGTTGCAACCTTGATTCATATCGATGCAGGGTGGGAGGCTGCGACAGCTGCCGCCTTAGGCGCATTTGCAGATGCAGTAGTAGTTGAAGATTTAGCATCGGCAGTAACGGCCTTAACAACGCTTCGCTCTCAAAACTTAGGACAGGCAGACGTGCTCGTTTATGAGCGTGGAAGCAGTGCAGCGGCCATGATTCCATCGGGTCTGAACTCATTGGCAACCCATGTCCACTCAGATCAAATCAGCGAACTACTTTCATCTCTTTTATCTACTTATGTTGTTGCAGAAAATGCGAGAGATGCAGAGGCAATTTTACGTTCACACCCAAGTGTTCACGTAGTAACACGTGATGGTGATTTAGTCTCACGCAATCGTGCTCGTGGTGGCTCATCCTCATCGTCATCACTTATCGAAATAAACGCCCTGATATCTGAGCTTGAAGGAAAGCTTGCCAACATTACCCAGCGGTGCAACCAGCTTAAATTTGAAATTTCATCTGCCACCACAGAAGTTGCCGCACGCCAAAGCGATTTCGATTCAGCCCTTGCCAAACTCAATGAGTCCGATGCTCGAATAGGCGCACTGACTGAACAACTAGCTGTCTCTGGGCAAAACATGAAATCTGCAACTGCTGAAGTCGAAAGGCTTAACTCAACAATTGCTGAGGCAGATCATGCGAAGTCGCGGGATGAGGGCGAACTAGTCATCGCGCAAACCCAACTACACCAGCAAGGTGCAGTCGCTGAGCCTGACCATACATCCACGGAAAATCTCCGTAACTCAGTTTCAATAGCGCGTACCGCTGAAGTAGAGGCACGCCTTGCTGTACGGACCATCGAAGAGCGAGTCACCTCAGTTGCTGAACGCGCTCGAACACTCGAAGCATCTGCTCGCGCAGAACGTGAGGCATCAGAACGCGCGATTCTTCGCAGAGGTGCTCGCGCTAAAGCATCGGTTATTTCACAATCTATTGCAGAGGCTGCATATGAAGTACTTATCCACATTGAGCGCTCAATTTCAAAGGCTGCCATCGAGCGAGGTCGTTTAGAAGAATCTCGAGCCGCTCGTGAAGGTGAGACTTTGACCGTCCGTACTCGTGGGCGCGAACTGGCAACTGAACTTGAAGCGCTCACCTCAAGTGTTCACCGTGATGAAATCGCTCGCGCCGAGCAGCGAATGAGAATTGAATCTCTCGAAGTTAAGACAAGTGAAGAGTTCGGAATCGACACTCAGACGCTCATCGCCGAATACGGTCCAGAAAATGACGTCCCAACATTTTTTGAAAATGAAGATGGTGAGATAGTTACAACTGAGTTGATTCCATATCGTCGCGACCAACAGGAAAAACGATTGGCATCAGCTGAACGTTCTTTAAATTTATTGGGTAAAATTAATCCGCTGGCACTTGAGGAATATTCATCCCTTGAAGAGCGTTTGAAGTTCTTGGCCGATCAACTAGAAGATTTAAAGAATACCAAGCGAGATTTACTCGACATCATCAAAGAGGTTGACGATCGCGTTCAGCAGATTTTCATGGAGGCCTATATTGAGACTGCAAAACACTTTGAAGAGATTTTTGCTCGCTTATTCCCAGGTGGTGACGGTCGACTTATTTTGGTGGATCCAGATAATCCATTAACAAGCGGAGTGGACGTTGAAGCACGTCCTCCAGGAAAACGTATTAAGCGCCTCTCCTTGCTCTCTGGTGGAGAAAAATCCCTCACCGCAGTGGCCATGTTGGTTGCAATCTTTAAAGCACGCCCAAGCCCGTTTTATGTGCTCGATGAAGTTGAAGCCGCCCTTGATGATGTCAACCTTGGTCGCTTACTTGGTGTCCTAGAAGAGCTTCGTGCAAGCTCTCAGCTCATCATTATCACTCACCAAAAACGCACGATGGAGATTGCAGATGCACTCTATGGTGTAACCATGCGCGGAGATGGCGTTACCGAAGTAATCTCACAGCGCTTACGTGAGTCTGACGCAAGTTAGCGCGCTCATTCATGGGGTTGTTTAGTAAGTTTGTTGCAAAATTAAAAGGTACAACCAGTTTCTCATCTTCCGATTGGAAAGAGTTAGAAGAGGAACTGCTCGCATCAGATTTAGGTCCGACACTTACACGAACGCTGATTGAGCAAGCTAAGAAAGTTAAGAGTGAAAATGCCGAATCTGCACTGACTGCAATCCTTACCGATCAACTCAGTACCCACTCGCGTAAACCACTAGTTAATCCACATGGCTTGAGCGTCACAATGGTCGTTGGTGTTAACGGCACCGGAAAGACAACATCGGTGGCAAAGTTAGCTTCCGTTCTTAAGGCATCGGGTGAAACAGTTCTGATTGCTGCCGGAGATACCTTCAGAGCTGCAGCGGTCGATCAGCTACATACATGGGGAGATCGGATTGGTGTACAAGTTATATCTGGAAAGCCAAACAGTGATCCAGCGTCAGTGGCATTCGATGCTGCACAAACGGCGGCAACCTCAGGAGTCAACAATCTGATTATTGACACCGCAGGGCGATTACACAACAAAACCGATCTGATGGCAGAGCTAGAAAAAGTGAAGCGTGTTGTTGAAAAAGTTTCTCCCGTTAATGAAGTGCTCTTAGTTATTGATGCAACTACTGGTCAAAATGGTTTAGCTCAGGCCAAGATATTTACTGAAAGCGTCACAGTCACAGGAATAGTCGTGACCAAACTAGATGGAAGTGCTAAGGGCGGTGTCGCCCTAGCCATTGAAAAAGAGTTTGGAATTCCAATTAAGTGGGTGGGTACCGGGGAGTCGCACACCGATTTCTCTAAATTTGAGCCTGCCGCCTATATCCAGGGCCTACTTTCGTAACCTAGATGTAACACGGACACGATTTTTGTCACCATTTGGAAACGCGACAGAGCCTTACTTGTAACCCATGGCGGGCATCTTTGGCCCCATCTCAAAGGCAAGAACTCTTAGATTTTTACTGAAAGCAGACTCTCTTATGACAGATGTAGTTCTTAACTCTGGCGACACCGCATGGATGTTGGCAAGTACAGCTCTTGTACTTCTTATGACACCTGGTTTAGCTTTTTTTTACGGCGGAATGGTTCGTACAAAAAGTGTTCTCAATATGATGATGATGTCTTTTGTAACAATTGGAATCGTCAGCATCTTATGGGTGATCTATGGATTCGAACTTGCCTTTGGTTATAAAGCAGATTCGCCATGGTATGGAAATATTTCTTTTTCTGGACTGGGTGGAATGGTAAATGACTTCACAAATAACGGTGGAATTTATCCAATTCCCGTTTTAGTCTTTGCGGCTTTTCAATTGATGTTTGCAATTATTACTCCAGCGCTGATTTCAGGTGCCATTGCCGATAGAACAAAGTTTATTTCGTGGGGAATCTTTGTTGCGATCTGGACAACAATTGTTTACTTCCCGGTTGCGCACTGGGTATTTGCATTTGGAAATAAAGTGGGAGACACAGTTACCGGAACAGGATTTCTTGCAGGTAAAGGACTTGAAGACTTTGCTGGTGGAACCGCAGTGCACATCAATGCAGGTGCAGCTGGCTTAGCTCTGGCATTAGTTCTAGGTAAGCGTGTTGGTTGGCGTAAAGAAGCTATGCGTCCACACTCACTTCCATTAGTGCTGCTTGGTTCTGGTCTTTTATGGTTTGGTTGGTTTGGCTTTAATGCTGGTTCAGCACTTGCAGCAAATGGAACAGCCGGACTCGCATTTATGAATACGCAAGTTGCAACAGCTGGTGCATTAGTAGGTTGGTTATTAGTTGAAAAGATTCGCAATGGCCATGCAACATCCTTAGGTGCGGCATCAGGTGCAGTTGCAGGTTTAGTTGCAATTACGCCTGCATGTGCTTTCGTCGCACCATGGGCTGCGGTAGTTATCGGCTTATTTGCCGGTATTTTCTGCGCACTCGCTGTCGGACTCAAGTACAAATTTGGCTTCGATGATTCCCTAGACGTAGTCGGAGTCCACCTTGTGGGCGGAATTTGGGGTTCACTAGCGATCGGCCTCTTTGGTACACATGTCGTTAATGGTCTTGGTTTAGATGGTCTGCTCTACGGCGGCGGCACCGCTTTGCTTGGCAAGCAAGCCCTCGGCGTTGGAATGGTGGCCTTATATTCCTTTATCGTGACTCTGATTCTGGGCTTTGTTATTGAAAAGACAATCGGCTTCAGAGTTAAAGCAGTTAAAGAGATTGAAGGAATTGATCTCAATGAACACGCAGAAAGTGCCTATGAATTATCGAGCTCAACACGTGGAGGTTCCTTCTAATGAAACTAATTACAGCGATTCTTAAACCATTTAAGTTAGAGGAAGTTAAGAACGCCTTGCAGGCACATGGTGTAACAGGCATGACTGTTTCTGAGGCCAGTGGTTTTGGCCGACAAAAGGGGCATACCGAGGTTTATCGTGGAGCTGAATACACGGTAGATCTTGTACCAAAGGTGCGTCTAGAGGTTCTAGCAGATGATGCTGATGCAGATTCAGTTGTTGACGTGATCGTTAAGGCGGCCTCTACCGGTTCAATCGGAGATGGAAAAGTATGGACAACCCCGGTTGATCAAGTAGTTCGTGTCCGCACTGGAGAACGTGGGCCTGATGCAATCTAAGATATAGGCATGAGTAAAAGCGAGAGAAGAGAGCGATCGCATAAAAGTGATCTCACTCTTCTCTCGCTTTTTTCTATGGCAACGTATGAGCATTTAGCTGTTTTAGAGCCACAAGGAATTGCAATTGCCGCAGTAGGCGGTTATGGCAGAGGTGAACTTTCACCGGGTTCGGATCTAGATATTCTCATTCTGCATCAAGGGCAGTTCTCAGAGGACAAGCTCGGAAAATTTGTAAATGCGTTGCTATATCCACTCTGGGATGCTTACAAGGTTGATCATTCAGTCAGAACACGCGTACAAACCAAGGAAGCTGCGCATTCAGATTTGAAAGTAGCACTTGGTCTGCTCGATATTCGCTTTGTGGCGGGGGATTCTGATTTAGTAGAAAGTGTGGCAAACGATTCTAAGCAATCATGGCGAAAAGAATCTGGCACGCGATTAATAGAACTTAAGGCATCTATGGAGCAACGCCATATTCGTGCGGGAGAGTTGGCGTATCTTCTTGAGCCCGACGTAAAAGAGGCACGCGGTGGCTTGCGTGATATCAATGCACTTCACGCAATAGCGGCTGCAGAGGTTGTGACTGTTCCGCTGGAACGAGTGAGCCGAGCACACTCAACGTTAGATGACGTGCGAGAAGCCTTGCACACAGTAAGTGGTCGCAGTAAAGATAGATTACTTTTTCAAGAGCAAGATAAAGTTGCTCATGCACTTGCATATGCCGATGCAGATGTCATGATGAGCGATGTTGCTCAAGCGGCACGATCTGTAGATTATTTACTCGGTTATATCTGGCACTTATTGGATCTTCACCATTCTTCACGAAAAGCTAAAAGCTCGAATAATGCCCAGTCCGTAGCTAAAAATATTAGTGTCGTTAATAATGAAATCGTTATTGATGATGCGGCGGATTTGCATAGTGACCCCGTCATCTCTCTGCGCGCAGCTGCTACGGCGGCCCAGCTTGGGCTTCGACTGTCATTAGAAACCTGCGAAATGATCACAACGTCCCTTGCTGCAGGTAAATCTGCACTCCCAACGCCATGGCCACGAGAAGGCCGTGAATTGTTAATCTCATTAATTGGTGCTGGCGAAGCCATGGTTCCAATATTTGAAATGTTAGACCAAGAGGAAATTATCTTTAGTTGGATACCTGAGTGGCGCGCTGTTCGCTCCCTTCCGCAGCGAAATGCACTCCATAGACATACCGTGGATAGGCATATGGTCGAGACAGCAGTCCATGCCGCTTCATTAACACGCAAAGTGCACCGCCCAGATTTACTGCTATTTGCATCCCTCTTCCACGATATTGGAAAAGGGGGAGAAGAAGATCATTCTGAACGAGGTGAGCGCTTGATTGCACCCATTGCCGAGCGCGTAGGATTTTCAAATGAAGACATAGCAACATTGCAGCTGCTAGTTCGTCATCATTTACTGCTCTCATCTACTGCAACGCGTCGTGACTTAGATGATCCAGCAACGATCGCATCGATAACCGCCGTAATTCCAGATCTAAATACTCTAGAGCTTCTACATGCCCTGAGCGTTGCAGACGGCGAAGCAACTGGAAGTGCTGGTTGGAGTGATTGGAAGGCGGCGTTGGTCTCAGATTTAGTTACACGCACTCGAAAGTTTATGTCTGGTTCACAGATTGCCGAACAACCATCATTGAGTCAAGCGCAGTTAGATTTAGCTGAAAACGGAGAATTAACGATTGAATTATTAGAGCATTCGAGTGGATATTCGATCGAAATAGTTTCACCAGATATGCCAGGCTTGCTCTCGCTCATTGCTGGCGTTTTGAATATTTCACGCCTGGATGTTAAATCTGCACGAACAAAAACCCATGGAAAATCTGCCGTGATGTATTGGATTGTCAGCCCACAACCACATGCACCAGTTATTACTTCTGACGGCCTTCGAGATGAGATCGAAAAAGCGGTGAAAGACTCTGAAGCAGTTGAAGAAAAACTTTTGGCCCGTGCAAAGATTTATGCCACCATTCCAACAATTCCTGTTCCGGCGCCTAACGTCGTCTACTTCAACGAGGCAGCAACTGATGCAACAGTTATCGAAGTGCGAAGTCATGATCGCCCCGGACTACTTTTTAGAATTGGTGCTGCAATTACGCACTCAAAAGTTGATATTCGATCTGCCATTGTTACCACTCTTGGTGCAGAAGCTATCGATACCCTCTATGTCACTGAACTCACTGGTGGCCCATTGAGCAATGTACGAGCAGAAGAAGTCACGTCGCGATTACGAGCGGCTCTGGCGTAGTCTTAGCGCACTATGTTCGAATCTCTGTCCTCTCGCTTCACATCTGCCTTTGGCGCGCTGCGCTCACGAGGGCGAATCTCTCAATCAGATATTGAGAAAACGTGTGCAGAGATCCGCCAAGCGCTCCTCGAATCGGATGTAGCGCTCAGCGTTGTCGATAGTTTCGTTGCACGCATAAGTGAAAAATCCTTGGCAGTACTGCCCACTGTGCAATCTGGAACTAACCAAGGTCAAGTCATCTTTGACATCGTAAATGCAGAACTGATTGAGATTTTAGGTGGACAAGCTCGTCGAGTTCGCTTTGCTAAAAAAGGGCCAACAATCATTATGTTGGCAGGTTTACAAGGCGCAGGTAAAACAACTCTCGCCGGAAAATTAGCTAAGTTTTATGCCGACCAAGGAAACACTCCACTTTTGGTTGCATCCGATCTACAACGCCCCAATGCAGTTACACAACTACAAGTTGTGGGGGAGAGCATTAATGTTCCGGTTTTTGCACCTGAAAGCGGAAATGGAGTCGGTGATCCGGTAAAAGTTGCGCAAGCTGGTATCGAATTTGCACACGCTAAGCAGTACAACATGGTCATCGTTGATACAGCTGGACGACTTGGTGTTGATGAAAATTTAATGAATGAAGCAGTACGCATACGTGATGCAGTTAAACCCGATGAAATTCTCTTTGTTGTTGATGCCATGATGGGTCAAGACGCTGTTCGAACTTCGCAGGCATTTCTAGATGGCGTTGGTTTTGATGGTGTTGTCCTTACAAAACTCGATGGTGATGCTCGTGGTGGTGCTGCGCTCTCGATAGCATCTCTGACCGAACGACCAATCATGTTTGCTTCAACTGGAGAAAAACTCAGCGACTTTGATATTTTCTATCCAGATCGAATGGCATCTCGAATCTTAGGTTTGGGCGATGTTGCCACTTTGGCCGAGCAGGCAAAGAAGGCATTTGACGGTGACACGTCAGCAAAGTTAGAGGCGAAGTTTGCAAGCGGTGAAGATTTTACATTGGAGGATTTCTTAGACCAACTGCAAGCAATGTCGAAGATGGGTTCAATGTCCAAACTCTTATCAATGTTGCCTGGTTCTGCTGCCATGAAGAAACAGATTGATAATTTTGATGAAGGCGAAATAATTCGCACAAGGGCCATCGTTCAATCAATGACACCCACTGAGCGTCGCGATCCCAAGCTGCTCAACGGCTCTAGGCGAGCGCGTATTGCCCTGGGTTCGGGCAGGGCGGTCACTGATGTAAATAATCTGGTCGATAGATTCTCGGCGGCTCAAAAGATGATGAAGCAGGTCCGAAACGGGGCAATGCCGGCGGGAATGCCTCCCGGAATGCCGGCTATGAGCGCGCCTAAGAAGAGCGTTGTCCAGAAGAAGAAGTCCAAGTCAGGCAATCCTGCCAAACGGGCCATTGAAGAGGCTCAGTAGGCGATTTCGCGTAAAACCCCTTGGGATGGCAGAATAAGCAACCTGTTGAAGGGGCCCTCTACCCCCAGCAACATCCACTATCGATAGTTGAATCGAATTCACCGCGCACCCCGCTGCAGTGAGTTGATATGACATACATTTACAGGAGATACATTTCTTGGCTACAAAAATCCGCTTAATGCGCATGGGCAAAATCCGTACACCTTTTTATCGTGTAGTTGTTACCGACTCACGTAAGGCACGTAACGGACTCTCAATTGAAGAGATTGGTCGCTACGTCCCAGGACAAGAGCCATCACTTATCGAGATCAACTCAGAGCGTGCTCTGTACTGGCTCGGAGTCGGTGCTCAACCATCAGCTGCTGTAGAGGCGCTGCTTAAGGTCACTGGAGATTGGCAAAAGCACAAGGGGCTTCCTGGAACTGAAGGAACTCTTCGCGTTGCAACTCCTCGCGTAGGAAAGATCGTTGCTTATGAAGCAGCCGTTAAGCATGCAATGGATGAGCCTAAAGAGGGTGCAACTACCCTTAAGAAGAAGGCTCAAGAGAAGTTAGCTGCAAAGGCTAATCCAGTAATTGAAGAAGCGGTTGTGTCCGAACCAGAAACAGTTGTGTCCGAACCAGAAACAGTTGAAGCTGTGTCCGAGGTTCCAGCTGAAGTTGTGACAACCGAAGCAGTGGTTGAAGCACCAACTGAAGAAGCGGCTGCCGAATAATCATGATGGATGAAGCACTCGAACATCTCGTAAAGGGAATCGTCGATAATCCCGACGATGTTGTGGTCAGCGAAAAAACACATCGCCGCGGCACAACCCTTGAGGTACGAGTTAATCCAGAAGATATTGGCAAAGTAATCGGTCGCAATGGTCGTACTGCTAAAGCTCTGCGCACAGTTGTTAGCGCGCTCGCAGGTCGCACAGTTCGTGTCGATCTAGTTGAGACCGACGAACCTAACTAAGTTAGTGATCAATTAGCCATGCGTTTACTCGTAGGGCGAATTGGTCGTGCCCACGGCATATTAGGTGAGGCAACTATCGAAGTTCGAAGCGATGACCCTGATCGCCGATTTGCTGTAGGTGCAAAGCTTCAAAGTGATGAACATGGTGAACTCACCATTACTTCTGGACGTGTTCATAACGGTATTTTACTTCTGGGCTTTTCTGGTTATACAGATCGCAATCAAATTGAAAAACTACGCAATGTTCTTCTCTACGCTGATGTAGATATCAACGAAGAGCGCGAAGATGACGATGATTATCACGTGCTGCAGTTGATTGGCTGTACTGCACTTCTTGAAGGCGGCGAAGTTTTTGGTGAAGTTACCGATGTGATCAATCTTCCCGGCCAGGATTTACTGGCCATCAAGACTGAAGTTGGAGAATCACTCATTCCATTCGTTCGCCAACTTGTACCGATAGTTGATGTCGCAGCCAAGCGCGTGGTTGTTATTCCGCCAGATATGAGTGGGATAGTTTCATGAAGATCGAGACAGTCACAATTTTCCCTGATTACTTTGCGCCGCTCTCACTTTCACTTTTGGGAAAAGCGCAAGAGTCTGGAATTTTAGAGTTCGTTGTTCACGACCTACGTAGCTTTGCCACAAATAATCATCACGCAGTAGATGACACTCCATATGGAGGTGGGGCCGGAATGGTGATGTTGCCGGAAGTATGGGGACAAGCCCTTGACCCACTGATGGTGGATGAGACTGATCTGATTATTTTGACTCCAGCTGGAAAGCGCTTTGATCAATCGATGGCACAAGAGTTCTCACGCTCCTCTCACATTGTCTTTGCATGTGGAAGATACGAAGGAATTGATGATCGCGTACGAGAGCACTACAACACAGAAACGTATTCATCGCGAAACATTCGAGTCCATGAAGTCTCAATTGGTGATTATGTGCTTGGCGGGGGAGAAGTTGCATCGTTAGTCATGATTGAGGCAATCACACGACTGCTTCCCGGAGTACTTGGTAACCCAGAATCTTTGACTGAAGAGTCTCACAATGAAGATGGTTATCTGGAGTATCCAAACTTCACAAAGCCGGCTGTGTGGCGAGAAATTGCTGTTCCTGAGATTTTATTAAGTGGCAATCACGCCGAAATCGCCAAATGGCGGGCAGCGGCTGCAAACGCGCGCGCCAAAAAGAATTTATAACTCGCGAGTAAGGCAGGTTCTGGCATAGCGTTCGACCTATGACCAATGATGCTGAATCGATTCAAGCACGACTTATTCGAGATCTAGAACCAGTGGTCGCCGTTGAACTAGAACGGCATTTAGGCGTTCAGAAGAACTGGTACCCCCATGAATATGTCCCATGGTCTGAAGGCCGCGATTATGCAGGCCCGCTCAATGGCGATGCATGGGAGGCAAAAGATTCGCGACTAACACCAGTTGCACAAGATTCCTTGGTTCTAAATCTTTTGACTGAAGATAATTTGCCCAGCTATCACACTGAAATTGCATTATCGATGGGCAGAGATGGTGCGTGGGGCACGTGGATAGAACGCTGGACGGCTGAAGAAGCACGTCACAGTATTGTTATTAGAGATTATTTAATGGCAACCCGTGGGGTTGATCCTTATGAGCTTGAAGATCTTCGCATGGCACATATGTCACTGGGGTATCAGACTCCTTATGTAAATGACATGCTGCACACGATTGCCTACGTTTCATTTCAAGAGTTAGCTACACGAATTTCGCACCGCAATACTGGCAAGATCTCTGATGATCCTATTGCTGAGGGAATGATGCAGCGAATCTCTTTAGATGAAAACCTGCATATGCTTTTTTATCGCAACACTCTCGGTGCAGCTTTGGATATGGAACCAAATGCTGCAATGCGTGCGATTGCAGATGTCGTTACTAACTTTGATATGCCAGGTGCCAATATGCCAGGCTTTAACCGAAAGGCAGTTCAGATTGCTCTGGCGGGAATTTACGACATGCAGCAACACCTTGAAGAAGTGATTGCTCCTGTACTGCGAGCTTGGAAAGTCTTTGAGCGTACAGATTTATCAGGTGATGGTCTTGCAGCTCGCGATGAATTGCAGCAGTTTTTGGATAAAACTACCCTCGAGTCCAATCGTTTTAACGAAAAGCGAGAAGTATATTTCGAGCGTCTCATCGCCCGCGGACAAGAGCCTTTGCGGATTATCAAGTAAAGTTTAGGCATGAGCAAGCGCGTTATTTTTATTGAACATGATCACGTCAGTGAAGCCGGCCCTATCTGGACCCAATTCGAGCGACGCGGTTTTGATATTACTCGTTTCATTATCGTCGATGAAAAAAATGCCAACACGCCTAATGTCACTGTCGAATGGCCCAACCTTTTAGATTTTGATGTGGTCGTAGTTATGGGTGCTCCTTATGCCGCTTATGATGATGAAGCTATTGGGAATTGGCTCTTGCCTGAGTTAAGACAACTGCGCGAGGTACACAATGCTGGAATTCCAATTTTCGGAATCTGCTTTGGGGGACAGGTGATGTCCCGAGTATTAGGAGGCACGGTTTCTCGCTCACCTCATGCAGAACTGGGCTGGTTTGAGATTGAATCCCACGATGAGTCACTCATTCCTAGGGGTCCTTGGTTTCAATATCACTGGGATCGATTTACTTTTCCGCCAGGTGCAACACCAATTGCTCGTAATGAACTGTGTGCTCAGGCATATGTTTTCGGTCGAACCCTTGGTCTGCAATTTCATCCAGAGATTAATTCAGATGTGTTAGAGCTGTGGCTGGCTATGGAAGGTGGTTGCGCTGAAGTTGAATCCGAAGGTGTTGTGGTGGAGCAGCTACGCGCACAAACAAAATTGATAGAGAAAGAAAGCAATCAGCGCGCCTACGATTTAGTAGATCAATTTCTTGACCGCATCGCATCCGCGCCGATTATTAAAATTTAGTCGTTCGCGATAAAAACGTTTTTAACTTCAGTAAATGAATCCAAAGCATCAGGCCCGAGCTCACGTCCAAGTCCTGATTGTTTAAATCCGCCAAAGGGAGTCCAGAAGCGCACCGATGAATTAGAGTTCACTGACAGTGCACCAGTCTCTACTCCACGAGAGACTCGTAGGGCACGTCCAATATCTCGAGTCCAAATGGATCCTGACAAACCGTATTCACTGTCGTTAGCCATTGCGATCGCTTCGGCCTCATCCTCAAATGTCATCACCGATACAACTGGTCCAAAAATCTCTTCTCTCCATGAACGTGAAGTCGTGCTCTTTGGCAGCAGAACTGTGGGTGCCATCCAATATCCAGGACCAGTTGGTGCGCTACCTTTAAATGCAACGGGCTCATTTAAGAATGACTCAACGGCATCAAACTGTTTCTTCGAGATTAGTGGACCCATATCTGACGTCGCTAGATTTGGATCTTCAACACGAAACTTTTTGACCGCTACTTCAAAGTGCTCCATGAAAGTATCGAAAGCTGATTTTTGAATCAAGATGCGTGAGCGTGCGCAGCAATCTTGGCCAGCGTTATCAAAGACAGCTCCAGGAGCACCAGCTGCAGCTTTTGCAATATCAGCATCAGCAAAGATGATGTTAGAGCTTTTACCGCCGAGCTCAAGAGTTAAACGTTTCACTTGATCAGCGCATCCCACCATGATCTGCTTACCGACCGATGTTGAGCCAGTAAAGACAACTTTGCGAACTAGGGGATGGGTAACAAATCGATTCCCAACAATGCTTCCTTTGCCGGGTAAAACATTGAATACACCCTCTGGAATTCCGGCGAGTAGGGCTAATTCGCCCAAACGAATCGCAGTTAGCGGTGTGTATTCAGCGGGCTTTAAAACAACGGTATTGCCTGCAGCTAGGGCTGGAGCAAACCCCCACGCAGCAATTGGCATAGGAAAGTTCCAAGGAACAATAATTCCGATTACTCCCAATGGTTCCTTGAAAGTTATATCCACGCCACCGGCAACTGGAATTTGTCGACCAAATAAGCGTTCTGGAGCAGCTGCGTAATACATCAAAGTATTAGCAACGTTATCGGCCTCCCACAAAGCATTGCCCCGGGTATGTCCAGAGTTAGTAATCTCTAACTGAGCTAACTCTTCACGGTGCTCAGTAACGATCTGAGAAAAATTGCGCAGCAAGCGCGCGCGCTCACCTGGAGCAATATTTCTCCAGGTATGGAACGCCTTATCAGCTCGTGCTATCGCATCATCAGTGGCAGCGATATCTAAGTGAATAACATTTTTAACTATTGCTTCGGTTGCAGGATTGATTACATCATATGAAGTCGACACCTTGATTTAAAACCTTTCGAAGTTTCTAAATAGTTCCCAGTCGGTAATTGCCTTGCCATAAGCAGCGATCTCTACCTTGGCCATATTTGCATAGTGCGCCTGTACTTCTGCGCCAAAAACCTCTTTGACCCATGCGCTGTTTTCCCACAGCTCTAATGCTTCCGGCATTGATGAGGGAATGCGCGCAGAATCTGAGGCATATGCATTTCCTTCAAAAGCTGGCTCTAAAACCATTTTGTTTTTAATTCCATCAAGACCAGCGGCGATAATTCCAGCCACTGCAAGGTACGGATTAACGTCTCCGCCTGCCACGCGATTTTCAAGTCTAAGTGAAGGACCATGACCCACTAAGCGCAGTGCGCATGTGCGATTGTCTCGACCCCAGCGAATGGCGGTAGGGGCAAAAGAGCCAGGAACATAACGCTTATAAGAGTTGATATTGGGTGCAAAGAGAAGGGCTAGTTCACGCAAATGAGTAATTTGGCCAGCGATGAAGTAGCGACCTATATCGCTCATTCCATGCTCTTTATCGTTCTCATCAGTCATCACCATTGAGCCATCTAATCCACGGAAAGATAAGTGGATATGAGAAGAGTTGCCTTCCTTCTCATTAGGTTTTGCCATAAAGGTGAGTGCGTATCCATCTTGGGATGCGATCTCTTTAGCACCGTTCTTATAAATAACATGGTTGTCACAGTTTGATAGCGCATCAGAGTATTTAAATGCGATCTCATGCTGCCCAAAATTACATTCACCCTTGACGGACTCAACAGTCATACCCGCATTGGCCATCGATAAACGGATTCGGCGCAAAAGTGGTTCAATGCGTGATCCGCCCAAAATTGAATAATCTACATTGTATTGATTGACCGGAATAAGATTTTTATAACCCTTATCCCACGCCTCTTCATACGTATCTTTATAAACAACAAACTCAAGCTCGGTTCCGCACATGGCTTCCATGCCAGCCTCATTGAGTGCCTTAACTTGCTTGCGCAGAATTTGACGAGGCGAGGCAACAACATCTGTGTGATCTAGCCACTGGACATCGGCCAGAACTAAAACTGCACCAGGCTGCCAATCGATTAATCGAAGAGTGCTCATATCTGGAACTAGCGCAAAGTCGCTATATCCGCGCTCCCATGATGACATTTCATAACCATCTACCGTGTTCATATCGACGTCAACTGCTAGGAGATAGTTACACCCTTCAGTGCCGTGCTTGAGAACCTCATCAAGAAAAAACTGTCCGTGAATTCGCTTACCGGTAAGGCGACCTTGCATGTCGGTCATGGCTACGACAACGGTGTCAATACTTCCATCCTGGACTCCGGACTTGAGCGCTTCTATCGACATTGATTTCATAAGGTGATGCTATCGAGTTGCGCTTAGAAAATCTACAAAGAGTAACCCCCGCCACTTACGCGACGGGGGTTACTAGTGTTAGTTCTCTATTATGAGTTGATGTTGCTCCGTGGTCCTGTAAACCACTTCTTAGCGGACATATTCCACCAAGCCCACAGAATGATCAACGCGCCACCAGTAATAATTGGCGCGTAGTTAACTGCAGTCCAGGTGAAATCCTTATTGCCTGGAGTACCAGCTGGTGAGAATGGCAAGATGAAGTAGATAGAAATAATTGTAATTTCAGCTACTGCAACTCTGCACATCCATTTGTAACGTGCACCAAGTGTCCATGCTCCAGCTTTAAATGAATCGCCAGCCTTTAGCCTTAGCCAAATTGGAATCAAGAATGCAAGATACAAAGAAATAACACAGACAGATACAACTGCGTAGAAAGCAGTAGGTGCACCTGTTGGACTCTTCCATAGCGCTGGTAGAGTCAAAATGATTCCACCTAATGATGAGGCCAAAACTGCGTTCAATGGCACGTGGTGCTTATTAACTTTCTTCCAAAGATTTCCCCCTGGAACTGCGCCATCGCGTGAGAATGCGTACATCATGCGTGAACATGAAGTTAAGCAGGCAGTCACACAGAAGATTTGACCCACAGTTGTAATAATCATGACCAACTTGAAAGCCATGCCGCCGCCAAGTGCTGTGTAGAGAACAGCGATTACTGATCCTCCACCAAATGGGTTGACTGCTGGATCAAATGAGCTAATTACATCGGACTTTGTTGCGGCGAATAGAAATGCCATCAACAAGATATAACCACCGATTGCTGAGTAGAAGATCGACTTCCAGATTCCTTTTGCTGCATTGATATGAGCATTATGGGTCTCTTCAGATAAGTGAGCCGATGCATCAAAGCCAGTGATTGTGTACTGGGTGAGCAAGAAACCTAATGGCAGAACATAGAGCCAGTATGAGTTATCGCTAAATCCAGAGCTATTGATCTTGGTGGTAAACATCCACGACAATGTCTGATGTTCTGAAGGTACAAATAAAAGGATTCCGATAACAATAAGTGCACCAAACACGTGCCACCACACGGAAATATTGTTAAAGAGAGATAACAACTGTCCGCTATAGATGTTGATCAGCGTTACTAAGAGAATAATCATGACAAATAGGAAGAACTGCTGCTTGATGTAATCTCCACCCATGAAGCTAGTGGCATAACTTGGCCACTGTGCACCAAGGATTACGTTCAGAAAGCTTGCAGCACCATAACCGACTGATGCTGTAACTGAAACAAGGCCAATTAAATTAAGCCATCCTGTATAAAAGCCTGCCTTCGGGCCACCTAACTTTGCCGCCCACCAGTAAATTCCACCTGATGTCGGATAAGCCGAGGCGAGCTCTGACATACAAAAACCAATAATAAGAATAAACATTGAAATAATAGGCCACCCGATAGATATTGCTACGGGACCACCGTTATTCCAAGCCTGAGCGAAGGTTGTAAAGCAACCTGCCAGAATTGAGATAATTGAAAATGAGATTGCAAAGTTTGAGAATCCAGACCAACTGCGGTTTAGCTCTTGTTTATAGCCAAGATCTGCTAAACGTTTTTCGTCGTCATTTGTGATTGCCAAGATGTACTCCTCCTTGAGACTCTGGGGTAACCTTTCTACCTATAGTGTGACTCAATTGAGAGGGGTTTGACTCAAAATGTGCCGGTTAATGGGCTACGTGTCGCCAGCAAAAACCTCTTTCCCAGCGTTGGTGGGGGATGAATTTTCAGAATTTGTCGCTTTATCCTCAGTCCATTGTGATGGTTGGGGCTTATCGACCGTCGACAAATCAGGGGCACATATAACTCTAGAACGAAAAGTTGAGGCAGCGGCAACTAGCGCCAGCTTTGATACCAGCATGGAAACCAATGTGGCCGATGGTGCTTTGTTGCACTTGCGCTGGGCCACTAAAGGACTATCTATTAGCGAAAACAATACGCACCCATTTATGTACGAAGACTATTCTTTCATTCATAACGGTTCAATTTTTCCACCCGATGCGATTGCTCCATATATTGATTCAAAGTTTGCCAAGCTAATTGTTGGCGACACTGATAGCGAACGATATTTTTATTTAGTAATAACTGAGATAGAAAAACATGGATTAATTCTTGGAATTAAGTCAGCGCTCTCAATTATTAAAACTCACGGGGATACAACTAGCCTCAACTGCATGATTATGAACCGGGAATATTTCGTAACTGTCAGCGAACACAATACTGAACGAAAACCAGACTGGGCACCTGATGATTATTATGAGATCAAATATTTGCCCACACCCGAGGGCGTACTATTCGCCTCAAGTGGTTGGAATCAACCAGGCTGGTCAACCTTAGATAATCATCATGCCGCTCTAGTGAACCGTTCGACTTTTGAGATTGAAGTTATTGCCCTGTAATTTTTAGCCCTACGATAGGCACATGACACGCACCTACACAGTCCAGACCTATGGCTGTCAGATGAATGTGCACGATTCTGAACGTATTTCCGGTCTACTTGATGAAGCTGGTTATATTCCAGCACTTGAGGGTAGCCAGGCCGACATCGTCGTCTTCAATACGTGTGCCGTTAGAGAAAATGCAGATAATAAACTCTATGGAAACTTGAGCTTCTTAGCTCCCATCAAAAAAGCTAATCCCCTCATGCAAATTGCCGTTGGGGGATGCCTGGCTCAAAAAGATCAAGCGATAATTCTAAAAAAAGCTCCATACGTTGATGTGGTCTTTGGTACTCACAATGTCGGCTCGCTACCAGTTCTACTAGAGCGAGCAAGAATTGAAGAAGAGTCACAAATTGAAATTTTAGAGTCTCTCGAGCACTTTCCATCAACGCTTCCCGCCCGTCGACTATCTGCCTTTTCTTCATGGGTTTCGGTTTCAGTTGGATGTAATAACACATGCACATTTTGTATCGTTCCTACACTGCGTGGAATTGAAAAAGACCGGCCAGCTACCGACATCATGGCAGAAGTGCGGGCTCTAGTAGATCAAGGCGTAATCGAAATAACTCTTCTCGGTCAAAATGTAAATGCCTATGGTGTTGACTTTAATGATCGAAGTGCATTTGCCAATTTGCTGCGCGAATGCGGGAAAGTTGACGGTTTAGAACGGGTTCGTTTCATGTCGCCGCACCCTCGTGATTTTACCGATGACGTTATTGACGCCATGGCACAAACTCCAAATGTCATGCCGCATTTACACATGCCGTTGCAATCAGGCTCAAATGCCATTTTACAAACCATGCGCCGTTCATACAGAACAGATAGGTATCTTGGAATTCTTGATCGCGTCCGCACCGCCATGCCACATGCATCAATAACCACGGACATCATCGTTGGTTTCCCAGGTGAAACCGAGGCGGATTTTCAAGCGACATTAGATCTGTGTTCAGAGGCCCGTTTTGCTGCGGCATATACATATCAATATTCAATCCGCCCGGGAACACCTGCTGCAACAATGCCCAATCAAGTACCTGCCGATGTCGTAGGGGAGCGTTATACCCGACTTCATAATCACCAACAAGAAATATCTTTATCAGTAAATAAGGAGGCTATTGGTAAGCAATTTAAAGTGCTGGTGGGTGACTATGAAGGTCGTCGCGATGAAGCTCAGGCACGACTTACTGGACGTAGCGAAGATTTTCGCCTTGTGCACTTTGACAATGCTGCATTAGCTCGCCCAGGTGATGAGGTAGAGGTAACCATCACCGACGCATCAGCGCATTATTTAATCGGTACGCCAGGAGCAATTCGGGCAACGCGCGGAGGAGACTCACATGAGGCGCGAACTAAAGAGTCTGAGGCTAAGTTAACAATGCTTGGAATCCCGACAGTTAAAAGATGAGCATTTTAGTTATATGTGGAGCTACAGCTACAGGTAAGAGCGATTTAGCAATATCACTTGCCCAGCATTTTGATGGAGAAATTATTAATGCCGACTCCATGCAGATCTATCGTGGAATGGATATCGGCACAGCCAAATTAACGCTAGAGCAACGCCAAGGAGTGCCGCACCATTTGTTAGATGTATTAGATGTTACTCAAGACTCAACGGTTGCTTGGTATCAAGATTATGCACGCAAAGTGATAAATGAGATTGAATCTCGCGGTAAGCGTCCAATAATTGTTGGGGGTACTGGGCTCTATATAAAATCGATTCTGGATGAGTTAAATTTTCCAGACACTGATCCAGATACCCGCAAAGCGCTAGAGCTTGAGTTAGAAAAAATCGGCCTTGATGCGATGTACGAGCGATTGCAGAAATTGGATCCGGCCGCCGCAATAGCGATTGATAGAGCTAACGCTCGTCGCGTCATTCGCGCGCTTGAAGTGATTGCGATTACAGGGAAACCATTTACAGCAAACTTACCGCGGGAGGAAAGCACGCGATATCCGGATGCACGCCAATTTGGATTGGTAATGGATCGCGAAAGTTTGGATGTGCGCATCAGCGCGCGAGTTGATCTGATGTGGGAGCAAGGTTTCGTCTCTGAAGTTCAAGGGCTCTTAGATTCTGGAATCACCGAAGCTCGTACGGCGCAATTAGCACTGGGGTATTCTCAGATAATCGCTTATCTACAAGGGCGAATGACCCAAGACGAGGCGCGCGAGGATACTAAGCGTGCAACTCGACAGTATGCCCGCCGGCAAGAGACGTGGTTCTCTCGTGATGCCCGCATCACATGGATATCGCCGGTACAACCTCGATTTGAGACAGTACTAAAACATCTAGAGAAGATAAACTGAGCGCAATGATTGCAACGTATGGACATGGCACTGAAAACGATTTCGTGCTGGTCTTTGATCCAGATGATATTCACTCGATTACTACTGCCCAAACGGCAGCTATTTGTGACCGAACAACAGGCGTCGGCGCCGATGGATTGATTCGAATAATTAAACGCGATGGCAAGTGGTTTATGGATTACCGCAATGCCGATGGCTCACTGGCAGAGATGTGCGGAAATGGTATCCGTGTCATGGCTAGATACTTAGTTGAGCGTGGTCATGTAGTTGAGGGAATTTTTGCAATTAATACTCGTGATGGTGTTAAACACTTGCGGGTTCCAATGACAGGTGACATTTCAGTCAATATGGGAAAGGTAACCGATGAAGGTGAAGCGATTACTGCTGCCACAAACGGACACATTTGGAATGGCTATCACATAAGCGTTGGCAATCCTCATGCAGTTGTATTTGTAGAGAGTTTAAGTGACGTTGGCCCGATGGGGGAACCTCCCGTTGTTCGACCACGTGATACTTATCCCGATGGCGTAAATGTCGAGTTTGCAAAAGTTATCGGAGATCACGAATTAGAGATGCGTGTTTATGAGCGGGGAAGTGGTGAAACACGTTCGTGCGGAACTGGAACATGCGCGGTAGCACTTGCCGCCGTATTACATACTAAAGATCGTCTGCCGTCGACATGGATTATTAATCCACCTGGTGGCCGTCTAGAGGTTTCAATTGATGGGCACTCAAATGCAACACTGATTGGCCCAGCAGTTCTAGTTCGAGATGTAGATATCACGGAGTTTCTTCTTGCCTAATAAACCGACAGGTGATGAATTTGATGCTTTGATGCGTGAGAGTGCACGGGTAGCAGCTGAATACGATTCCGGTGAGATCGATGAGCTCATTGATCCAACACTTGAACTTTCCGAACGTCATGCTTTACGGCGTGTTAAAGGTTTTTCTACCGAGCTTCAAGATATTTCAGAGGCTGAATATCGCCAGTTACAACTCGAGCGAGTAGTACTTGTTGGTGTGTGGACAGAAGGAACATCGCTGATGGCAGAAAACTCATTAGCTGAGTTAAAAGCCCTTGCAGAGACTGCAGGTTCGGAAGTATTAGAAGGATTAATTCAACGTCGAGATAAACCAGATCCAGCGACTTATATTGGTTCTGGAAAAGTGGCCGAGCTACGACAAGTAGTGATTGCAACTGGTGCAGATACCGTTATTTGTGATGGCGAGCTATCACCTTCACAACTTCGTCAGCTTGAAGATAAAGTAAAAGTAAAAGTCGTAGATAGAACAGCCTTAATTTTAGATATTTTTGCGCAGCATGCAAAAAGCAAAGAGGGTAAAGCTCAAGTTGAATTGGCACAAATTGCTTATCTCTTGCCGCGTTTACGTGGCTGGGGTGATTCACTTTCGCGTCAAGTAGGCGGACGCGCTGCCGGAGGAGCAGGAATCGGTGGACGTGGACCGGGTGAAACGAAGATTGAAACCGATCGCCGACGTATTCGTGACAAAATGACAAAACTACGTCGAGAAATCGCTGAAATGAAAGTTTCTCGAGATACAAAACGCCAAGAGCGCAAACGTTTTAACATTCCCTCAGTTGCAATTGCTGGTTATACAAATGCTGGAAAGTCATCACTTCTTAATCGACTTACTGACGCCGGCGTATTAGTAGAAAATGCACTCTTTGCAACGCTTGATCCTACGGTTCGTAAATCATCCACAAGCGATGGCCGTGTTTATACATTGACTGACACAGTTGGATTTGTGCGCCACTTACCGCACCAGTTAATCGATGCGTTCAAATCAACATTAGAAGAAGTATCGGGCGCCGATGTGATTGTGCATGTAGTCGATGGATCTCACTCTGACCCTTTTGAACAGATTCGAGCCGTGCGCGAAGTAATTAGCGAAATTGGTGGCTCTGACATTCCCGAGATTATCGCTATAAATAAAGTTGATATTGCAGATCCGCAGACCGTCATGGAGATATTGCGCAAAGAACCCAATAGTTTTGCTTTTTCTGTGCGCACCGGATTTGGTGTAGCGGCCCTTGTTCAGGCAATAGAAAATTCCCTTCCGCGCCCCAGTGTCGAGATTAAAACCGTTATTTCCTATAGTCGCGGAGACTTGATCCACGCCATCCATGAACACGGTGAGATCTTTTCTGAAGAGTATGTGGCAGAGGGCACAGCGATTCACGCTCGAGTCGACGGTGCTCTGGCGCAGGCGATAGAAATCGCCCAAGTGAGTGGGGAATAACCCCGACACGCCGGGGGTTATAACAACTAGTACCTTCCCAATAGGTAATGATGCGCCCGCGGGGTAAGAAAATCCCACGCCGTTAGAAGTGACTAGGTAACAGAGAAGAGGTGAGAGCAGTGGCAACAGATTACGACACCCCCAGAAAAACTGATGAAGAACTCCACGAAGAGTCGTTAGAAGAACTCAAAGCTAAGCGCGTTGATGCTCAATCCGGACAGATCGATGTTGATGAAGCTGAGGCTGCAGAAACCCTCGAACTACCTGGTGCTGATTTATCTGGTGAAGAGTTAGCTGTTCGTGTTGTTCCAAAGCAAGTTGATGAGTTCACTTGTTCTCGCTGCTTTTTAGTCCATCACATTACACAACTTGCAAAAGGTGAAGGCGCAAAAGCTGTTTGTAAAGAGTGCAATTAATTTTTTAGAGAATTAAGAAGCTTACTTAGCTCTTCGCTTTTCTTACTTGTTACCAGCCAATATGGCGTTACATCTCGGGAATCATTGATGTGAATTTTTACGCCATGCGGATTCCAAAATCGAATCTCAAGATGGGCCGAGGGGTCGGCATCGCGCGTACGAATATTCTTCATTTCATTAGCTGTGAGCGCAACTGTGGCACCGATGTACTTATATTCAATATGCGCTTTACCTACCCATAGCTGTGATTCATCGACCTGGATCTCTAAGGATGATTTAACGTACAGAAAAATCAATAACGAAGTGAGAATCGCAAGAGTTACCAGCGCGGCATTATTTCCAAGAGCAGCCCAGATGGATACAACGAAGGATAAAAAGAAGAAATAAATGAGCAGTAAGAGCCATAGAGGCATACGAACTACTTCTCGGAATCGCATAGGCGATACGGTATCGGATAGGCTTGCGTCATGAGTCGGGTCGCCAGCACCACACCTCCAGAAGGTGCACTGATTCCGCAGCGCCACCCAAAAGCTCCACCGGTTGGTTCAAAAATCCCATCGCACTTTGGACACTGTTTCGGTTGCGGTGATCTGCACCCAACTGGTTTACATCTCGTTGCCTATGTCGGTGAAGATGTAAATATCACAGCACAGTTCACGGTGACAGAGGATCACCAAGGTGCTCCTGGTTTAGCTCATGGCGGCTTACTTTCACTTGCCTTTGATGAAGCTCTCGGAAAATTGATGTGGCTTTTACGTGCACCCGCAGTCACCGCTCGATTGGAAACTGATTTCCTTCGACCCGTTCCCTTGGGATCAACCCTGCACATCAGCGCCAGAATTACTGGACAAGTCAACCGCAAGGTTTATGGAAGCGCAGAAGGCAGATTGAACTCACCTGATGGTCCTATCGCCCTGCGTGCAGCAGCTCTCTATGTCATTGTTCCCATGGAGCATTTTCTTACCAATGCACCTAAAGAATATTTAGAGCAGATTTCAAAGAATCCAGAGATTTTAGCCTTTGTCGATCCAGATTTTGAGATTAATCCCTAAAATGAAATCCTTAAACGTTCTGATCACGCGCACTGATCCATCCGTACCGCTACCAACGTATGCAAAACCGGGAGATGCTGGAGCTGATTTAACGACCACGATTGATTTCACATTGGAGCCAGGGGAGCGCATGTTGGTTCCAACAGGAATTAGTATCGCTTTGCCACCTGGGTATGTTGCACTAGTTCATCCACGTTCAGGTCTTGCGATTAAACATGGAATTAGTCTGGTTAATTCACCCGGAACAATTGATGCGAGTTATCGCGGAGAGATTTCATGTATTTTAATAAATCTTGACAGTAAAGATTCGGTAAGTTTTAAAAAAGGTGATCGAATTGCTCAGCTGCTGATTCAACAAGTCGAGCATGCTGATTTCATTGAAGTGTCATCTCTTCCCGGTACCGATAGGGGATCAGGCGGATTTGGATCGAGTGGGCGCGCATGAGCGAACATAATCAAGACCGCGATAAAGTAATGAACGCTTTAGGCGGAACTAAAGGCCTCATCGATTCTGGCTTACCAGCAATAGTTTTTCTTATTGTTTTTAACATTAAAGATGATCTGAAGAGCGCTTTACTTGGTGCGCTAATCCTGTCGTTATTTTTGGCAATCGTGCGCCTAGTCCGCAGAGACACAATTCAGCACGCGGTATCGGGTTTAGTGGGCGTCTTGGTCTGCGCTTACTTCGCTAATAAGAGTGGCAACGCCTCTGATTTCTATATTCCAAAGTTACTAACAAATTTGGCGTATGGAAGCGCATACTTAATAGGAAATCTTGCTGGTTGGCCAATTCTCGGTCTTGTTTTAGGACCGCTACTGGGTGAGAACTTTGCATGGCGAAAAGATCCCGCGCGCAAAAAGGTCTATGTAAAAGCTAGTTGGATCTGGGTCATCATGTTTTTCGCTCGAATTGCAGTGCAATATCCGATTTATAGAAGTGGAAATGTAAACCTACTTGGCAGCGTCAATTTAGCCATGGGGTATCCACTTTTTATTGCCGCTGGATATTTATCCTGGTTGGTGATTAAGACCGTACCACCAGTTCATACCGCCAAGGATTAAGCGATGAAGCAGGCTTTTATCTGAACTTCAGCAGTAGATGAAGCCACGAAAAGTAGTTCGTCACCTGCAGCAAAAACTTCATGGGCTTTTGCGGTAATAACACGACCATCGCGAACAATTGCAGCCAGTGCTGCATCATCCGGAAGGGCGATTTCTTCTACAGTTTTACCGATGCAAGCTGAGCCATCTGGCAAAGTGAGCTCGACCAAATTAGCTTGGCCTTTTTTAAATGAAAATAATCGAACGACATCGCCAACACTCACGGCCTCTTCTACAAGTGCCGAGATAATACGAGGCGTTGATACCGCAACATCTACGCCCCAGGATGAATCAAAAAGCCATTCATTCTTTGGATGATTAATGCGTGCTACGACGCGTGGTACTCCATACTCAGTTTTTCCCAGCAAGGAAGTCACTAAATTAGCTTTATCATCACCCGTTGCTGCAACTAAAACTTGGCAATTATTTAAGTGCGCATTATCTAATGAGGTAATTTCACATGCATCGGCCATCAACCACTCTGCATCAGGAACGCTCTCTAACTTTAAGGCTTTAGGGTCTTTATCTATCAGAAGAACTTGGTGACCATTGTCAAGAAGTTCTCGGGCGATTGCACGACCAACATTTCCGGCACCAGCGATAGCTATTCTCATTGGCGTTCGCCTTCCGGTGATGATGCAAGGATTGACTCAACGCGTGCAATATCTTCATCTGCGACCATGACGTGAATCAAGTCGCCTTGTTGCAAAACAGTGTGAACGTCGGGAATCATGCCAACGCCTAGCCGCGTAACAAATGCAACTCGCGCTGCGGTTAATTGATCAATCAAAAGAATTGATCGACCATACCAATCATTATGTGGATGCATTTCACAAAGTTGAATTGTTCCACTGGCATCTCGCCATTCAGAACGTGAACCTTCTGGTAAAAGCCTTCGAAGGATCTGATCAGTT
>CAFAAA010000005.1_pt1 | contig 43498 bp, 43 predicted proteins | sample 7267141 | NCBI WGS metagenome assembly CAFAAA01 (sample SAMEA6813974, study PRJEB35770) | uncultured Actinomycetes bacterium | biome: Freshwater; feature: Freshwater reservoir; material: water | place: Czech Republic | collected 2016-08-15 | depth 30m m | reverse complement strand
TACTCATCACGAAACTCTTGCACCAAGGTCTCATGTTCTGGTTCGCATGCGCTATCGGTAGCAGGAACCGTGCTGTAATCGATGATACGCATCGTCTCTAAAGAGATAAGGGCACAGGGCAGACCGGCTTCATCGTGGAGAACTAAATAAGGTGTTGCCATCTGGTCAAAAACGCGGTTTGCTAACATGACCGCATCATCAAAATCAGAGGTTGAGTCAGCTAAATGTGTAACGACAACCATGCGTGGAGTTTGAAACTCGTCCAAGCTCTGCCAGATATCGATGCTCTCTTGATCAATACCCATGGCGGGATTGACGACGAAAATTGCGCAATCGGTGTGGGGATCTGGACTGGAGCCAAGGTGGCCACCTAGAGCCTCGGCCACGGCGGCAGGATCGGCGCTTATGTGGCCATATATGGCGATAGCTAGTTGGGATGCTTGGGTTTTCACCTGCTCAGCCTACGATGGGACCTGATGATTAGTCGTACTTTGAAACCACTGGTTACGAGATTAATAACACCCGTAGCCAGGTTTGCTCTGCGAATTGGCATTACGCCCAATGCAGTGACGTGGGTGGGAGCCCTCGGCGTCGTTATCAGCGCCCTGTATTTCTATCCAAGAGGTGAGTTTTTTCTGGGCACGGCGGTTATCTTTATCTTCGCACTTAGCGACCTCTTCGATGGAACTATGGCCAGAGTTTCTCAAACCGGAGCTAGTACATGGGGAGGCTTCCTCGATTCAACTATCGATCGAATTACAGATTCTGCGATTCTTGTTGGCATAACGATCTATTTGATAAGCCAAGACGATGTACTCAGTTATGTGGTTTTGGCCAGCCTAGTAACTGGAATGTTAGTTCCATATATCCGCGCAAAAGCTGAGAGTTATCAGATTGCATGCAACGGGGGAATAGCAGAGCGAACCGAACGTTTGATGATTTCTATGTCAGCTATTGCCTTGGATGGCCTTGGTGTTCCATATATTTTGACTTTCGGAATGTGGTTGTTGGCAATCTTAGGAATTGTAACTGTTATGCAAAGAATGCTGATTGTAAAGCGAGCCCTGAAGTAAATGATGCAAACAATATCTGCATGGGGCTATTTCACCGCTTGGCGTGTTCTACGTTGGCTACCTGAAAACTTTGTCTACACAAATGCCAATCGCGTAGCAGATATTTTGACAAAAAGAAATGGCAAGAGCGTGGTTCGTTTGCGCTCAAATTTAGCCAGAACGCAGAAAGACATAACAGCACTTGATTTGGATCTTCTAGTTTATAAAGCTATGAGATCAGCAATTAGATATTGGTGTGACACATTTCGATTGCCAGATTGGTCACCGCAACGTATCAATGACACCGTGACGGCAACGGATGAACATTTGCTTCTGGATGCGATAGCTGCAGGTAAAGGCGCAATAGTCACTTTGCCGCATGTTGGAAACTATGATCACGCAGCAGCATACTTTTGTGGCAAGGGTGCAAAGATTGTTACGGTTGCAGAACACTTAAAACCTGAAGCCTTGTTTAAGAAATTTTTGGAATACCGTGCAGCATTTGGAATGGAGGCCCTGCCTTTAGATGGCCGTGTACTTCCCACATTGTCACAACGCATCCGATCTGGATGCGTCATAGCTTTGGCTGCAGATAGGGATTTATCTCGCTCTGGCATCGATGTTACTTTTTTTGGTGGACCGGCGCGTATGCCAGCAGGGCCGGCTATCCTGGCCTTAAAGACGGGTGCACCATTAATTTGCGCAATGATTTCATACACGGAAAATGGAATACACATTGATTTTTCTTTGGTCCCTATTCCAGCTGTGGGAACTGAGGCTGAACGAATCGCTCAGATTGTTCAAAATAGCGCCGATCTTTTTGCTCAGGGAATCACTGCCTATCCTCACGATTGGCACATGATGCAACGGATCTGGATTGATGGCGATTTTAAGGATCGCGAATAATGCTGACGAAAAAACTCCGCATTGGAATTGTTTGTCCTTATGGTTGGGACACACCTGGGGGAGTGCAAAACCACATTCGTGATTTAGCAGAGTTTCTTATTGCCGCCGGTCACACCGTCTCAGTGCTTGCACCCGTGATCGATGAGTCAACATTGCCTAGTTATGTGACTAGTGCCGGTAAACCAATTTCGATTCCTTATAACGGCGCAGTCGCGCGCGTTTTATTTGGTCCCATTGCTTTCAATCGAGTGAAGCATTGGATTAGTGAGGGAGATTTCGATCTCTTGCATCTTCATGAACCTGCCATTCCATCGATTTCTCTATTGGCGTGCTGGGCTGCAGAAGGTCCTATGGTCGGAACCTTCCATGCTGCAGCTAAACATCAAAAAGTTATTTATGCGATTGGTCCGATTCTAGAGCCAGCAATTGAAAAACTTTCTGCACGTATTGCAGTATCTGAAGCTGCACGCCTTACTTTAACCAACCACTTAGATACAGACGCAGTGGTAATTCCAAACGGTATTTATGCTTCGCGTTATGCAAATGGAGTGCATCAAGAAAAGTGGAGCGGAAACACGATTGGCTTTATCGGCCGCTTTGAGGAGCCAAGAAAAGGTTTACAAGTATTAGTCGATGCACTGCCGATAATCGCCAGGTTTGCTCCCGATGTGAAAGTTTTTGTTGCAGGACCCGGTGACCCAGAAGATTTTATTAAGGCTATCGATCCGCAATTGCGTCAACGATTTGAGTTTCTAGGGCGTATTAGCGAGCAGGATAAAGCCGATTTCATGGCGTCAGTTGCGCTCTATGTAGCCCCAAATACTGGTGGTGAATCCTTTGGAATTATTTTGGCTGAAGCGTTAGCCGGTGGAGCGTGTGCGGTGGCCAGTGACATTCCTGCTTTTGACTCTTTGTTAGGTGGTGGGGAGTTTGGCGCACTATTTGAATCCGAGAACTCAACTGCACTTGCCAAAGTGATTATTGATCTTCTGCGCGATGACAATAAACGAAACGATTTATCCAAGGCCGGGAAAGCACATGCTCAGATATTTGATTGGGAAGTTGTTGCTCAGCAGATTTTCTCTATTTATGAGATGGCATTAGTCGGTGGCGAAGGCGTCAGTTTAGTTTCAGAAAGTCGCTCATGGAATCGACTCCTCAATCGTGATGAAGATAAGAAATGAAGACAACACTTCTCGTTATTTTAGTTTTATTAACCTTTGCTTGGTACCTATCGTTTCTAGCTACGCGTTTAGATCGTTTGCATCATCGCGTTGAAACAAGTTGGGCCAATCTTGATGGCTTACTTCAGCGCAGGGCGGCGATCGCATTAGAAATTGCACGCAGTGATTTTGCAGATCCCGCTTCAACCTTGTTGCTCACTTCGGCGGCATATCAAGCACGTGAAGCCAGTGTGCAAGAGAGATCTGGCGCAGAGTCTGCATTATCTGGAGCTCTCTCATTTCTTCTTATCGATGGCCAAGAGCAGGCAACTCCAGCTGAAGCGGCACTTTTCAGTGAGCTCTCACTGTTAACTGCCAAAATACGCATTGCAATCTCACTTCACACCGATTCGGTTTCATCTACGCAGGCAGTTCGAAAAAGAGTTGCAATTCGCCTTTTTCGCTTAGCCGGTACTGCGCCATTACCGGTGACATATGAGTTTGAGACCGATGCGCTCTAAATACCTAACCCTGGTCTTCATTGTCTCCATCTCACTTACTCTCACAAGTTGTAGCTCAGTATCAACGGCGATCAGCAAACTAAAACCGAAGCACGTTGCAACAAATGTACTGAGCGGTCGTGAAGGCACCAATGGAAAACTGCTTGTGGTCAAAATTGATGATACAAATTTGGCCCACCCTCAAATTGGCCTAGAAGATGCCGATGTTGTCTATATAGAGCAGGTAGAAGGCGGACTTACTAGATTGGCAGTAATCTTCTCTTCACGACTTCCAACAGAAGTGGGCCCAGTTAGAAGTGCACGAATTTCAGATATAGAAATCCTAAGTCAATATGGTCGAGTTGCATTTGCTTACAGTGGTGCGCAAAAGAAACTTTTGCCAGTGATTGCTGCAGCGAATTTACAAAATCTTGGCGCACAAGCACAGCCGCCAACTATTTATACGCGTGATCCTACGAGGGTGAATCCGTATTCAATGGTGCTGCGTGCAGACTTATTGATGGCAGAAGTTGCTGAAAAATCCTATGTAGTTGATACAGCAAAATCAGTCGGCTGGAGTTTTGGTAAGGCACCAAAAAATGGAGTGAGTACAACCACAGCGACGATGCATTGGCCGGCTGCGCGATATAGAGCCGATTGGTCGGCAAAAGATAAATGTTGGTTACTTTTCCATAACTCACATCCAAATGTTGTACGCACCGGTAAACAGCTGTGTCCTACAACCTTAGTTATCCAATTGGTTTCAATAACTGACTCTGAGTATTTCGACAAAGTTGGGGGAGTTACACCCTTTTCTAATACGGTTGGTACCGGCGCTGGATTCATACTGCGCGATGGTCAAACTTTCGCTGGCACCTGGGTCCGAAATAGTCCAGATGTAGGGACGACATGGACTGATGCACTAGGTGCACCTATCCTCTTTGCCCCGGGTCAGATTTGGATCGCTCTCACGGACAAGGCCCCTGATTTCACCCATCCAATTCCGCAAGCGAGTAGCTCTGCGACAAAGTAGGATGGTCCACCTAATGGAGCTCAGAAAATCGGAGAACGGCAATGACTGAAGTAACAGGTACTGGACGAGTCAAGCGCGGCATGGCAGAGATGCTCAAAGGCGGCGTCATTATGGATGTCGTTAACGCTGAACAGGCAAAGATTGCCGAAGATGCTGGCGCTGTTGCAGTCATGGCCCTTGAGCGCGTACCTGCCGATATTCGCGCCCAAGGTGGCGTAGCTCGCATGTCAGATCCTGACATGATTGAAAAGATTCAAGCCGCAGTATCAATTCCAGTTATGGCTAAGGCTCGCATCGGCCATTTTGTTGAAGCTCAAGTTTTACAGTCATTAGGCGTTGACTACATCGATGAATCAGAGGTTTTGACACCTGCTGATTACAAGAACCATATTGATAAGTGGAATTTCACCGTTCCATTTGTATGCGGTGCTACAAATCTTGGTGAAGCACTTCGCCGTATCAATGAAGGTGCTGCAATGATTCGTTCAAAAGGTGAAGCCGGAACAGGAGATGTTTCAAATGCGATGCAACATATGCGCGAAATCAATGGCGAGATTCGTCGCCTATCTTCTATGCGTGAAGACGAACTCTATGTAGCTGCTAAAGAGTTGCAAGCTCCGTATGAATTAGTTAAAGAGGTTGCAGAGAAGGGAAAGCTTCCAGTTGTTCTCTTTACTGCCGGAGGTATTGCAACACCTGCAGATGCTGCATTGATGATGAGCATGGGCGCAGATGGTGTCTTTATCGGCTCCGGAATATTTAAGTCAGGTAATCCCGCCCAACGCGCAGCAGCATGCGTTCGTGCAACAACATTCTGGGATGATCCAAAGGTTATCGCTGATGCATCTCGCGGGTTAGGTGAAGCTATGGTCGGCATCAATGTTGCCGATCTTCCAGCGCCACACCGTCTTGCTGAGCGCGGTTGGTAATCAAACAAATATATGAAAGTTGGAGTACTCGCATTACAAGGTGATGTCCGCGAACATATAAGCGCACTCATTGCATGTGGAGTCCAGCCAACAACTGTTCGTAGGCCCAGTGAATTAGCTGCTGTTGACGCACTAGTTTTGCCAGGCGGTGAATCAACGACAATCGCTCAATTAGCTGAGATATTTGGTCTTCTTGAACCGCTGGCTAGGCGAATCGCTGCAGGAATGCCCGTTTACGGATCATGTGCCGGAATGATTTTGTTGGCCGATGAGATTTTAGATGCCAAAGAGGGTCAAAAAACATTTGGCGGCCTAGACATAACTGTTAGACGAAATGCATTTGGACGTCAAGTAGATTCTTTCGAGTCTGACATTGCATTCAATGATGGTTCAACGGATTTGATCCGTGCCGTCTTTATTAGAGCGCCATGGGTTGAACGAGTGGGCAAAAATGTTGAAGTCCTAGCTAGTGTGGATAGCCATCCAGTTGCGGTTCGTTCTGGACATCTGCTTGCTACATCTTTTCATCCAGAGTTAACAGCAGATCACCGTATTCATCGATACTTTATTGAGGAAGTGGCAAAGCCAGCATTACAGAAGGTACAGTAGTTCGAGTCAAGGAAAAAGGGGTTCACCATGTCAGGCCATTCCAAATGGGCGACAACCAAGCATAAGAAGGCGATCATCGATAGCCGCCGTGCAAAAGTTTTCGCAAAACAGATTCGTGCAATTGAAGTTGCGGCACGAAATGGTGGAGCTGACATTGAAGGCAATCCAACTCTCTTTGATGCGATCACTAAAGCCAAGAAATCTTCAATGCCGGCCGATAATATTGAGCGCGCGATCAAACGTGGTGCTGGATTAGAGCTGGGTGCAGCCGATTATCAAACCATTATGTATGAAGGCTATGGTCCTAACGGTGTAGCAATCATGATTGAGTGTTTAACTGATAATCGCAATCGTTCATCATCAGAGGTACGTGTAGCAGTAACGCGAAACGGTGGATCAATGGCTGATCCTGGTTCGGTTGCTTATCTTTTTAATCGCAAAGGTGTCATCATCGTTAAGAAAATCTCTGGTTTAACGGAAGATACAATTCTTGAGGCAGTCTTAGATGCAGGTGCTGAAGAGGTCAATGATTTAGGTGAAGCTTTTGAAGTTGTCAGTGAATCCAGTGATCTGGTTGTAGTTCGAACAGCTCTACAAAACGCTGGCATTGACTATGAATCTGCCGACTCGTCATTTCTACCATCTATGCATATCGAATTAGATGCAGAAGGTGCTAAAAAGGTTTTTGAACTCATCGATGCAATAGAAGAGCTCGATGATGTGCAGAATGTATTCAGCAACTTTGATGTTTCAGATGAAGTTATGGCGAGCCTGGACTAACTCTTTGCCGTCAAAGCCTAGGCTTTAATACTTAGTTAATGGAAAAGAAATCGGGTGGATAGATGCGAGTACTGGGAATTGATCCAGGCTTAACCCGTTGTGGAATAGGCATCGTCGAAGGAACTGTGGGCGCTCCATTAACTATGGTCGGCGTTGGAGTAATTCTCACGCCTACCGAGCTGCCACTTGAGTCTCGACTTCTAGAACTTGATCGTCAAATTAATGAGTGGGTCAATATTTGGAAACCCGATGTAATTGCCGTTGAACGTGTTTTTGCACAGCACAACGTGCGAACTGTTATGGGTACAGGTCAGGCCGCAGGCATTGCACTTTTGATTGCGGCTAAATGCGGAATACCCGTAATGATGCATACACCTAGTGAGGTCAAAGCTGCGGTTACTGGATCAGGCCGAGCCAACAAAGCTCAAGTTGCGCAGATGGTACAAAAACTTTTGAACCTCGACTCTATCCCTAAGCCCGTTGATGCAACCGATGCGCTAGCTCTGGCAATTTGTAATATTTGGCGAGGTGCAGCAAATGCGAAAATAGCAGATGCACTTGCCGCTGAAAAAATTCGACTTAAAGGTTTGCGTGGATAAATGATTTCTCTGATCACTGGAACTGTTAGATCTATCCATAGTGATCGACTTGTTGTCGAAGTCGGTGGCATTGGTTTAAGTGTCTTAGTAAATCCATCAACAAGTGGCGCAGTTACGTTGGGTTCGTCAGTCCAACTATTTACATCTCTTGTAGTGCGCGAAGATTCGTTGACTTTATTTGGATTTCTTAGCGAACAAGCGCGCTCACTTTTCGAGTTAGTGCAAACGGTTTCAGGTGTAGGTCCTAAGGTTGCACTCTCAATTTTAAGCGTATTAACTCCAGAGGACTTAGGCAGAGCGATAGCCCAAGAAGATGTATCGGCCATAGAACGCGTTCCCGGAATCGGCCGCAAAGGTGCCCAACGCATGATCTTAGAACTCAAGGGAAAGCTGTCAGATCTTTCAGAGAGTGGTACATATCAGGGCCATCAACCTGCATGGCGTGAGCAATTATCTAGCGCCTTAGTTTCACTAGGTTTTTCGCCTAAAGAATCCGATAACGCAATAGGGGCGCTGGTTAATCGTTTACAGAGTGAGGGTGTGGATGCTTCAAGCGTTGACATGAGTGATTTACTTAAGGACGCACTAGCTAATGGAAAGAACTCCCGTGGCTGAGGATCGACTAGTGGAGCCCGCAATAAAAGGGGAGGAGTCTGCACTTGAACATGCGCTTCGTCCGAATAATCTCAGCGAGTTCATAGGCCAACATAGAGTTCGCGCACAAATCGATGTATTGCTGACTGCTGCGCGACATCGTAAAACGCCGGCAGATCATATTTTATTATCGGGTCCACCTGGACTTGGAAAAACTACGTTAGCTTTGATTTTAGCAAGTGAGATGTCAGCACCAATTCGCATTACAAGCGGTCCCGCAATTACACATGCGGGAGACTTAGCCGCAATTCTGTCATCACTTGTTGAAGGCGAAATTCTTTTTCTCGATGAAATTCATCGCTTGCCACGTCCGGCCGAAGAATTGCTATACCTAGCCATGGAGGATTTTAGAGTCGATGTAATTGTTGGCAAGGGTCCAGGTGCAACGGCGATACCTTTGCAACTTCCACATTTCACTTTAGTAGGTGCAACAACTCGAAGTGGTTTATTGACTAGTCCATTGCGCGATCGTTTCGGCTTTACTGCGCATTTAGATTTTTATTCAGATGAAGAGTTAGAACAAGTTATCTCAAGAAGTGCTGCGTTATTAAAGATTTCAATTTCACCTGATGCGATTTCAGAGATCTCGCGGCGCTCACGAGGTACGCCACGTATTGCAAATCGCCTACTTCGTCGCGTCCGTGATTATGGTCAAGTTCAGGGAGCCTCTCAGATTGATTTATCGGGTGCGCGAACTGCCCTTGAGATTTATGAAGTCGATGAGATGGGACTCGATCGACTAGACAGAGGGGTATTGACCGCTTTAGTCGAACGATTCAATGGTGGACCGGTCGGACTATCGACATTGGCTATCGCGGTAGGAGAAGAGATTGAGACCGTTGAATCAGTGGCCGAACCGTTTTTAGTCCGAAATGGGTTTATGGCACGGACGCCTCGGGGCAGAGTGGCCACAGCACTGGGATATTCGCACATAGGACGAACACCACCTGCTCAAATCGCCTCGCTTTTCGACACACCGGCGATTGATGCCTAGACTCTGCCTCTATGTCTACAACTAATAAACCGGTAAAGACGACTGCACGCCCAGCTCGCTCACTTGCCATCCTAGGCCTGGTGCTCATCGCCATGACCGGGCTGGTATTTGTCCAGGGAGCAACGGCAGTGCGACTCGGTCTTGATCTCCGCGGCGGAACGTCAGTAACTCTTCAACCTCGCATTGCGCCAGGTGAAAGTGGAAAAGTTACTAATGAAGCAATCGACCAAGCAGTCTCCATTATCCGTCAGCGCGTTAACTCACTCGGTGTTGCCGAGTCTGAAGTAGCTGCGCAGGGAAGTGGTACTAATCGACAGATTGTTATCTCAGTACCGGGGGATACAGGCCGACGCGTCGTCGAATTAGTTGGTCAGACAGCAGAACTCAGATTCCGTCAGGTATTAGCAAGTGCGATTTCGAATGGCACAGCTGATAAAACTGCAACGCCTGCAGCTGGAGTAAGTGCTGCACTTAATGCAAAATTTGCCGCGCTCGATTGTACGAAGTTAGCAAATTTGCAAGGAACAGGAACGGATTCTCCGACCGAAGCGATTGCCGTATGTGATCGCGCTGGAACTACTAAGTATATTTTGGCTCCCGCAGAGGTTTTGGGTCGTCAGATTTCTAAGGCTTCAGCAGGAATTGATACACAAGGTGGTAGCGCTTGGTATGTAAGCCTTACTTTCAATGGTGAAGGCACTAAGGCGTTTGGAGCGCTGACAACTCGCGTTACTTCATTGCCAGAGCCAACGAATCAAGTTGCGATTGTTCTCGATGGTTTAGTTGTTTCTTCTCCGCGAATTAACGAACCAATTCCTTCAGGCAACGCCCAAATCACAGGAAGTTTCTCTCAAGTAGAAGCGCAAGATCTTGCAAATGTATTGAAGTACGGCGCATTGCCACTTGCATTTGATCGCGGAGAAGTTCAACAAATTTCACCGACTCTTGGTGCCGACCAGCTCAATGCAGGTTTAATCGCTGGTGCGTTGGGTCTTGGCCTCGTTCTCTTGTACTCACTTCTCTACTACAGAGGCCTCGGCCTTGTGACTGTAGGATCACTTGTCGTAGCTGGGTCACTTGTTTATCTACTCTTCCTGTTGCTCGGTAAGTGGATTGGTTTCACGCTGACTTTGGCGGGAATCGCTGGAGCAATCGTGGCAATCGGTGTAACGGCTGACTCATTTATTATCTACTTCGAGCGTATTAGAGATGAAATCCGAGAAGGTCGCACTCTGCGTACGGCTGTTGAAACCGGCTGGCAACGTGCACGCCATACGATTTTGGTTGCCGACTTCGTTTCAATTATTGCCGCAGTTCTTCTCTACTTCTTTGCAGTGGGTGGCGTACGTGGTTTTGCCTTCACTCTCGGACTTACGACTCTTGTGGATTTAATTGTTGTATTTGTCTTTACTAAACCGCTCGTAACAATTCTTTCGCGTGTGAACTTCTATTCATCTGGCCATCGCTATTCGGGTCTATCGGCTAAGAGCACTGGAACACTGCCAGTTGTTAAGGAGGCATAAGAAATGTCAAAGCTCTCAGGTTTAGGTGGTCGTCTCTATCGAGGCGAAACTTCTGTTGATTTCATTGGACGCCGCAAACGCTGGTATTCCATTTCTGCGTTATTTATCCTGGCTTCGATTGGCGCATTAACTCTTCAAGGCGTGCACCTTGGAATCGAATTTAAGGGTGGTTCATCCTTCACTGTTACAAAAGCGCATGCATCGATAGAAGATGCAAGAGCAGCGGTGGCTACATCTGGTGTTCCTGGCGAAATAATTGTTCAGAACATTGGAACCGATAAGGTTCGCGTTCAGACAGCTGCACTCGATAACGCACAAAACAATGCAGTTCAAGACGCCTTAGCGGCAAAGTTTGGCGTAACTACCGATTCTATTGATTCTCAAATCGTTGGACCATCATGGGGTAAAGAGATTACGCGTAAAGCTCTCTATGGTCTTATTGGATTTTTAATCTGCGTCATGCTTTATCTGGCAATGGCCTTTGAACCTAAGATGGCAGTTGCGGCAATTGTCGCCGTAGTGCACGATGTTTTCATTACTGTGGGAATTTATGCTTTAGTTGGCTTTGATGTTACGCCTGCAACGGTGATCGGTTTCTTAACAATCTTGGGTTACTCGCTCTATGACACCGTTGTTGTCTTTGACAAGATTCGTGAAAATACACGAACTATCACGGCAACTTCAAAACAAACGTATTCACAGGCCACCAACCTTGCAGTGAATCAAACCTTGGTTCGATCTTTCAATACGTCTTTGATTGCACTTCTACCAGTGGGATCTATTCTCTTTGTTGGAGCCGGTCTTCTTGGAGCCGGAACTCTGAAAGATCTTTCACTTGCTCTGTTTATCGGCTTAGCAGTAGGTACATATTCATCGGTCTTCATCGCACCGCCTGTATTGGCCCAACTTCGCGAGAAAGAACCTGCGATGGTTGCTCTAGCTAAGCGTGTAAATGGTCGAGGAGTTGCACCAACCGTAACTCCTACACCTGCAGCCGTTGATCTAGCAGATCGCCCACGAGGCCCACGCAATCAACCAAAGCGCAAAGGTCGCAAGTAAGGGATTTTCTTGTGGACACCTTGATTGCACCAGTAATTAGTGCGCTCAAGGAAAACCATGCCGGAACCGATGTCGCTGATGTTGAGCGTGCGTTTCTAGTTGCTGAAAAGGCCCACGAGGGGCAGTTACGTAAATCTGGTGAACGCTACATTACACACCCGGTTGCCGTTGCTCAAATTCTCGCTGATCTCGGCTTGAACTCCGAGACATTGATCGCCGCGCTTTTACATGACACCGTTGAAGATACGTCGTACTCCTTGCGAGAGTTACGGCATGATTTTGGTGACGAGATTGCCAATTTAGTCGATGGAGTAACAAAGTTAGATCGACTTACCTATGGACCAACAGCAGAAGCTGAAACAGTGCGCAAGATGGTTGTTGCAATGTCTCGCGATATCCGAATCCTGGTTATCAAACTCGCTGATCGTTTACATAACGCTCGAACCTGGAGATTCGTAGCCGTAGAAAGTGCTGAAAGAAAGGCACGCGAAACGCTAGATATTTATGCACCGCTTGCGCACCGCCTTGGAATGAATGCAATCAAGTGGGAGCTAGAAGACTTATCTTTTGAAGTTCTAGAGCCCAAAAAGTTCGAAGAGATTTCGCGTTTAGTTGCCGAGAGATCACCTTCTCGAGATTTATTAACACGTGAAGTTATTGAGGTTGTCACTGACGATTTAGCTAAGGATTCAATCCATGCGACAGTGACCGGTAGGCAAAAGCATTTCTTCTCTGTCTATCAAAAGATGGTAGTTCGCGGCCGTGAATTCAATGATATTTATGACTTGGTTGGTATCCGAGTCTTAGTTGATGATGTTCGGGATTGTTACGCAGTTCTGGGATCTATCCACGCTAGATGGTCGCCAGTTCCAGGCCGCTTTAAGGATTACATCGCGATGCCCAAATTTAACTTATACCAATCTCTACACACCACAGTGATTGGTCCGACGGGTAAAGCGATCGAGATTCAAATTCGTACCTATGACATGCATACACGGGCTGAGTTCGGTATTGCTGCGCACTGGAAGTACAAGCAAGGCCACGAGAACAATGAGACATCACCAGAGATGCTTTGGCTGCGTCAACTTCATGAATGGCAAAAAGAGACTGAAGATCCATCTGAATTTTTGGAATCTTTGCGCTTTGATTTAGGTTCCCCAGAAGTCTTTGTCTTTACTCCTAAAGGCAGCGTTGTTGCACTACCTGGTGGATCCACACCAGTGGACTTTGCTTTCTCTGTACACACCGATGTTGGAATTAGATGTGCAGGAGCAAAAGTTAACGGTCGTTTAGTCCCACTCGAATCTAGGCTTAACAATGGTGATGTCGTGGAGATTGTTACCAATAAGGGAGAGCACGCTGGACCGAGTAGAGACTGGCTGAATTTTGTGCAAAGCCCTCGAGCTCGCTCTAAAATTAAAGCATGGTTTAGCAAAGAGCGCCGCGAGGAAGCTATTGATGCAGGGCGTGAATCTATTGCGCGCCAGATGCGAAAAGCGGGCTTACCGTTGCAAAAGATTTTCGCTGGCCATTCATTGCTAGAGCTAGCACACGAACTTCGTTATAGCGATATTGAAGGTTTGTATTCAGCTGTTGGTGATGGCCATGTTTCTGCGGCATCAATTATCGATAAGTTGGTCGTAGCACTTGGGGGAGATGATTCACATCCAGAGCCGACTATGGATGTACTTCCAACGCGAGCACCTGCAACACGCAGGTCAAGTAATGCTGTAGATGTTGAGGGTACCGATGATGTCCTTGTGAAATTAGCACGATGCTGTACGCCTGTACCCGGTGATGACATTATGGGTTTCATTACAAAGGGGAGCGGTGTATCTATTCACCGCGGTGATTGCGTCAACGCTGCAGATTTACGTGAAACACAGTTGGATCGAGTTGTTAAAGTCAGTTGGCGGGCAGGTGCAGGCTCGGTCTTCCTCGTTAACATTCAAGTTGAAGCCCTCGACAGAGCTTCACTTTTGGCAGATGTTACGCGCACGCTTTCGGATCAACATGTAAATATTTTGAGTGCATCGGTGAGCACCTCAAAAGATCGAACTGCCTTCTCGCGATTCACTTTCGAAATGGCAGATGCAACACACTTAGATGCAGTTCTGGCAGCGGTTCGAACTATCGAAGGCGTCTACGACGTCTATCGAACAACTAATAATTAGTTGAATTCAGCTAAAGCTTTCTCGGCTTCAGCCAACCAGACGCGACGTGCAGCCGCTGACTCGGTTGCTTCGGCAGCCTTCTTCGAGTTTCCGGCAGCTAATGATTTAGCGGCGATCTTCTCGTAGCTCTCTATCGAATCAGCAAGTTGCTTAACAACTTCACCAGCACGGGCTTTTGCGGCTGGATCTGTCTTTCGCCAATTCTCGGCCTCTGCCTCTTTTATCACGCTCTCTACTGCGTGTACACGTGCATCTAGGGCGGCGCGCTTATCTCGATGCGTCATACCGATTTTGCTCCATGAATTCATGTGCTCACGGAGTGCCTTTTTAGCTTCATCTAAGTTTGTAAATGGAACTAACGCTTCAATCTGTATAACTAACTCTTCACGCTTGATTAAATTTGCAGCCATAGTTGTATCGCGTTTTTCAAGATCAGCGATTTTTGCAGTGAAGAATTGATCTTGAGCAGCTTTAAATCGGGCCCACATCTTTGCATCATCACTTGGTTTGCCACGACCAGAGGCCTTCCAGGCATCCATAAGCGTTTTGAACTTTTTAGCCGTTGGCACCCAATCAGTTGATGTTGCTAGAGATTCCGCCTCTGCAATAATCGCCTTCTTGGCATCTGCTACGACACTCTGCGTTGCTTCAAGTGCGGCAAAGTGTGTACGGCGACGCTTATCAAACTTATTTCGAGAGGAAGAAAAACGCTTCCATAAATCGGCATCGCTCTTCTTATCCAAACGAGGCGCAGATTTCCACTCATCTAACAAAACTTTAAGACGATCACCTGTTACTTTCCAACTTTCAGAGAGAGCAAGTGATTCTGCCTCTGCAACAATCTTTTCTTTTTCAACTAAAATTTGCTCTAGTCGCTCTTTCTTGGCCGCAACTTCGGCAGCTTTCTTAGATTCATAGGCCTCACGATGGCCTTCGATGAGAGGTTCAATCTGCTCGACGGAGGCAGCTAGCGCCTCGAGATCACCGACGCCATTGAGTTCCTTAACTTGCTCACGCAGTTTCTTTACCGCGGCATAAGCATCGGAAGGAACTAGAGCACCGCTCTTGATACGCGCAGCAAGTAGTGCAACCTCTGCGGCTAACATTTCAAATTTTCGAACAAAGTATGTGAGTGCTTCATCAGCAGTTTTACCAGGGTATGAACCTACGGCTACTTCACCATTGCTGGTACGAACATAAACAGTTCCATCTTCGGCTACGCGGCCAAAGGCTGCAGGATCTCCAATCAGCGCACTTGCTGCTGATGCTTGCATCATCGGATTAATCTCGGTCATGGTGGTGATCCTTTCAGCGCGTTGTTCATATGAACGTCGCTATGTATTCGTTTGGCCTTAGGAGTGCGAACTCATAGGGCGTGAAGTGAGCATTTCAACAGGGTAAAAGGTACCCTGTCTATGCCGTTCGGCGTCAATTACTAGACATAGGAGGTAGGTATGCTCATTGAGTCATTTGCTGCCCCTATGTTTGCCACCAATTGCTGGGTTCTAGCCACTGGTAAAGGCGCCGAGTGCATAGTAATCGACCCTGGAATGCCAGATGTCAGTCATCAGCTCTCTGCCATCCTTGAGGAATATGCCCTGAAACCAGTCGCGGTACTAGCCACACATGGCCACGTTGACCATACTTTTTCGATACGTCCCATCGCCGATGGATACGAAATCCCGGCCTATATTCATAGCCAGGATCGGGGCAGTCTTATCCATCCGCAGCGTTGGGTGAGCCCAGAATTCGCAGCGACATTGGAGGCTATGGAGTTTGCAGAACCAGCCGATGTAAGAGAATTGCGAAATGGCGAAGTCATCGAGATTGTTGGTCTGCAGATCACAACGATTCACGCTCCCGGACACACACGGGGTTCGGTGATGTTTGAAGTCAACAACGAGGTATTAGTCAGCGGGGATGTTCTCTTTGCTGGTTCGATTGGACGTACAGATCAGCCGACAGGCTCGGCAAAAGATATGGATGAAACGTTGCGAAAAAAGGTCTTACCTTTACCTGACCACTTACAGGTTCTGCCTGGACATGGAAGAGCGACCACGATGGCAAACGAGCGCAAAAATAATCCTTACTTGAATTCTATTAAAGGGCGTTACTAATGGTTGGAAAGAAAATTCAAGCGCCTAAAGGTGTCAGTGAGTACATGCCGCCACGCTCGGATGTTTTCGAGTTTGTTCGCCAAGCACTCATAGACCCCGCGCGACGTGCAGGTTATTCACTCATGGAGCTTCCGGTATTTGAAGATACCGAACTTTTCACACGAGGAGTGGGTGCATCTACCGATGTTGTGTCAAAAGAGATGTACACCTTTACTGATCGCGGAGATCGTTCTATAACGTTGCGACCAGAAGGCACGGCCGGTGTTATGCGTGCAGTGATTGAGCATGGATTAGATCGCGGACCACTTCCAGTCAAAGTTTGGTATTCGGGTGCTTTCTTTCGGGCCGAACGTCCACAAGCTGGGCGCTACCGTCAGTTCTATCAAGTCGGTATTGAAGCAATAGGTTTAGATGATCCAGCAATTGATGCAGAAGTTATTGCTATCGCAGATGCAGGTTTCAAAGCAATAGGTTTAACTAAATACCGATTAGATCTCACCTCTTTGGGAGATGCCGAATCACGCGCAGCTCACCGAAAAGATCTAGTGACGTATATAGCAACTCTTGATTTTGACGAAGCAACTGCTGCGCGTGCAGCAATCAATCCACTGCGCTTGTTTGATGATAAGCGCGAAGAGATGCAAACTGCGATGGCTAAGGCGCCATTGTTGATGGATTATTTAAGTGATTCATCGCGTGCGCACTTTGACCAAGTGAAGAAATATCTGGATGCTTTAGGAATTTCCTATGTTTTAAATCCTCACATGGTTCGCGGTCTGGACTATTACACGGGTACTACTTTTGAATTTGTTCATGAACTTCTTGGTGCGCAATCTGGCATCGGCGGGGGTGGGCGATACGACGGATTAATGGCCGAACTTGGCGGTCAAGAGTTATCTGGAATTGGATTCGGCCTAGGTATTGATCGCGCAGTTTTAGCGGCCGAAGCTGAAGGAGTGATCGCTAGCCAAGAATTTGTCTCTGATTTGATGATAATTCCGCTGGGGGAGTTAGCTAAGGAGCAAGCCCTAAAGATTGCAGCACGATTGCGTCATGCCAACAAAACAGTTGAGATTGCCTTTGGTGATCGCGCACTTAAGGGAGCAATGAAAGCTGCAGATAAGAGTGGCGCGCGATATGTAGTCGTACTGGGAGATTCAGAAATCGCCAGTGGTCATGTTGAGTTGAAGCAGATGAACACTGGTGCCACCGCATCGGTTAGGATTGACTCCTTAATCAACGAACTTTAGGCATAGGAACCGTACCCACACATGTTAAGAAGCCACGAAGCCGGATCACTACGTACCTCCCATATTGGTCAGACCGTTACTTTGGCCGGTTGGGTATCACGCCGTCGCGACCACGGTGGTGTTGCCTTTATTGATCTTCGTGATGCATCTGGTTCGGTCCAAGTAGTCATCCGCGATGAAAAAATGGCGGGAGCTTTGCGCGCCGAGTGGTGTTTGTTAATCACTGGAGAAGTTTTAGCACGACCAGACGGTAACCAGAATGCGGGAATCGCTACCGGTGATATCGAAGTTATGGGTGACTCAATTGTTGTTTTGAGTGAATCAGCGCCCTTGCCATTTCCAGTTGATAGCGGAAATGATTCTGACATCAGTGAAGAAGTACGCCTGAAGTATCGATATCTGGATCTACGCCGTGAAAAACCTGCAGCGAATCTTCGACTTCGTTCAAAAGTTACATCAACGATTCGTCGAGTGATGGAGCAAGAGGATTTCCTGGAAATCGAAACACCATATTTAACGCGTTCAACGCCGGAGGGTGCACGTGACTTTTTAGTCCCTGTGCGCTTACAACCTGGCAGCTGGTACGCCCTTCCACAATCACCACAATTGTTCAAGCAGCTACTCATGGTTGCGGGAATGGAAAAGTATTATCAAATCGCACGCTGCTTCCGTGATGAAGATTTTCGTGCCGATCGCCAACCAGAGTTCACGCAGCTAGATATTGAGATGTCATTCATTGACCAAGAAGATATTTTGGCAGTTGCCGAAAAAATTGTTGCAAAAATTTGGCAAGAGGCGGTGGGTTACACAATTCCGCTACCGCTACAGCGCATGACGTATGCCGATGCGATGGCGCGATTTGGTTCAGACAAACCCGATCTGCGCTTTTCAAATGAACTTTCTGAACAGACCCAGTACTTTGCGCAAACAACTTTCCGAGTATTTCAAGCACCGTATGTCGGAGCAGTTGTTATGCCTAAAGGTGCATCTTCACCTCGCCGCGAACTAGATGCGTGGCAAGACTGGGCAAAGGCTCGCGGAGCTAAGGGCCTTGCATATATTTTGATTAATGAAGATGGAACTCTGGGCGGGCCAGTCGCGAAAAATCTTTCTGAGCAAGAGTGCAATGGAATCGCTGCAGCTACGGGCGCTTCTGCGGGAGATGCTATTTTCTTCGCTGCCGGAGAACGAGTCGCTTCACAAAATCTATTAGGCGCCGTCCGCTTAGAGATTGGTAAGCGCTGCGGTTTAATTACTCCAGATACATGGGAGTTTTTATGGGTTGTCGATGCACCTATGTTTGAACCAACTGACAATGGCGGTTGGACTGCAGTTCATCATCCATTTACCGGTCCGAAGCCAGAGTTTGCTAAAACCTTTGCTAGTGACCCAGCAAGTGCATTGGCCTATGCCTATGACATAGTTCTTAATGGAACCGAACTTGGTGGTGGATCGATAAGAATTCATGACCGCACAATGCAAAGAGATGTTTTCAGTGTTATCGGATTAAGTGATGAAGAAGCGGCAAGCAAATTCGGCTTTTTACTAGAAGCATTTAATTACGGTCCACCGCCACATGGTGGCATTGCATTAGGACTAGATCGTGTCTGTGCGCTACTAACTGGCTCTGACTCTATTCGTGAAGTAATTGCATTTCCTAAGACGGCAAGTGGAGGTGATCCGTTAACCGGAGCACCAACACCAATTACTGCGGCACAACGTAAGGAAAGTGGTATTGATGGCGCTCCTAAGACCGGGCCTCAGGTAGGCTAGTCATATGGGTCCCGGTGGTATTGCAACGATTATTGCAAGTTGTGGTTTGCTCATCATCGCAATCGCAATTGCTTATGTGGTCATCCGTGTCGGTCGGTTTATCGATGAGGCTAAAGTTTCGCTGAAGGCTCTTACTGATGAGACTGCACCACTTATCGAAGAGGTCCACACGACGGTCTCGCTCGTTAATGGTCCATTGAAGAGCATTAATCGAATTACTAAAAATGCTGAGGATTTATCCGATAAGGTCAATGAAACAGCTCACTCCTTCTTGAATAAAAACGGCTCGGCGGTAAAGGTCGCCGGTGCACTTTTATCTGTCGCGTCAGCTAAAAAAGCGCGTGCCAAGAAGAAGGCTGAGTGATCCTCAACTGTGGAATCCGCCGAGATCCGTGCGCGCTGGCTGCGCTTCTTTGAATCTGAAAACCGACAAGGTTTAGCCCACACAGTTGTCCCATCAGCATCATTAATCGCTGATGATCCAAATTTATTGTTAGTAAATGCCGGAATGGTGCCTTTCAAGCCGTATTTTCTGGGTGAAGTAACACCGCCATATCAACGTGCAACCTCAGTTCAAAAGTGTGTGCGTACATTAGATATTGATGAAGTTGGAAAAACAACGCGTCACGCCTCTTTCTTCCAAATGTGCGGAAACTTTTCTTTTGGGGATTACTTTAAAGAGGGAGCAATTTCATTGGCGTGGGAGCTGCTCACGCGAGCAACCAATGATGGTGGTTATGGTTTCTCTCCGGATAAATTATGGGTCACTGTTTTTCTAGATGATGATGAAGCCGCTGATATTTGGCATAAAAAGATTGGCGTACCAAAAGAGCGAATTCAACGCATGGGCATGGGGGATAACTTCTGGTCTATGGGTGTTCCTGGACCGTGTGGGCCATGTTCTGAGATTTATTACGACCGAGGTCCAGAGTATGGCGCTGAAGGCGGACCGATCGCTGATGAAAATCGCTACATGGAAGTATGGAACTTGGTTTTCATGCAAAATGAACGCGGTGTAGGCAGCGGTAAAGATGATTTCCCTATTCTTGGAGAGTTGCCAGCGAAAAGTATCGACACTGGTCTTGGCCTAGAACGCATGGCTGCTTTATTGCAGGGTGTCGAGAATATTTACGAAATCGATACCACTATGCAGATCTTAAAGAAAGCCTCTGAACTAACTGGTGTTACATATGGCGCAAATGCAAAGTCAGACGTCTCTCTTCGTGTAATCGCAGACCACGCTAGAACGTCAGCGATGCTCATTGGTGATGGCGTAACTCCAGGAAATGAAGGACGCGGATATGTTCTGCGTCGAATGATGCGTCGTACGATTAGAAATATGCGTTTATTGGGATCTATGGATCCCATCATGTCTGAACTTACAGTTGCAGCAATTGGTGCGATGGGTCCGCAGTACCCAGAACTCGTAAGTGATAGTGCACGGATTCTCTCAGTAAGTGTGTCAGAGGAAGAGAGTTTCTTACAGACACTCAAAAGCGGAACAACTATTTTCGACGTTGCTAGCGCCGGTTTAAAGAAATCGCAGGGCAGAGTTCTTCCTGGGGCTGATGCATTCAAACTCCATGATACATATGGTTTTCCATTTGATTTAACTTTGGAAATGGCGCGCGAAGAAGGCCTGGAAGTTGATGAAGAGGGTTTCAGGCGTCTTATGAAAGAGCAAAAAGACCGCGCCAAAGCAGATTCACGTGCGAAAAAGAGTGGCCATGCCGATGTCAGTATTTATCGCAGCGTTGCAGATGCCAGTGGTAAAAATGAGTTTGTTGGTTACACGCAAACATCTGCCGAATCAACTATTTCGGCAATCCTTCTTGATGGAGTTCTTGTTAAGAGCGCCAAAGAGGGCGATGAGATCGAAGTTGTTTTAGATCGCACTCCTTTTTATTCTGAGGGTGGCGGTCAGTTAGCCGATGGTGGCCTTATCTCATTTGGTAATGGAACGAGTATTGAAATTGATGACGTTCAAACTCCGGTACCCGGAATATTTGTTCACCGGGGGCGAGTTGTGCAAGGCTCATTCGACGTTGGAAACCAAGCACTTGCAACAATCGATGTAGAGCGTCGAAATGCCATCTCACGTGCGCATACCGCAACACACATGGTGCATAAAGCTTTCCGCGAAATCTTGGGAGAGACTGCAACACAAGCTGGCTCGGAAAACTCTCCGGGGCGCTTCCGTTTCGACTTTCCATCTACCGGCGCAGTCCCAACGAGCGTGATTAATGATGTTGAAGCGCGAGTGAATGCTCTGCTCTTAGAGGATTTGCAAGTAAGCGCAGAATTAATGACGCAAGCGCAAGCTAAAGAAATTGGAGCTATGGCGCTTTTCGGCGAAAAGTATGGCGATCAGGTTCGCGTTGTGAGTGTCGGAGATTGGGCCCGTGAACTCTGCGGTGGAACTCACGTTTCAGGTTCGGCACAGCTAGGAGTAGTGAAACTCTTGAGTGAATCATCAATCGGCGCCGGAGTGCGTCGCGTTGAGGCACTTGTTGGAGCTGACGCTTATAAGTTTTTAGCTCGTGAACATATCCTTTTGAACTCGCTCACCGAGCTGATTAAGGGCGCACGCGTAGAAGAGTTACCAGAGCGAATCTCCGATCTTCTCAACAAAATAAAAGACATTGAAAAAGAGTTAGCGACAGTGCGTTCTTCGCAAGCATTTGCACAAATTGGTGAAATTTCTAAAACTTCAACAGTAATTAATGGAGTGACTGCAACTCTTGCCAAGCTCAACGATGGCATTTCAGGTGACGATCTTCGTAAAATTGCACTCGAATTACGTGGCAAATCCTCCAACTCAGTCGTTGCGCTCATCAGTATCAATGAAGGTAAGCCAGTTTTGGTTGCAGCAGTCAGTGATGAGGCCCGCGCTCAAGGTTTAAAAGCTGGTGCTCTCGTCAAGGTTGGCTCTGCAGTTCTTGGTGGTGGCGGTGGCGGTAAAGATGATTTCGCACAAGGTGGCGGCAGTAATCCCGACAAAGCACAGGAAGCGCTCTCTGCTATTTCGCAATCAATAAAGGGATAGTACGTTTTATGCAACGCGGTCGCCGTTTAGCCTTTGATTTCGGAGATGTTCGTATCGGTGTTGCGGTCTGTGACCCCGATGGAATTCTTGCATCACCAGTCACAACTTTGAAGACAGGTGATAGAGATCTTGAAAATCAGCTTCGTGCCTTGTGTGATGAATATGAACCTATTGCGATCTATATTGGAAAGCCTTCCAATATGGATGGCAGTAGCGGAGCTGCGGTAGATAAAGCTGAAAGCTTCGGACACCTAGTTGCCGGCGTTACTCAAGCGCAGATCTCCTTCATCGATGAACGGATGTCTACTGTGAGTGCCTCCAGAAGCATGCGTGATTCTGGAGTCACCGCAAAAGATGCTAAATCAAGGATTGATCAAGCTGCAGCTGTTGCTATTTTGGAGTTTGCACTTTCGATCGAGAAGAATCGACCATGAAGATTCGTCGTATTGTTTTTGCACTTGTCTTCATAACCTCGCTGACTTATGGACTGCATGTGGTACGGACACATAGCGTAGGTTTCGCCAATTTTGAAACACGTACGGTGCAGATGTCAGATCCGCAAGTGACCATAGAGATTCCAAGTGGAGCAACTGGAAGTGACATTGCTAGAATTTTATTTCAGGCCGGAGTAGTGAAATCTTCAGAGGCATATTTTCGAACCGCAGTTGCCGATATTCGCTCCGAGAAAGTGGCTCCCGGAGCGCATCGATTAACGTTGCGAATTTCAGCAAGCCAAGCTTTGGATCAGCTTTTAGACTCTTCGCGACTCCCAAATCTCATCAAAATCTTTGAAGGTGCGTGGAAGAGTGAAGTAACCGATTCCTTAGTCACATACGGTTTCACTAAAAAGCAGGTTCAATCAGCATTTAGAACCCTTGCTCTGCCTGCCGGTTTCAAGAGCGCTGAGGGTTTATTGTTTCCCGCTTTGTACAGTTTTCCAAAAGGTACTACGCCGGAAAAAGCTGTCGCTAGCATGCTTAAGCGTTTCGAAAGTGAATCCGTGGGACAAGAGCTACTTGGTTCTGTCGGTAAGTACTCACCACTACAACTTCTAACGATTGCGTCCATCGTTCAGTCAGAAGGCGATAATGCTGATTTTGCTAAGGTATCGCGAGTGATTAGAAATCGCCTGGAAATGGGAATGCCTTTACAGATGGATTCAACGGTTCACTATATAAAAGGTGTACGAGGTCAGATATTTTTAAGTACATCCTCAACATTGATTGCATCGCCCTACAACACATACAAGAACTATGGCCTTCCACCTGGTCCGATTGGTAATCCAGGTGCGCTAGCTATCACTGCAGCTCTTCATCCAGCTCAAGGTGATTGGCTTTTCTTCATCACTGTCGCACCGGGAGATACACGATTCACTCGTTCAAACTCGCAATTTGTGACATGGAAAGCCCTGTATGAAAAGAATAGAAAAGCAGGGGCGTTCAAATGATAAAAGCTGCAGTGTTGGGATCACCTATTGAGCACTCGTTAAGTCCACTTCTCCATATTTGTGCTTACAGGGAGTTAGGAGTCCTTGGCGATTATTCAAAGATTGAAGTGCGCGCGGGGGAGCTTGCCACATTTCTTGCCTCCCTTGATCAATCATGGAACGGATTCTCACTCACGATGCCGTTGAAGGAAGAGATAGTAAATTGCGTCGAAAATGTCAGTACCCTTAGTAAGAAAATAAGGAGTGCCAATACTTTGTTTCGAAGAGACGGAGAATGGCAAGCAACAACAACTGATGTCGCAGGTTTTACGTATGCACTCCAAAGTCATGGAGCTGAGATTTCTGGAAAAGTTGTGATAATTGGAGCAGGTGCAACTGCTAGAGCGGCGGCAGCATCATGTGACGGAATAGCCTCGCACATCACCATCATGGCTCGGTCTTCGCGGGGTGCTGATGAGATATTTAAGTGCGTAGATTCATCGGAGATGGAGTTTGTTTCATGGGGAGACCAGGAATCAATTCATGATGCACAATTAATAATTAGTACCACGCCAGAAGCTGCTACAGACTCATTGATAGAAATATTCCCAGAGCGACCACGATCAATCTTTTTCGATGTGTTGTACAAACCATGGCCAACGCAGGCATTAGTACGTTGGCGAGAGAATTCTGGATACGTGATTGATGGTTTGGATTTATTGATTCATCAAGCGATCTCACAGGTGGAGATTTTCACAGAGAAACAGATTAATCGCCCCGAAATGGCGCAGCTCATGAGAGCCTCTGCCTTAGCAGAATTGAACTCATCCACATAGCAGACCGGATTATGGCGACTACTACTAGCCTTCCTAGATGGCTGCACTAATTGTCCTGGCTCTTCCAATCTGCATCGCCGATATAAAGTATCATCGCATTCCAAATATCTATCTGATTCTGATCTTTTATGTTGTCGCGCTAGAACAGATTTTAACAGGAGTGTTTTCTGTAAAAATTTTTCTGCTTGCCGCTTCACTACTGTTTGTACTTCAATGTATCGCAGGAATAGGAATGGGAGACGTTAAGCTCATTCTTCTGATCTGCGCAACATTGAATCTCTCACGTGCGTTCCAACTGGGGCTTTTGCTTCTGGCAATCTGTGTATCTGCCTCACTTATGGTGATCATTTACTTTGTTGTGAATGCTCGTATTCCACGTCAGATTGCGCTGGCACCAGCAATATTGATGGGGGTAGGGCTCTATTTGTGCGCGGGAAGTGTGGATTTTCTGCAAGAATATGCACATGCGTTGGTTAACAGCTGGTGAATCACACGGTCAAGCCCTCAGTGCAATTCTAGAGGGGATTCCTGCAAGTGTCTCTGTGACGACCGCTGATATTGATTATCACTTGCAACGTCGCCGACTCGGAGCCGGACGTGGCGCACGTCAAACTTTCGAGGCCGATAAAGTAACAATTCTCGGTGGCGTTCGACATGGTCAGACTCAAGGCGGCCCGATTGCAATTCAGATCGATAATTCTGAGTGGCCAAAATGGGAAAAGATTATGTCAGCCGACCCGGTGTCAGAAGATGAGATCAAAAATCTTGCGCGCAATGCACCATTGACACGACCACGCCCTGGCCATGCAGATTTAGTTGGAATGCAAAAATATGATTTAGATGATGCCAGACCAATTCTAGAGAGAGCTAGTGCACGTGAGACAGCAGCTCGCGTGGCACTTGGTGCAGTAGCGCGTCAGTTTTTAGAACAGAGTGTAGGAATAACGATTCTTAGTCACGTGTTATCAATTGGATCTGTGCGAGTACCTGATGATTCCGCTCTACCTCAGGCTTCGGATATGAAACGCATTGACAGCGATCCTGTTCGCTGTGCCGATCTTCCAACAAGTGAACGCATGCTCGCTGAAATCGAAAGCGCACACTCAGATGGAGACACATTGGGTGGCGTGGTTGAAGTTTTAGCATTTAATATGCCGCCCGGATTAGGCTCCCACGTTCATTGGGATCGCCGCTTAGATTCTCGACTAGCAGGTGCATTGATGGGTATTCAAGCCATTAAAGGAGTAGAGCTAGGTGATGGTTTTGCAACTGCCGAACGTCGTGGCTCTAAAGCACATGATGAAATCGAAAAAGACTCCCATGGCAAAATCGTAAGACGTACCGATCGCGCAGGCGGTACCGAAGGTGGAATGTCTAATGGTGAAATTCTGCGTGTTCGAGCAGCCATGAAACCTATTTCTACGGTCCCTAAAGCGTTGGACACAATCGATGTCGCAACAGGTGCGCCAGCCAAAGCTATCAATCAGCGTTCAGATGTCTGCGCGGTTCCGGCCGCCGGAGTTGTAGCTGAAGCGATGGTCGCACTTGTATTAGCCGAGGCCGTACTAGAAAAGTTTGGTGGAGACTCTGTCGGTGAGACTCGTCGTAACTTTGAAAGTTACATTCAAAATCTCAACTTCAAGTAGGACTTATGCCACATATTATTTTAATTGGTCCTCCAGGGGCCGGTAAGAGCACCGTAGGTAAGGCCCTTGCCAGACATTTGAAAATCGCATTCGTCGATTCAGATGTTGTCATCGAGGAAAAAAGTGGAATGAAGATTTCAGATATTTTCATTACAAAAGGCGAAGAGTTCTTTAGAGATCTCGAATTTGACGTACTTAATGAGTGTCTATTAATTCCAGATTGCGTCTTGTCTCTTGGTGGGGGAGCACCGATAGCCGAACGCGCTCAGGCACTGCTAGTCGAAGTTGATGCGCATCTAGTTTTTCTTGACGTCTCACTTGCTATTGCCGCTGCACGTGTAGGTTTTAATCGAGATCGTCCACTTTTGTTGGGTAATCCTCGCGCACAATGGCAAGAACTCAATGAAGTGCGCCGCCCAGTGTATGAGCGTTTAGCAACTGCAGTTATTAAAGTTGAGGGAAGTAGCGTGAAAGAACTCGTTGCACAGATTGTCGAGGCCACCCAGTGAAGAGCATTGCCGTACATGCCGAGAGAAGTTATGAAGTAATTATTGGATGTGACTGGAAGAGTGAAGTACTCAAGATGGCCCAAGGTCGTTCACGTGTTGCGGTAATTTATTCAACAACGATGCGAGATGCCATTCGCTTTGATGCAGATGTTGATGCAGAGTTTCACTTCTTCGAAGTAAGCGATGGAGAGTCAGCTAAGAGTATTGCGACCTTATCCTCGGTTTGGAATTGGCTGGGTGCTGCTGGTTTCACTCGCTCAGACTTGATTATCGGTATAGGTGGAGGCGCAGTAACTGACTTAGCAGGATTTGCAGCATCTACCTGGTTGCGCGGAATAGATTGGATAGCCGTACCAACGAGTGTTGCCGGAATGGTTGATGCTTCGGTGGGTGGCAAGACCGGCATTAATAGTGATTACGGCAAAAACTTAATTGGTGCATTCTATTCTCCACTTACGGTGATCATCGATATAGCGTGGCTCAATACTCTCTCTGATCGTGACTTCGCTGCGGGCTTAGCCGAAGTCATTAAATGTGGATTCATAAGTGATACTGAGATATTGAATCTTCTGGATGGACGGAGTCTTCAAACTGTGCGCGTCGATTCTGACGTAGTTATCGATTTGATATCGCGTTCGGTTCAAGTCAAAGCCGATGTTGTCAGTAGTGATTTCAAAGAAAGTTTTGCCCGTGAAGTTCTCAATTACGGTCACACTTTGGGCCATGCCATTGAGATTCACGCAAAGTATTCAATGCGCCATGGGGAAGCGATTTCGATTGGCTTGGTCTACGCCGCTGAACTGGCACACGCCAGAGGCTTGATTGATTCGCAAATAGTTGCCCAACATCGCCGTCTGCTATCAGAGCTTGGTTTACCTATTGACTATCCAGCCTCAGCATGGCCTGCTCTATGGCCGCTCTTGGCCCTAGATAAGAAATCACGGGGTTCACAACTTCGATTTGTTGTGCTCAATGCTCTGGGTCAAACCATACGCCTAGAAGATCTCAACGAGAGTGAACTACGCAGTGCATATGAGAGAATTAGCTCATGAAGATTCTTGTGATCAACGGCCCTAATTTGGCACGATTAGATATCCGGGACTCATCTATCTACGGTGACCTTAATTACGGTGAACTAAAGAGTCTTATTGAAAGCGCTGCTAAATCCCATGGTCTTGATGCAGAGGTGCGTCAAAGCGATGATGAGGCAACGATTATTGGTTGGCTGCACGATGCAGCTGACTCACGTACTCCAGTCATTATTAATCCAGCCGCATTTACGCATTATTCGTATGCAATTCGCGATGCAGCCGAGCTTTTGAAAGCGCCGTTAATTGAAGTTCATCTATCTAATCCAATGTCCCGCGAAGAGTTCAGACATACATCTGTTATTTCGGGCGTTGCGCATGGAACAATCGCAGGATTTGGCCCCAACTCATATGTCTTAGCCATTATTGCTCTGAAAAACCTGCTCAGCGGGGCGAACTGAGCACGTACTTTTAACGGGTATCCTTACACCCTTGCCATCAGAATCGGTGGCCGAAAAACTATCTAAGCGACTGGAGTTTTACCGTGGCAACAACAGCTGATCTTAAGAATGGCATCACCTTAGATATTGAAGGTCAATTGTGGAATGTTGTTGAGTTTCAGCACGTTAAACCAGGCAAGGGACCAGCATTCGTTCGAACAAAGTTGAAATCGGTTTTGACCGGCAAGGTTATCGATCGCACATTCAACTCAGGCGTCAAGATTGATATCGAAATTTTGGAAAAGCGTGATATGCAGTATCTCTACAAAGAGGGTGACGACTTCGTTTTTATGGATGCAAAGACATACGATCAAATGACTATTTCTCAAGCCACAGTTGGCGATATGGCAAATTACATGCTTGAAAATACCGATGCCGTTGTAGCCGTCCACGAAGGAAACCCTCTTTATATTGAACTCGCCGCCTCTGTTCCTTTAAAGATTACGTACACTGAGCCGGGAATTCAGGGAGATCGCTCTTCTGGTGGAACTAAGCCAGCGACAGTTGAAACTGGAATTGAAATTCAGGTTCCACTTTTTATAAAGCAGGACGAGGTTGTCATGGTCGATACTCGCGATGGGTCATACCAAGGTCGCGCTAACTAGTGTCAGCACGCAGTAAAGCTCGTAAGGCCGCACTTGATTTATTATTTGAAGCCGATATTCGCGGGACTAACGCACTTGAAACCTTAGTTGTACGTGACGTCGTTGAAGAGGGACCCGATGCACGTCCGATTCGCGACTACACAAGAGAGTTGATTGTTGGCATCAGCGAGCACTATCGTAAAATCGATGAATTGATTACTACTTATGCTCAAGGCTGGGATATGGATCGACTTCCAGCAGTTGATAGAAATATCTTAAGACTAGGTATTTATGAAATACTTTGGGGCGAGCAGATCCCAGATGCCGTTGCAATTGATGAAGCCTTGGATTTAGCTCGCGAACTCTCCACTGATGACTCTGCCGGATTTATTCACGGAGTCCTAGGACGTATTGCTTCAATAAAAGAGAGTTTATCGCTCTAGTTTTATAAGCAACTCATTTCGTTCCAATTCAACCACAATGCTTTCGCAATCGCTTCCTGATGCTAGAGCTACTAGCTTTACATCACTCTCGCGAATCGATAAGACTTCACCATTCCAATCATTCCTCAACTCCACGATTGCCGAAATGAAAGTAATAATCGCGCGCATTAGTTCATCATCATTAGCGATTAGGGAGCGCTCTGATATAAGAAGTCGCAATCTTCGTAGATCAATCACACAATAACTTTGAGTCTCCAATACCCGCTTAGGCTCAGAGAGAAGATAGGTAAGGGGCATTTGGTAAATCTCGGCAATTTGTATAGCTCGGCTAACGCTGAGGGATCGGTCACCGCGTTCATATGAGCCGAGAACTACTGCAGGGATGCGACCGTTACTAAGGATTTGGACATCTCGTAAAGAGAGGTTTTTGCTAAGACGTAGTGAGCGTAGACGGGCAGAGATTGTCTGGGTTGTTGTGTGCATAGTTGCCACTTTAAGGGTGCGCGGTCATACCCCAGAGGGTTATCCACAGCACCGGGCGGTCGGTGATATGCTCGCGCCTGCATCCTTTAACGACCCATCCTGTGAGATGGGGAAGGAGATTTACGATGAGTGTTGCCCTGTCCGCACCGGATATTTCACGTGCGTTGATCCGTATTTCCCATGAAATCCTTGAAAGAAATCAAGGCGCTGAGAATATTATTCTCTTGGGTATTCCAACTCGTGGTGCTCATTTAGCCACCCGTATATCTCAAACAATCTCAACAATCGAAGGCCGTGACGTAGCAGTCGGAATGCTCGACATTACGATGCACCGCGATGATTTAAGAATGCGTCCACTCAGAGCCATTATGCCAACATCCATACCAAGTTCTGGAATTGAAGGTAGAGACGTTGTATTAATTGACGATGTGTTTTTCTCGGGCAGAACAATACGAGCAGCATTAGATGCACTTGGTGAAATCGGTCGCCCACGTTCGGTACAGCTAGCGGTATTAGTTGATCGAGGACACCGGGAGTTGCCTATTCGCGCTGATTATGTTGGAAAGAATCTCCCAACATCACCGACACAATCGGTTCGCGTGCATTTAACGGAGATAGATGGCATCGATGAAGTATTAATCGAAGGGGAGAGCAACTAATGCGCCACTTACTCTCTATCAATGATCTCTCTTTAACTGACGCCATTGGAATTCTAGACACAGCAACAGAGTTGTCCCGTATTAGTGATGGGCAAGTTAAGAAACTTCCAACGCTTCGAGGGCGAACAATTGTGAACTTGTTTGCAGAAGATTCCACTCGAACGCGCATTTCATTTGAAGCTGCGGCTAAGCGATTGTCAGCAGATGTTATTAACTTCTCAGCCAAGGGTTCTAGTATCAGTAAGGGTGAGTCACTTAAAGATACAGCGATGACATTGCAAGCAATGGGAGCCGATGCAGTGGTAATTCGACACGGAGCATCTGGTGCACCGCAACGTTTAGCGGATTTAGAGTGGATGACCGGAAGTGTTATCAATGCCGGCGATGGAACACATGAGCACCCTAGTCAGGCGCTTTTGGATGCGTTCACGATTCGCAAACATTTAGGCAAAGGTGCCGCAGATTTGGCTGGGATTAAAGTTGCAATCGTGGGTGATGTGTTGCATTCTCGTGTTGCAAGGTCGAATGTCTTGCTGCTCAATCTTCTCGGAGCGCACGTGACTCTAGTAGCGCCTCCAACTTTGTTGCCGGTCGGAGTAGAGAGTTGGCCAGCAACCATTTCATACGATCTGGATTCGGTTCTATCGCAGGTGGATGTTGTGATGATGCTTCGCGTGCAACAAGAACGAATGAGCGATCTCTTTTTCCCCAATGCCCGTGAGTACTCCAGATATTTCGGGTTAAATCTGCAGCGTCTTGCTCTCATGCAGCCGCATGCGATCATCATGCATCCTGGTCCGATGAATAGAGGTCTAGAGATTGCAGCTGAAGTTGCCGATAGCGCTAGATCTGTCATAGTCGAACAGGTGGCAAACGGGGTCAGCGTACGAATGGCAATTCTCTACGTCTTACTCGCTGGAGCACCATCAGGATCGGAGTCGAACTAATGTCTGAAACAAAATTTGTTCTTAAAGGCGGCTCACTGCCTGACGGCTCTATGCGTAACATTCTGATCGTTGGCGATTCAATCAGCGCGATTGATGCCACGGTGAACGAGGCCGATGCGACCATTATCGATGTTACTGGCAGCGTTATTTTGCCTGGCTTGGTAGATCTTCATACGCATCTGCGTGAACCAGGTCGCGAAGATGCAGAGACTGTTGAATCAGCATCTCGTGCAGGAGCAAAAGGTGGCTTTACGGCCTTATCGGCGATGGCCAATACATCGCCAGTGGCAGATAATGCCGGTGTTGTCGAGCAGGTGTATCGACTAGGTCAAGCTGCTGGCCTTCTAGATGTATTTCCAATCGGTGCTGTAACGCAAGGATTAAAAGGTGAAGCGTTATCTGAAATCGGCGCCATGGCTGATTCAGTTGCACGCGTTCGTGTCTTTAGTGATGATGGCATGTGCGTATTCGATCCATTAGTAATGCGTCGCGCGCTTGAATATATAAAGAAATTTGATGGCGTTATCGCTCAGCACGCACAAGAGCCACGATTGACCGTTGGATCACAGATGAATGAGGGCGAAATATCTGCACGATTAGGTTTGCGAGGATGGCCTGCGATTGCTGAGGAAGCAATTATCGCCAGAGATGTTTTACTCACCGATCATGTTCAATCTCGACTGCATGTATGTCATGTCACAACTGCAGGGGGAGTAGAGATTATTAGGTGGGCTAAGGCACGTGGAATTAATGTGACCGCTGAAGTTACTCCGCATCACCTGCTGTTAACTGATGAATTGGCTAGTACATATGATCCTATATTTAAGGTTAATCCACCGCTTCGAACAGAAAAAGACGTACAAGCTTTACGTGAGGCTTTGGCTGATGGCACTATTGATATCGTTGCAACTGATCATGCGCCACATACGATGGAATCAAAAGAATGCGAATGGCAAGAGGCATCATTTGGAATGCTGGGTCTGGAAACTGCGCTCTCTATAGTTCAAAAGACAATGGTAGATACTGGATTACTAACCTGGCAGGGAGTAGCCACTCGCATGTCTACTGCCCCTGCGGCTATTGGTGCCTATTTTGATCAAGGTCAAGGATTGGTTGTTGGTGCACGTGCACATATCAGCGTAATTGATCCATCCAAAACATGGATTGTAGATCGCGACATTGTTCAATCTCGAAGTCGTAACACGCCATTTCATGGTTATGAACTTCCAGGTGTAGTTACACACACATTCTTCAAAGGAAAAGCCACGCTTATCGATGGGGTGGTCGCTTAATTGGCTAACGCATATTTGGTACTGGACGATGGTCGAATCTTCGAAGGTCGATCATGGGGTGCAAGCGGGAAAACTTTCGGGGAAGCCGTATTCCAAACTGGCATGACGGGTTATCAAGAGACTTTGACCGACCCTTCATATCACAAGCAAGTTGTTGTGATGACAGCTCCACACATTGGAAATACTGGCTTCAACTCACAAGACAATGAATCGGAAAAAATTTGGGTCGCTGGTTTTGTCGTTCGAAATCCTTCATCAATTGTCTCTAATTGGCGAAGTGAAAATGAGCTTGAAGCAGAGTTGATCTCACAAAATGTGGTTGGGATTCAAGGAATAGATACTCGAGCACTCACGCGCCATCTGCGCGATAGAGGTGCTATGCGGGTGGGAATCTTTTCTGGATTAGAGATCTCACGCGAGGAAATGGTGGTCGAGGTTCGAAAGAGCTCGCAGATGTCAGGGGCGTTTTTAGTTTCAGATGTGTCTACAAAGAAGCCATATATAATGCGCGCTCAAGGTGAAAAGAAGTACGTAGTGGCTGCGCTAGATCTAGGTATCAAGGCCGCTACTCCTAGGGCGCTTTCTGAACGCGGCGTTGAAGTTCATGTCCTTCCATTTGATTCAAGCGCGGCAGATATTCTGGCGCTTTCTCCAGATGGGTTATTTATCTCTAATGGACCTGGTGATCCATCGACGATGGTTGATGTTATTGAAGTTGTTCGCGAGGTACTGGCTAAGAAGCTCCCTATTTTTGGAATTTGTTTTGGCCATCAAATTCTAGGCCGAGCATTAGGCTTTGAAACTTATAAACTAGCCTTTGGTCATCGAGGAATTAATCAGCCCGTCATGGATAAATTGACGGGTAAAGTTGAGATTACTTCTCATAATCATGGCTTTGCACTAGCGGCACCTACTGATGGTGAGTTCACAACAGTGTATGGACGCGGTGAAGTGACGCATGTTTGCCTGAACGACGGCGTGGTTGAAGGTTTACAGATGTTGGATTGTCCTGCCTTTTCAGTTCAGTACCACCCCGAGGCTGCCGCAGGTCCCCATGATGCCGCATACCTCTTTGATCGTTTCGTGGATCTAATGTCGAAGAAAGTTGGCGTGTAATGCCACTAGATACCTCAATAAAAAGTGTTTTAGTCATTGGTAGCGGACCGATTGTGATTGGGCAAGCGTGTGAGTTTGATTATTCAGGTACTCAAGCCTGTCGCGTATTGCGCGAGGAGGGTATTCGCGTCATTCTCGTGAACTCTAATCCAGCAACGATTATGACGGATCCTGAATTTGCAGATGCCACGTATATCGAGCCTATTACTCCAGAAGTTATTGAAAAGATCATTGCTCGTGAAAAACCGGATGCAGTCCTTGCGACACTGGGTGGCCAGACTGCTCTCAATGCTGCCATTGGACTTTATGAGCGTGGGACGTTATCAAAGTACGGCGTGAAACTTATTGGTGCTGACGTAGATGCCATTAACAGAGGTGAAAATCGTGAGCTCTTCAGAGCGATTGTAGAGAAGGTTGGCGGTGAGTCCGCGCGCTCTAAAATCTGCCACACGATGGAAGAGATCTTCGCTGCCGTAGAAAGTTTGCACTATCCAGTTGTTGTTCGCCCCTCTTTCACTATGGGTGGCTTAGGTTCTGGCATCGCCTTCGACGAAGAACAGCTGCGTCAAATTGCTGGAACAGGGCTGCGACATAGTCCAACATCAGAAGTTCTTTTGGAAGAGTCAATTATTGGCTGGAAAGAGTATGAATTAGAGGTAATGCGTGATCACAAAGACAACGTTGTGATTGTGTGCAGCATCGAGAATGTTGATCCAATGGGAGTACATACTGGCGACTCGATTACCGTTGCGCCAGCTATGACGTTGACGGATGTTGAATATCAGAAGCTACGTAATCTTTCGCTCGATATTATTCGAGAAGTGGGAGTGGCTACTGGAGGTTGCAACATTCAATTCGCAGTCAACCCAGTCAACGGTCGCATTATTGTGATCGAGATGAATCCTAGAGTTTCTCGTTCTAGCGCATTAGCCTCTAAAGCCACGGGTTTTCCTATTGCCAAGATTGCTACAAAGTTGGCTATTGGTTATACCTTGGATGAAATAACTAACGATATAACTAAGGTTACTCCAGCTTCTTTTGAACCGACATTGGACTATGTCGTAGTGAAATTGCCACGTTTTGCTTTCGAAAAATTTGCAGATGCCGACCCGCGACTAACGACGACGATGAAGAGTGTCGGGGAAGCAATGGCAATTGGTCGTTCATTCTCGGAAGCGCTCATGAAGGCGCTTCGCTCCCTTGAGCGAAAAGAAGCGATATTCTCCTGGCCGGTTGTAACCCCCGATGAGAAAGCCCGTCTTCTCACATCTATTACCGTGCCCACCGAATATCGTTTGCAACAAGTCCAACGCGCAATGTGGGCTGGTGCGAGTATCGGCGAAGTATTTGCTGCCTGTAAAATTGATCCTTGGTATTTGCGACAAATCCAAATCATTAATGAGCAGGCAGTGCGCGTAGCAGAACCAGGGGAGCTTACTTCTGAAATTCTTCGAACCGCTAAGTCAAACGGCTTTTCGGACTCTCAAATCGCCCTATTGCGCGGAATGAGCGAGGATGAAGTACGCCAACTCCGACATCACATGGGTATTCGCCCTGTTTATAAAACCGTTGATACATGCGCTGCTGAGTTTGAAGCCTTCACTCCATACCATTATTCATCGTATGAAGAAGAGACTGAAGTCAGAGCGCGGACAGTTCCAGCCGTAATTATCTTAGGTAGTGGACCCAATCGTATTGGTCAGGGAATTGAATTTGATTATTCCTGCGTGCATGCATCCTTTGCATTACGCGCTGCGGGTTATGAAACCATCATGATCAACTGTAATCCGGAGACAGTTTCTACGGATTACGATACGAGTAATCGGCTTTACTTTGAGCCTCTAACCCTTGAAGATGTATTAGAAGTCATTCATGCTGAATCCCAGGCAGGTCCCTTACTGGGTGTCATCACCCAGTTAGGCGGACAGACTCCATTGGGTCTTGCCGCAGACCTTAAGGCAAACGGTGTAACGATTCTTGGTACAAGCCCTGAAGCGATAAATTTGGCTGAGGAGCGCGGAGCTTTTGGAAATATTTTGCATGAACAGCAACTAACCGCCCCTGAGTTTGGCATGGCCGCTTCTCAGTTAGAGGCAATCACTATCGCTTCGAGAATTGGTTACCCCGTACTAGTAAGACCATCATTCGTTTTAGGTGGTCGCGGTATGGAGATCGTTTACGATGATCAAGCACTCGCTGGTTTCATTTCTCGTGCGACCGATATCACGCCAGATCATCCAGTCTTAGTTGATCGTTTTTTAGATAGTGCCATTGAAATCGATGTCGATGCTTTATACGACGGGAAGGATTTATTCCTCGGCGGGGTCATGGAACACATCGAAGAGGCTGGAATACATAGTGGGGATAGTGCGTGTGTACTACCTTCAATGACGGTCACACCAAGTGCTTTGAAAGAGATCAGAGAAGCAACCGTGAAGATTGCCAGCGGAGTTGGTGTACGTGGTTTGATTAATATTCAATTCGCTATTGCAGATTCCAAACTTTATGTTCTAGAGGCAAATCCGCGTGCTTCACGGACAGTGCCATTTGTGTCTAAGGCGACTGGAGTCCCATTAGCTAAAGCTGCAGCACGTATTTCTTTAGGTAGTTCAATTTCAGATTTACGAGCAGAGGGATTATTACCAACCACTGGTGATGGGGTAGCACGAGGAATTTCGGTTAAGGAAGCAGTGTTGCCATGGAATCGTTTTCGTCGTACTGATGGCCGAGGGGTAGATGCAGTGCTCGGACCCGAGATGCGTTCAACTGGCGAGGTTATGGGAATCTCACCAACCTTTGGCGAAAGCTATGCGAAATCGCAAATTCAAGCCTTCGGCCCACTTCCAAAAACTGGAACAGTATTTATCTCACTGGCCGATAAAAATAAGGCGCATGGCGTAGATGCTGCAGCTGGATTGGCTAGCCTTGGATTTAGAGTTTTAGCAACACAGGGCACTGCTGATTATTTAGCCGAACATGGAGTACCTTCCATAACTGTGCGAAAGAATTCAGAAGGAAGTGGTCCGATGGGTGAGCGCACGATTGTGGAGATGATTAACGCGGGAGATATTGATTTGGTCATTAACACACCGGTTGGCCGTGGAACTCGTCAGGATGGTTGGGCTATTCGTACGGCAGCCGTTCAACGATCGATTCCGATTATCACTACAACCGCTGGCTTTAATGCTGCCGTAGAAGGAATTCGTTTTTTGCAATCACAAGAACTTTCGATTAAGCCGTTACAGGATTGGTTGGCTTAGCATGAGTGCAATCAATAGAAACGCCCAACAGATCGCTGCAGCAGTAGTGAGCAACAAAAGGGTCGGCCAGTACCACCAGCTGATTGTCAACATTGGTGATGCGGCTAATCATTGCAAGCCGGGAAATTTCGTTGCAATCAATGTTGGTGGTGATACGTCCCGGATGGTTTTGAGACGCGCCTTTGCAATTTCACGCGTTTCAGCAAATTCAATCTCTGGTGGAACTATGGAGCTAATTGTCGCTCCATATGGACAAGGAAGCTCTTGGCTATGCTCGCAAAACGAAGGAGCTATGTTAGATGTTGTAGTCCCACTCGGAACAGCATTTGGAATTCCAACTGAACCCGTTCAGGTTCTTTTAGTTGGGGGCGGTTATGGATCTGCACCATTATTTGGCTTAGCTGAGGTGCTCAACGCTCGTGGATGTCGAGTCGACATGCTTTTAGGTGCAAGCACAGCATCAAAAATATATGCACCAATGGAGGGCAAGCGCTCGGTTAATTCACTTCGAATTTACACCGAAGATGGATCAATGGGGCAGGCCGGTCGAGTTACTGACCCAATTAAAGCTCTCATCGATGATATGAATATCGCAGTTATTTATTCATGTGGTCCGATGGCTATGTTGTCGGCTATTGACTCGTTAACTCGTGGCACTGATGTGATTCACCAGTGCGCCGTTGAAGAGTCGATGGCTTGTGGAATTGGAATTTGCATGACGTGCGTGTTGCCGACGATGGGTAGTGATGGCGTTATTTCAATGCTGCGCTCATGTATTGATGGACCCGTTATGGATGGCGAAACTGTGCTGTGGGACAAAGTAGGTAAAGCTCTATGAGCTCCGTTGATCTTTCGACCACATTGGGAAATGCTTGGTTTCCAGCCCCAATTTTTACCGCCAGTGGATGCGCAAGCTCTGGCCGTGAACTCTCTCAATTCTTTGAATTACATTCGATCGGGGGAGTTGTAACTAAATCAGTTATGTCTAAAGCCCGACATGGTCGACCAACTCCACGAATGGCCGAGACTCCCAGCGGAATGCTCAACTCAATTGGTCTTCAAGGTCCTGGCATTGATGCGTTTTTAGAAAAAGATATTCCGTTTTTGTTAGAGAAAAAAGCACGGATAATTGTTTCTATAGCGGGTGAGACGGTTGAGGAGTACTCAACGCTGGCACGTAAGTTACGTGGAGTCTCTGGGATTAGTGCGATTGAAGTGAACATCTCGTGCCCGAATGTTGAAAATAGAGGGTTAGTTTTTGCTTGCGATCCAGAGGCCTCTCGTCGTGTCATTGATGGAGTCCGTCGCACTATCGGTGGTGAACTGCCTATTATTGCCAAACTCTCACCTGATGTCACCGATTTAGTACACATTGCCAAAGGCGTTGTTGAAGCTGGGGCAGATGCATTAGCCCTAATTAATACTGTTCTGGGTATGGTTATAAACGTAGAAACAATGAGACCGCAACTAGCTAACAAGACCGGCGGATTATCAGGTCCTGCCATTCGACCAATCGCAGTCCGCGCGATCTACCAAGTACACGCTGCGCTTCCGAAAGTTCCTATCCTAGGAATGGGCGGAGTTGCCTCTGGTCGGGATGCCTTCGAGATGATCATCGCTGGTGCAAGCGGAGTTTCAGTAGGTACCGCCAGTTTTGGAAATCCAAACGCTATTCCCGTTATTCAAAATGAGTTGAGAGATTTGCTTGCTGCAAAAGGCTTCTCGTCATTGCGTGAAGCTATCGGTTACGCACATCGGATCGAGGTCAGTGATGGCGAATAAGGCACCAATAGTTTTAGCCGTTGATACCTCAGATTTAAGCACTGCAATTAGTTGGGTAAAAGCAACTGAAAATATTGTCTCGGTTTATAAATTGGGTTTAGAGTTCTATCTGACATTTGGAGCAGATGGAGTTCGAGCGATTACAAGTAATACATCCGCCGATATCTTTCTTGATCTCAAACTCCATGACATCGAACATACTGTCGCCGGAGCCTCGCGAGCCGTAGCCGCTTTGAATCCTAAGTATTTAACTGTTCATGCTTCAGGTGGATCGGCGATGGTACGTGCGGCTGTCGATGCGTTGCCATCAACATTTGTAACTGGAGTAACTATTTTGACCTCACTATCTGAGGAAAATGTCATTGATATTGGTTTTAAAGATAATGCTCTAAATAGCGCCGTACGCTTAGCGCGATTAGCTACCGATGCTGGTGCCCGTGCAATAGTTTGCTCTCCACTAGAGATAACCGCCATCCGTCATAGCATTGGTGAAGAAACTACGATTATTACACCAGGTGTCCGGCCTCGTGATACATCGGCTGCAGATGATCAAGTAAGAACGATGACACCACGTGAAGCCATCGACCGTGGAGCCAATCTTGTAGTGATTGGACGGCCAATTACGCAGTATTGGCAACATGGAGAGAATGCAATGCGCGAACGAGCGATAGAAATAGCGCAACAGATTAACTCTGTGGACTAGATTTAGCTCATGGGAGCCCCTCCGCAACTAACGCCTGAGCAAAGGGCCATGGCGCTTGCCAAAGCTGCACAATCGCGAAAACGGAGAGCCGAAGTTAAAGGCAAGATTAAAAGTGGCGAATTTTCCATCGATACAGTTCTTGAAATTGCAGCTAACGAAGATAGCGTTGGGAAAATGCGTGTTCGTGAATTATTGGAAGCGTTATCTGGTGTTGGAAAAGTTAGAGCGACGACATTGATGGAGCGTTTAAATATTTCTCCTACACGTCGAATCCAAGGATTGGGTCGGCACCAACTCAAGCAGTTGCGCCATGAATTTATGAAATCTACTCATGCTGTTTCACCTGGAAAACTTTTGGTTTTATCTGGACCTGGGGGAGTTGGAAAAAGTACAGTCGCAAGCACCCTGCGAACATCTGGAGATTTTTGGGTCAGCATCTCGGCCACCACGCGCTCTCCACGAATAAATGAACACGATGGCGTTGATTATTACTTTATTTCTGATGAGGAGTTTACGCGCCGTATCAAGGATGATGAATTTCTGGAGTGGGCGCAGTTTGCGGGCAACCGGTATGGAACACCACGTTCACCAGTTGAAGAGGCGCTTTTGAAGGGAAGAAATGTTTTATTAGAGATTGAGATTGCGGGAGCTAAGCAAGTCAAAAGCCACCTTGCTCAATCAATTCTGGTTTTCTTGGAGCCTCCTACATGGGAGGAGCTCGTATCTCGATTGGAAGGCCGTGGGACAGATGGGCCTGAGCGACGGGCCGAACGCTTAGCCCTTGCCCAGGAAGAGCTTGCCGCCGCCTCATCCTTTGATGTGGTGATCGTCAATGATCAGGTCGAGCGGGTTGTAGAACAACTGATAGGATTGATATCTTGACCAAAACAGCACATGAGCGGGGATAACTATGGATGGCATCACAAATCCACCTATTGACGAACTTCTAGAGAAGAGTGGCTCTAAGTACAGCCTCGTTCTCTATGCTGCAAAGCGCGCTCGTCAGATCAACGCTTATTACTCACAACTCGGCGAGGGTCTGCTCGAGTACGTGGGACCTTTGGTTGATACACACGTTCATGAGAAGCCATTATCAATTGCCCTTCGCGAAATTAACGAAGGCAAAGTAACAATCGAAAATCTCGAACCAACGGCTTAAAGCTCTTCCACAATGTCTTCCACCAGCCGTGAGGTAATCCTCGGGGTTGGCGCAGGTATTGCCGCCTATAAATCTGCCGATCTTCTTCGACGTTTACAAGAGCGTGGATATAGCGTCACGGTAATCCCGACTCCAGCCTCACTTAATTTTGTGGGAAGCGCCACCTGGGAAGCGCTATCCGGTAGACCCGCACCAACGCAAGTGTGGGAAAATGTTCACGAAGTCGCACATATTTCTCTTGCACAAAAAGCTGGATATTTCATTATTGCCCCGGCAACTGCAGATCTCATCGCACGTATAGCAATTGGTCGGGCCGATGACTTATTGACGAATTTAATTCTCGCAAGTGATGTGCCAAAGATGCTCGTTCCAGCTATGCATCCAAAGATGTGGAACGATCCAGCAACACAGGCAAACATTCAAACCCTTCGTAATCGTGGCTTTATTGTTATGGATCCAGATCATGGGCGCCTTACGGGTAATGATTCCGGTCAGGGCCGTTTCCCCGAGACCGCACGTATCGTTGAGAATTTTGATGCAATGACAGGGCACAAACAAGATCTGCGCGGTAAAAATGTTCTTATAACAGCCGGTGGTACACGCGAGGCAATTGATCCAGTTCGCTTTATTGGAAATAAGTCCTCGGGCAAGCAAGGGATAGCTCTTGCGCGTGCGGCCCAATTACGTGGCGCGAATGTTCATCTCATAGCGGCAAATATGGATACCTCCTATTTATCCGGTATCTCGATTACCAGCGTTGAAAGTGCTCGCGATATGCAAGCGGCGTTAAATCTTGAGTTTACTTCTACGGACATCTTAATTATGTGCGCTGCGGTGGCAGATGCACGGCCAGTTCAAAAACTTACCGAAAAAATAAAGAAGGCTTTTTTTACCTCAATCGAATTAGAAGCGAATCCTGACTTACTGGCCGAGTTATCCGTGACCAAAACTAATCAGGTAATGGTTGGTTTTGCCGCTGAAACAAGTAACCATATTGAGTCAGCACGCTCAAAATTGACAGGCAAAGGCCTCGATATCATTTATGTTAACGACGTTAGCGGTGGCGCAATATTCGGAAAGGATGTTACTCACGGTACAATCCTTCTACGAAACGGTGAGGAAATAGCGCTCAAGGAAGTCTCCAAAGACGCTCTCTCAGATGTACTCCTTGATCACGCCATCCGGCAGTTAGGTTAGAACTCATGTCACAACGTCTTTTTACGTCTGAGTCGGTTACAGAAGGCCATCCCGACAAGATTGCAGATGCAATTTCAGATGCGGTTCTTGATTCACTGCTATCGCAAGATAGTAAGAGTCGAGTTGCCGTTGAAACCCTCATTACTACCGGCCAAGTACATGTTGCTGGTGAAGTCACTACTGATGGATATGCAGACGTCAATACAATTGTTCGCGACACCGTACTAAATATTGGGTATGACTCATCAGACAAAGGCTTTGATGGTAATAGTTGTGGCGTTTCAATTTCTATTGGGCAACAGTCTCAAGACATTGCTCAAGGCGTTAATGATGCCTATGAACACCGTGTCGCCGCTGGTGCTGATCCGCTAGATCTTCAAGGTGCCGGTGATCAAGGTCTGATGTTTGGTTATGCATGCGATGACACTAAAGAGTTAATGCCTCTACCTATCTGGTTGGCGCACGCTTTAGCTGCCCAATTAACCAAGGTTCGTAAATCTGGACAACTTGCATATCTTCGCCCAGATGGAAAGACGCAAGTTACTATCGAATACGATGGTGATCGTGCGGTTGCCTTAAATACCGTCGTAATCTCTAGTCAACACAGTGAAGATGTTGACGTGGTTAAGGTTCTAACACCAGAGATTATTGAATATGTTATTGAACCGATTATTTCAACCATTGATTTACCTCGTAACAATCTCAAGACGCTGATTAATCCGACAGGTCGCTTTGTTATTGGTGGCCCTATGGGAGATGCTGGATTGACTGGTCGTAAAATTATCGTTGATACATATGGTGGAATGGCACGTCACGGTGGGGGAGCATTTAGTGGGAAGGATCCTTCCAAGGTGGATCGATCTGCAGCCTATGCAATGCGGTGGGTCGCCAAGAATGTTGTAGCCGCCGGTTTAGCCCGTCGCTGCGAAGTACAAGTTGCCTATGCCATCGGTAAAGCCCAGCCAGTTGGTCTTTTTGTTGAAACTTTTGGTACCGAAACTGTGCCGGTCAATAAAATTCAAGATGCGCTTTTGTCTACCTTTGATTTACGCCCTGCTGCGATTATTCGTGATTTACAACTTCTACGCCCTATCTATTCTCTAACGAGTGCTTATGGGCACTTTGGTCGCGAACTTCCAGAGTTTGCATGGGAAAAGACTGATCGGGTCGATGCTTTGCAAAAGGCAATAAAGTAGAACGTGGCCACGCCGCGACTCTTTCGTCTTAAAGCCGAAGTTATTCCTCGGTCAGAAAAGCAATCGGCAAAGCAATTTCCAGTTGCGCGTATTTGGGTTGATACTGGTGTATTCCATTTAGATCAGCCGTACGATTATTTAATTCCAGAAGATTTATCGGAAATCATCAGTACTGGTATTAGAGTGCAAGTACCTTTTGGGACTCGTGAAGTCGAAGGTATAGTCATTGAACGTAAGGAAACCGCTGATAAATCGGGCCGTCTTCGCCAGATTTCGAAAGTGCTTTCGGTTCACCCTATCGCTACTCCACAATCGCTAGCTCTGGTCTCGGCAGTCGCCCAACGCTGGTCTACAAATCCGTATGATGTTTTTCGTTTAGCAATCCCGCCACGTGTAGCCTCTGTTGATAAGACATTTACGCCGTCTACGCACATGGCAACTAGGCAATCGTTATCTACTGAAAAAGATTTTTTTTACGCCTTCAAACCGTACGAGAGCCCTGCTTTCCAAATTTGCGCACAAATTACTAAAGCTGCCAAAAAAGGAGCCGTACTAGTTGTTGCTCCAGACG